>Ga0302229_10000659_pt1 | contig 26731 bp, 26 predicted proteins | sample II_Palsa_N1_3_FD_193518 | JGI IMG/M metagenome (GOLD analysis project Ga0302229, IMG submission 193518) | Peat permafrost microbial communities from Stordalen Mire near Abisko, Sweden - II_Palsa_N1_3 | ecosystem: Environmental > Terrestrial > Soil > Palsa > Peat permafrost | place: Sweden... | reverse complement strand
CCCGCGTCATTCTGGAGCTGTTCATCGCCCTCTTCCGGATCGCCGAGAACACCAGCGAACTCGTCGCACAGGGGCGAGCCGACCGCTAGCCGTGCGACCCAAGTGACCGGGGGACCGACATGTACCCGCTGGTGAATATATGACCGCTGCCTCGGGCAGCGGGCGTCTCGCTCACCCCGGCGGCGTGCTGATGCGCGCGTCGACAACCGCCGGTTTCGACACAGCCCACGGATGCGTCACCGCGAACACTATGAACCGAGGGAATCATGTACTGCAAGCGATGTGGCCAGGAACTGGCACCTGATCAGCGCTTCTGCCGCAGCTGCGGCGCGCCCGGTGAAACCACCGATGCGCAACCGCCTGCCGCCCCGTCCGCCGGCGCCCCGCCGGCGCCCGAGTCGGTGGCGCCCCCTGACTCGCCGCACACGCCCCCGCCCGCGCCGCCGTACACCCCGCCCACCGAGCCCGTGTCCGAACGCCAGTCAGCACCGACGACCGAGCCGACACACCCCTCGCCGGCCGCTGCCGAGCCGCCACATTCGCCACCGCCGGCGGCCACGCAGCCGGCTCCTGCCCCACCCGGCGTGTGCGCTCGCTGTGGCCACGCGAATCCTCCCGACAGCGGGTTCTGCCGTGGCTGTGGCGCGACGCTCGCGGAAACCGCGCCAGCCTCGACCGGCTCACACGCGTCTGCGGCGACCTCGCGGGATTCGAGCGCGCGTCCCGCGCCGAGGTCCTCTGTTGGGGCAGCGCGAGCGCGCCGTCGGCGACGGGGCCTTCCAGCGCTCGGCGCACTCGTGCTGGTCGTTGGCGTCGCCGTGGCGCTCGTCGCGACCGGGGTGATCGGGGGGAGCTCCGCCCGGCACCGTCGCGGCGGCTCGACATTGGCGGCAACACGGAGCACCCCCTCGACCTCCAAGACCACCAGCGGCACGTCCGTAACCTCGTCAGCGGCTGCCACGAGGACCGTCGCGTCGACCAGGAGCTCGACACCGACCGCGACAGCCACAACCACCACGACAGGAACGACAACGACCAGGACGGCGACGACGAAAACCACACCAGTAAACCCAGCCGCCGCCAAGCTGGCGGTAGTTGCGGTCCTGGACCGCTACCAAACCGCCTACAGCGACCACAACGTCGCCGGGCTCTCGGCACTGTTCGCCACGACGGTCACGAGGCGTGGCCTCGCCGCCGGCGGCTGCACCGTCTCGCGCGGCCGCACCGCCGTGCTCGCCGACTACCAGAGCCAGTTCAGCGAGGGAACAGGGACCTATACGCTCGTCGGACTCTCACCCGCTCAGGTCGAGGTCGCCGGCACCACCGCGACGGTCAACGCCACATACTCGATCTCAGGCGGATCGACGGGAAGCGTGGCATTCACCCTCAGCCACGCTCCCGCCGGCTGGCAGATCAGCAAGGTGTACGCAACCTGTGGCTGACACACGACGCCGCGGGCTGCCCCGGTTCAGCGAGCCAGCCGGGGCGCGGCGCCGGTGCTCGCTGCGCTCCTGCTCACGGCCTGTGCTCAGAACGCCACGCACGAGACCCCACCTCGCCACAACGCGACTCGACCGGCGGTCGCTCACACCACCACGCCAGCGCCAGCAACAGCCCAGGCCCACGCGAACACCCGGGCCCAGGCGAGCACCCGCCAGCCGGCGACAGCGAACGCGCCTGAGCGGTGGCTTGACAAGCGACGCCTGGCAAACCTGGTCGCCGAGGTGGGTCGCAACAGCGGCGCAACGGTCGGAGTCGCCGTCCGGCTGTAGGCGCTGTAAGCGAACGCCGCCGACGCACACGACCTCACCACTGGTGGAGCCGGATGGTGTGACGGTCTGCCGATCGCGCTGCGCCGACCCGCACCTCCTGGGATACGGCCAGCTCGACTGCGCCTACACACCCGCCGGCGCCCTCAGCGGCACAGACCTCGCGTGCGACGCCGCTCCCGGCTTCAACGGTGCACGCGGTGTCGAAACGCCCAACCCAAGGCAGCGCACGCTGCACTCCCGCCTCGCCGCCGCGCGTCACCGGGCACTCTGCGGGCGTCGTCCTCGCGCGGGCTCAGAGACGTCAGATGGCCAAAGTCCCCGCCGACTCCAGGCCAGTTCACGTCGGTCCGACCCGGGTTGCACGGTTCGCTCATGAGTGGTTGACCGCGTCGTCCGACGCCGGGCGAGCTCGTGCGATTGGCGCTTCCATGGTTCTCTCGCGCCATCCTCGTCGAGTCCAGTCGTACCGGGCGCGTGATCAGCAGCCTGCAGCGATGTTCAGAGCGGCGCAGAGCTTGGTGAGCTTGGCCGGCCCGACGAGCAGCGTCTGGAGGACCGGGATGGCGGCTTGACGGGCGAGGATGCAGGCCGGATGGCGCCCTACCTCGGGAAGCTCCATCCACCACACCTCGCCGCGATTCACGACGCGACCGCGCCGCGCGGCTCAGTCATCGAAACCCGCACCGGCCGCGTGAGGTCAGAGACGATGCTTGGCCCGAGCGACTCGCCCCAAGGCTCCAAGCCGGCGAGCATCGTGCGGGTCCCGAGCTCGGCGTAGTCGAGTGCCTCAGCCGTCTGGGGCTGGCGGGTACAGCCCTCGACGAGACGCCGGTCGATTTCGGCCTCGCGGTCGGCGGCGAGGTAGCCGCTGAGGGCCTCGCGGATGAGATCGGAGCGGCTGCGATGCTCGCGGGCCGCGCGCGCATCGAGCTGCGCGAGGAGCTCATCGCTGAGCTGGACCAGCGTCTGCGTTCGCGCCACAGCGATATGGTGGCGGATTGATCACAGCGTCAGGCGAACAACAGCGCCAACCATACAAGTCCGACCGCCTGCTGGGCAACGCGCTGGACTTGATTTGCTGTAGAACCGCGACCGCCTCCTGCTCCCCAGCGCCGAGCACGTCAGCACGCCGAACTCGAGGACCATGAGTACGGTGCCAACCGGCCAGCATCATCCAGGCCGATTTGAGGGAGGATTCGATGACAGATGCCGCTGAGCTACACGGACTACTACGAGGTGCTTGGGGTCCCGCGCGACGCGGACCAAGATGCGATCCGGCGCGCGTACCGCAAGCTGGCGCGCCAGTATCACCCGGACCTGAACCCCGACAGCGACGCGGAGGAGCGCTTCAAGGAACTCGGCGAGGCCTACGAAGTTCTGTCCGACGCCGACAAGCGGGAGCGTTACGACCGCCTCGGCGCGCGATGGCGGGAAGCTGAACGCGAGGCGCCCGAGGAGAGCTTCGAGGACTTCTTCACTCACCAGGGGTTCGGCGACGACACCCACGTGGAGTTCGGCGGGGACCTGTTCGAGGCGCTGTTCGGAGCGCGTACCGACCGCCCTGCCGGACCCCTGCGCGGCCGCGACCGCGAGGCGCTCCTTGAGCTGTCGCTCGAGGACGCGCTGGCCGGCGGCCGGCGGCGGTTGACGCTGGACGGCCGCGAGGTCAGCGTCAACTTCCCCGCCGGGGTTCGTGACGGACAGCTGATCCGCCTGGCCGGCCAAGGGGGCGACGGACGCGGCGGCGGTCCGCCCGGCGATCTGTTCCTGCGCGTCGCGCTGAAGCCGCATCCACGCTTCCGCCGGCGTGGCGATCACGATCTTGATGTCGACCTCCCGATCACACCATCCGAGGCAGCGCTCGGAACGACCGTCACGATCAACACCCCGACCGGCACCGCCCGGGTCCGGGTCCCGGCGGGCTCGTCCAGCGGCCGGCGGCTGCGGCTCCGTGGACGGGGACTTCCGAAGCGCGGTGGCGAAAGCGGTGATCTCCACGCAATCGTCAAGATCGTCGTACCGAAGGAGCTATCAGACCGTGAGCGCGAGCTCTACGAACAGCTCGCTGAGAGCTCGGGCGCTGACCCGCGGGAGGTGTGACGATGAACCCCGACAGGCAGACCGGTGATCGCGACCTCGCCTGGGAGGAAACGATCGAGCTGACCGTCCTCGCCAGGCACGCCGGGGTCAGGATCGTGCACGTGCGCCGCTACCTGGAGTTCGGGTTGTTTCAGCCACACCCGGCCGCGGCGGCCGAAACCCCGCGCTTTGCCCCGAGCAGCGCCGCGCGGGTGGCGCGAGCGGAGCGGCTACGCCGCGACCTCGGGCTCAACTACGCAGGCGCTGTACTCGCATGCGAGCTGCTGGACCGGATCAGCGAGCACGAGGCTCGTCTGTCGCGCACAAAGCGCCGGCCGCCGGCCTGAACGCGGGACAGCGGCCCTTCATTCGAGACCGCAGACGGGTAGGTCGCCTTGAGCGCGGCCCGCGGCGACCCAGTAGGCTCGGACTCTCTCCCGTCTGCTCGAGTGCGGACGCTCTCGAAAGGACTTGCCGTGATCCCCTTCCGTCGACTGCTGACGTGCCTGATTGTGTTGGGCGCGTTCGCAGCCTCCGCCACCGCGGCGCAGGCATGCACGATTTATTGGACGAACGCTACTGGGGGATCGTGGGACACTGCGACCAACTGGTCGACCGGGACGATCCCGGCCACCACCGACGATGTCTGCATCACGCTCCCGGGCACATACACGGTCACGCTGGGCGCCACGGGCGGCCTGAATGGGGGCGCGAACGTCCATTCGCTCACGCTGGGAGCCGCGGGCGGGACGCAGACGCTTGATATCGCGGGCCAGGATTACAACTACGAGGGCGAGACCTACAACTCGACGACCCTCAGCCTCGCCGCCGCCAGCACGATCAACGCCGGCGGTGAGCTGATCCTCGACGCGACCGGTGGCGGCGACCCCGTCAGCGGCGGCAATCAGGCGGGCGGCATCGCCGTTCTTGACAGCGCCGCGCTGGCGAACGCCGGCCAGATCGTCGCGCAGTCCGACGACGTCACCTGGCAGGGGTATTACGAGGGGACGCTCACGAACCAGTCATCGGGCAGCATCGAGGTCAACAGCGGCAGCAAGCTCACGCTGCCGTCGCCGAACACGGGCGGCGTCGCGCCGTCGTACTCGTACTCGCTGACGAACGACGGGGCGGTTGGGGTCGCATCGGGAGCCGCGCTGGTGCTGGCGGCCGGGCTCGGGAACAGCGGAGCGTTCGTCAACAACGGCCCTGTGACCAACAACGGGGCGATCACCGCCGTCAACCAGGGTGGGCAGATGACGTGGACCCAGAGCGGCGGCTCGCTGTCCGGCAACCCCGTCGTGATGCAGAACGGGGCATGGCTGGTTGACTCGGTCGGCTCCGGCTCGTTCCTGTTCAACTATTCCGGCGGCGCGCTGTCCGGAACGATCCCCGCCGGCCAGACCGTGACGGTGCAGGGCGAGGTGTTCAGCTCCGGCGGCGAGAATTACAACTCAACGACGCTCGGCCTCAACGCCAACGGCAACACATCCCCGGTGGTCAACGACGGGACGCTCGTGCTCGACGCCCCGGGGACCGGCTCGACGAGCGGCGGCGACACCTTCCTGACCAATGGCTCGCTCGTCAACAACGGCACCTTGATCACCCAGGTGGAGGACCCCACCTGGATCGACAACCTGCAGGCGAACATCACAAATGCAAGCGCCGGCAACATCGACCTCAACAGCGGCACGCTGATCTCCAACGCGGCCGAGACGACAACCAACAGCGGGACCGTGACGGTCGCGCCGGGTGCCCAGTGGGAGCTCGATGAGGCCGGCGCGCTGGTCAACGCCAGCGGCGGAACGCTTGTCCCGGAGATCGCGAGCGCGGCGAGCCTCGGCACCTTCCAGGTGACGGGTCCGTGCTGCAACGGACCGGGCTTGATCACCGCCGGTGGCACGCTGGCGCCAAAGCTCGTGGGAGGCTTCACGCCGGCAGCCGGCCAGGAGTTCAAAGTCTTTCTGCTGAACGGCGGCAAGTTCACCGGGACGTTCGGTGCGCTCGGCGCCGGCTTCACCGGCGACTACGCGAACGAGACCGCCTCGCCCGCGTACGTCGGCGTGCTCTACGGCAAGCGGGCCTCGGTCCTGTCGGTCGGCGCGATCGGCGTCGCAAAGAATAAGCTGAGCGTTGCGTTCAGCTGCTCCGACGGTTCCGGTGCGTGCCCGGTGGCGAGCATCGTCGGCCGCATCACCGAGCACTTCCGCGGCCAGAAGCTGATCGCGGTCACCGCTCGCTCGCACGCGAAGACGAAGACGAAAGTGGTTATCGTCGCATCCGCCGCCAGCACGCTCGCGCCCGGCGCGACCAGGCACGCCTCGATCGCCCTCAACAGCACAGGGCGCGCGCTGCTGGCCCGCTTCCACAAGCTGACGATCAAGATCACCGTGAGCGTCGGAGGCAAGGCCGTGAAAACCGGGTCTGTCGTCCTGCACGCGCCCGCCAAGCCCAAGCACCACAAGAAACACGCCTAACGGGTCCGTCCTGAACGTCTGACCGGGACCTCGCCGTCCACAGTGGCCAACTTGGTCCCGTTTTGTGACGAAAAACGGCACTTTCCGGAACCAAGTCGCGCCGCCACGACATCTGCGACGGGCGGACGACTGTTTTTCAGGGATCGGCCGTCCCAAGGCTCCGCCTCGATGGTGAGCCAGCTGTTCGGCGGCCCCTGGCCCGCAGCCATCCTGTAGGCGCGCCTTCCCGCGGTCGAGAGGGGCGACGGCAGATCGGCGGTTCGAGTCGCGGTTATGGAATAAGCCGTATCTCGCGAGCGTCTATCGAGGAAGTCAGCCGGACCCTGCAGCACGAGGGAGGCAGCGGCTGGCCGAGGCGAGTGTGACACGCCGGTGCCGATCGGCACCGACGGGTCTCGCCTTTCGACCATCAGCAAGCTAGGAGTTATCAATGCGGATCCTTATCCGACGGCGGCGGCCGGCGGTGCGAGCCGCAGCGCTCGCCGGGGCGCTGCTGTCGTTGTGCGTCGTGTTCGCGCCGAGCGCGATGGCGTCAGCGGTCTCGACGCCGAACGTGAGTCTGACGAACGACCTGGCGGGTCAGGTGAGTCAGTACACGATCGAGTTCACGCCGGTCAGCGAGATCGAGCCGGGGACGACGATCACGCTCGCTGCCCCAGCCGGCACGGTCTTCCCGAGCAGCGAGTATGACTACACGATCTACACGCTCGTCGACGGATATACCTATTCCGGCTATACGATTCTGAACCCGCCGCAGCTCGCCGACGGCGGCTCTGACGTGACCCTGACGGTCAACTCGGCGACAACGATCCCGGGCGGACAGGACATGGAGGTCGTGATCGGCGGCGTCGGCAACGCGTCGAGTGCGGGCGCCCAGGAGCTGTCCGTGGCGACCACTGGTGACGGCACGCCGTCGCTGTCGAATCCGTTCCAGCTCGTCGCTGATCCGGCGACGTCGTTGAGCGTCGTTGCGGGTAGTCCGAGTTCGGGCCAGGTGGGCCAGGCCTTCTCAGGTCCGTTCGAGGTCGAAGCGACCGACGAGTACGGCAACCCTGTCTCGGGAGTGAGCGTGACGTTCGCCGCCCCGTCGAGCGGGCCGAGCGGCCTCTTGCCAACCGGGGCATTCCCATACGGCCTCTCGACCGACACCGTCACGACGGGTTCGGACGGGATCGCTTCGTCGGACCCGTTCACGGCGGATTACTGGGTCGGAAGCTACGACGTGCAGGCGACCGCGAACGGTCTATCGCCGGTCGAGCTCGACGTGAGCAACCTCCCGGGCCCCGCGACCTCGGTGCTGGACGACCAGGGGGACGGTCAGTCGGCGCAGGTCGGCACCGCGTACGGGCTCCCGCTCGAGGTCCAAGTGACCGACGAGCACGGAAACCCAGTCCCGGACACGAGCGTCCAGTTCACGACACCGAGCAGCGGCCCGAGCGCGACGTTCGCCAACGGGACCAACACCGACACGGAGACCACCAACGCACAGGGCTACGCGACGAGCACCGGCTTGACCGCCGACTCGACGCCGGGGTCCTTCGAGGTGACCGTGACGGTTCCGGGGACCCCCGGTGCTCAGACGATCGTGTTTGGGCTGACGAACAATCCGGCCAAGGCGGCGGCCGCAAAGATCACATTGACGCTGTCTCCGCGCCGGATTCGCGCCAACGGACGCTCCCGCTCGGTGCTGATCGCCAAGGTCACCGACCAGCAGGGCGACCCGGTCGATACTGACACGGTCACCTTCGCCAGCAGCGGCGGACAACTGATCGGCCCAGTGACCGACGACGGAAACGGCGTCTACACGGCGGTGCTCCGCTCAACAGGTCAACCCGGCCGATACAAGCTCGTCGCGACAGACACCTCATGGAGCGCGCCGGTCAGCGCCTCCCAGACGCTGACCCAGTTCCGCTGGTAACACGAACGATTAACCAGGTCCACTGACTCGACTCGCGCGCACCGGCGGTTCGGCTTCCCAAGCCGTCGGTGCGCGCGTCACCCGTCAGGACTGCGGTGAGACACGATGCGGGCTCATGCCCAAGCGATCATCGCAGCGCCGCGAGACTCTAGTATTCGAGCCCGCCATGTCGAGAGAGCTACACCGGGACGTCACCACGGGGATCCCCCGGGAGGAGCTGAATGCCAGGCGCGCGCGGCTGCTGAAGCACATCCGGGATCAGAAGCTGACCGGCTATGTGCTGTTCGACGAGCAATACATCCAGTACTTCACGAGCTTTGGTTTTCTGGCAACCGAGCGCCCGGTCGCTGTCGCCGGGAACACCTCAGGGGAGACCGTGGTGTTCGTGCCCGGATTCGAGGTGGAGCGGGTGCGTGAGGAAACCGAATTCGAGCGTGTCGAGTCCTATCCGGAGTATCCGGGGGTCGAACATCCGATGCTGATCCTCGGACGGGTACTGCGCGACATCGGCATCACGGGCGCGGTCGCCGCCGACAGCGACGGTTATCCCGGCATCCTCGGCTATGCCGGGCCTTCGCTGAGCGAGGTGATGGGCGGCGCAACGACGGCCCTCTCGCCGTTCATCGAGAGCCTGATGGTGCTCAAGAGTGACGCGGAGATCGCGCTGATCCGCGAGAGCGCTCGGTGGTGTGAGGCCGGTCACCGGCTGCTGACGCTTTACTCGCGGCCGGGTGCTACCGAGGCACAGGCGAGCTTGCGCGCCGGACAGGAGGCGACGCTTGAGATGTTGGAGGTGCTCGGCTCGTCATTCGGCGGGCAGCACGCGTCCTCCGACGGGGTGTCGGTGGGATACCGGGGCCAGATCGGGCGACGCAGCGCTTGGGCGCACGCGATCGCGCACAACATCGAGTTTCAGCCCGGGGACGTGCTCGTGACGGAAACCAGCGCACCCATCTGGGGCTACAACGCGGAGCTCGAACGTACACTGATCGTCGGCCCTCCGAGCGACGAGGCACGGCGCCTGTTCGACCACATGGTCTCCGCACAGAAGGTGGCCCTGGATTGCCTGCGGCCGGGAGTCACCTGCGCTGATGTGGACCGTGCCGTGCTTGCCTATTTCGCAGCGAACGACCTGATGCCCTACTGGCGTCAGCACGTCGGCCACGCGATTGGGCTGCGTAACCACGAGCCGCCATTTCTCGACGTCGGCGATCACACCCGAGTCGAGCCGGGCATGGTGTTCACGATCGAACCTGGCCTCTACTCCCCAACGGCCGGCGGTTTTCGCCACTCCGACACGGTCGTCGTGACGCCGGATGGGAACGAGATCCTGACCGACTACCCGAAGAACATCGAGAGTCTGACGATCGAGTTGTGAGGTCGGCCTCGCAGGGCGGTGAGCAAATGCTCAGCGCCTGAACGGATGCTCCGGTATGCTTCACGTCGAATCGAAGGAGCCTACGAGCGAGGGAGACGGGTGCTGGCGAGTACGGAGTTGAACGCGGCCCGTGCGCGTGCCGCAGATGTCCTTGCAAAGCTTGGGGTCGCACTGACGCCGGCCGAGGCCGGCGCAATCGAGGTCGCTGACTTCGGGCTGTCGCGGCTCGAGGAGACCGGGCTTCAGATCGTCGTGTACGTGAACACGGAACGCGTTTGCGCCAAGGAGTTGGTCATGTTCCCGTGGCAGCTCTGCCCGGAGCATCGGCACCCGGAAGTCGATGGTCAGCCCGGCAAGGAGGAGACGTTTCGCTGTCGGGCCGGCACCGTCTACCTCTACGTCGAGGGTGAGCCGACCCCCAACCCGGCCGCGAGAGTCCCAGCCGACGGGACGTTCACGGTCTGGCATGAGGTCGTGCTGGAGCCGGGTGACCAGTACACGCTGATGCCGGACATACTGCACTGGTTCCAGGCCGGCGAGCACGGAGCGATCGTGTCCGAGTTCTCCACGCGCAGCACGGATCAGTTCGACATCTTCTCGGATCCCCGGATCCAGCGCGCGACCGCGGTCTCGGACTGATGGAGCCGGCGCCAGTCCTCTGTCTCGGCATCCTCGTGGCGGACATCTTCGTGCCGCCTTTGGAGCGGCTGCCGGCGGCTGGTGAACTGATCGCGACAGGTGATTTCCTGGTCCAACCCGGCGGTTGCGCCGCCAACGTATCGCTTGATCTGAGGACTCTGGGTGTCCCGTCGGCCGTCTGTGGGCGGGTCGGTGATGATCCGTTTGGTGAGCTGCTGATCCGCGATCTGCGGGAACGTGGAGTCGGTACCGACGATGTGCTGAGGACAGCCGGATGCCGTACCTCCACGACCGTGATCCTGCCGGTCATCGGTGACGATCGGCGTTACGTACACAGCTTCGGCGCAAACGCCGTGTTGAGCGGCGATGACCTCACGCAGGTGGCGCTCGAGCGGGCCGATGTGCTGTATGTCGGCGGGTACCTGATGTTGCCGTCGATGCAGCAGCGCTCGCTGGCCGAGCAGCTGCAGCGGGCGCGCGCACATGGAACGGTCGTCGTACTCGACGTGGCTGTCCCGGCCGGTAGCGCCGCGTCGCTCGACGCGCTGGACACGCTCCTGCCGCTCGCCGATTACTTCGTGCCCAACGCCGACGAAGCCCGCGCGATCACGGGTGAGAGCGATCCTCGCCGCCAGGCGCAGCGGCTGATGGCGTGCGGCGCCCAGCGTGTGCTGATCAAGCTCGGAGACCGTGGCACCTACGTTCGCGCGGCCGGGGTGTCGTTTGAGATGCCCGCCCCGCACGTGGACGCGGTCGAACCGTCCGGCGCCGGTGACGCGTTTGCGGCAGGCCTGATCGTCGGGATCCGTGAGCACTGGGACCTGGAAAGCCAGGTGCGCTTCGCGAACGTCGTCGGCGCGTCCGCGTGCACAGCACTCGGCGCCTGGAACGGCGTCTTCAGCCGGGAACAGGCGGATTTGTATCTCTCCGCGCATCCGCATGAGCCGATCATGAACGTGGCTGTCTGATGGCGCTCGTCCCGATGCCTGAGCTGCTCGCGAATGCGCGCGAGGGGGGCTATGCGGTGGGCTATTTCGAGGCCTGGGACGGATACTCGCTCGAGGCGGTGGTGGCAGCGGCGGAGGCCGAGCGAGCACCGGTGATCCTCGGCTTCGGTTGCATGTTGATCGAGCAGAGATGGCTCGAGCGGGGCGGCATCGAGGAGCTCGGCTGCATCGGCCGCCGGGCTGCCGATGCCTGCAGCGTGCCGGTCTCACTGCTGCTGAACGAGGCACACACGCTCGGGCATGCGCTGCGCGGGATCGACGCCGGCTTCAACGCGGTGATGCTCTGCGACAGCGACATCGAGGTAACCGCTCGGCTCGCAGACGCGGCACACGCACGCGGGGTCGCGGTTGAGGCTGAGCTCGGCCACCTTCCGGACGGAGGAGCGGACGGCCGGGTCGATCCGTCGCACGCGATCCTGACCGACCCCGACGAGGCAGCGACGTTTGTGGCGGCGACCGGGATCGACAGCCTTGCCGTCTCGATCGGCAACGTTCACACGCTCGAGGGTGCACAGGCGACGATCGATCTCGACCGTCTCGCGGCCGTGCGGGCGCAGGTGGCCGTCCCGCTCGTGGCCCACGGCGGCACCGCCTTCCCGACGACCGCGGTTCCGGGCGCGATTGAGCGCGGGGTCGCCAAGTTCAACGTCGGGACGGTGCTGAAGCGCACCTATCTCCAGTCGCTCAGGAATGCCCTCGTCAGCGTGGACGAAGCCGCAAGCCCGCACGACCTGATCGGCTCGCACAGCGAGCATGATCTGCTCGAGGCCGGCAAGGCCGACGTGACCGCGGTTGTCCGTGGCCTGATCAGCCGCTACGGCGGCAGCGGTCGCGTGTGAACGCGGAAGAGATCGAGCTGCTGACGCGGGTCGCGTCGCTGTATTACCTGGAGGATGCAACCCAGGCGGAGATCGCCGCGGCGCTCGGCCTCTCACGGCCGAAGGTTGCCCGGCTGCTCAGCAAGGCGCGTGCGGAGGGGATAGTTGAGATCAACATCCGCACCCACCCCTCGCTCAACCTCCCGCTCGAGTCGGAGCTCGCGGAGCGCTTCGGGCTTTCGCAGGCGGTCCTGGTGGCGAACCAAGCGGATGAGGAGCTGCAACGCGTCCTGATCGCGCGTGCGGTCGCGGAGCTGCTGATCAGGCTCGTGCCTGAGAACGGTGTGGTCGCCGTTGGCATGGGTCGCAACGTCGGCGCGATCGATGCGCAACTGACCAACGCCCCGCAGCGCCAATGCACGTTTGTAAGCGCGATCGGTGGCTCTGCGCAGGTTGGTCCAGAGGTCAGCTCGGGTGAGGCATCGAGGCGACTCGCCGAGCGCTTCGGCGGTCGCGCCGAGATCCTTTACGCCCCGCCCTACGCGGACAGCGTCCAGAGCAGGTCGGTGTTCATGCAGCACTCTGAGGTGCGGGAGACGCTTGCCCATGCGGCCGCCGCCGATCTGGCGATCGTCGGCGTCGGCGACGCGCGTGATGACAGCGCGGTCGTGCGGATCGGTTGCTTCTCCAATCTGGACATGGCCCGCATGCGAAAGTCCGGCGCGGTTGGGGACATACTCGGCTTCTTCTTCGATGTCAACGGCGTGCCGGTCGCAGATGGCGTCGGCGGCCGCGTCGTCGGACTCGACGCGGACCAGCTGCGGGCGATTCCGCAGGTGATCGCAACGACCAGTGAGGCCGACAAGGCGCTCTCGCTGCTCGGCGCGCTGCGGACCGGGATCGTCGATGTGCTGGTCACGAGTCTCCGCACGGCGCGCCAGGTGCTGGTGCACGCCGACGGGTTATGCGATCATTTGCTCAATGCCTGAACATCTGGTTAGGACCCCGGCTGCCGATGTTCAGCCCTCGCCTGAGACGCTGCGAGCGCTGCACCGCTCGATGCTCCTGATCCGGCGCTTTGAGGAGCGCGTCTACCGGCTCTTCCTCGAGGGCGAGATCCCGGGGACCCTGCACCAGTACCAGGGGCAGGAGGCCGTCGCCGTCGGCGTCTGCGACGTGCTGCGCCGCGACGACTGGATCACGTCGACCCACCGCCCCCATGGCCATGCGCTCGCCAAGGGTGTCACCGCGCGTGCGGCGATGGCGGAGCTCTATGGGAAGGCCACCGGCTGCTGCAAGGGCAAGGGTGGCTCGATGCACCTCGGAGACCCGGCCGTCGGGATGCTGCCCGCGATCGCGATCGTCGGCGGCGGCAACACCGTCGTGACCGGCCTCGGACTGGCGATGAAGCTGCGCCGTACCGAGCAGGTCGCGGCCTGCTTCTTCGGCGACGGCGCCAGCAACGAGGGCGCCTTCCACGAGGGTCTCAACTTCGCCGCGGTCGAGCAGCTGCCGATCGTCTTCGTGTGCGAGAACAACCTCTATGGCGCGTCGACACCGTACGGACGCGTCTCGCTGGTCCCCGATGTGGCGCAGCGCGCGACGGCGTACGGCGTCCCGGCACAGATCGTCGACGGCATGGACGTCCTCGCCGTTCGTGCAGCCTGCGCCGAGGCGGTGGCGTCCGCGCGCGCGGGCGGCGGTCCGACGCTGATTGAGTGCAAGACCTATCGCTTCACGGGCCACAGCCGCAGCGACGCGCGCGGCTACCGGACACGGGAGGAGGAGGACGAGTGGTCACAGCGGGATCCGCTGGTCGTGATCGGCGCCCGGCTTGACGAGGCGGCGCTCGCGGAGCTGGAGTCCGAAGTCCGGGCCGAACTGGACGACGCCGTCGAGTTCGCGCGCAGCTCGCCGCAACCCGACCCGGCCGAGGCGCTCGAGGACATCTATGCCTGAAGCATCCGTGGGAACGCGTCGGTTGACGATCGCGGAAGCGCTGCGTGAGGCGATCGCCGAGGAGATGCGACGCGATCCGGAGGTCTTCCTGATCGGCGAGGACGTCGGTGTTGAGGGCGGCTTTGGCGGTGCCTTCGGCGTCTACCTCGGCCTTCCCGAAGAGTTCGGTCACGAACGGATCATCGACACGCCGATCAGTGAGAAGGTGATCGCCGGGGCGGCGGTCGGGGCGGCCGTGATGGGCATGCGGCCGATCGCGGACATGCAGTACTCGGACTTCCTGTTCGAGTGCATGGACGAGCTCGTCAACCAGGCGGCGAAGCTGCGCTACATGTCCGGCGGCAAGCTGTCGGTCCCGATGGTCATGCGCGCGCCCGTCGGCACGACGCTGCGCGGTGCACAGCACGGACAGTGCCCGGAGAGTTATTTCGTCCACGTCCCCGGGCTCAAGGTGGTGGCGCCCTCGGACGCGTATCACGCCAAGGGGATCCTCAAGGCGGCGGTTCGAGACCCCAACCCGGTCCTGATCTTCGAGCACAAGCTGCTGTACGGCAGCAAGGGCCGTGAAGCGGCGGGCGGACTCGACCTGACGGCTGAGGTGCCCGACGGGGATTACACGTTCCCGATCGGTCAGGCAGTCGTGAAGCGGGAGGGGCGTGACGTCACGATCGTCGCCACGCATGTCTCTCTGTACCGAGCACTCGCCGCCGCGCAGGAGCTGGCGGCCGACGGGATCGAGTGCGAGGTGATCGACCCGCTCACGCTGCAGCCACTCGACGGCGCCACGATCTTCGGCTCGGTGCGACGCACCGGGCGGCTGGTGATCGTTCACGAGGACACGCTGACCGGTGGCTGGGGAGCGGAGGTCGCGGCACGTGCTGCCGATGAGTGCCTGGAATACCTGGAGGCGCCAATCAAGCGGGTCGCCACGCGCGACGCCCCGGCACCGGCTGCGCCCGTCCTGGAGGAGGCGATCGTTCCGCAGGCGCGAGACGTCATCGCGACCGTTCGCGGGCTGCTCGCCTGAGGACATGGCGACTGCGATCCGGATGCCGGCGCTTGGCCAGACGAGCGATGAGCTGCGCCTCGTCGCCTGGCTGAAAGCGGCCGGCGAGACCGTCGACGAGGGCGAGGCGCTGTTTGAGGCCGAGTCCGACAAGGCGGTGCATGAGGTGGAGTCCGCGTATTCCGGGACGTTGCTTTCAGTCCTCTGCGAAGTCGACGAGGTGGTCAAGGCCGGCACCGTGATGGGTTGGCTGGGTGAGCCCGGCGAACCGGTCCCGGGAGTGACGCCGCCCGGCAAGGCGGCGTCAGATGACGCGGCGTCTCCCAGTACTGCGTCCGCGTCCGCGGCCCCGGCTCCGGAAGGCGACCGCCTGGCTGCCACGCCGGCGGCACGCCGGGTCGCACGCGAGCGCGGTGTCGAGCTCTCCACGGTGACCGGCACCGGCCCGAACGGACGCATCGAAAGCCGGGACGTGCTGGTCGCCGCCGTCGATCCCGGCCCGGCCGCGCCCGCTGGCGCGGCCGACGAGCCGGTCCCACCGCACCGCCGGGCGATCGCCGAGCGCCTGCATCGCGGCCTGCAGGCGCCTCAGTTCGCCGTCTCGCGGACCGTCGACGCGCGCTCTGCGCTCGCCCGCGTCGCGGCGGTGCAGAGGGCGACGCTCACGCATCTGCTGCTCCAGGCGATCGGCAGCGCACTGGCGGAGCAGCCGAGCGTCAACCGGGTCTGGATCGAGGACGGGCCGCATTACCGGCGTTTTGAGCAGGCCAACGTCGGGCTCTTGATCGCAGCGGAGGACCGGCTCGTCGTCGCAACCATCACCGAGCCGCATCTGAAGGACCTCGCAGATCTCGCGCAAGGCGTTACCGAGGTTGCGAGTCAGGGGCGCGATCGGCGTCTCGGCGCGTCGGCCAACGCTCCGGCCGCCGTCTCGCTCAGCAACCTGGGGATGTTCGGGGTCGATCGCTTCGAGGCGATCGTCGACCCCGATCAGACGGCGATCCTCGCGGTGGGGCGCGTGATCGAGCGGCCGGCGGTGACCGCGGAGGGAATCGTCGCCGTGCCGCAGCTAGACCTGACGCTCAGCGTCGACCATCGCACCGTCGATGGCGCGCTCGCGGGGCGCTTCCTGGCGGCGGTCTGCGCATTTCTCGAAGACTGATGGCGGCCGACTGGGCCCAGGCGGAGGCCGACCGGTTCCCAGGCGAGCTCGGCGAGCGGATCTACAGCTCCCGTCTGCTCGGACGGGACGGCACGCTCGTGCTGCATGGGGGCGGCAACACCTCGGTGAAGCTGAGCCACACGGATCTGTACGGCGCCGAACAGGAGCTGCTGTACGTCAAGTGCAGCGGCCAGGACCTCGCGAACATCGACGCCGGCGGCTTCACGGGCCTGCGCTTGGCGCAGCTGCGCGCGCTGACGGAGCTGGACGGCGCCTCAGACGCGGATGCGGCACGCGAGCTGCGCCGCGCGGCGATCGACCCTGACCTGCCGCCGCCCTCGGTCGAGGCGCTACTGCACGCGATCCTCCCTCACCGTTACGTCGATCACACCCACGCGCAGGCTGTGCTCGCTCTGACCAACACGCCATCTGGGCAGCGCCACGTTCGGGCCGCCTACGCCGACAGCGCGATCGTGGTGCCGTACACGCGGCCGGGCCACGGACTCGCGCGGCTCTGCCTCGGGCTGATCAATGCGGAGATGAGAGACGAGACCATCGGTCTGGTGCTCATGAATCATGGGCTCGTCTCATTTGGTCAGAACGCTCGCGAGTCATACGAGCGGATGCTCGAGCTCGTCGCCCGCGCACAGCACTACCACGCAGGGCATGCTCGAACGGTGGATCGGCCGCAATCCGGCGAGGCGGCGGAACCCGATCGGCCCGCAGCGATCGGGCTCAAGCTCGCGAGGCTCCGTGCGGAGCTCTCGAGGGTCGCAGGCATCCCGCTCACCGTGCACCGCGACAGCGACCCGGCATCGCTCGCCTTCGCCCGACGGAGTGACGTCGACAGACTCTCCCAATCCGGACCTGCGACGCCAGACCACGTGCTCTGGACCAAGCGCGTCCCGATGCTCGGCACCGACGTCGAGCGGTACGCGGCCGCGTACCGTGCGTACTTCGAGCAGAACCGGCGAACCGAGGAAGCTGCCGCGCCCGTGCAGATGCTCGACCCTGCTCCGAGGGTCGTGCTCGATCGCGAGCTCGGTCTCTGCACGGCGGGCCGCGATGCGGCCGAGGCACGCAAGGCCGCCGATCTTTACAGGCACACGATCGACCTGATCCTGGACGCGGAGGCACTCGAGCGATATCAGGCGCTCCCGGCGAGTGAGATCTTCGCCGTCGAATACTGGCCTGCGGAACAGGCGAAGCTCTGGCGCCAACGAGGAGCGGAGTTCTCCGGCCAGACGGTGCTCGTGACCGGCGCCGCATCTGGGATCGGTGCCGCGTGCGTCGATGCCTTCCTCGCCCGAGGCGCGTCCGTGTGCGGACTGGACGTCTCCGATGCAGTCGATGGGGTCGCAGATGGGCCCTCGTACCTCGGCCTCGTCTGCGACGTGACCGATCAGGCGGGGCTCGCCGCCGCCATCGAGCAGTGCGCGCTCGCCTTCGGCGGCCTCGACATGCTCGTACCGAGCGCGGGGATCTTCCCGGCTTCGCAGCGCATTGAGGGGCTCGGAGACGAGGGCTGGAGACGCACGTTCGCGGTCAACACCGACGCAAACCTCACGCTCCTGCGTCTGGCGCATCCGTTCCTCGCACTCGCTCCCGGCGGCGGTCGCGTGGTGATCGTCGCCTCCAAGAATGTGCCTGCACCGGGACCGGGGGCGGCTGCGTACTCGGCATCCAAGGCAGCGCTCACGCAACTCGCGCGGGTCGCGGCGCTCGAGTGGGGTGAGGACCGGATCCGCGTGAACGTGCTGCATCCGAACGCCGTCTTCGACACGGGCATCTGGACGGATGAGGTCATCAACGCGCGCGCCGCGCAGTACGGGCTGACCGCCCAGGAATACCGCACCAACAACGTGCTCAGAACAGAGATCACGAGCGCTGACGTCGCGGAGCTCGCCTGCGCAATGTGCGGCGCTGCGTTTGCCAAGACAACGGGGGCGCAAGTGCCCGTCGATGGCGGCAACGAGCGGGTGATCTAGTGTCCGCGCTTCACAATTGACCGTGGTTGGGGGGAAGCGCTCCGCTCAGCAGGTAGTTACCGACGTGGTGGTACTTCCAGTCCGCCGGATCGTGGCTTGCGTGCGTGCGCGCGTTGCGCCAGTGGCGGCTGAGGTCGTGCCGCTCGTCGGCGGCGCTCGCTCCGGTCAGCGCGAACAAGTCGCTCGCGGTCCGCACCGCGACCTCGCTGACGAACGCCTTCGCCTCGGCCACGGCGATCGATCCGCGCGCCGCGGCCTGCTCGTCGGCGGGGACAAGGCCGATCTCCTCGAGTGTCCGAGCCGCCTCGCCGAGCAGTGCGCGGGCGGCCGCCACCTCGGTCGCCATCCGCCCGAAGCGCTGGATTGTGTGCGGATCCTCGGCCGCGGTGTCTGACCAGCCGGCGCGGGCCGCCTCGAAGAACGGCCGGGCCCGCTCGACGACGAACGCCCGCGCGTCCCTCAGCGTGCCTTGGGCGATGCCCGCCTGGATCGAGGCGTGAAACAACTGTGCGCGCGCCCCGAGTTGCTGTGGGACCTCGAAGCACTGCGCGTATTGCAGCACCAGCTCCGGGTCGACGGCGACATCCTCGAACTGCACGCCGCCGCTGACCGTCGCGCGCTGCCCCATCGTGTTCCAGTCCTCGTCAAGGCTCAACCCCGGGCTGCCCTGCTCGACGAACGCGAGCACCAGCCGGCCGTCGTCGTCGAGCGCCGTAGTCGCGATCCAGTCCGCCGTCAGCGCGCCGGTTGCGTAGTACTTGCGGCCGTTCAGGACGGGGTGCTCGCCGGGGGTGGCCCGCAAGCCACCCCCGGCACCCAGACGAGTCCTCAGGTCCTGTGCGTGGTCCCCGCCGCGCTCGGCCAGCGCGTTGGCGATCCGGCGTCCCGCCAGGGCATCGGCGAACAGGCGCCGCCGCTGGCCAGGGGTGCCGAACGCGGCGAGTACGTCCACGAACAGGTAGTGACCTTGCGGCCCCTGGGCGATCGCGGGATCGACGGCGGCGATCGTCTGCACGACCTCGCTGAGAACGGCCGGCCCGAGTCCCGACCCGCCGAGCTCGCGAGGCACGGTGAGTCCGAGCAGTCCACTCGCGTCAAAGCGCGCGAGCTCCTCGACCGGGAGGCTGCCGGACCGGTCACGCTCGATCACGCCGTCGGCGATCGAATCGGCGTACCGGCGGGCGGTCTCGAGGGCGTCCTCGCGGGTGCTCAGCAGCGGGATCTGCTCGGCGATGCTCATCGTCAGTGCGCCGCGCTCAGCAGCATCTCGTCATCTGACAGGCCCTCGTTCGGATCCGGTACCGCCGCGGGGTCGAGGCCGTTCTCGACCTCGAGCTCGCGCACGATCGGCAGCACGTCGCGTCCGAAGCGCTCGATCTCCTCGTGGTAGTGAAGGAAGCCGGTGAGGATCAGGTCGACCCCGAGTTTGCGGTAGTCGATGATCCGCTCGGCGACCTGCTCGGGGGTACCGATCAGCTGTGTGCGGAAGCCGTCGTTGTACTGGACGAGATCCTCGAAGCTCGAGTCGGCCCACATCCCCTTCTTGTCCTGCGTGGACTGACCGGCCTGCTTGACGGCCGCGCCGAAGCCCTCGACCGCCTCGACGTGGGCCTTGTCGATGATCTCCCGCAACGTGTCCCTGGCCTCCTGCTCAGTGTCGCGCACGATCACGAAGCCGTTGAGGCCGAACCTCGGGGAGGCGCTGCCGTCGAAGCGGCCGCGGGCGGCGGCGATCCGCTTGAGGTCGTCGAGCTGCTCCTGGACCCCCTCGAATGACTTGCCGTTCGAGAAGTACCAGTCGGCGTAGAGCGCGCCGTTGACGCGGGCGGCACTGGAGTTGCCGCCCTGGAAGATCTCCGGATGGCGGAGGCCGTCGGGGCTGATCGGCTTGGGTTTCAGGTTGAAATCGTGGATCCGATAGAAGTCGCCGGCGAGTTCGGCGGCGTCGCTGGTCCAGATCTCGCGCAGCGCCCGGATGAACTCGCCGCTGCGGCGGTACCGCTCGTCGTGCTCGAGCCACGGCTCCCCGAGCTGGCGGAACTCGTCCTTGAACCAGCCGGAGACGACGTTGACGGCGGCGCGGCCGTTTGAGAGATGGGACGCGGTGGCGACCCACTTGGCGAGCACGCCTGGATGCCAGAGGCCGGGGTGGACCGCGGCGATCAGCTTCAGGCGCTCGGTCGCGAGCAGCAGCGCGAGGCTGAACGAGGTCGACTCGTGCTGGTACTCGGCGCCGTAGCTGGCGGTATAGCGGACCTGACTGAGGGCGTAATCGAAGCCGGCGCGCTCGGCGAGGCGGGCGAGCTTGCGGTTGTACTCGAACGACCAATCGGTGCGTTGCTCGATCGTGCTGGTCACGAGGCCGCCCGATACGTTCGGCACCCAATACGCGAAGCGGAGCGGATCGGTTTTCGGGTTGGTTGGCATTGCGGGTCAGACCTCCACGGTCTCGGGTTGGGTGTGGGCGTCGGCGAGCAATCCCCGCCGCCGCAGGGCCGGCAGAACCCCCTCCCCGACTCGATATGCCTCCTCGAGGTGGGGGTATCCGGACAGGACGAACTCCTCGATGCCGAGGTAGTGGTACTCGGCCATCCGGTCGGCGACCTCTTCGTGGCTGCCGACCAGAGCGGTGCCGGCGCCGCCGCGCACGAGGCCGATGCCGGCCCACAGGTTGGGGTACACCTCGAGCGCGTCGGTGCGCCCCTGATGCAGCTCGGACATGCGGCGCTGACCCTCTGACCCGGACGCGCGCTGGGTTGCCTGGGCGCGCTCGATGTGCGCCGGGTCGAGGCCGCCCAGCAGCCGGTCAGCCTCGGCCCAGGCCTCCTCCGAGGTGTCCCTCGCGATGACGTGCAGGCGGATCCCATAGCGGAGCTCACGGCCGTGCCGTGCGGCGAGCTCGCGGACGGCGTCGAGCTTGGCCGCGACGGCCGCCGGCGGCTCGCCCCAGGTGAGGTAGACGTCGGCGTATCGCGCCGCGACGTCGAGCGCCGGCGCCGATGAGCCTCCGAAGTACAGCGGCGGCCGCGGCTCGGCCGGGATGATCTGCGCGTCCTCCACCTCGACGTAGTCCCCGCGGTAGCTGAGCGGCTCCCCGTCCCACAGCTCCCGGAAGACGTGCAGGTGCTCGGCGCAGCGGGCATAGCGCTCGGCCTTGCCGAGCCGATCGCCGAAGCGGCGCTGCTCGACATCATCACCCCCGGTGACGACGTTCAGCAGCAGCCGGCCGCGCGAGATCCGCTGGTAGGTCGCCGCCATATGGGCCTGGAGCGTCGGTGAGATCAGGCCGGGCCGAAACGCGACGAGGAACTTGAAGGTCTCGGTCACCTGCGACAGCGCCGCGGTCATCACCCAGGCGTCCTCGCACCACGAGCTGGTCGGCGTCAGCGCGCCGACGAACCCGAGGGCTTCGGCCGAACGGGCGATCTGCCCGATGTAGCCGACGGTTGGGGCGCGCTCGGAGCTGCCGGCGTTGACCCGGCTGCCCTCGCGCCCGACCGCGTTGCCGAGGCTGAGGTCAGTGCGCGAGTCGCCGTTGGTCGGCAGGAACCAGTGCGGAGTGATCGCCATCAGCGGTAGAGCGAGAACTCCGGCCCGCGGTGGTTCAGCGCCCAGTCACCGACCTCGCGCGCCTTGTAGACGACCGGATTCTGGATGCCGCCCCAGAAGAGCTTGTCCTCGGCATTGCGGCGCGACTGCGCCTCGGCCTGCTCGTGGGTGCCGAACAGCCGCGCGATCCGCGTTTGGGCGTAGTGGTAGCCGATCGGCGCGCGGTTGGCGCGGTCGCGCTCGGCGCCGGTCGAGCGCAGCTCGAGGGCGACACGGTCGGCAGCGTCGAGCAGATCTTGGAAGCGGTCCGTGGCGGTGGTCGTCATTGGCACTTCTCCAGTCGACTTTGTGGGTGTGGCCAGTGGGGAGGATCGAGCCGATCCCGACAGGAGTCCAATAGACGTTCTCGATCTAGTGATAGGCTAAGACGACAAATTAGATGGAAATTATGAGTTTATGAGGTCCGAGCAGCTCGAGTACGTCGTGGCGATCGCTCGCCACGGCTCCTTCCGGCGGGCGGCCGAGGAGCTTCACATCTCCCAGCCGGCCCTCAGCACGACCGTGCGCAACCTCGAAATGGAGCTTGGTGTCTCGCTGCTCGAGCGCGGCCGGTCGGGCGCCCAGGTCTCCGACGAAGGGCGTGAGCTGCTGCCCCTTGTGGTCGGCGCGATCGAGGCGATCGACAGGCTGCGGTCGGCTGCCGACCGCCAGCACCAGGGCGGGCGGATCGTGCGTGTCGGCACCGTCAACGCCGGCACGGTCCCGCTGCTGACGTCTGTCGTGGCACTCTTCCGCGAGCTGCACCCGACCACCCAGGTGGAGGTCGTCGGCGCTCAGGAGGCGACGATCGACGCCGGCCTGCGTGAGGGCAGCTTCGACGTCGGGATCGTGACCACACTCGAGGGCGACGACATGCCTCCGGAACTCGAGACGACCGAGTTGTTGCACGGCCGCGCGGTCGTGTGCCTGTCGCCCAGCAGCGAGCTGGTGTCCTGCGAGGTGATCACGGTCGCCGAGCTCGTCTCCGAGCCGATGATCCTGATGCGCGCCGGGTACCTGATGCACCGCTACGTGCACCGGCTGCTCGGCGATCTGACGCCGTCGATCTCCTATACGACCGACGGTGCCGAGATGGGCAAGCTACTCGTGGCGGAGGGGCTCGGGGCGACGGTGCTCCCCGACTTCAGCGTGATCGGCGACCCGCTCGTGCGCCGCGGCCTGGTGACCTGGCGGCCGCTGGCGGACGACCATACGGAGGTGCGGCTCGCGATCCGCCGCCGTCGCTCACCCGTGCACCCGCGCACGGCCACAGACCTGCACCGTCTGTTCCTCGAGCGCGCCGCCGCGCTCGGCTCCGCAGCGGCACCAGCCATCGCGCTGCACGACTGAATCCGCCCACCACGGCGGCTCGGCCCGGAGGCTCCCATAGGGTCGTCCTATCGGGCGGTCATGAATGTCTATTTGACCGCGCCGGTGTCAGTCCGGATGCTTACTTGACTTTGTCGACTGATTTTGTTCGGTTTTGCCCTGCGAGCCGCCAGAACGTCCTGAAAGGAGCACGTCCTCGATGATCGAAGTCTCGGCCCTGACCAAGCGCTACGGCGCACTGACCGTGCTCGACGGGATCGACTTCTCCGTTCGGTCGGGGGAGATCGCCGCCGTCGTGGGACCAAGCGGAGCCGGCAAGAGCACCCTCGCCCGCTGCATCAACCTCCTGGAGAAGCCGACCTCCGGCGAGATCCGGGTGAACGGACAGGACCTGACCAAGCTCTCCCGCGGCGAGCTCCGCGGCGCCCGCCGCGCGATCGGCACGGTCTTTCAGTCGGCGGGCCTGCTCGCGCGGCTGACCGCCGCGGAGAACGTCGCGCTGCCGCTCCGCTTTCTCAAGATCCCGCACGATGAGCGAGTCCAGCGGGTCCGTGAGCTGCTTGATCGTGTGGACATGTTGCACCGGGCAAACCATTACCCGGCGCAGCTCTCCGGCGGCCAGCAGCAACGGATCGGCCTCGCGCGCGGGCTCGCACTGCGGCCTGCTGTCCTGCTCGCCGACGAGCCCACTTCGGGCCTTGACCCGGATACCACCGCCTCGATCCTGCGGCTGCTGGCCGAGTTGCGCGACGAACTGGGCGTGGCGGTCGTGCTGATCACGCACGAGATGGACGTCGTGCGCAGCGTCGCCGACAGCGTCGCGCGCCTAGATCACGGCAGGATCGTCGAGTACGGGCGCGTCGCCGAGATCGTGCGCGGCTCCGATTCCGAGCTGTCGCGGGCGCTGCTGCCGAACCCGCCGAGCGCCGAGAACCGCAGCGGCACGGACGTCTGGCAGCTCCGCTACGCGCGAGCCGACGTCGACCCGGCCTGGCTCACCTCCGTCGCCAGGGAGCTGCACGTCGACATCGCGATCCTCTCAGGGCTGATCGAGACGGTCGGCGGTGCCACCGCCGGACGTGTGATCGTCCGGATCGAAGGAGGCGTGCCGTCGCGGCTGCGCGAGGCCTTCGCCGCCCGTGGGATCGACGCACGCCCGGGCGCAGAGTTCGACCTGGCCGACACGGCTTCGCCTGCGGCGCCGGACGCGGGGCCTGAGCTGGTCGGGAAGGCGGCATGATCGCGCTCGCGACGGCCACCCCGTGGAGCCAGGTCTCCACGCTGCTGCTGCCGGCGCTCGGCCAGACCGCGGCGATGGTCGGGATCGTGATGAGCATCGTCGTCGCGCTCGGGCTGCCACTCGGGGTACTGATCTTCAACACCTCGCCTCGCGGGCTCGCGCCACACCTGACGGTGCACGCCTCGGTCAGCTGGATCGCGAACCTCGGCCGCTCGCTCCCGTTCCTGGTCCTGATGGCGACGGTGATTCCGTTCAGCCAGCTCGTCGTCGGCACCACGATCGGAATCAAGGCCGCGATCATCCCGATGTCGCTCGCGGGGATCCCGTTCTTCGCGCGCCTCGTCGAGAACGCGATCCGGGAGATCCCGCGGGCCCGGCTCGACGTCGGGATCGCAGCCGGCGCCGGGAAGCTGCAGGTGATCCGCAAGATCCAGTTGACCGAGGCGCTTCCCGGGATCGTCGCGGGTCTGGCGCTGAACGTGATCGCGATGATCGAGTACTCGGCGATCGCCGGAGCGATCGGGGCCGGCGGGCTCGGCTACCTCGCTGTCAACTACGGCTACGAGCAGTTCGACGGCCACATCATGATCAGCTGCATCGTCGTGCTCGTGGCGATCGTGCAGATCGTGCAGTTCACCGGCGACCGGCTCGTCCGGTCACTCAGTCACTGACCCGAACCTAACCCAAAGGTGACTCGTGGGCGAGTCACCACACGCTGACTCCAAGAGAGAAGGGAATACATATGTCGGTTGAAGCACCCAACCGGCCGCCGGCGCATGCCTCGGGCGGCACAGGAGACCTCGGTCTGAAGGGCCGGAACAGCCGCCGCAACGCGATCATCGGCGGGATCGTCGCCGTGATCGCGGTGGTCGCGGTGGTCGTCGTGATCAGCTCCGGCGGGTCCTCGTCGGGGGCCGTCCCCGGAAGCCACTTCGGCACGACCATGAAGGTCGCCTACGAGGCGGACTCAAGCTCGGAGCGGGCGTTGCTGGTCTGGCTGAACACGGCGATCGCGCCGAAGTACGGGATCCACATCGATCCGGTCGGGATCGAGGACGGAAACCAGCTCGACGAGGCCACGGCGAACGGGCAGTTCGCGGCCAACATCTACCAGCATATCCACTGGCTTAACGAGGTCGTCAAGGCAACCGGCATGAAGCTGACCGCGATCGCCCCCGTGTTCCAGTGGGCCTACTCGGTGTACTCGTCCAAGTACAAGAGCCTTGCGGCGCTGCCGCAGGGCGCCCAGATCGCGCTGCTCAACGACCCCGCCAACACCGCACAGGCGCTGTGGCTGCTGGAGCGGGCCGGTGAGATCACGTTCAAGCCGGGGACGGTCCCGTGGTCGGCGACCACGGCCAGCATCGCCACGAACCCGCACCACCTTCACTTCGTGTTCATCGACTACGGCGCGGGCCCGCGCACGCTCGGCTCGGTCGACGCGGTGATCGCCTACAACATGCAGTTCATCTCGGCGGGGACGCCCCAGTCCGACAAGATCTATGCGCCGCCCGCGCCGCGGAGCTTCGCCGGCCAGCTGGTCGTCGGCGACGCCTACCTCAACGACCCACAGGTCAAGAAGCTGGAGAAGGTCTTCTTCGACCCGCGGGTGCAGCAGTACCTGCGCACGACGGCCAATCCTGCGCTCCATGACCAGCTCGACCCCGTGGCTTCCTCCTGACCGACCGAGTGTGAGCGGTGCCCGGGGTGCGCGAGCGGCCTACCGCCGCGCACCCCGGCACCGTCGTACGGCTCGTGCGCGAGGCGGTGGTTGTGTTGCTACGGGCGCCGGGCGAGTGATCAGCAGCCCGCGGCGATGTTCAGGGCGGCGCGGAGCTCGGCGAGCTTGGTTGGCCCAAGGCGCGTGATGCGCTCGGTCAGCAGCGCCTTGCGGACCGGGCCGACGTTGTCGAGCGTCAGCACGCACTCGCGGGGCATGCCGTCCTCGGGGCCCAGGCGCACTTCGGTCGGGATGGGTGTAGCCCTCGACGATCCTGCGTTCTAGCTGACGCGCTTGCGGCCGTCTCAACACCCGACTGCGTCGCGCAAAGCCCGGCAAGCTTGGGCCATCCGCCGTGCCGGTAATAGCGTCACCCGGCGGCGGAACGCCGATCTTGGGATCGTGTGAATGTTGTCGAAGTTGACGACGCATTCGGTTGGCACCCCGTCCTCGGGCATCAGCACCAGTTCGGAGACAAGCCCGCGACGCGTCCTCGTCAGTGCCGCCACAACGACCGAGCCGATCCGATCGGCGACCGGGTCACGCGTCAGGACCAGCACCGGCCGGTCACCACCGGGCGTCGTGGCGAACCAGACCTCACCCCTCAGCATCAGCCCAATCAGTCCAATCTTCCGACGGCCCCCAATCCGCGAC
>Ga0302229_10000648_pt1 | contig 26810 bp, 19 predicted proteins | sample II_Palsa_N1_3_FD_193518 | JGI IMG/M metagenome (GOLD analysis project Ga0302229, IMG submission 193518) | Peat permafrost microbial communities from Stordalen Mire near Abisko, Sweden - II_Palsa_N1_3 | ecosystem: Environmental > Terrestrial > Soil > Palsa > Peat permafrost | place: Sweden... | reverse complement strand
CTTTCGCCTGCTCGAGCTTTATCTTCGGCGGCATGATCAGCTCGAGCGGGTTGGTGACGACGTCAATAAGTGCAGGGCCATCGTGCGCGAATGCCTGCTTGACCGCATCGGCAAGCTGCGCGGGATCTTCCACGCGGACACCATAGATGCCTACTGCCTCGGCCACTTTGGCAAAGCTGGGATTGTCCAGGTGGGTCCCCACGGGAAGGAATCCGCCGGCTTTCATTTCTATGTCCACAAAACCAAGCAGACCGTTGTTGAACACCACGATCTTGACCGGCAACTTGGACTGCCGCACGGTAAGCAGATCGCCCATCAGCATGCTGAAGCCACCATCGCCCGACATCGATATGACTTGTCGGCCAGGATGGGAAATCTGTGCGCCGATGGCCTGCGGCATGGCGTTCGCCATCGAGCCGTGCAGGAACGATCCCAGCAATCGGCGCTTGCCATTGACGCGGAGATAGCGCGCCGCCCACACCGTGGGCTCACCCACGTCGCAAGTAACGATGGCATCCTCATCTGCCAGATCGCTTATGACCTTGGCAACAAACTGCGGATGGATCGGTCGTCGGGATGCGTGTTCGACCGCCTGACCATCCAGCTCGGCACGGGCCTTGCGGTAGTGCTCCAAAGCCGTCTTGAGATGCGCGTCGTCGGTTTTCTCCGCCACCCTGTCGAGTAGCCGTTTGATCACATCAGCAACGTCGCCGACAACGCCCACATCGAGGCGACAGCGTTTGCCCAGATTTTCACCTCGAATATCGACCTGCGCGATGCGCGCTTTTTCCGGGTAGAACTGGCGATAAGGGAAATCTGTGCCGAGCAGCAGCAACGTATCGCAGGCCAACATCGCGTGGTAGCCCGAAGAGAACCCGATCAATCCCGTCATGCCAACATCGAAGGGATTGTCCCATTCGACGTGCTCCTTGCCGCGCAACGCGTGCACGACGGGAGCCTTCAGCTTCGATGCCAGGGCCACCACGGCGTCATGGGCTCCCGCACATCCCGCGCCGCACATCAGCGTCACCTTCCTGCCATCATTCAGAAGAGCGGCGATCGCATCAACGTCCGGGTCAGCCGCGACGACTTGCGGCAATCGAGGAATCAATTGCGGCGACGGCATGCGCGAGCCCGCTGCACGCAAGGCCACGTCGCCCGAGATCACGATGACCGCGACACCCTGTTTGGTCACAGCTTCGCGGATGGCCGTTTCGACGATGCGAGGCACATGATCGGGATCGGAAATGAGCTCGACGTAATGGCTGCATTCCTTGAACAGAGTCTGCGGATGGGTCTCCTGAAAATAGCCCGACCCTATCTCGGTACTCGGAATGTGCGCCGCGATGGCCAGCACTGGAACGCGATTGCGATGACAATCGAACAAGCCATTGATCAGATGTAGATTGCCGGGCCCGCAACTGCCGGCGCACACCGCCAGTTTTCCGGTCAGCTGCGCATCGGCACCCGCCGCAAACGCGGCGACCTCTTCATGACGAACCGCTATCCACTGCGTCCGCTTACGTTGTCTCAACGCGTCCGTGATGCCATTCAGCGAATCGCCCACCAATCCGTAGATGCGCTGTACGCCCGCCGCTTCCAGGGTTTCAACCAGTCTTTCGGCTACGTTCGTCATGATGGCCTCTCGTTAACAAGGGCGCTGGCAACACGAATCTCGATCGTACAATTCCGCAGCGAACAATTACTGTCAAAAAAAAGTGTTGAAATTGATAACAAGCATCCCGTGCACTGCCAATTGCTTGTCGTGCTGTTTGCGGTGGAGGATCGGCTCCAACCTGGCCCACTACACCTCCGGACTTAGAAACTGGTGGACCGCCTGTATCACCACCGAGCCCTCGCCGACCCCGGAAGCTACGCGTTTTACGGAACCGCAGCGCACATCGCCCACGGCAAAAATGCCCGGCTTGCTGGTGGCGAACGGCGACCGACTGGTGTCATCGCGGATATCGAAGCCGGTGAGAATGAAGCCCTTCGAATCGAGTGCGAGGCATCCGCTTAGCCAATCCGTGTTGGGTTCGGCGCCTACCATCACAAATACGTTGGCGATCGCGTGAGTCTCGCGCGCTCCGGTGCGGCGATCCACCCAGCTAACCCGCTGCAGGCGATCGTCTCCGTCGAGCTCGACGATCTCCGTTTCGGTATGCAGAGTGATCCGCGCCGATTGATGGATACGGCGAACGAGGTAGTCGGACATGGTCGCTGCCAACCCACCGGCGCGCACCAGCAGGTGCACGTGAGCGGCGATGCGGGAAAGAAACATGGCAGCCTGACCCGCGGAGTTGCCGCCTCCCACCACAATGACTTCCTCGCCGCTGCACAGCCGCCCTTCCATGGCCGTAGCAGCGTAGTGGATGCCCTGCCCTTCGTAGCGCTCGTAGTTGGGCACACTGAGTTTGCGATAGCGCGCCCCAGTGGCGACCACAATCGCGCGCGCCGCAATGAGCTGACCATCGTCCAGTCGCAGATGGTAGGGGTGCGATGAACAGTCAAGCCCGACGACGTTGCGCGAGATGGCCAGACGCGCACCGAACTTCTGTGCCTGTACCTGCGCGCGCCCGGCCAACGCCTGCCCGGAAATCCCAGTGGGAAAGCCGAGATAGTTCTCTATCTTCGAGGAGGTGCCCGCCTGCCCGCCAGGCGCCATGCCTTCGATGACGATGGTGTCCAGACCTTCGGACGCGCCATATACCGCCGCAGCCAAGCCCGCAGGGCCGGCGCCCACCACAGCAACATCGTGAATGCGGCCCGGCTCGATCGACTCGGTCAGCCCCAGGGTATCGGCAAGCGTCGCAGTCGAAGGGTTTTTCAGAAGCCCATGACCTAATGTGATCACCACCGGAAACTCGCCGGGGTCGATGTCGAGCGTCGCTACCAGGCCGTCGGCCGTTGGGTCCACATCAGTATCAAGCAACCGATGCGGATGAGCATTGCGAATCAGGAATCGTTGTAGCCGTAGCGTGTCGGCAGCATGGCCGGAGCCGATCAGAACCACACCGCCCGCACCGAGCTGAATAAGAGTCACCCGGCGCAAAATGAAGGCGCGCATGATGATCTCACCGATATCGGCTTCCCCGCTCACCAGCCTTTGGAAATTCTCGCGCGAAAGACGGATCACGCGACTGTCGACCACGGTCAGGCCAGACAACAGAAGCTGCCGCTGATTGAGGTTATTGAGTTCGCCGGTGAATTGATGCCGCGTGTGCGTGACCACCGTTGTCGTATGACCTTCACCATCCAGATCGAATACCTGGATGCTGCCTTCCAGCACAAAGAAGAAATCTGCACCGCGCTGACCGCGCTTGTACAGCAACGTGCCAGCAGGCACATCCTCAGCTACACCGTAAGCAGCGATGCGTTGCGCCATGTCATCGTTTAGACGCGGAAATCGCTGCGCATCGCGCGCATGGGGATCGATCTCATTCAGATCGTGCGGGGGGTAAAAAGGCTCATCCGACACGAAGCACCTCCACGGCATGGAGATCAGAGACCTTGGCCGCTATTTCCATGGCGGCTTCAATCTTTACTGGCGAACGCGACGACTGCCCCATCCTCGCGGTCCATCACTTATACACCGTGACAATGATTTACCAAATTCACCTAGTCGTGGGCGCAGCATAGGCCACGATGTCGCGCCTGACCAAGTCCCGCGCATGGTGCGTTTATGGGACTAGACTGGAACGTTGCGCTACTCAGATCGGCGTGACGCCCCCTGACCACTCCTGACCTCAGGCTGCATCGCCAATTTCAACTGGAAGCTAGCTAATGACTTACTCCACCTTGATGGTCCACCTGAATCTTGGCGTTTCCAATGAAGGGCTTCTGCATATCGCTGCCGATCTTGCCGGGCGGTTCGATGCACACGTGATCGGCATTGCCGCTTGCCAGCCGCTGCAGGTCACCTATGGTGATGGATTCATGGCAGGGGATGTGCTCGAACAGGATCGCATCGAGATGAAAAGGGAGATCAACGATGCCGAAGCGAACTTCCGTGCTGCGTTTCACGGGAGGGAGTCAGGTCTGGAGTGGCGTTCAACGATCGCTCCTTCTTCGTTGGCGACTTACATAGCCGAGCAGGCACGTGCTGCCGATCTCATCATCATCAGCCCGGAAGAGAAAGGGCTGACGCGCGATTTCTCCAGACGCGTGAATGTCGGCGAGTTGGTCATGCAGATTGCGCGGCCCGTGCTACTTGTCCCAACAGGTATCAACCAGCTGAATCTGGAAAACGTCGTGGTGGGATGGAAGGAGACCGGGGAAGCGCGCCGTGCCATCAGCGATGCCATACCGCTGCTGCAGAAGGCTGGGCATGTGACCGTGGTGGAGATCGCCGCGGCCGAGGACATCGCCGCTGCACGTGATCGCCTCAAGGACGTCGCCGACTGGTTGGCGCGCCATGGTGTTGCGGCCGAGACCGTCGTCGCCCATTCACAAGGAGACGATGCGGCGCAGCTCGATGCTCTTGCCCGGGAAAAAGACACCGGGTTACTGGTGGCTGGTGCCTACGGACACAGTCGTGTTCGTGAATGGATGTTGGGTGGTGTGACGCGCAACCTCATGTTGCACCCGACAAGCTGTTCGCTGGTTTCGCACTGAGCGATCGAGTGCCCAGTGCCGGCCCCATTACGCCGACAGACGCTCAGCGGCCGAAGATGATTTCCTTGCCTTCATGGTCGCGGTCCCAGCCGCGCAGTTGGTCGCGAATGTGCGCGATGCGCTGGCGTCCGAGTGCGTTGCGCTCTTCGTCGAGCACGTAACCATCGAGCAGCTCGCCCAGGCGCTGTGCTGTGGGCAGCATCGCGTCCCATGCGTCCAGTGCGGGCAACGGGCCGGGCAAGGTCATGAAGAAGCTCACCCCGGGCGTGTGCAGCGCGTCCAGCCGGCCCAGGTCGAAATTGCCGGGCTTGAGCATGTTCGCGACGCTGAAGATCGGGCCCAGTTCACGCTTGCCATCGAGCAGGCGGTGATAGATGCCCATGTCGCCGAATTCGAGGCCGGCCTTCTCGGCAGCCACCACCAGATCCGGACCATTGAAGTGCGCGCCTTCACGCGCCACCACAAACAGCGTGACGATGCGTTCCACCGACAATTGCGCCGGACGCCGGCCCAGATCCGAGCGCAGCGGAATCTTCGGCGCAGCGGGCTCGACGGGTGTGGATTCCGCAGGTGCTGGCTCGTCTGCTCGCGCAGCGGGTTCACTGTGCGTGGGAGCGCGCAGGGCGTCGACGATGGACGCTGCATGACCGGCAAGCTTGTGCTGCTGAGGCTTGGCGGGGGCACGTTCGCCAGAGAGAGTGGCCCCCAGACGCTCAAGCTCTTCGCGCAGGCCCACTTCCAGTTCGCCTTGCTGCGGTTGCTCGCCGATCGGATGAATACTTTCTGTCGTTCGATCGAAAACGTTGAACGCGGGATCATCGGCGAGGCTGCGCTCGCCCAAGGTAGGCTCACGGCGCTCGCCCGTATGTGGTTGATCGGGAGCGGTGCGGCGCCTGCCCTGCTCTTTCTTCGGCTGGCCGAACACCCAGAGCAGCGCCAGCACGATCAGACCGACAATAAGCAGCGGAATACCCACATTGGGGTTCCAGGCGAAAGCGAGCACAGGTTGCGATGTCATCATGAGGTCCTCAGGCAACTCCTGCCAGTTTAGCCGCTTCGGCCAGATCCACCTGCACCAGTCGCGATACGCCCGGCTCCTTCATGGTCACGCCGCACAGCTGAGTGGCCGCTTCCATGGTGGCCTTGTTGTGACTAATGAAGATGAATTGCACTTTTTCGCTCATCTCCCTGACCAGGCTGGAGAATCGCCCGACGTTCGCTTCATCCAGCGGCGCGTCCACCTCGTCCAGCAGACAGAAGGGCGCGGGATTGAGGCCGAAGATGGCGAACACCAGCGAGACCGCCGTGAGCGCCTTTTCGCCACCGGACAGCAGCGTGATATTCGAGATGCGCTTGCCCGGCGGGCGCGCCATGATCGACACGCCGGTATTGAGCAGATCGTCGCCGGTCAGTTCCAGGTAAGCATGACCGCCGCCGAATAACCGCGGGAACAGCTCCTGCACACCAGCGTTGACCTTGTCGAAAGTTTCCTTGAAGCGCTGGCGGGTTTCGCGATCGATCTTCTTGATCGCGCCTTCCAGCGTTTCCATCGCGCTGACCAGATCGGCCAGCTGGTTGTCCAGGTAAGTCTTGCGCTCGCTTTGCTCGGCGTGCTCCTGGATCGCGGCGAGGTTGACCGGTTCCAGCCTGACGATCTTTTGGCCGAGATCGACAAGCTGCTGGCGCCATTGCCCGGCGTCGATGTTCTCGGCGAGCTCCGTGAGTAGGGTCTCCAGTTCAAGGCCGGAGGCGGCAATCGCCTGGGCGAGCTGCTCTGCGCGTAGCTGTAGCGACTGGGCGGCGAGGCGCTTCTCGGAGAGGCTTTCGCGCAATACCGACAGCCCCTGCTCCGTCAGATGGCGTTGCTGCTCCAGCTTGCGGAATTCGAGGTCGCAATCTTCCAGCGCGCGGCGCGCTTCAACCAATTGCTTGTCCACCAGCAGGCGTTGATCCAGATAGGTCTGGCGCTCACTTTCCAGTTCGGCGATCGGATCGGAGCCGGCGGCGAGCTGTTCGGCAATCTCCGTTCGACGCGCTTCGATCTGGCGCAGCTGGGCGTCCATGCGGCCCAGCGCCTGTTCCAGCGAAGCCAGCGAGGAACGCTTCGACTCCAGTCCCAACGCCAGCGAATGCGATTGATCGGCGGCTTCGCGCGCATTCATGCGCGCTTCCTCGCGTGCTTCGAGCAAGGCACGGCGTTCGTTTTCCAGTTCGCGCCGCTGGTCTTCAAGGTCGCCCATCAGGCCGACCGATTCGTCCAGCCGCGCCCGCGCTTCGCGGGTCTGGCTCTGCAGATCGTCGAGCTGGGTGGCCAGATCGCCGAGTTCGCCAATGACTTTCTCGGCCCGCGCGCGGGCGGTTTCCAGTTTGCCGCGATGACTCTGTAGCTGGCCGGCCAGTTCGGACTGGCGGCGATGCGCGTTGTACAGCTCGCGCTGTGCGTCGTCGCGCGCGCGCTCGACCTCGAACTTGGCGGTGCGTAGCGTGTCGAGCTGTTCGCTGGATGCCTCCAGTTGCGCTTCGAGCATGTCGATCTGTTCGGCCAGCGTGCGGATCTCACGCTCACGCGCCAGCACGCCGACCTGGCTGCCCTGTGCACGACGTACGCGTGCCCAGCCCGGGCCCAGCCATTCGCCGCCACGGGTGATCACCGATTGATACGGCGCCAGCGCGGATAGCGCAGCGACCCGTTGATGAGCTTCATCGAGCGACTCGGCAGTAAGCACATGCCCGAGGATCGCCAACGCGGCGGCTGGTCCGCGCACATGCGCGGCCAGCGTGCCGGCCGTGTTGGCGCCGCCTTCGGCCGCATCGAGCAGCGCGACATCGGCGTTGTCGAGCGCGTCGAATTCGGCGGCCAGCGCGTGCGAGCCATCCACCAGCACGCTGTCCAGGAAGCCGGTCAAGGCGGTTTCCACCGCCGTTTCCCAACCGGCTTCGACTTGCAGCGATTCACCCAGGCGACGGGACTTGTCCAGCCCGAGCCGGGCCAGCCAACCGCTGGCAGCGCTTTCCTCCTGGCCGAGCGCAGCATGCTGCAGCGCTTCCAGTGAGGCTTGTCGACCGCGTGCGGCCTGCAACTGCTGGCGAGCCTCGTTCAGCGCCGACTGTACCTGGCGCTCTTCGTCCTGCACTTTCTCATGGCTGGATTTGTGCTGGTCGAGCAAACCACCGAGCGTCTCGACGCGTTCGCGCTGAGTGTCGTGCTCGCCATGCAGCTGCTCGCCGGCGGCATCCAGCGCGGCCACATCGGTGGCCTTCTGTTCGGTTTCCAGCACTTCGCGGCGCCGGGACAGGTCAATGCCCTGGCGGTCCAGATAGTTGAGCTTGGTACGTTCCACTTCGGCAGCGCGGCTGGATTCGCCGGCGTTGCGGGTGTGGCTGTCCCAACGCTGCTGCCAGTCGGCCAGTTTCGTTTCGGTATCGCGCTGGGCTTCGGCGGTGTCGTCCTGCAGCTGCTGCAGGGCTTCGAGCTTCGGCTCGCCTTCGGCCAGCGCCATGCGCAGGGTTTCGATCTGCTGGCTGTCGGTGGCAATGTGCGCGGCCAGCTCGGCATGCTCGCGCTCGGCGTCGCCGTGGGCGCGCTGCAGGCGATCAGCCGTCTCGCGGTTGTAGCGAACCTGCTGTTCGACCCGGGCGATCTCGGCGCCGACCTTGTAGACCTCGCCCTGCACGGCGTTCAGATGCTCGCTGGCGTCGGTGTGGCGCTCGCGCATGGTCTCCAGCTGCGCTTCGATCTGCCGCTGGGTGGCCAGCTGTTTCTCGATCTCGATCTCGGCGGCGGACAGGCCCGCGCCCTCGCCATCGTGCTGGCTCTTCAGGCCGCGGTATTCCAGGGCGCGGAGCTCGGCTTCCTTGCGGGTCTGTTCTTCCTTCAGCGCCTTCCAGCGTTCGGCCGCGCGGGCCTGGCGGTTGAGGTGTTCCAGCTGCTTGTCGACCTCGTCGCGCACGTCGCGCACGCGATCGAGGTTTTCGCGGGTGGCCTTGATGCGGCTTTCGGTCTCCTTGCGGCGCTCCTTGTACTTGGAGATGCCGGCAGCCTCTTCCAGATGCGTGCGCAGCTCTTCCGGGTGCGCCTCGATGATCTGGCTGATCATGCCCTGCTCGATAATCGAGTAGCTGCGCGGGCCCAGACCTGTGCCGAGGAACAGGTCGGTGATGTCGCGGCGGCGGCAGCGCGCGCCATTCAGGAAATACGCGGACTGGCCGTCGCGGGTGACCTGCCGCTTCACCGAAATCTCGGCGTACTGGCCGTACTCACCCTGGATCGTGCCGTCGCTGTTGTCGAAGATCAGCTCGACCGTGGCCTGCCCCACCGGCTTGCGTGAATTGGAGCCGGAGAAGATCACGTCGGTCAGCGAATCGCCGCGCAGGCGGCTGGCGGCGCTTTCGCCCATCACCCAGCGGATCGCATCGATAATGTTGGATTTGCCGCAGCCGTTTGGCCCCACCACGCCAATCATGTTGCTCGGCAGATGCAGGGTGGTCGGATCCACGAAGGATTTGAAACCGGCGAGTTTGATCGTGCTCAGGCGCATGCGGACATCAGTTGGTTATCGTTGAATGCCCGTGCAGTCGGGCGACAGGGCACTGTGCCAAACGCGGGGCGCAGCTGCAATGCGTTCCGGAGTGAAGATATCACTTCAAGAATGAAGTTTATGTAACTGTTATTTCTAATTATTCGCTCGAACGAGCATCGATCGACAGCGCATGGATGCCGTTATCCATCAATCCTTCGAGCGCCGCGTACACCATGCGATGGCGTTTCAGCGGCAGTTGCCCGGCAAATCCAGCGCTGACAATCCGCACATGGAAGTGCCCCTTCCCCTCACCGGCGTGGCCGGCGTGCTTGTGGCCTTCGTCCAGCACTTCTAGTTCAGTCGGCTCGAAAGCAGCCTGCAGGCGCTCGCGGATCTGCTCAAGCATGGGCTGTGCGGCCATGGACGTGCTCATGCTGCCGGTAGCACTTTGCGAAACGGCTTGACCGTCGTTTCACGGTACACGCCAGCGTCGACGTAGGGATCGGCCCCGGCCCACCTTTCCGCTTCGACCAGCGACGCAAACTCGGCCACGATCAGGCTGCCGCTGAAGCCGGCCGGACCCGGGTCTTCGGCGTCAATCGCCGGAAACGGGCCGGCCAGCAGCAGGCGGCCGTCGTCCTGCAACTGCTGCAGGCGGGCCACATGGGCCGGCCGCGCCGCCTTGCGCGCTTCCAGCGAATCGGGATGGTCCGTGCCGATGATCGCGTACCACATGGCTCAGGCCTCCGGACGCATGTAAGGGAACAGCAGCACGTCGCGGATCGAAGCCGAATCGGTCAGCAGCATCACCAGGCGGTCGATGCCGATGCCGAGGCCGCCTGTCGGCGGCAGGCCCACTTCCAGCGCGCGGATGTAGTCGGCGTCGAAGTGCATCGCCTCGTCGTCGCCGGCGTCCTTGGCGTCGACCTGCGCCTGGAAACGCGCGGCCTGATCTTCCGGATCGTTCAATTCGGAGAAGCCATTGGCGATCTCCTTGCCGTTGACGAACAACTCGAAGCGATCGGTGATGCCCTTGTCGGTATCGCTTTCACGCGCCAGCGGCGACACCTCGACCGGATGGTCGGTGATGAAGGTCGGCTGGATCAGCGTGTGCTCGACCGTCTTCTCGAAGATTTCCAGCAGCAGCTTGCCCCAGCCATAACCGGGTTTGACCTGCGCTCCAAGACGCTTCGCATGAGCCGCCATCGCCTCGCGATCGCGCAGCTCTTCACGCTTGATGTCAGGGTTGTGCTCGAGTACGGCGTCTTCCATGCGCCAGCGGCGGAACGCCGGGCCCACGTTGATCGCCGCGCCGTCCCAGGTGAGTTCGGTAGTGCCCAGTACGCTTTGCGCGGTATCGCGGATCACCGCCTCGGTGAGATCCATGATCTCGTGATAAGTCGCGTAGGCCTGGTACAGCTCCAGCATGGTGAACTCGGGGTTGTGCCGGGTCGACACGCCCTCGTTGCGGAAGTTGCGATTGATCTCGTAGACGCGATCGAAACCACCCACTACCAGCCGCTTCAGATACAGCTCCGGCGCCACGCGCAGGTAGAGATCCATATCCAGCGCGTTGTGGTGCGTCACGAACGGGCGCGCGGTGGCGCCACCGGGGATGACGTGCATCATCGGTGTTTCCACTTCCATGAAACGGCGTGTCGGCGCTTCCAGCCACTGGCGCATGAAGCCGATGATCTTCGAGCGCAGCGCGAACGTGCGGCGTGCCGGCTCGGTGACGATCAGATCGACATAGCGCTGGCGATAGCGCTGCTCCACATCGGCCAGGCCATGGAACTTGTCCGGCAGTGGGCGCAGGCTCTTGGTCAGCAAGCGCAAGTTATCGACGCGTACTGATAGCTCACCGGTCTTGGTGCGCATCAGCACGCCTTCGGCGCCCACGATGTCGCCGACATCCCAGCCTTTGAACGCCTCGTAGACTTCGCCCAGCGTGCCCTGATGGATAAACAGCTGGATGCGCCCGCTGAAATCCTGAAGTTGCACGAAACTGACCTTGCCCTGCACGCGCTTCAACACGATGCGGCCGGCCATTTTCACGCGACGTGCAGCAGCTTCGATCGCTTCGGCCGTCAGCACGTCCTTGTCGGCGAACTCGGTTTGCAGATCACCAGCGAAGCTGTCGACTTTGAAGTCGTTCGGAAACGCGATGCCCTGCCCGCGCAGCGCTTTCAGTTTCTCGCGACGCTCGGCAATCAGTTTGTTTTCGTCCTGCACCGGTTCGTTGGTGTCGATGGCGGGCGTGGCGTTATCGCTGGTCATGCGGGTTCCGTTTAGCGGTGGCGCTGCAGTGATGCGCAGATTGGGCTGCGCAAAATCCCCTTCCGTCATTCCTGCGAAGGCAGGAATCCAGTTACCTCAGGCTTCGGGGGCGCTGGATCCCTGCCTTCGCAGGGATGACGATCTTGCCTAGGTGGCGGTGTTACTCATCAGGCGTCGATGCGTTTCGAACCCGCTTCGAGACCTGACTTCAAGCTAGCTTCAATGAATTCATCCAGATCACCATCCAGCACCTTCTGTGTATCCGTGCGTTCAATGCCGGTGCGCAGATCCTTGATGCGGCTCTGATCAAGCACGTAGTTGCGGATCTGGCTGCCCCAACCAATGTCGGACTTGGTCGCTTCCAGCGCGTCCCGCTCGACGTTGCGCTTCTGCACTTCCAGCTCATACAACTTGGCCGCCAGCATCTTCATCGCCGTATCGCGGTTCTGGTGCTGACTGCGGCCAGTCTGGCAGGCCACCACGGTGTTGGTCGGGATGTGCGTGATACGCACCGCCGATTCAGTTTTATTGACGTGCTGGCCGCCCGCGCCGGATGAACGATAGACGTCCGTTCTCAGGTCGGCCGGATTGATCTCGATATCGATGTCGTCATCGACTTCCGGCGACACGAATACTGACGTGAAGCTGGTATGCCGGCGATTGTCCGAATCGAACGGGCTCTTGCGCACCAGTCGGTGCACGCCGATCTCGGTTTTCAGCCAGCCGTAGGCGTAGTCACCTTCGACGCGGAACGTAGCCGACTTGATCCCGGCCACTTCGCCACCGCTGACTTCCATCAGCTCGGTTTTCCAGCCGCGTGATTCGCACCAGCGCAGATACATGCGCAGCAGCATCTCGGCCCAGTCCTGCGCCTCGGTGCCGCCCGCGCCGGCCTGGATGTCGACGAACGCATTGGTGGCGTCCATCTTGCCGGAGAACATGCGCTGGAATTCCAGCTTGCCCACCTGCGCTTCGAGCTTGGCCAGATCGCTGATCACCGAATTGACGGTGTCCTCGTCACCATCGGCGACGGCCATCTCCAGCAGATCACCGGCGTCGGTGAGCCCGGCGGTCAGCGTATCGATGCCGTTGACGATGGTGTGCAGACGGGCGCGTTCACGGCCCAGCTCCTGCGCGCGCGGCGGATCGTCCCAGATGGTGGGGCTTTCCAGTTCGCGGCCTACTTCTTCCAGACGTTCGCTTTTTGTAGCGTAGTCAAAGATACCCCCTAAGCGACTCGACGCGGCCCCTGAGGTCCGCGATCTGCGCAAGGATCGGATTGATTTCGATCATGGTTGAGCCAGTTGAAGTTGCGGGCGGCGCAGGACGCCGTCGGTAAATAGCTGTACAGGATAGCAAACAGGTCAAGTCAATGCGTGGCTATGTACTCCGCGCACGGCCCGGCCGGAGGGGTCGGCGGCGTTCGCGAACGCCGGATCCCAGGCCAGCGCTGCAGCTGACGAGCAGGCGATCGACTTGCCGCCCGGCACGGTGGCCGCGCAGGCCTCGCCCGGGAAATGTTGCTCGAAGATGCGCCGGTATAGATAGGCCTCCTTGGTCGCCGGCGTATTGAATGGGTAGCGCGCGGCGGCCGCGGCGAATTCGCGGTCGCTGATGGCCTGCTCGGCATGGGCCTTCAGCCCGTCGATCCAGCCGTAGCCGACACCATCGCTGAACTGTTCCTTCTGCCGCCACAGGATGGCATCGGGCAGCGCCCCCTCGAACGCCTCGCGTAGCACCGCTTTCTCAATACGGCCCTGCCCGGCCATCTTGTGTTTCGCGTCCATGCCCATCGCCACATCGATGAACTCCAGATCCAGGAACGGCACGCGCGCCTCCACGCCCCAGGCCATCATCGCCTTGTTCGCACGCAGGCAGTCGTAGCTGTGCAGCGCATCGAGCTTGCGCACGGTTTCCTCGTGGAATGCCTCGGCAGACGGCGCCTTGTGAAAATACAGATAGCCACCGAACAGCTCGTCCGAGCCTTCGCCGGACAGCACCATTTTCACGCCCATGGCCTTGATGCGCCGCGCCAGCAGGTACATCGGTGTGGCGGCGCGGATGGTGGTGACGTCGTAGGTTTCGATGTGCCGGATCACTTCGGGCAGCGCATCAAGGCCCTCCCAAAACGTGTAGATGAAGCCGTGATGCACGGTGCCCAGCGCGTCCGCGGCGATCTGCGCGGCGGCGAGATCCGGCGAGCCGTCCAGCCCGATCGCGAACGAGTGCAGACGCGGCCACCATGCCTCGCTGCGGTCATCGTCTTCAACGCGTTCGCGGGCGAATTGTGCGGCACATGCGGCCACCAGCGAGGAATCCAGACCGCCGGACAGCAGCACGCCGTACGGCACGTCCGTCATCAACTGTCGATGCACTGCCTGTTCGAACGCTTCCCGCAATACCGGCGCAGCGACCTCGTGGCCGCGCGTGTGGCCATAGTCGCGCCACGGCTTGTGGTAGTAACGCTGCAACTGCCCGCTGGCGCTGTCGTAGAAATGCCCGGGCGGGAAAGACGCCACGTCGGCGCAGATGCCGACCAGCGCCTTCATCTCCGACGCGACGCACGTGCGCCCTACCCGATCATGCCCCCAGTACAGCGGGCATACACCAAGCGGATCGCGGGCGATCAGATAACGCTGCGCTGCGCCGTCCCACAACGCGAACGCGAAAATGCCATTGAGTTTGTTGATGAAGTCGGCAGCGGAATGGTTGCTGTCGGAATCGGCAGCGCCGCTTTCGCGATATAGCGCGTTGATCACCTCGCAATCTGAAGCGGTGGTGTATTCGTAGACGGTGGCCGTACGAAGTTCGCGATGGTTGTAGATTTCACCATTCACCGCCAGCGCCAGTTCGCCGTCGCGCGAACGCAGCGGCTGCGCGCCGCTGGCAGGGTCGACGATGGCGAGTCGCTCATGCACCAGGATCACCCCGGCATCGACGAATACGCCGCTCCAGTCCGGCCCGCGATGTCGCTGGCGCTGCGACAGTTCCAGCGCCTGGCGGCGCAACGCAGCCAGGTCGTCGCCGGGCTGCAGATCGAATATCCCGAAAATTGAACACATGGCCTGTCCCTTGTCGTTGGTTGAATGAACGGGAACCTCAAAAAACCGCGGCTCGCCCATCACCCCTGCGAAGCTTTGCCCGTCATCCCTGCGAAGGCAGGGACCCAGTGCCCCTGGTTCTTCAGGACTTCGAAGCTCCTGGGTCCCTGCCTTCGCAGGGATGACGAGTTGCAGTATCTGAGGTACTCCCAAAGTCTTTAATAAAAAAACGGTGACGCAGAAACGACGAAGGCCCGCACTGGGCGGGCCTTCGTCGCGTTTGTTTCAGGAAACTTGAAGCTACGCGATGGCCCGCCAGAAGTTGGCGTTATTGTTCGCGCGATTATTGTTGTTGCCAGCCAGCACAAGGCTCCGCGCAGAAGGCGCGGTGGCAGTGAGGGGGCTGGCAATCATTGGATGCATGAGCCGACTAGAACAGATTGGACGTCCATACGCAAGCGGGTCGCAAGAGTTCCCGGTCAAGCCGCGGCTTCGGTGATCCAGCGCTTTGCCTCGTCCACTTCGCTCAGGTGGAACAGACGGATCTCGGCCGGGAGCATGAAGCTCATCGCCGACGTGGTCGATCGCAGCCAAGGCACATCGCTTACCAGGGCCACCCGATCCCAGCCACTGAAGTGGCGCATGCCCAGCTTGAGGTCGTCCCACATCGCGCCGGGGTCGAACCCGGTGAAGTTTTCCGCCGTGACATAGAGCACGCGCAGTTTGCGGTTGAGCGCGAACGCCGCTTCGACATCTGGCACGATCACACGCTCGTAATCGCTCGCGGTCACCTGGCCGCTGGCGCGAAAACCCAACGTGCCGGCAGGCAGTCCCTCGATCAGTTCGATCATGGCTATCTCCTTTCCACGGACTCGGTCACGCGAGTTTGAACCCGCTGGCGTGAACACTATGCGAGAGTCTGTAGGAGCGCACCCTGCGCGAAATCCTATGGGCGCGACTATCGATCGCGACAGCGGTCAGGCCCTTCGCGCACAGGGTGCGCTCCTACGCAGGCTCGATATGCCGCAACAGCAGGCGTGCGGTTTCGCGGCCCTGCCAGTCGTTGATGCCTAGTTCGTAGACGGCGCGCAGCCGGGGCGGTGGCGGCTGGCCATGGTAGGCGTTGAACATCACCGCATCGTGCACCGCGCCATCGCGCGGATCGCGTAGCTGCAGACGCAGGTGCCGCTCGCCCATCACCTTCCAGCTGGCGCAATCGAACAGGTTGTCGAACAGTGGCTCGGGAAACGCCTGCCCCCACGGCCCCGCGTGGCGCAGTTGCCGAGCCAGTGTCAGCGACGCGGCGCCCGGCGGCAACTCGCCGTCGGTGTACAGAACCGCCTGCAACCGTTCGGGGTCGATCAGTTCGCGCGCGATCGCGTCGAATGCCGCCGCAAAACGGGGATAGTCACTGGCCCTCAAGCTCAATCCCGCCGCCATCGCATGACCACCGAAGCGTTCGATCAGGCCTGGTTGACGTGCATCGATCGCGGCCAGTGCATCGCGGATATGGAAGCCTGAAATCGAGCGCGCCGATCCACGTAGCTCCTCGGTGTTGTCCTCGCTGGCCGGTGCAAACGCGATCACCGGACGATGCAGGCGATCCTTCACCTTCGACGCGACCAGACCCACGATGCCGGCATGCCAGGATGGCTCGTACAACGCCACGCCCACGGCATCGGTGTACATGGCTCCGGCCACAATCGACTCAGCCTCGGCCACCATCGAAGCCTGCAGATCGCGGCGCTCCAGATTGATCGCGTTGAGCTCACCGGCATAACGGCTTGCTTGCGCCACGTCGTCGGTGAGCAGGCATTCGACACCGAGGCTCATGTCTTCCAGGCGCCCGGCCGCGTTCAGACGCGGGCCGACCGCATAGCCGAGATCGCTGGCGCACAGCGTCGCCACACTGCGCTTGCCCACTTCGATCAGCGCGGTGATGCCGGCGCACGCGCGGCCGCTGCGGATACGTTGCAGCCCTGCTTCAACCAGCACGCGATTGTTGAAATCCAGCGGCACCAGGTCGGCCACCGTGCCCAGTGCCACCAGATCGAGCAGAGCAGACAAATCCGGCTCGCTGCCGACCACAAACGCGCCTTGCTCACGCAATTGCGCCCGCAGCGCCAGCAGCAGGTAAAACATCACGCCCACACCGGCGAGCGCCTTGCTGGGAAAGGCTTTATTCAAGCTCGCATCGTGCACGCAAACATCACACGGCGGGCTTGAGTGCCCGCAGGTTCCAATATCAACCAGATTGGGATTGACCATCGCATCGCATGCCGGCAACTGCTCGCCAGGCAAGTGATGGTCGGTGACGATGACGCGGATGCCATTCGCTTTGGCCGCCGCTACGCCGGCCACGCTGGCGACGCCATTGTCGACGGTGACGATCAGTTGCGGCTTTGGCTGCATCGATTCGACGAACGCCGGACTCAGCCCGTAACCGTGGATGAAGCGATTGGGCACGGCATAGCTGACCCGCCGGGCGCCGAGCAGCCGCAATCCGCGCACGGCCACGGCGGTGCCGGTGGCGCCATCACAGTCGTAGTCGCCAGCGACCAGGATCGTCCAGTCGCCGGCAATCGCCTCGATCAGCAGCGCGACCGCCTGCGCCATGCCACCCAGCGTCTGCGGCGACAACATTCGCGCCAGCCGATGTTCAACCTGCGCCGGGCCGAAAACGCCGCGTGCGGCATAGACCTGCTGCAGCACCGGATGTACCGAATCAGGCCAGCCGCTTGGCGTGCCCTTGCTGTCGCGTCGACGAAGCTGCAATGTGTTTGATGGCACCTTGCTCAACGCCCTGCCCCGCGCCAGATGCGCCAGCGATGCCACGGCTTGCGCAGCCATCGCTCGCCACTGGCGAAATGCAGTACGACCGATTGCCGATCGAGCAGCGTCCTCAAAATCGGCCACCAGTGGGATTCGATGTTGCTGGCCGGTAGATCCTGCAGATCGATCAACCAAGCTGGCGCGGCAGCGGCGAGAGTCTCAGGCGTGCGCGCCTGCCGCGTGACACCGGCGCGCTTGGCCAGCGCATTCAACAGCAGATCGTCACTGATCACCCCGCGCAGATCGCTGTGGAAGCGCTCAGGCAGGTTGCCGCCACCCCACAACCACAGGCTGTTGACCGGAGCCAAGCCATGCGCGCGGCGTTCGGCATTCAGCGGATGCTGGTGCAGCAGTACCTGGATCTCATTGAGCAGCAGACGCCATCGACGGCCATCCGCGCCCTGCGGCAAGTGCTGCGACAGATCCTCGCCCAACGCCTGTTCGGGCGCGGCGAAGTTCGGCAGTGGGCTGTTCGGCGGCAGTCGCAGATGCCAGCGGTCCGGCGTGGAAATTTCCAGTTGCAGGCCGGCTTCGTCGAATACGGCTTTCAGTGGCTCGGCCAACGCCTGTGCCTCGGCCATCTCCAGCTGCAACTGACCGCACGCCAGCAAGCGCACGCCGTTCATATCGGGCTGAACCCAGGCGGGGTCAGCCGACAACCAGGTCGCGCCAGCCGCATCGCCAGCAATGTAATCGCGGGTAAGCGCGGCAGCCGGCAGGTTCGCGTCGACACCCTGGAAGTAATCGCCCAGCCCCGCCAGATAACCGGCCGTACCATCGCCCAACCGATTGGCGCGCGCCAGCAGCTGACGCAGCGGATGGGCTGGTTCGAAATGCGCCAGCGCGGGCAGCCATAGTTGCAGCGACGGCTTGGTACTCAAAACGCTACGCTTCCAGCTGCTCGTACAATTGCAGCCACTCCGCATCCAGCGCTTCTTTCTCGCGGCGCAGTTCGGTCTGGCGTTGTCCCAACCGCATCATTTCCTGGGTGGGGCCGTTGTAAGTCGCCGGATCAGCCAACTGGGCTTCCAGCGCAGCCAGTTCGGCGTCGATGGTGGCAGTACGCGTCTCGATGCGCTTCACACGCTGGCGCGAGGTCTTCTCGTTCTCGCGCTGGGCGGCGGCGTTGCGACGGCGTTCCTCGGGCGAAACTTCCGGCTCAATCTTGACCGGCGGCTTGAATGCGGGTTTCGCCGTGGCCGATCCAGCCTTGGCGGCTTTCTTGTTCGCCGCGCCGCGCGTACGCAGCCACTTGGCGTAGTCGTCGAGATCGCCGTCGAAACTTTCCACCACACCATCGGCCACGCGCCAGAAACTGTCGCAGACCATGCCGAGCAGATGGCGGTCATGCGATACCAGCACCAGGGCACCGTCGAAGTCGGCCAAGGCATCGGCCAGCGCCTCGCGCATGTCCAGGTCCAGATGGTTGGTCGGTTCGTCGAGCAGCAGCAGGTTCGGCTTGTCCCAGGCGATCAGCGCCAGCGCGAGCCGCGCCCGCTCGCCGCCGGAGAAACCATCCACCGATTCGAATGCGCGGTCACCGGCAAAATTCCAGGTGCCGAGGAAATCACGCATGACCTGGATGGCCACGCCCGGCGCCTTGTCCTGCAGATGGTCCAGTGGGCTGGTGCCCTCACGCAGGCTCTCCACCGTATGCTGGGCGAAGTAGCCGATCTTCAGATCCTTGTGCGACTTGCGGATGCCGGCCAACGGTTCAAGCTCGCCCACCAGGGTCTTCACCAAGGTGGATTTACCGGCACCATTGGGACCAAGTAGACCGATCCGATCGCCCGCTTCGAGACTGAAGCGAACGTCGCGCAGAATGATGTTGGGTTCACCACCGTCCGTTGCATAGCCAGCCGTGATGTCTTCCAGTTGCAGCATGGAATCGGGCAGACGCCCCGGCACCGGGAACTGAAAACTGAAGGGACGCTCGGCGCGCACCGCCTCGGTACCGGCCATCTTCTCCAGCCGCTTCATGCGCGACTGTGCCTGCTTGGCCTTGCTGGCCTTCGCCTTGAATCGATCGACGAAGGACTGCAGGTGCGCCCGCTCGGCCTGCTCGCGCTCGTGCGAAATCTGCTGCTGACGCAGATGCTCGGCACGCTGGCGCTCAAACGCGCTGTAGTTGCCGGTGTACATCTTCGCCTTGCCGTCATTGAGATGCATGGTGTGCGTGATCACGCCATCGAGGAACTCGCGATCGTGCGAAATGATCAGCAAGGTGCCCTGATAGCGGCGCAGCCATTCTTCCAGCCACAGCACCGCATCCAGATCCAGATGGTTGGTGGGCTCATCCAGCAGCAGCAGTTCGGACGGCGCCATCAAGGCACGCGCCAGGTTCAAGCGCACGCGCCAGCCACCGGAGAACTCGTGCACCGCACGCTCATGCGTTTCGGGCGAAAACCCCAACCCGTGCAACAGCCGGCCGGCGCGGGCGCGGGCGTCGTAGCCGTGCAACTCCTCGATGCGGTGATGCGCGCGCGCCATCGCCTCGGTGTCGCCGCGTGCGTCGGCGTCGTTTTCTTCCAGCAGCACGGCGGCGAGCTCTTCATCGCCGCCCAGCACGTAGTCGATCGCGGCATCGGGCAGCGCCGGGGTTTCCTGCGCCACCGAGGCCAGCCGCAGCTTGGACGGCATATCCAGCTCGCCGGCATCGCCCTCCAGCTTGCCCTGCAAAGCGGCAAACAGGCTGGATTTCCCGCAGCCGTTGCGGCCGATCACGCCAAGGCGCCAGCCGCTCTGGATCACCAGGTCGATATCGGAAAGCAGCAAGCGTGTGCCACGGCGCAACGCAAAGTGTCTGAAAGCAATCATTACGGGGAAAAGTGTCCAAACCGGGCGAACAGCCGCCCGCAGCCCCCCATGATAGCGGTCATCGCGGTATTCTCGGTGAGCCGGGTGGTTGCGCCCGGTACAGGCCGAATGTCCATTCCGTCGCAATCGGTGCAAACCGGCGCCGCGTAATCGACACTCTGCTTGCCGCGTTGTGGCGTAGCATGGGTGCTTCTGCTACAACGACACCGCACACAGCCTTGTCTGGAGAGGGGAGCCATGGTTAAGTTCACAAGCAGTTTGCCGATCATCGTCATGTTGGTCGCTACCGCTGGTTTTGTCGCGCCGCGGGTGGCTAGCGCGACGGGAGACACCCTGCTCGTGCATCGCGTGCAGGAAGAAAACAGCATGAACCTGCCCAGCCGTGGCGAGAGCATGGCCGCGGTCGAAAAAACCTACGGTGCACCCTTGCGCAAATTGTCGCCGGCTGGCGGCGATACGGCGAAGCATCCGCAGATCAACCGCTGGGAGTACTCCACGTTCATTGTGTATTTCGAGCACAGTCATGTGATTCACTCCGTGCTCAATACACCGGCCGGCAACAACACGAATCCGACAGCCGTCAACTGATAATCGACTTTCCGACAGCGCGGCCTGTGGCGACACAGGCCGCGTTTTTGTGTGCGTGACGAAAACCTCGTCGTACAATTCGCAGCTCTGCGCCTTACCTGGCGCCCTCGCGACCGCCCGAGATACTCCATGACCGACCACTATCTACGCCTGCCGGCGGAATGGGAACCGCAGGCTGCAGTGCTGATCGCCTGGCCGCATACCGATACCGACTGGGCCGAGCGCCTGGCCGAAGTGGAAACCACTTATGTAGCGCTGGCTGCTGCCGTAACGCGCTTTCAGCGCCTGATCATCGTGGTGCCGAACGGTGAGCTCCGAGCACACGTGGAGGCCCAGTTGGGTACTGCTTCCGTCGATCTGGCGAAGATCCGCTTCGTCGAATTGCCCTACGACGACACCTGGCTGCGCGACTCCGGTCCGATCACGCTGAAGGCCGGCGACGATCAGTTCCAGCTGACCGATTTCCGCTTCACCGGCTGGGGCGGCAAGTTCGGTGCCGAACAGGACGACGCCCTGATTGCCGGGCTGGTCGAGGCCGGCGTGTTTGGGCAGGCCGCCCATCGGCGTATCGACTGGGCGCTGGAAGGCGGCGGTATCGAGAGCGACGGCGAAGGCACCGTACTCACCACCTGGCGTTGCCTCGTTCAGCGTCATCCCGAGCAGTCACGTGAGGAAATGAGCAGCATCCTGCGCGACAGCCTGCACGCGTCACGTGTGTTGTGGCTGGACTACGGTTATCTCGAAGGCGACGATACCGATGCGCATATCGACACGCTGGCGCGCTTCGCGCCCGGCGAGCGCATCGTGTTCCAGTCCTGCGACGACCCCAGCGACCCGCATCACGACGAGCTGCAGCGCATGGGCAATGAGCTGGCCGCGTTGCGTACCGCCGATGGCCAGCCCTATCAGCTGTATCCGCTGCCCTGGGCCAAACCCATCCTCGACCAGGGCCGTCGCCTAGCGGCCTCGTATGCGAACTACCTGATTGTCAACGGCGCGGTGCTGGTACCGGCCTATGGCGACAAGGCTGACGACGAAGCGGCCCGGATCATCGGCAGCGCGCATCCGGACCGCGAAGTCGTGCAAGTGCCCTGCCGGCCGTTGATCTGGCAGAACGGTAGCTTGCATTGCATCACCATGCAGTTGCCGGCTGGGCTGGCTTGAACCTGCCTTTTGCCCCTGCTTGCCGGGGGAATCAGCAAAAACCTCTTAACAAGCATCCGCTAAACTTGGCGTTCCGCCTCCACCGGCGGCCCCGTAAGGATGGAAGCCGATGACCCACAAGACCCTCAAGGTCGCCCTGCTGCAAGAAACCGACCGCGGCAGCCGCGACGCGAATCTCGACGCGATCGAAGCTGGCCTGCGCGAAGCCGCTGCGGCTGGCGCCGAGCTGGTGCTGCTGCAGGAGCTGCACAACGGCCCCTACTTCTGCCAGCGCGAGTCGGTTGAAGTGTTTGATCAGGCCGAGAGCATTCCCGGCCCCGGCACCGCGCGCATCGGCAAGCTGGCCGAGGAGCTTCAGCTGGTCGTGGTCGCGTCGCTGTTCGAGCGGCGCGCAGCGGGGCTGTATCACAACACTGCGGTGGTGTTTGATCGCTCGGCGGCGATCGCTGGCAAGTATCGCAAGATGCATATCCCGGACGATCCGGCTTTTTACGAGAAGTTCTACTTCACCCCCGGCGACCTCGGCTTCGAACCGATCGATACCTCGGTCGGCCGGCTCGGCGTGCTGGTGTGCTGGGATCAGTGGTATCCGGAAGCCGCGCGGCTGATGGCGCTAGCCGGCGCCGAACTGCTGCTCTACCCCACCGCCATTGGCTGGGATCCGAACGACGACCAGGCCGAAAAGGACCGCCAGCGCGACGCATGGATCACCGTGCAGCGCGGTCATGCGGTCGCCAACGGCCTGCCCCTGCTGTCCTGCAACCGCACCGGCCATGAGGCCGACCCTTCCGGCGTGGGTGCGGGTATCGACTTCTGGGGCAACAGTTTCGTTGCCGGCCCGCAAGGCGAGTTTCTGGCACAGGCCGGCACCGATAAGCGCACGCTGTTGCTGGCCGAGGTTGATCTGGCTCGCAGCGAACACGTGCGGCGTATCTGGCCATTCCTGCGCGACCGCCGCATCGATGCCTACGCCGACCTGCTCAAGCGTTTTCGCGATTGAAGCCACACTCGCATCCTCCCACGCAGCTTGTTCCGCCGGACTGTCATCCCCATGCTTGAATTTCCCCTACAACCCGGCACGCTGATCGCATGAGCTTTCCCGAAACCAACGTTGCCCTGCTCCCTGCCCTTCAGGGCCAGCCGATCGAACGTGTGCAGCGCGATGGCGTCGAGTACGTGGTGCTTGGTACGGCGCACGTCTCGCGCAGCAGTGTGGAAGCGGTCGACGCGTTGCTGGCACACGAGCACTTCGACGCGGTCGCGGTGGAGCTGTGCGACAGCCGCGCGCAGAGCATGCGCGACCCGGAAGCGTTCAAGCAGATGGATCTGTTCAAGGTGATCCGCCAGGGCAAGGCGGGCATGGTTGCCGCGAGCCTGGTGCTTTCGACATTCCAGAAACGTCTGGCCGACCAATCCGGCATCCAACCGGGCGCCGAAATGAAGGCAGCGATGGACGGCGCCGACCAGCACGGACTGCCGCTCTGGCTGATCGATCGCGAGGTTGGCACCACGCTCAAGCGCGCCTGGCACAGTGTGGGCTTCTGGCAACGCTTCGGCTTGCTCGGTGGCCTGCTGGCCAGCGTGTTCGAGCGCGAGGAAATCGAACAAGCCGAAATCGAGAAACTGAAACAAGGCGACCTGCTGGAAAGCGCCTTCAGCGAATTCGCCAGCGAATCAAAACCGCTATACCAAAGCCTGATCGGCGAGCGCGACGCCTTCATGGCCGCACGCCTGCGCGAAGAAGCGACGCGCTCGGCGACCAGCGAACCGCGCCGCGTTTTGGTGGTGATCGGCGCCGGTCACCTCAAGGGGCTATGCACGCTGTTGCGCGAACAGCAGAGCGACCCGGCCACCGAAGTAGAGAAGCTGGCCGCCACACCGCCCAAGGCCCGCTGGCCAAAGTGGCTCGCTGCCGCGCTGGTGCTGCTGGTGTTTGCCGCCATCGCGTTCGCCTTTCACCGCAATGCCGCGCTGGGCACCCAAGCGCTGCTTTCATGGGTGCTGTTCACCGGCGGCTTCGCCGCAATCGGCGCACTCGCCGCCGGCGGTCATCCTCTCAGCATCCTCGCCGCCTTCATCGCAGCACCGATCAAACCGTTCCGCCCCGGCATCCCCGCCGGCGGCATCAGCGCGATGGCCGAAGCCTGGGTTCGCCGCCCGCGCGTCGCCGACTTCGAAACCCTGCGCGACGACATCGTGCACTGGAGCGGCTGGTGGAAAAACCGCGTAGCCCGCACCCTGCTGAACTTCTTCCTCGTCAGCATCGGCACGATCGTCGGCGAATACACCGCCGGCATCCACATCTTCAAGAGCCTGATCTGAACCTCTCCGCACGCTGAGTCAGCAAGCTCGCGCATGTTACGATTCGCGCCGCCTGCAGCCCCGCCTGCAGCGCGCCGCAACACCCCGCCCGGGTGGCGAAACTGGTAGACGCAAGGGACTTAAAATCCCTCAGCCGCAAGGCTATGCGGGTTCGACCCCCGCCCCGGGCACCAGTAGACGGTTTCAGACAGTCTCATCCAGAACCAAGAAGCCCCCAAAGCCCGCATAACAGCGGGCTTTTTCATGCCTGAAGAGTTTCAAGCGGTCTCACGAGGCCGCAGGGAATCTGATGGTATCTGTTGGTATTTCTGTTGGTATCCGGCTAGGATGCCGCCGAAATAACTTGCGAGTACCAACAAATGCTGACCGATACCGCCATCCGCAAAGCCAAGCCCGCAGCGACCCCGCTGAAGCTGTCAGACGGTGGTGGTATGTACCTGCTGGTGAAGCCGGACGGCGGGAAGTACTGGCGGATGAACTATCGGTTCAGTGGCAAGCAAAAGACGCTGTCGTTTGGCGTGTACCCGACCGTGACTCTTGCCGATGCCCGACAGCGCCGTGAGGATGCTCGCAAGTTGCTGGCGAACGACAGCGACCCCAGCGAGGTGCGCAAGGTGATCAAGGCCGAACGCATCGAAGCCGCCATTACAGCAGCGGACACATTCGAGATTGTGGCGCGTGAGTGGATGGCGCGACAGGAGGTGGCCGAGATCACGAAGGGGAAGAACGAGTGGCTTCTCGGCCACCTGTTTCCCAGCATCGGCAAGCGGCCGATTGCGGGTATCACCGCACGCGAGCTATTGGCGGTGCTTCGGGAGATTGAAGCGACTGGCAAGATTGAGACCGCCAACCGTGTGAAGGTGAAGGCCGGACAGGTATTCCGTTATGCAGTACTGGAAGGCAAAGCAGATGCTGACTTGACCGCCAGTCTGCGCGGTGCGTTGAAGTCACTGAAGAACAAACATCATGCCGCCGTTACCGACCCCACAGCCATCGGCGCTCTACTGCGCGCCATCGACGGCTTCGCCGGCCAGTTCAGCACACAACAGGCATTGAAGCTGGCACCGCTGGTGTTCGTTCGCCCGGGTGAGCTTCGCCACGCCGAATGGACCGAGTTCGATCTCGAGGGTGCGATCTGGCGCATTCCCGGTCACAAGATGAAGATGAAGGCGGCCCACCTTGTGCCGCTGTCCACGCAAGCCGTGACCGTGCTGCGAGACTTGCATGCGCTGACGGGCGGAGGTCGCTACGTCTTCCCCGGCGCACGCACGGCAAGCCGGCCCATGTCAGAGAACACCGTTACCGCCGCCCTGCGCAGGCTGGGCTACACGGGTGAGGAAATGACCGGCCACGGCTTTCGCAGCATGGCGGCAACGCGGCTTAATGAGATGGGCTGGAATCCTGATGCCATCGAGCGCCAGCTAGCACATGCCGAATCGAACAAGGTACGCGATGCGTACACCAGCGCCGCACAGTATCTGGAGGAGCGCACCCGGATGATGCAGACATGGGCCGACTATCTGGATGGTCTGCGCAACGGCGCGAAGGTCGTTGCATTCAAGCGCAAGGCTGGGTGATTGCCTCGCTAGTGTTTGATGTCTGCTTGTTCTGATCTGTAGTTTTCGCCAACCCCGCTGCCTGCCCATGCAGAACGGCACCACACGCCACCGCAAAGGACGACCATGCTGGACAACGCCCACACCAAAAAGGCAGCCGGCAGACCATCATCTCTGACCAAGGTCGAGGAACAGCGCTACCTCACCCTTCGCAACTGGAATTTCAGCCAGCGTGAGGCAGGCGCCTTGGCTCGAAACCTTCCGCGCGGACGTGGTGGCGCACAGCCTCCTCTGAGTGCGTCCACCTGCCAGCGGCTGGACAAGCTTCATGGACCGTTTGCTGAGACGCTGAAACTTCCCCACGGCCACAACGCGGTCTCACTACACAAGCTTCCTGAGCGCGCGTTGGTGGCGCTCGCAGATGCACGCGGCGACGTGGACAATCACAAGTATCAAGAAGCTCTTGGACTTCGAGTGGCTGCAAAACGTGCCAAGCGACCCAAGAAGGCTGTGCTTAAGGTCGCGGAACAGCTCGCCCAAGCCAGACCGCTTGTGGCACTCCCCGAGGAGTCCGTTACGCATCGGGCATGGCACCGTGCCAGTTTCGTACTCGCTGCGTTTTACATGGCTCCGGCTGACACAATGGAAAAGCGCTTTGCACACGTAAGGGAGTGGTGCCTTGAACGGAGCCTCCCCATCGAACTCGATGCCGATGCACGCCGTCATCTGACGCCTTGGGAGCAAATCGCGGCCACTTGGGATGGGGAGTTCATCGCCGACGATGCCCGAGAAGCCCTGCAGCTGCCCTTTCGAGACGAGACACACCCGAGGATCGCCCCGGCGACACGAGAGGCGATCTTATCGGCGCGCAGTGCCTTGCAGAGCGAACGTCCGCAGTCGATGCGAAAGTTCAATCTTCCGCCGTTTGATCCTGAGGACTGAGGCGGCGAATGGCTCGACGACACGGGCCACGACTAACGGAAGTCCGGGCGCTCCGAAATTGCTTAGGCAGCCACACGTAAGTCATTGATATTGTTTAGTGGATTTCAGCTTTTTCTCTGTAGCGAAGCGGCGCGCGC
>Ga0302229_10000635_pt1 | contig 26992 bp, 19 predicted proteins | sample II_Palsa_N1_3_FD_193518 | JGI IMG/M metagenome (GOLD analysis project Ga0302229, IMG submission 193518) | Peat permafrost microbial communities from Stordalen Mire near Abisko, Sweden - II_Palsa_N1_3 | ecosystem: Environmental > Terrestrial > Soil > Palsa > Peat permafrost | place: Sweden... | reverse complement strand
AAGGGCCATATCTAAGATCCATGCCTAATATCAAAATGGAGGAATCCGTGGGGGGAATCCTTGAACTGGTGCGTCATGCGGGACCGGGCTCTGGCTTGCTCTCAGGCCCAGGATCGACCTTAATGCCAGCTCTCTCCAGCGACACCGAGACAGAAGTGCCATCGGCCGTGGTGCCGTCGCCGCGAAATGGCGGCCGCGCGGATTCCGGGCTTCAGCAGGATCTCCTGGCGTCCCTCGTCCGGCCTCCCTGCCACCTGGAAATACTGATTCCGAGCCTCAACGAGGCCGAGCGCCTGCCGCGCACGCTCGTTCGGACCATCGAATACCTCGAGGCACAGGCCTACTCGTCCTCGCTGGTCGTGGTGGACAACGGCAGCATCGACCAGACCGTCGATCTCGTCCGCCGGACGCGATCACCCCGGGTGCCCGTCACCGTGATCGGCTGTGCGCAGTCAGGCAAGGGAGCGGCGGTTCGGCGCGGAATGCGCACCTCGGGCGCTCGTTTCGTCGGCTACATGGATGCCGACCTCGCCACCCCGATCGAGACCCTGGACGTGGTGATGCCTCTGCTGGAGCAGGGCTCTCAGGCCGTGGTCGGCTCCCGGCATGTGGACGGCGCGGTTTTCGCCGAGCGTCAGCCCGTACTGCGGCTCGCGAGCGGCATGGCATTCCGGGCCATCGCGAACCGGGTCCTGCGCGGCATCGCCGACTCCCAGTGCGGCTTCAAGTTCTTTGCCGGTGACCTGGCTCGTGTGGTCTCGCGCCACCTGAGCATCGACGGGTTCGCGTTCGATGTCGAGCTGCTCTGGACGCTCATCGAGCGGGGCATCCCGGTGACGGAGATCCCCGTGGTGTGGTCGGACCGGAAAGGCTCTACTCTCCGGCTGAAGGCGGACGGGGCACGGGCCATCATGGATGTACTCCGTCTCGCCCGGCGGACGGTGCTCTAATGTCCGCACTCGATCAGTTCGCCGGCCGCCAGGTCCTATTCCTGAACTGGCGGGACCTGACCAATCCCGCGGCGGGTGGCGCCGAGGCATATGCCGAGGAGATAGCACGAAGGTTCGCCGCCGCCGGATGCCAGCTCACGCTGTTTACTTCTGCCTGGGAAGACGCACCCTCGCACGACTGGACCAACGGCTATCTCGTCGTGCGAAGAGGCGGGCGTTTTGGTGTGTACCTGGCCGCCGCACGGTATCTGCGGCGGCATGGAAAGCAGTACGACGCCGTGGTGGACTTTCAGAACGGGACTCCTTTTTTCGCGCCATTGTGGGCGCCCGGCACGCCGGTTATCTGCGTCGTGCACCACGTCCATCAGGCCCAGTTCGGCATGTACTTCCGATGGCCGGTCAGCCAGGTCGGGAGGTTGCTGGAGGGCCGGGTCAGTCGGCGTGTGTACCGGGACTGCCCGTTCATCGCGGTATCCCCGTCGACTCGCGCGGAGATGCGCCGCCAGCTGGACTTCCACGGGCCGGTGGCGGTTGTCCCGAATGGGATCGATCAGGTCGCCGGGAGGCCCGCGCCACGCTCTCCCGCCCCCGCCATCGCGGTGGTCACCCGGCTGGTCCCGCACAAACGGCTGCACCTGCTGGTGGACGCGGTCCCGGATCTGCTGCGCCACTGGCCGGAGCTGAAAGTCGATATCGCCGGCTCCGGTCCGGCGCGGGACGCTCTGCTGGCCCAGGTCCGGGAGCTCGGCCTGGAGGGGACCGTCAGCTTGCCGGGACGAGTGCCGGAGCGGGTCAAGCGGGACCTGCTCGCACGGGCCTGGCTGACCGTCGCTCCCTCCCTCGCCGAGGGGTGGGGGCTTACTGTGCTGGAAGCCAACGCCCTCGGCACGCCGGCCCTGGCGTATGACGTGCCCGGGCTGCGTGATTCGGTGCAGGACAGGGTGACCGGATGGCTGGTACCGCCGGGCGAAGGACTGGCCGCCCCACTGATCACTGCGTTGCGTGAGCTCTCCGACCCGGGCCGTCAGCAGCTGATGGCTGACCAGTCCCGGCTCTGGGCGAGCAGGTTCTCCTGGGATGTCACCGCCGAGCGCCTGGCCGCGGCGCTGCTCTCGGAGAGGACCCGTCAGGGTCACTGGACACCGACGCGACGGGGCCCGGTCGATCTGGCGACCGTCGCCTCGTGGGCACCGGGCGAGCAGGACGGCGAGCTGGAACGGCAGCTGCGCAAGGCCCTGCGGGTGACCGATGTGATCAGCAGCGGCCCGGAGGGGATCCGCGTCCTGCTCACCGGCTGCGACGAGCTGGGGGCAGCCAGCGCTCTGCGCCGGGTATCGGTCCCGCCGGACCGGCTGCAGCTGGCTACCACCGCACATGTCCTGTGCGGGATCGGCGGAGACGACCTGGCGTGACAGATGCGGGAGGGGAAGAAGTGTCGGCTGCGGCCGGCGCGCGGTGGGTCACGGTCGCGTTCGCCCTCGTGGGCCTGCTCAACTACGGTTACGCCCTGCTGCTCATCCGGCTGCTCGATGTCGCCGCGTACTCGCGATTCGCCGCCGGTCAGGGGCTTCTGCTCTGGGTGACCACCGTGTCCGCCGTATCCGTGCCCTGGGTGCTGGCCCAGGCCATGGTCCGGGCCAGCTCCAGGCCGGAACGAGACGCCGCGATCCGTTTCGCGAAGCTGGCGAGCACCGGGAGCGGGGGGGTGGCCGCGATGGTGGTGGCGGCCGTCGCCAGCCGCTTTGCCGATCCGGCCACCGTGCTCGCGCTCGCGGCCAGCACGTTTGTCCTCTTCCTGGGCACCACCACCACCGGCTGGCTGCAGGGTATGGAGCGGATGCGGGCCTTGTCGGTCCGTTACGTCGCAGAGAACGTGCTGAAGAACGGGGCCGGCCTGCTGCTGGTGACGACGGCGAAGGCCGGTGATACCGGCGCGCTGGCCGCGTTCGGGATCGGCGGGATCGTCATGCTGGCCGGATGGCCGCGGACGCGGCGCCGTTCCCATGAGCCATGGCTGGTCACCGTGTCCCACCGCGACCTGTGGCACCGGGCCGTGGGGATCGCGGCCACCCAGGGCGTGGTCGCCCTGTTCACCGCCACCGACGTTGTACTGGTCACCCTGCTCCCGGGCAGCCGGGCCCTGGCCGCGAGCTATCAGGCCAGCGCCGCCCTGGCCCGGGTGCCGCTCTTCCTGGCCGGAGGAGTGGCGACAGCCTTTTTCCCGTCGTTGTCACGTACCGCGGACAGCACGATGGTCGCAGCCCAGGCCGTGCGGATGTACGCGGCTATTGCGCTGCCGCTGACAGCCGTCCTGATGACCGCCCCGCGCCCCGTTCTGGCCGTGATGTTCCCGGCCGAGTACGGGGCGGTCATCACGCTGCTGAAGGACACCGCGGTGACCGGCCTGGCGGCGGGTGGCATCGGCCTGACCGTGGCTTTCTTCCAGGCCGCCGACGACTACGCCTGCCTCGCGCGGCTGGGCGCGGGCATCGCCGTGTACATCGCCGCCCTCCTGGGCGGCTGGTGGGCGGCTGGGATCGCCGGGCTGGCCGTGGGTGGCGCGCTGGGCGCTGTCGCCGCGCTGGCCCTGCTGGGCTGGCGCCTGATCGCCCGCCGGGGCCGGGCAGTGCTCGCCGGGGTCAGCCTGCTGGAGCCGGCCCTGGCCAGCGGGCTCCTAATCCTGCTCCGGCCGAGCACCCTGCTGTGGCTGACAGCCGCCGCCCTGATCGGCCTGCGCGCCGGCCTGCGCTTCCTCCGGCCCGCCGCCGAGCCCCGGTCAGCCCGGGGCCACCCGGCCGCCAAGCACCGGAGGACAGGACTCGCGGTGGCGGGGCATCCGCCGACGGTCTCAGTGCTCATCGACGCCACGGGGCAGCGGGTACGGGCGCCGGACCGCGCGCCCGGCCACGGCAAGGCCCCGAGTCACCGGCCGAGGTGGATCGCGGTGCTGTCCGCCTCCGGTGGCCCGGCCCTTCACGCGAGAGAGAAAAACAAGTGGTAGACCGCAGAGCGGCCACCTCGCCGCCTATGACGGCGGGCACCCCGCACGTGGTGATCTCCAGTTTCGACAACCCCGGCAATCCGCATTACAACGGGGGCGGGGCCGCGGTGATCGAGCTGATCGCGCGCTGGCTCGCCCCGCGCTACGACGTGACGGTGGTCACCGCGGGACGCCGCGCCGGGACGGCCAAGCGGGAAGGCATCCGCTACCTCTATCTGCCCATCGGCTGGGCCGGCCCGCGGTCCGGCCAATTGCTCTATCACCTCCTGCTCCCCCTGGTGGCCCGGACTTTCCGGCACGACGTCTGGATCGAGAACTTCACGCCGCCGTTCTCCACCAGCTTCGTCCCGCTCTTTTCCCGGGCCCCCGTCATGGGCTTCGCGCAGAGTCTCAGCGGCGTTGAGATGTCGGGCCGGTACCGGCTTCCGTTCTTCCTGATCGAGCGGCTTGGCCTGCGCCGTTACCGGGACGTGGTGGTGCTCAACCAAGCTGACGGGGTACGGATCCGCGACTGCAGTCCCGGCACCAGGGTCCAGGTCATCCCCAACGGCATCCAGGCCGGGGCCTTGGACGAGGAGAACCTGGGCCGCGGCCACCACATCCTTTTCCTGGGGCGGATCGACATCCAGGAGAAAGGCCTGGATCTGCTGCTGGCCGCGTACCAGCAGAGCGGGCTAGCCATGCCCCTGTTCATCGCCGGACGCGGCACCAGACGCGAGGAGAACAAGCTGGCCGCCCTGCTGGCCGGTGCGGACGGTCACATCCGGCTGCTGGGACAGGTCACCGGTGCCCGCAAGCAGCAGCTGCTGCGGGACAGCGCGTTCATGGTGCTGCCGTCCCGGCACGAGACGTTCGGCCTGGCGGCCCTGGAGGGGATGGCGTGCGGCAAGGCCGTCCTGCACTTCGACCTGCCCACCCTGCGCTGGATGGATGGCGACGTGCGCGTGCCGCCGTTCGACGTGGGCGCCCTCGCCGCCGGTCTGCGGGAGCTGGCAGACAGCGAGCAGATCCGGCGTGACCGGGGTCGGCTCGCGCACACCGCGGCCTGCGGCTACGGCCTGGACGAAACGGCGGCCCGCTATCTGGCTCTCGTCGGGGGCCTGATCGCCGGGCCCGGCCCGCACGTGCCCGTGGAAGGGGACCGGTCATGCCAGTAAACCCGCTAGAGGATGTCATAGAAGGGATCCCGCTCGTAGTGGTATCCGCTCACCCGGACGACGCCGTGCTCTCCTGCGGCGCACTGATGATGCACGCGGCGGCGCGTACCAAAATCACCGTGGCCACGCTCTTCACCGATGCCGAGCCGCCCCCGCACACGTTGTCGGCGCGCCGTTACCTGCGCCAGGTCGGGGCCGCCGACGCGACGGCGCTGTATCGCCAGCGGCGGGCCGAGGATCGCGGAGCGCTGGCCGAACTGGGCGCCGGATGTGTGCACGCCGGGCTGACCGACGCGCAGTTCCGCCGCCGCCCCGGGACCGGCTCGCGCTGGCAGCGCCTGCTGCCCGAGCTGGGCCACTTGTACCCGGTGTACCGGCGGCATGTGGTCTCCGGACGCATCGCCGCCGCTGACGCGGAGACGCTGCGGTCCGCCCGCGAGCTCGTCCGCCAGCTGGCGGGCCAGGGGCCTTCGCTGGTGCTCGCGCCGCTGGGAGTCGGCCGGCATGTCGATCACATACTGGCCCGCACAGCGGCCGAAGGCAGCGGGATGCAGGTCGTCTACTACAGCGATTTCCCCTATAACCAGCAGCACCAGGCCGACGGGGGCTTTATCCGCCGTCACGGCCTGACGGAGGTGCGCTGGCCAGCGCTCCCCGCCAAGACCAAGCTGATCCAGGCGTACCAGACGCAGGTGCGCGCGCTTTTCCGCGACGGGCGCATCCCCGTGGTGCCCGAGCTCTATTTCCTCGCCGGCCCTGCCGCCCGGCCCGGACTGGGTGACGATCGGTGACGGCGAGCTACGCCAGTTGGGTGCGGGCGACGATCGGGCCGGTGCGGGCGCCGTCCAGGCGGGCTCCTGGTTTCCTGGCGGCGGCGGTGGGGGTCGGCGCGCTTATCATCCGGCTGGCCCTGCACGGCAATTCGTTCGACCTCTTCGGGGACGAGGTCATCTACAACGCGCTGGGCCGCAGTGTCGCGACCGGAGGGCTCCCGCGGTTCGGCAATCAGGTGTTCCTCCTGCACGGACCGGGCTTCTTCTACCTAGAAGGCGCTTGGCAGCGGCTGTTCGGGGACCCGGCCGGGCTGATGGCGCAGATCTATCAGATGCGCATGCTCAACGCGCTGCTGGCCGGTGTCACGGCCGTCGTCATGGTGCTGCTGGCCGCGCGGCTGGGGTCGCAGCGGTCAGCCGCGGCCGCGGGCCTGCTCTTCGCCCTGGACCCGTTCTGCATCCGGCAGAACGACCGGGTCCTGCTGGAAACGGCGATGATGCTCTGGGTACTGCTCGGGTACCTGGTGTTCCTCAGGCTGGCCACGCCGTCCCCGGTGCGTCACGCAGGCATCCGCGCGGTCGGCTCCGGCCTGCTGTTCGGCTGCGCGGTGCTGACCAAGGACGAAGCCGTCCTGCTCACCATCCTGCCGCTGACCGTGGCCGCCGTGCTCCAGTGGGTCCCCCCGCGCCTGGCCGCTCTTAGTGCCGGTGCGACGGTCCTGGTATACGCCGTATATGCGGCGGTGGTCGCCGCCAACGGGTACGCCGGGGCGCTCTGGCAGGCGAAAACCGCAGGTGTCCTGCGGCTGCTCGGGCTGCTCCAGAGCACTGGTTTCCATTCGTCCGGCGGCGGATCGCTCAGCGCACGCCTCATCGCGGAGGGCCTCTACTTCGGGACGACCTACGCCGTGCTGGCGCTGGCCCTTCCGGCGGTGGTCTTGCTGCTTCGGCGCCGCGACCCGCTGCTGCGCCTGATGGCTCTCTTCTATTGCGCCGCGGCGGCGACGCTCGGGTACGCGCTCACCCTGGGAACGCTGGAGGAGCAGGAGTTGTACCTGCTCATCATCCCGAGCCTGCTGATCATCCCGGTGGCGGTATTCCGGCTGCGCGAGGACGCCGCAGGCCGCGGGCTGCCCAGGGCGGCGGTCCGCACCGTCCTGGTGCTGGCGCTCAGCCTCAACGCTGTCACCTGCGTGCAGTGGCTGCGGCAGCCGGATGACGGGTTCGCGCGCCTGCTCAGTTACATGGCCGCCCAGGTTCCCGCCGGGGCCAGGGTGTCGGATGCCACCGGGGAGCAGAACGACGTCGCCGAATACGCCCTGGCCGGCCGCTACGACGCTGGGCTCTGGCTGACGCCGTCGGCGCTGGCCCTGCAGCACGTCCAGTACATCGTGGCGGAGTGGGCGGAGATCGACGAAGGGTACTCGTCGCTTTCCTCCGCGCAGGTCCGGAAGCTGACCAGCTCCGGCCGCGTCGTGTTCTCCTTCCACGGCCGAACCTACGGTGATCTGCAGCTTTACCGGCTGCCTGCGTCGAGAGAAGGGAACTGATGTTGCACGTGCACCTTGCGGCTCCTGGTGAGCTGGGCCCGGCCGAGATCAGCGCATGGCGATCCATGCAGCGCGCCAGCCCACCGCTCGCCAACCCGTTCCTGTCGCCGGAATTCGCGCTGGCGGTCGGCCGCTTCCGCCCGGGCGCCCGGGTCGCCGTCCTGAGCGACGGGACATCTAGCACCGGATTCTTCCCATTCGAGCGCGGTCGCCTCGGCTCGGGCGCCCCCCTGCTCAGCTGGCCTGGAACGCTGTGGCAGGGGCTCGTCCATGCTCCGGGAGCACAGTGGGATCCGCGGGAGCTGCTGCACAAGTGCCAGCTCTCCGTCTGGCGGTTCGACCACCTGGTCGCCGAGCAGGGGCCGTTCGCGCCATATCAGGCGGGCCTGGCCGCGTCCCCCGTGATCGATCTGGCCGACGGTTTCGCCGCCTACGACGCCAAGCTGCGAACCAGGGCGGCACGGTTCTGCCGCGATATCGACCGTCGGCTCCGCAACCTGGCCCGCGATGTCGGCCCCGTCCGCTTCGAGGGTGATGCCCGCGATGTCACGCTGCTGCACACCCTCATGGCCTGGAAGTCCGAGCAGTACCGTCAGATGGGCGTCATCGACCGCTTCGACCGGGCGTGGTTCGTCGGGCTCCTCGAAGCCCTGCTGGCCACCCGCACCGGGCACGTCAGCGGCCTGCTTTCCGCCACCTACGCCGGAGACCAGCCGGTCGCGGCCCAGTTCGGGCTGCGGTGCGGGGATACCCTGGCCGGCTGGTTCACCGCCTACGATCCGCAGTTCGCCCGGCACTCACCCGGGCTGATCCAGATCATGCAGATGGCCGAGCATCTCGCGGCCTGCGGCGTGCGCACCATCGACATGGGCGAGGGGGCCGCCGGTTACAAGGAGAAGCTGAAGAGTCACGACGGTTACGTCGGCCACGGCATGGTGACCAGCCGGTCGGTGCTGGCCGCCGCGCACCGGGCCCGCAGTGTCTCCGTCGACTTCGCCGCCCAGGCCGTGCTGCGGTCCCCGCGCTTCTACCGCGCCACCCGCCGGGTCCGGAGCATCCTGCGGTGATTACGGCTGCGGAGGCGGCCGGGCACACGGCGAGAAGGAGAACCTGACATGCAGATTTCCGTCGTGCATCCGCGTGAACTTGGGCCGGATGACATCGCGGCCTGGCACTCGATGCAGGAGACGCAGGGGGCCCTGGGCAGCCCCTTCCTGTGCCCGGAGTTCGCGGTCGCGGTCGGCCGGTTCCGGGCCGGCGCGCGCGTGGCGGTCCTGGCCGACGGGCCGGAGACCGTGGGATTCTTCCCCTACGAACGACGGCGGTCCGGCGTGGGAGTGCCGATCGGTGCCGGGCTGACCGACTGCCAGGGACTCGTCCATGTGCCCGGTGCCGAATGGGATGCCCGCGATTTGCTGAAGGCGTGCCGACTCTCGGTGTGGCATTTTGATCATCTGGTCGAGGGTCAGAAACCGTTCGCGCCCTACACGGGGGCGGTATCGCCTTCGCCGGTCATCGACCTGACCGGGGGGTTCGCCAGCTACTACGAAAAGCTGCAGCTGAGGTCACCCCAGTTCTGCAAGGACATCAACCGCAAAACGCGCAAGCTGGAGCGCGAGGTGGGCGCGCTCGGCTTTGCGGTCGGCTCACACGATCCGGCCGAGCTGCGGGCCCTGCTGGCCTGGAAGTCTGAGCAGTACCGCCGCAATGGCTGGCTTGACATTTTCGGACGGCGATGGGTGGCCGATCTCGTCGATTACCTGTTCAGCATCCGGAGTGACCGATTTGGCGGAATGCTTTCCGTGCTCTACGCGGAAGGCACGCCTGTCGCTGCGCATTTCGGCCTGCGGTCGGGCCCTCTGCTCGCGCACTGGTTCCCTTCCTACGATATGCGGTTCAGCAGGCACTCACCCGGGCTGATTCAGCATGTGCGGATGGCCGAGGAGATGGCGGCCGGAGGCGTCCAGCTGATCGATATGGGCACCGGAAGGCAGCGCTACAAACAGACGTTGCGCAGCCACGATCTTTTCGTGGCCGAGGGCACGGTGGCCCGTGGGCCGCTCGGTGCGAGCGTGCACCGGATGAGCGGAGCTGCCGCCGGCTGGATGCGGGGTAAGGTCCGCAACAGCCCGGTGCTTTTTCACGCCGCCGATAGGCTGCTCCGTCATCTTGGCCGGATCGGCTGAATCCGGTCCTGGAACAGGTATCATAACTGAGGGTATTGTTCCAGATACTTATTGTTATATTTCGCGATGGAGATGGCTTGAATGCGGAGGTTTTTGGGCCAGTGTCCGGGATCCGGCCCGCGATGAGATGGGGCGGAGCGCCCGGTCGCAGGGAGCCCGTCAGGCGGAATTACCCAGCTCTTGCCGTCGCCGCGGTCGTTGCTGTGGCCGTCGTGCTGGCGGCCGGGGTCGTCGGGGCGATTAAGGCCACGGGCCTGGCCCGCGCTCCGGGGGCGGCGCCCGGATTGATCGCGGCGAGCAGCTTCACGTGCGCCGACCATGGCGCGCGGGCCACCACTCGGGTGGCCGTGGCGGACGCTGACCGGGCGGGCGCTCGTGACGATTCGGCGGCGATCCAGGGCGCCATCGACGCCGCCGCCCGGCGGGGGGGCGGCGTGGTGACCCTGCCCGCTGGTACTTTCCTGGTCAGCAGCCATCTTGTGCTTCGCAGCAACGTCACGCTGCGCGGCGCCGGCCCGGCGACGGTTATCAAGGCGGGGCCCGGCTTTATGTCCGCGCAGGGGCCAGCGGGCGGTTATCCCGTCATCACGACGGACGGCGCTGTCAACGTGACCATTGCGGACCTGACCGCTGACCAGAGCGGCGGCACTCTCCAGGGGAACGCGCCCGCGCGCCTGGCCGCGTATGCCGTCGAGGGCAGGGATTCCCGCGACGTCGTTATCGACGGCGTGCACGTCCGCAACCCCTTCACCTACTCGATCGCCATGGTCGGCAGTGTGGACTTCTGTATTGAAAACAGCACGGTAAAGGCCGGGGAGCCCGGGCGGTACAGCCAGCTGGACGGGATTCATATTCTCGATTCAAGCTACGGCCGCGTTATCAACAATGTCGTTCAGTCCGGTGATGACGGCCTGGTCGCTCATACGATCGGCGCATCGGTGCATGATGTGCTCTACGCCAACAACAAGGTGTACGGCGGGTCGGCCGATGATGGATTCAAGCTGGCGATCGGAAGCTATTCCATCTACAATATCCAGATCGTGCACAACGATTTTTACGGCTCCGCCGCCGGTATAGAAGCGGCCTATTATGATGGCGGCACGGGAACGGTGCGAAACATATCGATAAGCGAAAATTATATACACAATCTAGCACAGGGAAAAAAATTCCCGGCCGTGGACATCGGCGGCACCGGCCGTTACCGGGCCGTCGAGAACGTAACGGTGACGGATAATCGGATATGTGCAGCCGGGGCGATCACCGTCCAGCCGGGTATGGGCGATGCCGTCAGCGACAATGCCGACTGCTGATTATGTTCTCCCGTGATCGGGCCACCGCCTCCGCTGGGCCAGCAGGTAGCGCAGCGCGGCGGCGGAACAGGCGCACACAGCAGGAGCGCGATCACCCCGAACGTGGCCTCCGTCAGCCAGGACGCGAAGGGTGTGGCCGCATGGTCATCGTCACCGGGTGGGTGACCGTGGTGACGGATAGAGCTAGACGGCCAGCCCGGTGGCCAGGACCGCCGCCAGGTCGCGGCGGCCGGGAACGGTAACGTCACGCATGTGACAGGGCCAGTTCGCGACGCGCCCAGGACACGGCGCCGGGAGCCGCGCAGCCTGCTGCAGGACCATTCCGGCGAGCAGCGGGTCACCAACATCGAGCTGTTCTTCGACCTGGTGTACGTCTTCGCCGTCACCCAGATGTCGCACCATCTGCTCGCCCTGCCGACCGTGGAGGGCGCGCTGCAGACCGCGCTGCTGCTCGCGCTGGTGTGGTGGGCGTGGGTCTACACGACCTGGGCGACGAACTACCTGGACGCCCGGCGGATACCGGTCCGGCTCATGCTCATCGTCCTGATGCTGGTGAGCCTGGTGCTGTCGGCGGCCCTGCCCGGGGCGTTCGGGTCCCGCGGGCTGATCGTGGCCGGCGCCTACGTGCTGATGCAGGTCGGCCGGTCCGCGTTCGTCGCGATCGCGGGGCGGGGGCAGGGGCTCGGCCGGATCTTCATACGGGTCACGCTCTGGTCGGTGGCCAGCGGCTGTGTCTGGATCGCCGGAGCCTTCGTGGGCGGCCATGCCCGGGAGCTGGTGTGGCTCGCTGCCCTCGGGGTCGACCTGCTCGGCGACCGGGTCGGCTTCTATACCCCGGGGATGGGACGGACCACCAGCGAGGAGTGGACGATCGCGGGCGGCCACTTCGCCGAGCGGTGCCAGGCGTTCATCATCATCGCCCTGGGTGAGTCGATCGTCGTGATCGGCCAGGCCCTGTCGGTACGGGAGCAGGTGACCGCCGCCGCGGTCGCCGCGTTCGTCACGGCCTTCGCCGGCAGCGTCGCCCTGTGGTGGATCTACTTCGACCGCAGCGCGGACGAGAGTGCGCAGGTCATCGCCACCTCGGCCGATCCCGGGCGGCTCGCCAACTCCGCCTATCACCTCATCCACCCGGTGATGGTGGCCGGGATCATCGTCGCGGCCTCCGCCGATCAGGAGGTGCTGAACCATCCGGCGGCCGTGGGCCGCGCGGCCACGAGCTGGATGGTGATCGGCGGAGCGGTGCTGTTCCTCGCCGGCCACGTCATGTTCAAGCGGGTCATCTGGGGCACGATCTCCTGGCCCCGGGTCGCCGCCCTGGCCGTGCTGCTGCTCCTGCTGCTGCTGGCGCCGCATGTGACGGCGCTGGCCCTGAACATCGTGGTCGTCCTGATCCTCGTGGCCGTGGCCGCCAGCGACCGGCTGTACGGTCGTGCGGTGCCCGCCCGGGCGCCAGCGCTGGCCGCGGAGCCCGAGGCCGGAGTCTGAGCGCCCGCGAGCTGGTGCGCGGCCGCACCGGAGGCACATCTTGACGGCTCTTCACTACGGTGTAATCATAATTACATGAGTACAAAGAATGACGAGCCGGCTGGCCCGGACGACACCGCAAGCACCGCCAGCAGTGGCGAAGAGGCGGCCCGCAAGGGCACCGGCCCAGACGAAGGGACCTCCCCCCGCGACCGGTTGCGCGGCTGGTTCACCGGTCGGCTGCCGGCGGGCTGGTTCACCGCGGCGCCTGTGATCGAGGCGGACCGCGAGGAGATCACCGTCATCGGCTCGCTGCCTGACCCGGAGGTCGCCGCGGACGCGTCCGAAGCCGAGCGCGCCACGGCCGCCGAAGGCCGGATCCGCCGGTTCCGTGAGGAGACGAGGGCGCGCCGGGTGGAGATCGCCCGGGAAGCCGAGCACAGATTCCGGCGCAAGGTGTCGTGGGGCGTCACCTGTGCGGGCCGGACCGAGATGTTCACCACCTTGTCCGTGCCGGTGATGACCCGGCTGCGGCAGTCGGAGCGCCGCGTGCTCGACACCCTGGTCGAGGGTGGCGTCGCCCGCAGCCGGAGTGACGCGCTGGCCTGGTGCGTGCGCCTGGTCGGCCAGCACGAGGATTCCTGGCTGGCCGAGATGCGGACCGCGCTGCGGCGGGTCGAGGAAGTGCGATCTGACGGGCCCGGCAGCTGACCGGGCCGGCGACATTGTGGGCGAATTGCGATTCACGTTAATCTGCAAAATCCGGCACCAATGGTCTATACCAAAGCGGTAACGGGTCTGCACCAGAAGTCCGTTAAAGGTCTATACCAAAGGCGTTTTCGCTGATCCCGCTCGCTTAGCGGTGGCCGCGGCCGCGCTTTCGAGGGTCCTCTGCCGCTCCATTGTGACGCTGGCTACACAAACCTAATTCTCCCCTGATTCCGGGGTACACTCACAAAACCCGTGCCAGTCTACGGCTGAATTCTTCAGCCCGGAGGGCGGGGTGCGGTGGTGTCCCTGTGGAGGAGGAGCGATAGTGGCGTACCAGGTGAACGCAGCGTCGGTGGAGTGGAACCCGTCGGCGGAACGGCTGCGCGAGCTGACGGAAAAAATGCCGAACTCATCGATCACAGAATTCGGAAACGTAGTAGTGAAGGCGCGCGTGGATTCACGCAGCGCCAAGTCCACCTACATAGTTGAAGATTCAACCAACGCCACGAAGCAAACGATCACCCGGGATGAATACGACCGCGTAGCTGCGCAGCAGGACGCGTATATCGCGGGCCACGACATGGTCGTCGTGGACGGCTATATCGGCCCGGATCCCGATTTCCGCACGAAGGCCCGGCTGATCATCGAGGCGTCCAACGCCAACGTGGCCGGGATGCAGAAGCAGCTCTACTACCCGGCCGGCGCGGACTACGACCCCGCGACCTGGGAGCCGGACACCACGGTCATCTACACGCCGAACCTGGCTGCGCCCGGCTACCCGGACGACCGGCTCATCGCCGTGGACTTGGGCGACAACATCACCCGCGTGCTCAACTCGGACTACTTCGGTGAGTCCAAGAAGGGCGGCCTGCGGATGTGGAACAACATCGTCTACAACCGTGGCGGCCTGTCGCTGCACGCTGGGTGCAAGGTGATTCCCGTCGGCGGGCGTAACCGCACGGTCCTGATCGTCGGGCTCTCCGGTACGGGCAAGACGACGACGACGTTCACTTCACAGCTCGGCAGCAAGCCCGCCCAGGACGACTTCATCGCGCTGATGCCGGACGGCGTCGTGCACGCGACGGAGAACGGATGCTTCGCCAAGACGTTCGGGCTCAATCCGGACTACGAGCCCGCCATCTACTACGCCACGATCAAGCCGGACGCCTACCTCGAGAACGTGTCCGTGAACGCCGACGGCAAGGTCGACTTCTTCGACACCTCCTACACCAAGAACGGCCGCACCACCTGGCCGTTCTCCTACGTGGACCCATGGCCCGCGGACCAGCTCGAGCCGGCCGAGTTCCTGCTCATCCTCAACCGGAACGAGAACATCGTCCCGGGTGTGGCCCGCCTCGACCGGGCCCAGACCGCCGCGTACTTCATGCTCGGCGAGACGACCGGCACCTCAGCCGGCGGCAAGGACGAGGAAGGCAAATTCCTCCGGATCCCCGGCACCAACCCATTCTTCCCGCGCGACATGGCCGACATGGGCAACCGGATGCTGGAGCTGCTCGATCAGCACGAGCTGCAGGCTTTCGTGCTGAACACCGGGCGGGTCGGCGGGGGCGACAGCAACCCGGATTCGAAGAAGGTCACGATCCCCTACTCCTCGGCGATCGTGCAGGCCATCGTTGAGGGGACCATCGAGTGGGCCGAGGACCCCGACTTCGGCTACGAGTTCGCCGCCTCGGTGCCCGGGGTCGACGACATCGAGATCCTGCAGCCCCGGCGGCTGTACGAGCGCACCGGCCGGGCCGCCGACTATGACGCCACCGTCGCGAGGATGAAGCGGGAACGCAGCGAGTACCTTTCTTCGTTTGAAGGGCTGGATCCCTCGATCATGAAGTCGATCGCCTGAGCCGTCCAGCATCGCTGGCGGCCGGGACGGCTGCGGATTCCCTCGCCGGAGTCCGTGGTCCGTCCCGGCCGCTACGTTTGTCACTGCCCCCTTTCACCAGCTCTTTGCCAATGACTCAGGATCTTTGGATACCGTTCGTTATGGTTGAGCAGCGGTGACAGGAAGGTCGCTAGATGGGATTTCGTGGCCTGGTCTACCGGCTGTACGCGCGCAGGCTCGAAATGTCCCTGTCCCCGGAGGCGATTCCCCGGCACGTCGGCGTGATGTGTGACGGCAACCGCCGGTGGGCCAGGTCCGCTGGCCTGCTCGACGTGGCCAGCGGGCATCAGAAGGGCGCCGACAAGATCTTCGAGCTGCTCGAGTGGTGCCGGGAAGCCGGCGTGGAGGTCGTCACCCTGTGGCTGCTGTCCACGGACAACCTCACCCGCCCCGCGGCTGAGCTCGAGCCGCTGCTGCGGATCATCGAGGACACCGTCCGCGGGCTCGTCGCCGACCGCTGGCACGTGAACCCGATGGGCGCACTCGACCTGCTGCCCGCCGACACGGCCCGCGTGCTCAAGGATGCGGCGGAGGCCACCGCCGACAACCCGGGCCTGCTGGTCAACGTGGCGATCGGGTACGGCGGACGGCGGGAGATCGCCGACGCGGTACGTTCGCTGCTGCACGAGCACGCCACCCGCGGTACCTCCATCGAGGAGCTCGCCGAGATCCTCGACGTCGAGCACATCGCCGAGCACCTCTACACGGCCGGGCAGCCCGACCCGGACCTCGTCATCCGCACCTCGGGCGAGCAGCGCATCGGCGGTTTCCTGCTGTGGCAGACCATCCACTCGGAGTTCTACTTCTGCGACGCCTACTGGCCCGCTTTCCGCAAGGTCGACTTCCTTCGGGCCCTGCGCAGTTACGCGGCGCGTAGCCGCCGCTTCGGGGCTTGATGGAACAGTGCTGGCCCGGGGGGCGACCCCCCGGAACCCCCCGAATGCGCTCCGCGCCCCGCGGTGGTACTTCGCCGAGACACCGGCCACTCATCGCATCACCGGGCACGAGGCCCGGTTCGCTGGGCCGGTAACTGGCGTCTGCCCGGAGGGCGAACGGGTCGCTGTTAACCAGCACCCGGTATCGCAGCGAGGGTATTGCGGGTAATCGGGTGGGCCTGGATCGGAAAAAAGGATTCTTTGGTCCTAACCGGGCGCTAACGGGAACCGGGGACACGCCGGCCAGGGCCAGGAATGGGCGATACAGGGCGCTCACCAGGAGTTTTCCAGCTCATAGCGAGTGTGGTACTTCCAGACCGATGGTTATCCAGGTACCTTCGAAGTGGCGGACGGCGAGCGCCGTCCGCGGGAAGGCCCTTGGATTTGCGAAGCGTTCGCGTTTCCGGACGCAGGCGTAATGAAGGAAGGGCCGGATCGTGGCCCTTCATGGGCCTACCCCGGTCCGTCCGAGACGCCTGTGAGCGTTATTCGCCAGGCGGCTGGCGGTGGGCCTGCGGGCTCTCCGGACCCAGACGGGTCTATGCCGGCCGCGGCGGTGATGGTCACCGCACGGGTCCGAGTAACGCGAGCCTCACCGGGCACAGGCTCCTAGCAGGGTGCCGCTCCAGGCATCCAGGGGAGATCGCGTGGCCAGTTCCTCGATTCGCCGCGGTCCGCAGGAAGACAGCAGCCAGTCAGCGTCCGCACCGGGCAGCAAGCCCCGGCGGCGCGCCGGCTCGGCCGCTGAGCGGTCCCGCAGCAAGGTCCGTACCTACGTGCTCGACACCAGTGTCCTGCTCTCTGATCCGGCCGCATTCACCCGGTTCGACGAGCATCTGGTGGTCCTGCCGGTTGTCGTCATCACCGAGCTGGAGGCCAAGCGTCATCACCCTGAGCTGGGATACTTCGCCCGTCAGGCGCTCCGCTTCCTGGACGACCTCCGCATAGAGCACGGCAGGCTGGACGCCGAGCTGCCCGTCAACGAACTGGGCGGCACGGTCAAGGTGGAACTGAATCACACCGACTCCGGGGTCCTGCCGGCCGGGTTCCGGCTGGTGGACAACGACACTCGCATCCTCTCCGTCGCGGCCAATCTCGCGGCTGAGGGACACGATGTGGTCCTGGTCAGCAAGGATCTCCCGCTCCGGGTCAAGGCCGCCTCCGTGGGCTTGCCCGCCCAGGAGTACCGGGCGGGCCTGCCGGCCGACTCGGGCTGGATGGGCATGAAGGAGCTGGTCGTCCCGCGCTCCGACGTCGAAGAACTGTACTCCCGCGGCACTCTCGACTGCGAAGCCGCCCGTGGCCTGCCCTGCCACACCGGCCTGGTCCTGGTGTCCGAGGGATGCAGCGCGCTCGCCCGCGTTAAGGCGGACAAGTCGGTCCAGCTGGTGCGCGGCGACCGGGAGGTCTTCGGGCTCCGGGGCCGCAGCGCCGAGCAGCGGGTGGCGCTGGACCTGCTGCTCGACCAGGAGGTCGGTATCGTTTCGCTCGGCGGCCGGGCCGGGACCGGCAAGTCCGCACTGGCGCTGTGCGCCGGCCTCGAGGCCGTCATGGAACGCCGCCAGCACCGCAAGGTGATCGTCTTCCGGCCGCTGTACGCGGTCGGCGGCCAGGAGCTCGGGTACCTGCCCGGCTCCGAGGCGGACAAGATGAACCCGTGGGCGCAGGCGGTGTTCGACACACTGTCCGCCGTCACCACGCAGGACGTCATCAATGAGGTCCTCGCCCGGGACATGATCGAGGTGCTCCCGCTCACCCACATCCGTGGCCGTTCCCTGCATGACGCGTTCGTGATCGTGGATGAGGCACAGTCGCTGGAACGAGGCGTCCTGCTCACCGTCCTGTCCCGGATCGGCTCCGGTTCCCGGGTCGTGCTCACCCACGACATCGCGCAGCGCGACAACCTGCGGGTCGGCCGGCACGACGGCGTGGTCGCGGTCATCGAGAGACTCAAGGGCCACCCGCTGTTCGCGCACGTGACCCTGGTGCGTTCCGAGCGCTCGCAGATCGCCGCGCTCGTCACCGAGATGCTCGAGGACTCCGGGCTGGAGGACACGGGCCAGTAGCGGAGACGGGCCAGTGGACCCAGCGCAGTAACCGCCCATCGGAAGGCGGCCCGCGCGCCCGGCTGGGCGGTGGGCCGCCTCCTCGTCACCTACCCTGAGGATCCCCAGCTTGTAAGGCGGTGATCGGGGATCTGCGAGGCGAAAATGCCGTCGCGTGCAGTAGCGTGACGCTCGTCATGGTGCACACATCACGCGTCCCGGCAGACCTACCGTCACCAGACGCCGGCTGGCCGCCGGTGTCCGTCGTCATGCCTGTCCGCAACGAGGCCCGGCACCTGGCCGAGGCGGTGCGACACATCCTGCAGCAGGACTATCCCGGCGAGATCGAGCTGGTGCTCGCGGTCGGGCCGTCACGGGACCGCACCCTGGCCATCGCCGAGCAGCTCGCCGCGGACAACTCGCACATCACGGTGGTCCCGAACCCGACCGGCCGGATCCCCTCCGGGGTGAACGCCGCGATCGAGGCGGCCCGGTTCGGGGTCATCACCCGGGTCGACGGCCACGCCATGCTGCCGCCCGGCTATCTGCGCACCGCAGTCCGGACGCTCCAGGAAACCGGGGCCGCCGATGTCGGCGGCGTGATGGCCGCCGAGGGCGTCACCCCGTTCGAGCAGGCCGTGGCCTGGGCCATGACCTCGAAGGCCGGGGTCGGCGGTGCGAGCTTCCACACCGGCGGGCAGGCCGGCCCCGTCGAGAGCGTCTACCTCGGCGTGTACCGCCGGGACGCCATCGACAAGGCCGGCGGCTACGACGAGCACTATCTGCGGGCCGAGGACTGGGAGCTCAACCACCGGATCCGGCAGTCCGGCGGCCTCATCTGGTTCGAGCCGCAGCTGCGGGTCACCTACCGGCCGCGCTCCAACCCCCGGGCACTGGGGGCACAGTACTTCCACTACGGCCGGTGGCGCCGTGTCGTGGCCCGGCAGCACGCCGGCACGATCAACCTGCGCTACCTGGCCCCGCCGGCCGCCGTCTCGGTGATCATCGCCGGCACCGCCGTGGGGATCGCGGGCCTGGCCGCGCTGGCCGCCGGCGCGCCGGCCGCGGTGGGCTGGCTGGCGCTGGGCCTGATCATCCCCGTCACCTACCTGGCCGGAATCACCGCCGTCGCCGTCGTCTTCGGCCGCGGCCTGACCCCCGGTGTGCGGGCCCGGGTACCGGTCGCCCTGGCTACCATGCACTTGTGCTGGGGAGCCGGCTTCCTGACCAGCCGGCGCACGCTCCTGCGCAGGCGGAGCGGCAGCACCATGGGCCATTCAGGCGCACCTGAACCCGCGGCGTCGCGGTCGGTCAGTCAGTTAGCCGGCCCGGTCCCGCACTGACCAGCGGGACCGGCCTGTCGGCCAGCACGGCGACGGGACCGTTACCGGATCGCGAGCTCTCGGTGGCGCGTGTTGAGCGGGGATGTCGCCCGGTCGTCCGCGCGGGCGGGAGAGAATAAGACCATGACCTTTGATCTGCCCAGCCTGCTGACCAGCCGCGCCGGAGAGGGCTACGAGCTCACCGCTCGCTACCTCAACCCGCAGCTGCCGCGGACGCTGCACACCATCGGCTTCGACAAGGACTACGTGCGCGGCGAGGGTGCGTACCTCTACGACGCCGAGGGCAACGCTTACGCGGACTTCCTGTCGGGGTTCGGGGTGTTCGCGGCCGGCCGGTCTCACCCGGTGATCAAGAAGGCGCTGGCTGACGCGCTCGAGATGGACTTCGCGGCCTGGACGCAGTTCGACTGCCAGCCGATCCAGGGCCTGCTCGCGCAGCGGCTGCTGGCCAAGGCGCCCGGGCTCGAGCGGGTGTTCTTCTGCAGCAGCGGCACCGAAGCGGTCGAGTCGGCGCTCAAGTTCGCCCGCCACGCCACCGGCAAGGGCCGCATCGTCTATGCCCGGCATGGCTTCCACGGGCTGACCGCCGGGTCGCTGTCGGTGAACGGCGCGGAGGAGTTCAAGGACGGCTTCGGCCCGCTGTTGCCCGGCGCCCAGATCCCGCTCGGCGATCTCGGCGCGCTCGAGGCCGAGCTGCGCAAGGGCGACGTCGCCGCGCTGATCGTCGAGCCGGTCCAAGGGCACGGCGTGATGATGACGCCGCCCGGGTTCCTGCCTGAGGCCAAGGCGTTGCTGCATAAGCACGGTGCCCTGCTGATCTGCGACGAGGTCCAGGTCGGCCTGGGCCGCACCGGCCGCTTCTTCTCCTATGAGTACGACGGCGACGTGCGGCCGGACATCGTGACCGTAGCCAAGGCGCTCTCTGGCGGCTACGTGCCGGTGGGCGCGATGCTGACCACCGACAAGATCTACTCGTCGGTTTACTCCTCCATGGACAAGCTTATGGTTCACTCCACCACCTTCAAGGGCGGCCCGCTGGCCATGGCCGCCGGGCTGGCCGCGCTCGCCGTTATCGACGACGAGGGCCTGGTGGAGAACGCCGCCCGCCGCGGCGAGGAGCTGATGCAGGCTCTCAGGGAGCTGCAGGCAAAGTACGACGTGATCAAGGATGTGCGGGGCAAGGGCCTGATCATCGGCATCGAGTTCGGACGGCCGTCCGGGCTGAAGGCGAAGGCGGGCTGGGGCATGCTGCAGAAGGCCCGCGTCGGCCTGTTCGCGCAGATGGTCGTGGTCTCGCTGTTCCAGCGGCACCGCATCCTGACCCAGGTCTCCGGCGACCATATGGAGGTCATCAAGCTCATCCCGCCGCTGATGATCAGCGACACTGAGGTCAAGCTGTTCACAGAGTCGTTCGCCGAGGTCATGGACGACGCCAGCAAGGGCAGCGGGCTCATGTGGGACTTCGGCCGGACCCTGGTCAAGCAGGCGATCAGGAACTGATGCCGCGGTCCTGGTCCCGCAGCAGGGTCTCGGCGATGGCCAGGTCGCGCGGATAGGTGATCTTCAGGTTGTCCTCGCTGCCCGCCACCACGTGCACCGGCACGTCCGGCAGGTAGCGCAGCACGACGCCGCAGTCGTCGGTCGGGGTGAAGTCCGGGTCGGCCAGGGCCCGCTCGTGCGCCCGGGCGATCAGCGAGAGCCGGAAGGCCTGCGGGGTCTGGCACCGGAGCAGTGTGTCCCGGCGCGGTATCTGGGTCATGACGCCGTCGTTCACCACGACAATCGTGTCCGAGGTCGGCACGGCCACCCCGATCGCGTCCGCTTCACCCAGCGCCGCAACGCAGTCGGCGATGGTCCGCTGGCCGACCAGCGGCCGGGCCGCGTCGTGCAACAGGACGCCGCAGTCGCTGATACCCATCGCGGAGATACGGGCCCGGACGGCGCCGATGGCCCGGCGGGTTGAGCCGGGGCGCGTGGTGCCCCCCTCGACGATCGCGGTCAGCTTGCCGTAGCCCCCGCCGTCCAGCAGTTTGGTCGCCTCGTCTATGCGGCCGGGTGGCATCACCACCAGCACCTCGTCGACCCCGGGCGCCTCGTCGAAGGCAGCCACGCAGTGCTCGATCAGCGTCTTCCCGCCCAGTCTCAGCAGCTGTTTCGGCACGTCGGCGCCAAACCGCTGGCCGGACCCGCCCGCCAGCACGACCGCGACCATCCGCATGAGCCGGACTCTACTGGATGCCCCCGGCGGGCCAGACCGGGCGCACCGGGCCGTCCGGCCGGGTGCACCGGTAGCGTGAAACCCCGGCCACCACGTGTGTCCATCCCAAGTTTGACCGGGTTAGCTCGGTACCCTTTCGGGGAACGTTGTGAGCCTGCGTACTTGCCTCGGTTCTTGCCTCGTTCTTGCCCCGGCTTTTGGCCTGAGCAGTACCTTCTGCAGTTCAGGGCCCGGAGCACACTGTGGGCGGCCGGCCGGTCGGAGGCTCGGGGCGGCGGCCGTTGAAAGGACGGCAGATGACCGTTGCGCTGGTCCTGGCGGCCGAGCCGGCGGCTGGGCTACGCGGCCAGCTGACGTCACTCGGCGTGCAGCGGGTCGACGCGACCGACAACGTCGGCTCCAACAGCATCCTGCTGAGCATCGCGGCGGCGGCCCGGGCCACCAGCGAGCCGATGCTGATCTGCGGCGGCGATCTCTCCGTGCCCAGGCAGGCGCTGGCCCGGCTGCTGGATGCCGAGGGCACGGCGGGCTACGCCGAGGCTCGCGGTGATTGCCGGGCCATCCTCGTCGGCCCGTCCGACCTGCGGGCGCTGGCCGAAGCGGCGGAGTACCTCTCGTACGGGCCGCAAACGCCGGATCACGTCAGCGCCTTGATGGGGGAACTGGTGCGGCGCGGTGTCACCGTTTGGTTCGTCGAGGCCAGGCCGGACGGCGATGCCGACCGGGACGAAGACGGCCTCGTTGCGGAGCTCTTCGCGGATCCGATCGCGCGGGATGTGGCCCGGTGGGCGTCGGAGCGGGCGCTCGCACCGGCCGCGCTGATGGGGATCAGCCTCGGCCTCGGGCTCGTCTCGGCCATCTGGTTCACCGAGCCCACCGCCCCCGCGAAGGCGTTCGGCGCGGTGACCCTGCTCGCGGCCTTCGTCACCAGCCGGGCCGGCCGGGCGCTGGCCGCGGCGCCGGGGCCCGTGCTGGAGGCGATCGGCGCCCTCAGCGGCCTCGGCGGTCGGCCCGCGTCCCGGACCAGCGTCATCCAGCCCGCCGCGGACTGGCTGTCGGCCGCCGGGTGGGCGATCACCGAGTGCGCCGTCTACGCGGGCCTGGCAGCCAGCGCCGGCCTGGGCAGCGCCGGCCTGGGCAGCGTCGGCCTGGGCGGCCCCGGCCTGCGGGTCGGCTTCACCGTATCGGGGATCGGCAGCGGTTCCGGCGGCGTCTGGCACCTGGCCGTGGCGGCCCTGGCTGTACTGGCCGTCCGCCAGATGGCCGGGCTTTGCTACGAGCGGGCGGCCGAAGAGTTCGGTGGCCGGACCCGCCTCGCGCACTCGGCCCGGCGGCGGCGGATCGAACGGGCCCTGCTGCTGCCCGCAGGGGAACGGGTCGTCCTGCTGATCGTGACCGGCGGGATCTGGGGCCCGCGGGTGACTTTCCTCGCGCTGATCGGCTGGGGCGTCCTTGCCACCGGGTATCTCCTCACCGCGCGGATCATCGGCCTCCGGGACGCGGCGGTCTACGGCAGCCGGGTACCGTCCGGCGGCGTCCTCCCGGCCGACGAGGGATCGATCAGCCTGGAGGCGGCGGCTGGCCCGTTCGGGGCGCTGAGCGCGTTCGCGGACGGCTCACGCGCCGCGGACGGCAACGGCGGCGGGTCGCACGGTGAGGAGGGCAGCGGAGCGGGCGGGGATGCGCTGTCTGCGCTCGGGCTGCGGGCGACCGGGACGGCCCCGTCGCCCGCTCCCTGGCAATCCTCCCGGTCCCGTACCGCAGCCAGCCCGGAGAGTGCGCCGAGCTATCAGATCGCCGCCTACCGCGACGACGGCCCGCTGTCGCTGTGGCTCGGTCGGCTGGTGGAGGGGCGCATTCCTCCGTTGCCCCCGGCGCTGGTCGGGGTGTTCGTCACCGTAGCTTTGACGCTGCTCGGCCTGCGCAACCTGTCGGGGGTGCTCGTGCTCACCCCGGTGGAGGCGATGCTGCTGGCCGGGCTCGGCTCGTGTCATCCGCACGACGGGCGATTGGACTGGCTGGTGCCACCGCTGCTCCAGGTGGGGGAGTACCTGTTCCTGGCCGCGCTGGCCTTTACCCGCCTGGTCTCCCCGGCGCTGGTTTACGCGCTGATCGCGGCGGTCATGCTGCGCCACCTGGACGTCGCCTACCGGGCCCGCCATCGGATCCTCTGGCCCGCGGCCGGTTCGGCCGCGTCTCGCCGCCGCAAGCCGCGTCGCACGGCAGAGCCGACCCGCCGCGGCCGCCGTCCTGGTCAGCAACTCGCTGGCCGGCAGGCTGTCGGCCAGCCCGCCAGCGCCCAGCCGGCCAGTGCCCAGCCGGCGGGTGCCCAGCCGGCCAGCCAGCAGTCAGCCGGGGACCGGGGAGTAGCCGCCAGCCATGGCCTGAGCTGGCCGCCGAGGGCCGCCGACGGCCGCCCCGCGGACGTCACCGGGCTCGGCTGGGAGCTGCGCATGCTGGCCCTCGGCGTCGGTGCTGCCCTGGGCATCATGCCGTTCGCCTGCATCGCGCTGGCCGGATACCTGTGGGTACTGGTCGGCCGGGACTTCCTGACCGGATGGCTGGGCGTCCGCGACGAACCCGCCCGGGCCACCGCTCCGGCCCGGCCCGCCCAGCCCGCCTGATAGTCGGCAAATCCGGTCGGCCAGATCGGAAAAACCCGCTTTGACCTGCGAAAGCTCGGCCGCTGAGCCGGTAGGGCGGCTGGCTAGAGTGAGATACCCGATGGGCAGATCTCGCGCGGGAAGGCGGCAGGATGTGGTCCCCGCTCAGACGGCGCGTTGACGGTGAGCCAGCAGATGGCCGGCCGCGGCCCAGCGAGCGCCTCCGCATCCCGCAGCCGCTGATCAAGCGCCGGCTGCCGTCGGGCCGGGGCGCGACCGAGCAGCCGAACGTGACCAGCGACGGCGATACCGCGCTGACTCCCGCTTTCTGGGTGGTCCTGGTCGCGACCGGGCTGGCCGCGGGGCTGATCGGCGCTGGGCTGATGTACCTGCTGTTCAGCGTGGAGCATCTCGCGTTCGGGTACAGCTCCGGCGACCTTGAATCGGGCGCCCGGCACGCCTCGGATCTGCGCCGGCTCGCGTCGCTCCTCATCGGGGGAATAGTGGCCGGCGTGGGCTGGTACCTGCTGCGCCGGTACACCGCCGGGCAGAAGTCGGAGATCGACGACGCGATCTGGAACGGCGACGGACGCCTGTCGTTCCGCCGGTCCGCCGGTACCGCGCTGCTGTCCGAGATCGTCATCGGCATGGGCGCGTCCCTCGGCCGGGAGGCGGGCCCGAAGCTGATGGGCGGGGTCTCAGCGAGCTTCCTGTCCAGCTGGGCCCACCTCTCGGTCGGGCAGCGGAGGCTCCTAGTCGCCTGCGGGGGCGGTGCCGGCCTTGCGGCCGTGTACAACGTCCCGCTGGCCGGGGCCCTGTTCACCGCGGAGGTGATGGTCGGCAGCCTCGCGCTCCCGGTGGTCCTGCCGGCCCTGGCGTGCTCGGGCATCGCCACGTTCGTGGCCTGGATATACCTGCCGGACCACGCCACCTACCTCGATATCCCGGCCTACCGGTTCTCCGCGCCGTTGCTGGTCGGGGCGCTGCTCGCGGGCCCGGCGATAGGGGTGATCTCCGCCGGGTACATCCGGCTCATCGGCTGGGTTGCCTACTACCGGATCACCGGCCGCCGGGTGCTGTTCGCCCCGGTTGTGGCGTTTGGCATCCTCGGGCTGATCGGCTTCGCCTACCCCCAGCTTTTCGGCAACGGCAAGGACATGGCGCACGATGCGTTTGTGGGCGCGGACAGCTTCAGCCTCCTGCTCGCCCTGTTCATCCTCAAGCCGCTCGTGACCGCGATGTGCCTGGAGAGCGGGGCCTCCGGCGGCCTGTTTACGCCGACCCTGAGCACCGGAGCGGCGTTGGGAGGCGCCTTCGGCGTCGCGTGGAACCTGCTCTGGCCCGGCTCATCGTCGGGTGCCTACGCGATGGTCGGCGCGGCCGCGATGCTCGGCGCCGCGATGCAGGCCCCGCTGGCCAGCCTGGCCCTGGTACTCGAGCTCACCCACAGCGGCTTCCAGATCATGGTTCCCATGCTGGCCGCCACCGTGATCGCTACCGCCGTCGCCCGCTACATCGACGGTTACTCCATCTACTCGGCGCGGCTGCCACCGCAGCGGGGCGGCCCGCCGCGGCGGCCGGGAGCCGTCAGCGGCATCGCCAGTAGTGCGGGGACCGATGGCCCGGACACCGCGTGATCAGTGCACCGCGGACAGTCACCACCAGGCTGCGTCGGCCCGGCCGACGGTGCCCGCGCTAATTAGCGGGGCCGTAGCGGCCGCGCCGAGGGGTAGTGTCGGCAGGGGCAATCGATCTGATCGCGCGGGGAGGATCGCGGATGTCCTTGCTGACGCGTAGCTCAGCTCGCGCGGGCGTGTGGGCGCCAGGCGACACTCTGTCCTGGCAGTCACTCGGCACCGACCGCCGGTCCTGGGTAGCGGCCGCGTTCGTCGTCTGCGCTTTGTTCGCCGGCACCGTGTCGCTGGTTTCCAGTGACTACCTGCACCGGATGTGGGGCCTGATGGCGGCCTGCGGCTACGCGGCCGCGGCGCTCTGCGTGATGGCCTGGCGAGAGCGCGGGACGGACCTGGCGCTCGCCGTGAGCCTGGCCGGGGCGCTGATCGCCCCGCTTGCCTGGATGGCCTGGACAGGACAAGGGCAGCCCGAAGTCAGCGTCATCATCGGGTCCGCGCAGCTGCTGGTCCACCACGGCACGCCGTACGTGGCGTCCGCCGCGCTCAGCCATACCCGCAATCCGAACGCCTACGATCCCTACCTGCCCGCCATGACGGCGTTCGGCCTGCTGTGGGCCATGGCGGGGGCTAATCCGCTGGCCGACCCGCGGGTGTGGTTCGGCGTCGCGTTCGTGGTGTTCTTCGCGCTGGCGCTGCGGGTGGCCAAAGCGAAGGACGTCGCCCGCTGGACCGTCTTTGTCACCGCGACCCCAATCATCGCGTTCGAGCTGGCGGTCGGCGGGACGGACGTGCCGATCATCGCGCTGCTGTGCCTCGGCTTCGCGCTGCTGTGGCAGCACCCGCGACCGGTGCTGGCCGGCTTGGCCTTCGGCGGCGCCGCCTCGATGAAGGCGACCGCATGGCCGGCGGTCATCGTGGCCGTCAGCCTGGTGCTGGCCCGGGACAGTAAACGCGCGGCGGCCGTCATGACCGCCGTCTGCCTCGGCGTCGTCGCGGTACTGGTCGGCCCGTTCGCCGTTCTCCGGCCCGAATCGCTGGTCAAGAACACGATCCTGTTCCCGCTCGGGCTGGCCAGCGTGACATCGCAGGCGGTCAGCCCGCTGCCCGGGCATCTGATCGCGCAGACCGGCCACGCCGGGCGCTTGTTCGTCATCGCCCTGCTCGTGCTGTCCGGCCTGGCCGTGCTGGCGTCGCTGGTGATCCGGCCGC
>Ga0302229_10000634_pt1 | contig 26996 bp, 24 predicted proteins | sample II_Palsa_N1_3_FD_193518 | JGI IMG/M metagenome (GOLD analysis project Ga0302229, IMG submission 193518) | Peat permafrost microbial communities from Stordalen Mire near Abisko, Sweden - II_Palsa_N1_3 | ecosystem: Environmental > Terrestrial > Soil > Palsa > Peat permafrost | place: Sweden... | reverse complement strand
TCGGCGTGGCCCTGCTCGTCTACAGCTGGCGTTCGCTCGGCGGGGCGGCGTCCGAGCGCAAGACGATGGCCCGGCTGGAGAGCCTGGCGACCTGGACGGAGTCGCTGCGCGACACGATCGCCGGGGCGGTCGGGCTCGAGCAGGCCATCCCGTCCTCGATCCGGGTGGCGGACGTCTCGCTCCGCGAGCCGCTGACCAAGCTGGTGGACCGGCTGCACACCCGGGTGCCCATGCACGTGGCGCTGCGCCGCTTCGCCGACGACCTCGACGATCCGAGTGCCGACATGATCATCGCGGCGCTGATCATCAACTCCCGGCTGCGCGGCCCGGGCCTGCGCGCACTGCTCGGTGCGCTCGCCGTCTCGGTCCGCGAGGAACTGGACATGCGCCGCAAGGTCAACGCCGGCCGGCGGTCCACCCGGCGTAGCGTCCAGATCGTCGTGGCCGTCTCGGTCGGCATGGCGATCGCCCTGGCCGTCCTCGACCACGCGTTCCTCTCGCCCTACGACGGCGTCTACGGGCAGTTCATGCTGGTCATCATCGGGGCGATCTACGCGGCCGGGATCTTGTGGCTGCGCCGGCTGGCCACCTTCGAGTCGCCGCAGCGGCTGCTCGGCACGGCCACGAGCGGTACGGTGCCCGCCGCCGAACCCGAAGCCGTCGCCGCCTGGCGAGGCGGTGCCGCATGAGCCGGGGTGATACCGCATGACGCCCGCGCTCATCATCGGGGCCCTGACCGGCTTTGCCCTGTTCCTGCTGATCTTCGCGCTGATCCCGCGACGGGTCGGGCTGGCCCGGCGGATCGCCGCCTTCGACGCGGGCCGCGCGCCCGCACTGCGGGCCGTGAGTTACCCGGGCGATGGCAAGGAGAGCGCGGTCAGCAAGCGGCTGGGCGCCGCCCTGGCCCGCTTCTGCGCCGAGCAGGGCTGGGAGTTCCGGTCGCTGCGCGCCAACCTCGCCCTGGTCGGCAAGTCCTTCGAGAACTACCTCGCGACCAAGGTCATGCTCGGTTTCCTCGGGCTGATCTTGCCGCCAATCGTGTTGGTGGCACTGGGCTTCGCCGGCATCCACCTGTCGGTCATCGTCCCGGTCTGGGTCGCCCTGGTCTTCGCCGCGGTGTTTTTCCTGCTGCCCGATCTCGAGCTCAGGCAGCAGGTGGACAAGCGACGCAGGGATTTCCGGCACGCCATCGGGGCCTTTCTCGATCTGGTCGCGATGAACCTGTCCGGCGGCCGGGGCGTGCCCGAGGCCTTGATGGCGGCCAGCGAGATCGGCGAGGGCTGGGCGTTCTGGCGGATCAGGGACGCGCTGGCCAACGCCAGGATCACCGGTCAGACGCCGTGGCAGGCGCTCGGCGTGCTCGGCGAAGAGGTACAGGTCAGCGAGCTGAAGGACCTCTCAGCCGCACTGAGCCTGGTCGCCGAGGACGGCGCGAAGGTCAGGGAATCGCTCACCGCCCGCGCGGCCAGCCTGCGTCGGCGCGAGCTCGCCGATCTCGAGGGGCAGGCGGGGGAGCGGTCCCAGTCGATGCTGGTGGCGCAGATGCTGCTGGCGGGCGCCTTCCTGATCTTCCTCATGTACCCGGCCATCCAGACGCTGCTTCACACCTGAAAGAGGAGTTGTCATGAACCTGTTCACGCTGGCCGGCGCCGAGAGGGCGGACGCCGTGCGCGCCTTCCTCGGCGCGCACGCAGCGAGGCTGCGCCGCGCCATGCGGGAAAAGGACCGGGGTGCGTCGGCGATCGAACTCGCCATCATCACCGCGGTCCTAGTCGGCCTGGCCGTGGTCATCCTGGCCATCATCTACAAGTTCGCCAACACCCAGGCGAACACGATCACCACGCACACCATCCCAGGCAACGGCAACTAGTGCCATGAGACGGCACCGCGGCACCGGTCGGCGCGGACTGCGGGCTGGGTTCGACGCCTGCCGCGGCGACGGCCGGGACCGCGGCGCGAGCGCGGTCGAACTGGCCATCCTGGCGCCCGCGCTGCTGTTCGCCAGTCTGCTCATCATCCAGTTCGCGCTCTGGTTCGACGCGCGGCACGCGGCCCTCGCCGCCGCGCAGCAAGGCGACCTGGTGGCCCGCGAGGACGCGTTCGCGAACCAGGCCGGCTGGGCCGGCCTGGCGCAGACCGCCGCGACCACTTACTACACCGGACTCGACACCAGCGTGCTCTCAGCGGTGACCGCGCGGGCGAAGCCGGGCCAGGCCAACACCGTCTCGGTCACCGTGCGGGGAAAGCTCACCGGCGTGTGGCCGCTGACGATCAGCGAGACCGTCACCGGCCCGATCGAATGCTTCCGTACCCAGGTCAGCCAGGGGGCAGCCTGCGGATGAGATCCCTGCGACCAGCTCAGCGCGACCGCGGCTCGATGGCGGTCGAGTTCGTCATCGCCGGGCCCGCCCTTGTTGTGCTGTTGCTGCTGGTGAGCGCCGGCGGCCAGTGGCTCGACCTGACCGGGGATGTGAGCGCGGCGGCCCGCGACTCGGTCCGCGCCGCGTCGTTCGCCCGCCAGTACAACGAAGCGAGCGCTGACGCGCAGGCCGCGGCGCAGGCCGACCTGAACGGCATCTGCATAGGTAACCTCCCGAAGGCGCCGGTTTCCCTGTACCAGGGCGGCGCGGGCGTCGGCGACGGCGACTTCGCCAACGCGCAAGACGTCGAGGTCACGGTGTCGTGCCGGGCCAGCTTCAAGATATTTGGCGTTGTCGGCTTCGGCGTCAGCAAGACGTTCACCGACACCGCCGCGGCCCCGCTCGACCCGTTCGTGGACAGGGGCTGATCGTGCGCGGCAGAAAACTACGCGGCAGAAAACTACGCGGCAGAAAACTAACCGTGCCCGCCGCCCCACGCGGGCTCGCCGGGTGGCTACGCCGGAACCGCCGGGACCGCGGCTCCGTGTCGCTCTGGGTGGTGATCTTCGCCTTCGTCACCATGGTGCTGCTCACCCTGGTGGTGGACGGCGGCCAGGTGATGATCGCCAAGTCGCGGGCCGCGGACATCGCCGAGCAGGCTGCCCGCGCCGCGGCGGACGACATCGCCACGGGCGCGCTGCGGAACGGGCAGGTCGCGGTCGCCGGAGGCGCCTGCAACGCCGCGGGCCCGGCGGCGGGGCTTATCTCAACCTACGCGAAGGGGGTTGACGTGACCGCGTTGATCCGGAGCTGTGCGATCGGTACCGGCCCCGAGGGGACACCGGACGTGACCGTCGGAGTGCAGGTGTCGATCAAGCCGGCCATCCCGGCGGGCGCGTTCTCCGCCATTTCTGTGACGGCGACCGAGACGGCCTACCTAGCCTGCGGCACCGCTACCCAGGTGGTGGCCTGCTGATGGCGCCGCCGATTCCCGGGCTCAGGCCGCCGGTCAGGATCTCCCGCCGCACGCGCGGCGACGTGCTGGCCGGGGTGGCCGCCGTCATGGCGCTGACGGCGCTGACCATCGGGGTGCCGATCGCGCTGATCACCGTGGTCGGCCTCCCGCTGCCGCACACCATGCCGAGCGCGAGCGTCCTGGACAGTCAGCTCGATATCACCGCCATCCTGCGCATCTTGTCGGTGCTCATCTGGCTGGCCTGGGCGCAGCTTGTCTGGTGCGTACTGGTCGAGATCAAGGCGGCCATCAGCAACGTCGGGGTGCCGTCCCGGGTCCCGCTGGCCGGCGCCACCCAGTCGGCCGCGCATCGGCTGGTCACCGCGGCGCTGCTGCTGTTCACGGCGGCCGCCGCGCTCGCCCCCGCGGTCGCAAGCCCCGGCCCGCCGCGCCCGGCGCCGTCGGTATCGGCGCAGGTTACCCCGGGCGTCGCGCAGAGCACCGAGCTGACCACCCGGGCCGGCCCAGACCAGGCCGCGCCGAACGCCGACAAGGCCTACCTGGTCCAGCCGCCGGTCGGCCGGTTCCACGAGTCGCTGTGGGAAATCGCGCAGAACCATCTCGGTGACGGCCGCCGCTACCGGGAGATCTTCGAGCTGAACAAGGGCCGGGTCCAGCCCGACGGCACCAAGCTCACGATCGCGAGCCTGATCAGGCCGGGCTGGGTGCTGCTGATGCCGAAGGACGCCCACGGCCCAGGCATCGAGGCGGTCACGCCCAAGCTGGCCGGCGAGCTCGGCCCGGACTCGCACGCTTCGGCGGGTCGCGGCGCCGACGGCTGGGGCGGCGACGCCGCGGCCGGTAACACGGCGGCCGGAAACAGTACAGCCGGTGCCACCACGGCCGGCGACGCCCCGGGCGTGGTGCTACCTGGGGTTGGGGGATCGGCCGGGTCCGTTCCGGATAATGGGATTTTCGCCTCGCCTGACTCGGCCGCACACCAGGTCCCAGCCTGGCCCTTTGAGCTTTCTTCGGCCTCGCTGCTGGCCGCGGGGGTGCTAGTCGCGCTCGGCCGGCGGCGGCGGGAGCAGCTGTGGCGGCGGGCGTTCGGGCGCCGGATCGCGGGTCCGGACCCGGACGCGGCGCTGGCCGAGAAGGCGCTGCGGCTGGGCGCGGACGACCCCGCGGTACGCAGGCTCGATACCGGGCTGCGCTACCTGTCCCAGCAGCTCGCCGCCGCGGACAAGACCCCGCCCACCGTGTTCGCGGCCCATCTGGGCCTGGTGAACCTGGACCTGTGGATCGCCCCGCCGGACCCGGACCCGCCGCGGCCCTGGCAGGCCGCCGACGGCGGTCAGGTATGGCGGCTTCCGTACGCCGCCGCGGCCGGGCTCGACCTGCCCGATGCGGGCGGCCCGGGCGCCGCGCTGGCGCCCTACCCGGGCCTGGTGTCGCTCGGCACCAACTCCTCCGGCCGGATCCTGGTGGACCTGGAGGTGGCGCACGGCCTGATCGCGGTGCGCGGCCCGCGTCCGGTGGTACAGGCGGCGCTGGCCGCCCTGGCCGTCGAGCTGGTGACGAACCGCTGGTCAGACCGGATGAAGGTCACCTTGGTCGGGTTCGGCGACGGTTTGACCGATCTATCTCCAGAACGGACACGGGTAGTCAGCACTCTCGATGAGGTCCTGCCGGAACTGGAGAAACACGCGGCGCAGATCAGGGACGCGATGGCCGCGGCCGGCCTGGAGTCGGTGCTGACCGGCCGGTCCCGCACCTCCGACGCCGAACTATGGGCGCCGCACTACCTGATCATGGGGGTGCCGCCGACGCAGGCGCAGGCGGAGCGGCTGCTCGCGCTGGCCCGGAACCGGTACCGGATGGCGGCGGGTTACGTGATCGCGGGCGACGTGCGCGGCGCCACCTGGACCTGGGATCTGTCCCCGGACGGGCGGCTGAAGGCCGGCCTGCTCGGCTTCGATCTGGAGGCGCAGCTGCTGCCGCCGGAACAGTACGCGGCGATTATCGAGCTGTTCCGCGCCGCGTCGGCCGGGGTGGACGTCCCGCTCGCGGCGCTGGCCCCGGGGGGCGCGCCCGCCGCTCAGCTGGCGCCGGGCTCGGCGATGCCGGTGGAGGTCAGCCTGCTCGGCCAGACGGGCGTCCAGGCGCCGGGGCCGATCGAGCCCGACCGGCTCGCCCTGGCCACCGAGCTTGTCATCTACCTGGCCGTACACCCGGAAGGCGTGCATACCAACGTGCTGACCGGCGCGGTCTGGCCGCGCGGGGTCACCGGCGAGGTGCGCGACGCGGTGCTGTCCCGGGTACACGCCTGGCTGGGCACCGACGACGCCGGGCAGCCGAACCTGCTCACCGACGCGTCCGGTCGGCTCCGCCTGGGCCCGGGCGCCCGGGTCGACTGGCAGGTGTTCCGCGCCTTGTTCGCCCGCGCCAGCCAGGCCGCCGCGGCGTCCGACCCGACCGCCGAGGCGGAGTCCCTGCAGCGGGCGCTGGCCCTGGTCCGAGGGCAGTTCCTGGACGGGCGCGACCCGTCCAGGTACGCCTGGCTGGCCACCGACGACATCGAGTACGAGGTCACCGCGGCGATCGCCGACGCCGCGCACCGGCTGGCCACGCTGCGGCTGGCGGCCGGCGACCCGGACGCGGCCATGGACGCGGCCCGGTCCGGGCTCCGGCTCGCCTTCAACGACGAGATGCTCTGGCGCGACCTGCTGACCGCCGCGCACGCGACCGGTCAGGAGCACGTGCTGCGCGGGGTGGTGAGCGAGATCTCTGCCCGGGTCGCGCTGGATGAGGTGATGCCGAGGATGGCACCGGAAACCGAGGCGCTCATCGACGAGCTCCTCCCGTCCTGGCGGACGTCGGCCGCATGAGACCCAGCCGGCTCCCGTATCTCGCGCTCGCCGCCGTGGCCGTGATCGCGCTGGCGGGCTGCGGCTCGAGCCCGCCGCCGCCCTTCAACCCGAGCGGCCAGACGTCCGCGGCCGCCGCGACGCCGGCGGTGCAGTCCGTGCCGGGCGCGGTGACCATACCGCCGTTCGGCAAAAATGCGCACGTGGTGATGACGAGCTGGCGGCCGGAGGACGTCAGCCTCGCCCAGGCCGTGCTCACCGACAAGGATTATGAGCTCGCCTACCTCTACGCCGAATACACCGGGGGACAGTCGGACGACTGGACGTCCTACGTCAATGCGGCGATGCAGGCGGAGATCTCCGGGGTGCTGGCCGGACAGGACGTGACCACGGAGTCGTTCAAGGGCACGATCAGGATCTTCGACATGACGGCGATCCACGACTCGGTCATCCCGGCGGACGTGGACGTGTCCGCCTGCTTCGACAACGCCCAGGCGGTGAACACCAACCTCAGCTCGGGGGCGGTCCTGCCCGGTCAAAGGCCGTCGGACAGCAACTACTACCGGTACACCGACGAGCTGGCGCCGACCTCATCCGGCCAGTGGCAGGTCGTCGCGGCTTATCAGAATATTTATTACCCGCAGGCTAAGGAGTGCAAGCCGTGAAACGCGCCGTCGTCAGGAGATCCCGCCGCTGGAGATACTCCATCGTCATCGCCGGGCTGGCCACCCTGCTCGCGGCCCTGACGGCCAGCCCGGCCGGCGCGGCCGACGGCGGCGGCCCGCCGGTTTCCTGCGGGCCAGGCAGCAGCTGCTACATCCAGATCACGCAGTGGGTCCATTTCAGCGGTGACCACTCCCCGGGCACGACCAACGTGGTCGTCGACATCCAGCCCCCGGCGTGCTCATGGGACCCCATCGGCAACGCCAAGACCGGCAGCCAGTACATCGTCAGCCAGTACGCCGCCGGCGGCCCCTCGCCCAGCGACCCCTACGACCAGTACGCCACGTACGAGCAGGCCAAGAACATGCTGGCCACGGGGTCCACCGAGGCCGGCGAGTGGTATTTCCTGCCGGACGCGCCGTATGACACCCAGGCCCAGCAGCAGCAGTGCGCGGCCCAGCCGCTGTATTTTTTCGCGCAGCCAGGTGAGCCGATCCCCGGGGTCGTCATACCGCCGAAGACCCTCGCCCAGCTCGCCGTGGCCGGGCTGCCTGTCCCGAAGGCGGCTCGGATGTACCTGAGCCCGCAAAGCGGGAACACCTACTCCAACCTGCCCACGTTCGCCCGGGTGACCGTGCTCCGCCCCTACTACACCGGAGCGGATGATATGCCGTACGGGAGGGCCACGGCCGGGTTCAACGGCAACGCCGCCACCGTGTGGGTGTATCCGACCCGGCTCCAGCTCAGCACCGACGACAGTTCGTTCACGCCGTACACCAACGGCTGCGGTTACCTGGGCTCGACCGAGATGATCACCGATCCCCATGCGGTGGCCAGTACCGGCGCCAACGGCACGCCCGACTGCGGGGTGACCTTCCGCGAGCCGGGGACGTGGCACCTCACGGCCACATTGACCTGGCGAACCTGCTGGGTTCCCGAGGCAGTGGGCGGCCCGCCGCCTGCCAACTGCACCCCGGTACCCGGTGCCGAGCTGAACCCGGACAACTGGGCCCGCAACGTGACCGTGCACGAGATCCAGGCCGCCAACGGCGCCAGCTGATGAACCGGCCGGGCCCGGCCAGCCCGCTCAGCGTCGGTCGGCCTTGTCCTGGCCCGCGGCGTCGGCCGCGGCCCGGACCAGCCCGCTGGAGTAGGCGAAGACGACCGCTTGGACTCGGTCCCGCAAGCCGAGCTTGGCCAGAAGCCTGGCCACGTGGGTCTTGACCGTCGTCTCGGCGACGAACAGCTTGGCGGCGATCTCGACATTCGACAGGCCCGCCGCCAGCAGCTCGAGGACCTCCATCTCACGCGGAGTGAGCTGGTCAAGAACGGCCGGAGGCCGGCCCGCCGGGCGGTTGGCCGCGGTGAAGGACTCGATGAGGCGACGCGTGACCGACGGCGAGAGCAGAGCGTCACCTTGGCTGACCGTGAGCACCGCGGCCGCAAGCTGCTCGGGCGGCAGGTCCTTGAGGAGGAACCCGTTGGCGCCGGCCTTGAGCGCGTCGTACACGTACTCGTCCAGGTCGAACGTGGTGAGGATCACGACGCGAACACCGGCGGCGGCGGGGTTGGCGAGGATCAGTCGCGTCGCCTGGATGCCGTCCAGGTCGGGCATCCGGATGTCCATCAAAACGACATCCGGGCAGAGCCGTTCCGCCAGGGCGACCGCCTCGGCGCCATTGGTCGCCTCTCCCACCACCTCCACGCCCGGCTGTCGTTCCAGTATCAGCCGGAAGCCGGCCCTGACCAGCTGCTGGTCATCGGCGATGAGGACGCGCACGGTCATCGGGTCGCCGCCTCGAGGTGACGGGGCAGCTCGACGGTGATCTTCTCGCCGGCGCCGAGGACAGACCGGCTGATATGCCCTTCGCACCGCATGATTTCCTCTCGGGTCATGGCATCCGGCCAGTCCGGGAAGCTTTCCGGGAAGGCCATATCTAGCTCGAGCGCGTCGTCGCGGAAGTGCAGGCCGATCGTCACGCGGCTGGTGGCCGCCCGGCTCGCGTATGCGAGTACGTCGGCGACCAGCCGGTAGGCCGCCACGTCGATGCCGCCGAGCAACGGGCCTGGGCTGCCCGTCACGGTCAGGTCGACTAGGCCGCCGTCGGCGCGGGATCGCCCGATGAGGTCGTGGATGTGCTCGATTCCGAGCAGGGGCCGCAGCTCGGCGGGGTCGTGCTCGGCGCGGAGAAGGCCCAGTATCTGGCGCATCTGCCCTAGGGCCGCACGTCCGGCCGCCTCGATGCGGGCGATCGAGGAGATCGCCGCCTCCGGATCGGTGCAGGCCATGGCCTCGGTGGCCTCGGCCAGCACGATCATGCCGCTGACCTGCTCCGCCACCAGCGAATGGAGGTCGCCCACCATGCGCGTCCGCTCCCCGGCCAGGGCCAGGAATTCGCGCGCCTCCTGCTCGGCCGCCAGCCGCGCCGACGTGTGCTCGAGGTCACCGATCATCGCCCGCTGCGAGCGGACGATCCGCCCCACGACCCAGAGCGCGGTGGCTACGACCACGTTGGGGACGACGCTGCCCACGCCGAGGTGCCAGTAGGCGCCCTCCCCGGCGAAGGCGCCGGCCGTCAGGGCCAGCCCGGTCATGGCGGTGCCGGCCGTCGACCACGCCGCCACCGTCCACAGCGGCACCACGAACACGTAAGTGCTGACCAGAGTAGGGTTGTTGATGGAGGTAAGGCCGTTGCTGAGCGGCAGCGCCAGGAGGTTCACCGCGACCAGGAACAGCAGCGGCGCCCGGCGGCGCCACCACAGCAAAAGCGACATCGCCGCGGTCAGCCCGACATTGAGGGCCAGCGGCCCACGGCGGTCGCCGCTCGTGGCCGCGTCGGCGACCAGCACGGCGAGCACGGTCACGGTCAGCGTCGCCGTACTCCGCCGGAGCAGCCACCCCGCCGCCCGGGCCATGCGTTCCCCTACCTGGGATCGTGTCGGCCCCGGCCACGGGCGGGGGAGCGGGAGCCGTGCGTGCACCTCGTAACCGCCGTCCTGGCGGGACCCGTGCCAGAGCGCACCGCCGCAGGCGTTCACCCGCTCGCGCATGCCGGCCAGGCCATGCCCGGAACGAGCGGGACGGTGCCCGGCCAACCCGGGTGAAGCGTTCGTCACCCAGACGTCGACTTCGCCGGGCTCGAAGGCCACCCGGATCTCGGTGGCCGCCGACGAGGCGTGCTTGACCACATTGGTCAGCGCCTCCTGGACGATGCGGTACAGGGCCAGATCCGTGCTCGCCGGGAGTTCGGGAATGGCGCCCGCCACCGAGAGCTCAGCGGGGAGCCCGCCGGCGCGCCGGCGCTCGACCAGCGCCGTGATCCCGCCGATCCCGAATTGTGGCACGTCCACGTCGGCACCTTGGCGCAGCATGCCCATGATGCGGCGCAGTTCGGTCATCGCGGCCCGGCCGGACGCCGCCACTTCCCGCAGCGCTGATCGCGCCATAACCGGCTCGTCGTGGACGGTGATGCGGGCCGCCCCGGCTTGCACCACCATGACGCTGACGCCGTGGGCCACGACGTCGTGCAGTTCCCGGGCGACGCGGTTGCGTTCCCGGGCCGCGACGGTCGCCAGGCGCAGCTCCTGCTCGCGCCGCAGCTGCTCGTTGGCCACGGCCAGGCGCTGCGTCAAGCTCCGCTGGCGAGCCACCATGACGCCCGCCGCCGCGGGCACCACCGTGATCACCAGTCCGTGGGCCGCGATGTTGGCGACGGTCAGCTCGCCGCTGGCCGCTGCCACCACGACACAAGCCAGCATGCCGTACACCAGCAGGGCCGCCAGCTGCGTCAGGTGATGCCTGGTCATGCCGCGCGCGCCCGCGGTGTAGAAAGTCAGCAGGACCGCGAACGGCCCGACCCCCGTGTCGTGGTCGTGGGTCAGGCCTACGTACCCGGCCAGTCCGGCCGCGGCGACGACCGCGGCCAGCAGCGGGTTACGGCGCCGCCACGCCACCGCGGTCGTGCCACCGAGCGCGCAGGCCACGGCCAAGAATGTCAGGACGCCAGACGAAGCCGGGACCAACACGATCAGGGCACCGACGGACAGCGCCACGGCCACGCCGACATCGGCGAATCCGGCCCGAGTCCCGACCAGCACGCGGGCCCGGTCTACGGCTGCCCGCCCGCGGCTCATACCGGCAGGCTAACGCGCTAGGCAGGGCGCCGGCGTCATCCGCGCGGATGAGCTGGCGTCGTCGCCCAGACGACAGCGCAAACCATCCGGGAGTCCACCACATATCGCTCACGCGACTGACGCCAATCGTGGGTCCCCGGATTCAGGCTTACGGAGGAAACCCGAGAGGCCTGCGGCGCCCCCGCGCCTCGCCTATGCACTGGAGGTACCTCCGTCATGAGCAGCAAGAAATTCCGGGTCACGGCCGGCGTCCTGATCGCCTTCAACATCCTCGGCACCATCTTGACCTGGGTATTCCACCTCACCAAACCAGGGACGAGCGCCGCTTCCGCCATCGGCAGCGGGACCCAGTTCACCGGCCCGCTGGGCCTCGTCGCCGTGGCCCTGATCGCCCTGCTGCTGGCCGGGTCGGCCCGGCGCTGGATCGCCGTGACCGGCACCGTGCTGGTGACGCTGTTCGGGGTCGGCTTCACGGTCGGCGAGATAAGCGAACTGTTCCAGCACAACGTCGGCATGAGCGCGGCCAAGTGGGATATCGTCCTCGCCGGCGCGGTGATCGGCGCCATCCTCGGCATCTGTTCGGCCGTCCTCGGCGTAAGGGCCCTGCTTGCCCGCCGCGCCGCCAGCCGCGCTGACCGGGCCCCGGCGGCGCAGGTCCTGCGCTGAAGCTAACGTCCAACCCTGGCACCGAAGGTACCTCCCTGCCGGTCAAGTTAGTTGGGTTCGTTTATCGGCCGGGTTGCAGCCACCCCGTGTCCCCTTGTGTCCGGTCTGCTTTCTTCATGGGTCAACCTTGGTGGATCCGGCTCGATGGTGGATCAGGTGCACGGGGGTGATTCCGATGGCTCGTTTTCTTCCCGGGCTGCGGGGATGAGTGTCTCGGCCGGCTGCCGCAACAGTTCCAGAATCCGGGCGGGGTCAAGGAGGGCGGCGGCTGACGGGACCGACTGGACGGTAACGGGCAGCGGGTCCTTCTTGCCGCGCTCACAGAGGAGAACTGATACGGAATAGGGACCTGCGCAGAAGCTGGATAGCCAGGGCGGGATGGGAGCTGTCGGTGCGAACCGCCAGATACCCGGATCGCCTTCTGGCGGGCGGGATACCACTGGCGCTTTGGCAAGGCATGACCATCCGGCAGGCGCGCGCATCGAGACCGTGAACGCTGATCGCAGGTCCGGCTCGTCGAAGCAGCAGTAGATGCGGGGAGCCCCCTGGCAGGAGGATCTGCTGTACACGCTGGCGCTTCCGTCTTCCGGGTCGGTCACATAATGCAGGCCGGCGGCTGTTGACGTATAAGCGAACTCCGCTTCAACGGTGAGGGTGTTTTCATCAGCCAGCCGGGGCAATTCGAGGCGGTCGTCGCGGCGGCCTGCGGCGAAGTTGAGGTCCGCGCCATTCAGCGTTGCGCGCTGGATGCTCGTCGCCTGCAAGTCCGCGAAAGCGGTGGTGCCTGCTTGCCGGCAGCGGAACCGCACGTCGCTGCGGGACCAGAATTTGTCCGGGCCATGGGTGAGATCCAAGGCCACGTCATACGACACGATGTTCAAGGTCGAGCTTCGTCCAAGGTCGTCCTCAGCTGACGGCATGAACAGGAGTTTGTCACGACTGGGACAGCGCCCGAAGAAGCGGAGGTCCGGCGCGGAGGCCCGGACCTAGAAGAGAGACGGTGCCTGTCTGCGCCGCTAAGCGCGCGGCGGGCCGGGACGGGGAGCATCCAACCGGGCACCATGATGGAAGCCCGAGTTGCCGTCGCGGGCCGTTCCCAGTCCGGCGGCGGGGAGCGGCCGTTACTCTCGGCGGGGGTATCAGAGCTGAATCGTCGCTTCGATGGTGAGCCGGCGGGTTGACCGGGTGCTTTCACACTTCGCATGTGGCAGGGAGGGCTGATCGTGGTCCGGGTGGACTCGGCGTATTACGTGGCGAAGGTGATCGCCGCGATCGGCCGCGCCGGCGCGCGGTTCTCCGTCACGATCCCGATGGACCCCAGGGTCAAGGCCGGTATCGCGGCTATCCCCGAGGATGCCTGGACCCCGTTGCCTCGCCCGAAACATCCCCTAATTCACCGGTGGATTGAGGCTAAGCGGCATTGGATCATGGTGAGTCCTGGTTAGACGGCGTTATTGCTGGCCTGGCGGATGAGGCGCTAGTTCCGGGTGGCGAAGTTCGACCTGACCGCCGCCGTTCAGGAAGACGCCGAACGTGATCAGGTTGGCGTCCGCCGGGATCTGGGCGGTGACCTCATACTGGGTCCACGCGCCGGTTCCCGTGGCGGAGGCGATGTGGTTGGCCGGGTCTTCCCGGGGATCTGGGCTGGCTGCCCGCGGTGGCGTGGACCGGCCTGGGCTGCTGACGCGGAGTACCAGCCCGGCGCGGCCGTCCGCTGTGGCGGTGCGCAGTTCGCCGCGGAAGGTGACGGTGCGGCCGCGGTAATCGTCGGGTTCGATTTCCTGGGCCAGGAAGGCGAATCCGGCCGGCTCGGGGACGGCCGCGGCCAGGATCGCCCGCCCGTCCCCGGCGGTGGCGGAATAGTCGAACCCGGTGCCCTGGCGCAGGAAGGTGCCGCCGAGCTGCCATCGGTCCAGGCCGTCGGTGAACGCCATGTTGCGGGGCTCGAACCGCCGGCGCGAAGACCTGGGGGATGTCTCCTGGCTGCGGAACTGGCTGAGCAGGTCGGGGCCGGTGACGGGTCTGGCGAGCCGGTCCATGACCGGGTCGTCGACGGCCAGCGGCGCGCCGGTGATGACGGCGAGGGTCAGGCCATCGGCGAGGCTGGCGGTGACCGGCCGGGTTCCGCCGGGCCCGGCGATGTCTATCCGCGTGGCGGTCACTCCCGGGCCCAGGTCGGTGACGGTCACGCCGGCCAGGGTGACCCCGGCCGCCTGCAGCAGCGGGCCGGTCATCTCCTCGGCATGATCGTCATCGAGTTCCTCGTGGTGGTCGTCAGGGCGGCTGAGCAGGCGCCAGAACTTGACGTCATGGCGGCGGAGCCGGACCGGCAGCGCCCGGTGGCCAGCGTCGTCGGCGAGTACGACGAGCACGCTCTCCGGGCGGGTCATCCAAAAAACGGGGTCGGCGTGCGCGATGCGAACAACGGTCATGGGGATTCTCCGGGAGGTGGCGGGGATGAGGTCGGGGCGGTGCGCGGTGATGTACTCGCGCAGCCGGCGGCGGGCCTTGTGCAGGCTGGCCTTGGCGGCGCCGGGCGTGCCGGCGATCTGCCCGGCGGGCTGGTCGGCGTAGTAGAACCGGGTGACGGCGTGGCGCTGCCCGGGGGGCAGGCCGGCGACCGCGCGGCTGAGCACGTCGGCTCGGTCCAGGTCCTCAGCCGACGGCAGGCTGCCGACCGAGGCCGGGTGCAGGTTCTCGGGCCAGTCGCCGAGCAGGGTCAGCGGCGCGCGGCGCCGCTGGGCGCGGCAGACGTTGGCCACGATGCCGCCCAGCCAGCCGGCGAACCGGTCGGGGTCGCGCAGCCGGTCCAGCGCCAGGAGCGCCTGCAGGAACGCGTCTTGCACGGCGTCGGCGGCGTCGTCTGGCTGCGGGCACAGCCGGGCCGCGCGGGCGCGGGCCATCGGCAGGTGCCGTTCGACCAGCAGCCGGAACGCGGCCGGATCGCCGTCGCGGGCCAGCCGGACCAGGTCGCCGTCGGGGATGTCCATGCCTGGCTTTACTCCTGGGTTCCCGGCGGCGCCGGGGACAGTTCCGCGCCGCGCAGCTCGATGCGGCCGCGGCCGGCCAGGGAGATGCCGAACCGGATGGCGGTGGCCTCGCCGGGGACGGGCGTCGTGACCTCATGCCAGGTCCAGTCGCTGCTGCCCGGGGCGGCCGGGCTGCTGCCGTGGCCGAGCAGGGGGGCGCTAAGCGGCCCGTCCGGCGGCCCGCTCATGGCCAGGTGCAGCCCGGCCTGGCCGGTGGTGCGCAGTTGTCCGCGGAAGGTGACCCTGCGGCCGCGGTAGTCGTCGGCGTAGATGGTCTGGACGAGGGCGGCGGAGCCGGCGGGTTCCGGGACCGTGGCGGCCAAGACCGCGGACTGGTCCGCGGCGGTGCAGGAGTAGTCCTGCCCGGCTGGCTGGCCGTCATCGGAGAAGCTGCCAGCCAGTTCCCAGTAGTCCAGGCCGCCGGTGAACGCCATGTTCCGCGGCTCGAAACGCCGTGGTTGCCCGGGGCGGCCCGGCGGCCGGGCGTCCGCCGAAGGCAGGAACGGCGCCAGCATGTCCTCGCCCGGCACCGGAACCGCGAGCCGGTCCATCGCCTTGTCGGGCACCCGGACCGGCGCCCCGGCCACGGCGGCCAGCGCCAGGCCGTACTCGGCGCTGACCGTGACCGGCCGGGTTCCCGTGGCCGTGGCCAGCCCGACGCGTGCCGTGACCGTGTCCCAGCGCAGCTCGGGCACATCGTCGCTCGCTGGCTCGATGTCCACGGCGCTCACCGCCGTCCCGGCCGTCCGCAGCAGCCGGACCGCTGTCTCCAGCAGGCCACTGGCCACCTCGGCGTCTGCGGCGGGCCGGCCCAGCCGGCTCAGCCGGGCCACCCGGCTCAGCAGTTCCTTGTGGCCGAAAACCCGCAGCCACAGCGGCACCGCCCGGTGGCCCGCGTCGTCGGCCAGCACGATGAGACGCTGGTGCAGCCGCCAGTCGGGCACGTCACTCCCGTCCGGGGCCCGTGCGGCCCGGAGGCTTTGCAGCGCAAAAACGATGCGGACAGTCGTCACGGCGGTCCTCCAGCAGACGGCGAGGCAGCGATTCGGCTCACACTCGTTAGTGTCCGACGGCCCGCCACCGGTTACCCGCCTGCCGCCACGTCGGGTCAGGAATTACTGATCACGATGGCACCGCTGCCGGGCACACCGGAGCGATCTGGCGTTATGGGCGCTGCGGGAGCTGACGGCAGCGCCGGGCCTCTGTGTTGCCGCTAGCGTGGCCCTGTGTCCTGTGCAGGTGCCCGGGACGCGGGCGCGGCGAGGTCGAACAGGCGCAGGGTGTGCGCTTTGGCGGCGGCTTCGCCGCGGCTGGCGGCCCCCAGCTTGCCGAGGATGTTGGACACGTGGACGCTGGCCGTCTTCGGCGAGATGAACAGCTCGGCGGCTATTTCCCTATTGCTGCGCCCGGCCGCGACCAGGCGCAGCACCTCGAGCTCGCGGCCGGTAAGCCCGAGGTCGGCGTTCGTACCGCCAGGCGCGGCGGGCCCCTGGCGCGCCGACGTCCCGTTACCGTCCTGGCCGGCCAGCCGGATCCCGGCCTGCCGGATCCCGGCCAGCCGGATCCCCGCTCGCCGCGCGAGAACGGCGATCTCGTCGCTGAGCGGGTACGCGTCCAGCCCGGCGGCGAGCGGGGCCGCGCGCTGCAGCCTCTCCGCCGCGCCATCGCGGTCGCCGTCGGCCAGCGCGGCCTGCGCCCCGGCCAGCAACGCCCAGGCCAGCGGATAAGGCTCGCTCAGGGCGGCCCACGCGGCGGCGGCTTCGTCCCAGGCCGCGAGCAGCGCGGCGGGCCCGCTCGCCTCCTCCCGTGAAAACGGACCTTCGGCGAGCAGCTGTGCGGCGCTGGCGTCGGCCGCGGCGAAGGTCAGCTGGTGGGCTTGCTGGACCCGGCCGAATGCTTCGAGCTTTTCTGCCACGGTGCGCAGCCGGGCTGCGACGGCGGTGGCCTCGTCGCGGAGCCGCTGGTCGCGAGGGTTGCGGTCGGTCGCGGTCAGCCGGGCCACCGCCAGGACCGCGCTCGCCCCCGCGGTGACCACCGGCCAGACGTACCTCGGGCTGCCGCCGGACTCCTCGAAGCGGTCCAGGGCCTGCACCGCGGCCGCCAGCGCGGCGGCCGGGCCGTCGGTGGGCCTCGTCCCAGCGGCCGAGCGCGAACAGCGGTTCCGCCTGGTTGATCGCGAGCAGGCTGCCGGAGATGCGGGATAGCCGCTGCACGTCCGCGTTGGCGGTGGCCCGGCGGGCCGCCTCGGCGGCGAGTTCGTGCTCACCCGCGCCCTCGAGCAGGTGGGACTCGTTGACCGCCGCCGTGAGCAGTACGTCGTCGGCTCCCCTGCGTTCGGCCGTGGTGCGGGCCTGCGCGATCAGCTCGAGGGAACGGCTGTCGGAGAGCGCCTGCTGGCCAGGGTCGGCGTCGAACATTGCCATGGTCAGCAGCGCTTTCGCCTCGTTCACCTCATCGCCGGTCTGGCGGGCGAGGGCGAGGGCCTCCTCGGCGTAGGACCGTTCTTTGGTCACCAGGTGAGGGGCGCAGCGCGCGAGCGCGAGGAGGAGGTCCACCCGGGTGGCCGGGGCCACGTCACCGGGTACGTAGGCCAGCGCGTCTTCCAGGTCCTGGCCGAAGTCCTTGCGTCCTAGCTTGATCCGGAAATCGCTGCGGTTCCTGAGCAGCTCCGCGACGCGTACCGGCTCGGTCGCGGGGTCGAGCTCCTTCAGCGCCGAGGTCGCCAGCGCGATCCCGCGTTCGAAGTCGCCGACGTCGTGCGCCGCGGAGACCGCCTCTTCCAGGACGCGGGCGTGATCGGCGCCGATCCGTTCGGATGCATCCGGCACCTGGTCCCACAATTCAAGGACGCGGGCCAGCAGCGACAGCCGCTCGGCGGCCGCCACCGCCCGGCCCGCCTGCGCCGCGGCCTGCCAGGCGGCGATCAGCGCCCAGACGGAGTCGTGCGCCGAGTGCCAGTGGTGAGCCATCTCGACGGCCGCCCGGCCGGGCGGGACGAGGCCAGGATCGGCGTCGATGGCCTCGGCAAAGCGGCTGTGCAGCCGGCCGTGCTCGCCCGGCAGCAGGTCGTCGTGCACGGCTTCGCGGATCAGCTCGTGCCGGAATGCGTAGCCGTCGCCCTGTGGGTGCAGCACGTTGGCGGTCACCGCCGGGCGCAGGGCCCGGATCAGCGCGCCGTCGTCCAGGCCGGTCACGGTGGCCAGCAGCGCGTGCCCGGTCACCGCGCCGCCCGCGCTAGCGATGCGCAGCACCTCCTGGGTGTCCTCCGGCAGCCTGTGCACGCTGTCGAGCAGCAGGTCGCGCAGGGATTCCGGCAGCTCTGGGCTCAGCTCGCCGTCACAACAGAGCAAGGTCTCCACGAAGAGCGGGTTGCCCTCGGACCGGCGGTACAGCGCCTCGGCCAGGCCGGCGGCCGGCTCGCGGCCCAGGATCCGGAGCGCCAGCTCCGCGGTGTCATGCTGGCCAAGCCGGGGCAGCTCGACTCGCTCCACCCAGTCGATCCGGTCAAGCGCCGCGAGCAACGGGCGCAGCGGATGAGTGCGGTGCAGCTCGTCCGAACGGAACGTGACGATGATCAGCAGCCCGCTGATCGCTCGCTGGTTGCCGATGAGGAACGTCAGCAGGTCCCGGCTGGACCGGTCGGCCCAGTGCGCGTCCTCGATCACGAGCACGACCGGCGCGGGCCTGGCCAGATGCTCGAGCGTGGCCAGCACCTCCTCGAACAACCGCGCCCGCGCCTCGCCGGCGTCGCGGCCCGCGTCCGCCTCGGCCCGGCTCGCCTGGGCCACGTCCGGTTCGCCCAGTTCGGGAAGCAGCCGGGCCAGCCCCCGCGTGGTCCGGCCGGGCAGCATCGCGGCGACCGCGTCCGCGCCCATCTCATGCACCAGGTCGCGCAGCACGGCGGTGAACGGCGCGTAGGGCAGTCCGTCGGTCCCCAGTTGCAGGCAGCCGCCGGTCAGCACCCGGGCGCCCGCCGCGGCGGCCACCGTGCCGAACTCACCGACCAGCCGGGACTTGCCGGCGCCGGCTTCCCCGCCGAGCAGCACAGCCGACGGCTCGCCCTGGCGCACGCTGCCGAAAGCGGCCTCCAGGGCGGCCATCTGCTCACCCCGCCCGACCAGCACGGGACTAGCTGCTCGCCCGCTCATCTCTGAAGAGAGCATGCCACACGGCTCTGACATTCCGGAAAGCTTGCCGCGCCGGGAGCCGCCACCAGGCACCGGCGGGGTGTGCCCGGCGACCGTAGTCATAGCTGCCTCAGGCCGCGCGCCCGGTGGTCGGAACCCGGACCGCTTCGCCATCGGCCGGCCGTACCCGGAACGACCCGTCCACGTAGTCCGGGACGGCCGGGACGACGAATTCGTTCGTCTCGGCCAGCCCGCGCCGCCGGGCCCGCCGCGCCCGGCTCGCGATCCGAACGAGCGTGGCCCGGTGCGCCTGGTCCCGCATCTCACGGCCGCGCTGCGAGGTCAGTTCACGGAGAATTTCGGGATGCATGGGTTCCTCCTCGGCCCCCGGGGAACCTCGTCTGGTTCCCACATCCTCAAGGTTCGCCGTAAGGCCCAACCCCCGTCATCGGGCGAATGCCTTATCTTCCGCGCCCAGCACGGCTTAGTCCCGCCGAACCGCCGCCACCCTCCCTAAGCCGCCTTGGCCCAGGTCAGAGTGAAGGCGATCCCAGTGGTGCCGCCGCGGGCGGAAATGGCGAGCCGGGTGTCTCAGCATGGAACAGGGGTACAGGCCTGCACGGGTTACCCTCCGTACAACGGCACCATCCGACGCACGGGTACAGCGGGTTCTGCGCCGTTGGAGGATCTGCCCGGATCGAGCAGGCGCTGATGTCACCGCGGAGGACCTCATGTCAGCAGGCACCGGCCAGGCCGACGGCTCGCCAGCCCCCCAGCCAACCCAGCCCGCCGCGTCCGCCGGGCCGGCGGACGCGGCGGCTCACGTGGAGAACTGGCATCATGACGTGGTCGCCCGCATCGACCGCTGGGACTGGATCCGCACGCTGAACGACCGGCTGACCGCCGTGCTCGGGCCGTGGCGCGAGAGGCATCAGGACAACCCGGTCCTCGAGCTGATGCACGGCGGCCGGTGGCTCGGTCACCCGCTGCATCCGGCCCTGTCCGACCTGCCGATCGGGCTGTGGGCCGGCGCCCTGATCTTGGACGTCACCGGCCGCGACCCGGCTCCCGGGCGCGGGCTCGACCCGGCGGGCCTGCTGAGCGCGGCCGGCATCGCGGCCGCGGTCGCGACCGCGGCCACCGGTGTGGTCGACTGGACCGTCAGCGACGACGAGGATCGCCGGCTCGGCCTGTTCCACGGGGTGCTCAATACGGCGGCCCTCGGGCTGCAAGGCATGTCGCTGGCGGCGCGGCTGGGCGGTCACCGGGACACGGCCCGCGGGCTGGGCGCGGCCAGCCTGGCGGTCACCGGCGCCGCCGCCTACCTGGGTGGCCACCTGGTGTTCGCCAAGGCGGTGATGGTCAGCCGGGTGGCTGGGGCTGACGGGCCGCGGCGCTGGGTCCGGGTGGTCGAGGAGGGGGAGCTGCCGGACGACGTGCCCACCGGCGTGCAGGCCGACGGACGCCAGATCCTGCTGTACTCCCACGAAGGAACCCTCTACGCGCTCGACAACCTGTGCAGCCACGCCGCCGGCCTGCTCAGCCGCGGCGCTGTCGAGGGACTGATCGTGACCTGCCCGCTGCACGGATCGCAGTACTGCCTGGCTGATGGCTCTGTCCGCCGCGGACCGTCACATCAGCCGCAACCCGTGATACGCACCCGGGTCCGCAACGGCTGGATCGAAGTGCGCGGTAATCAGCCCGCCCCCCGCCGGCCCGTCAACGGAAGGAAATAGTCATGGCCTTTGTCATCGTTGCCAACCTCGACGACCTGGAGCCGGGCGAAACCCTGTTCGTCGAGGGGCTGCGAGAGCCGATCTGCCTGGTGCGCCTGGACGACGAAGATGTCCGTGCGGTGCACAACACCTGCACTCACCAGCAGCAACCTCTGCACGAGGGCACCGTGCAGGACGACGACACCCTGGTCTGCGCGTCGCACAACTCCCGGTTCGACCTGACCACCGGCGAGTCGGTCGGCATCCCCGAGGTCCCCACGCTGCCCGTCTACGCCTGCAAGGTCGAGGGCGACGCGATTCTCGTCGACATCGACCAGCAACTCAACAACGCCCCCATCCCGCACCACCCGTACCACTGACGAAGGCGGAAGGAACCTGCCGGTCAGGTGGGGTTTACTGGCCGCGGCGAGCACTGGCGGCCTGATGGTCGCAGGCGACCCGTTGCGTCGCGGTGGCTAGCCGCTATATTTTCCGCCGCGGTGCCCTGGCTGAGTGTGCTGGCGCTACTGGCCGGCGTGGAGGTCAGTGCTGAGGCCGCCCCACCTGCCTGGCCGGGTGAGGGCCTCGACGGATCCGGTGACGCTGTTGCGGCGGAACAGCAGCCCTGGCTGCCCGCTCAGGTCGCGTGCCTTGGCCCGCTGGCCGCCGGGGAGCGAGACGATGGTGCCGGCGGTCAGGTACAGGCCGGCTTCGATAATGCAGTCATCGCCCAGGGAGATCCCCAGCCCCGAATTCGCGCCCAGCAGGCACCGCTGGCCTACCGAGATGACCTGGGTGCCGCCGCCGGACAAGGTGCCCATGATGGACGCCCCGCCGCCGATGTCCGTTCCGGCGCCGACGACCACGCCCTGGCTGATGCGGCCTTCCACCATCGAGGTTCCGAGTGTGCCGGCGTTGAAGTTGACGAAGCCCTCGTGCATGACGGTGGTCCCCTCCGCCAGGTGGGCGCCCAGGCGGACCCGGGCGGCGTCCGCCACTCGCACACCGCTGGGCACCACGTAGTCCAGCATCGGCGGGAACTTGTCAACGGAGCGGACATCGAGATGGATGCCAAGGGCGAGCGCCCGCTGCCGGGCGGCGCCGATCTCGCTGACGGCGACCGGTCCCAGGGACGTCCAGCACACGTTGGGCAGGACTCCGAAGATCCCGTCCAGGTTCATGGAGTTAGGTCGCACCAGGCGGTGCGAAAGCAGGTGGAGCCGCAGATAGGCATCGGCGCTACCAGCCGGCGGCAGGTCCAGGTCAGCCGCCACGCACAGCTGGCGGCGGATCCGTACCGCGCGAACCGGATCTTCCCGCTCATCCGGGAGATCATGTTCCGCGCCGTCGGCGGCGCCGGGCATTCCCAGTTGCGGCGCGGGAAACCAGAAGCTGAGCGGCACCTCGTCCCGCGCGATCGTGGTGACCGCGTACCCCCATGCCGACTTACCCACGCTGCGAAGTTACCGCAGGCCAATCAGAGGCCGGGTGGCGGGTCGCCGACCGGCTGTCCCCAGAGCGGCGGCCTCAGAGCGGCGGCCTCAGAGCGGCGGCCTCAGAGCGGCGGCCTCAGAGCGGCGGCCTCAGCGGCGCACGGAATGCCCGTTCGGGAAACGACGTTCTTGTGTTTACTACACTGAAGGGGACCACCCGGTCGGGTGGTAGCTCCCGGACACCGAACGAACGAGAAATCGCGCATGCCCGTACAGCATCAGATCGCCACCCCCCAGGACGTCATCGCGACCAGGGATGACCTGCGCAACGTCGCCATCGTCGCGCACGTCGACCACGGCAAGACCACCCTGGTGGACGCGATGCTGTGGCAGTCAGGCGCGTTCCGCGCCAACGCGCACGTGGCGGAGCGAGTGATGGACTCCGGTGACCTGGAGCGGGAAAAGGGCATCACGATCCTGGCTAAGAACACCGCGGTGAGTCACGGCGGCCAGACCATCAACATCGTGGACACGCCGGGCCACGCGGATTTCGGCGGCGAGGTGGAGCGCGGCCTTTCCATGGTCGATGGCGTGCTGCTGCTCGTCGACGCGAGCGAGGGACCGCTGCCGCAGACCAGGTTCGTGCTGCGCAAGACGCTGGAAGCCGGGCTGCCGGTGATCCTGGTGGTCAACAAGGTGGACCGGCCGGATGCGCGGATCGCCGAAGTGGTGGACGCCTGCTACGAGCTGTTCATCGACCTGGACGCGAGCGAGGAACAGATCGAGTTCCCGATCGTGTACGCCTCGGCGCGGGCCGGGCGGGCCTCGCTGATCCGGCCCGCCGACGGCGAGATGCCCGATTCGCCGGACCTGGAGCCGTTGTTCGACACCATCAAGGCCACTGTCCCGGCCCCGGCGTTCGAGGTCGGCGCGCCCCTGCAGGCCCACGTGACCAACCTGGACGCCTCGTCCTACCTGGGCCGCATCGCGCTGTGCCGGATCCGCAACGGCACGATCTCCCGCGGCCAGCAGGTTGCCTGGTGCCGCCGGGACGGGTCCATCCAGCGGGTCAAGATCTCCGAGATGTACCTGACCGAGGCGCTCGAGCGGGTGCAGGCCGACACGGCCGGGCCCGGGGACATCGTGGCGATCGCCGGCATCCCGGACATCATGATCGGCGAAACCCTGGCCGATCTCGATGATCCGCGGCCGTTGCCGCTGATCACGGTGGACGAGCCGGCCATCTCGATGACGATCGGCGTGAACACCGCACCGCTGGCCGGGCAGGCGGCGGGGTCTAAGGTCACCGCCCGGCTGGTGCGCGACCGGCTGAATCGCGAGCTGGTCGGCAACGTCTCGCTCGACGTGCTGGCCACCGAGCGGCCGGACACCTGGGAGGTCCGCGGCCGCGGCGAGCTGGCGCTGGCCATACTGGTGGAGACGATGCGGCGGGAGGGCTACGAGCTGACCGTGGGACGGCCGTCCGCCGTCACCCGGGAGGTGGACGGGAAGGTCTTCGAGCCGGTCGAGCGGCTCTCGGTGGACGTGCCCGAGGAGTACCTGGGCACGGCCACGTCGCTGATCTCGATCCGCCGCGGCCGGATGGAATCGATGACCAACCACGGCACCGGCTGGGTCAGGCTCGAATTCATCGTGCCCGCCCGCGGCCTGATCGGCTTCCGCACCCAGTTCCTCACCGAGACCCGCGGCACCGGGATCGCGCACCACGTCTTCGAGGACTACGAGCCGTGGGCCGGGGTCATGCGCGGCCGGGCCAACGGTTCGCTGGTCGCCGACCGGTCCGGCCCCGCGGCCGCGTACGCCATGTTCAACCTGCAGGAACGCGGGTCGCTTTTCGTCACCCCCGGCACCATGGTGTACGAGGGCATGATCGTCGGGGAAAACTCGAGGACCGACGACATGGACGTCAACATCTGCCGCGAGCGCAAGGTCACCAACGTCCGCCAGTCCACCGGAGAGGAACTCGAGCGGCTGGTGCCACCACGCCTGCTCAGCCTGGAGCAGGCGCTGGAGTTCTGTGCCGACGACGAGTGCGTGGAGGTCACGGCCGCGGCGGTCCGCCTGCGCAAGACCATCCTCGACGCCAAGGAGCGCGGTCGCGCCCGCGGCCGCGCCTCCCGCGCCTGACCTCTCCGCCCCAGCGGCGTCCGTTATTTTTCCCGGTCTTGCCGCAGCCGCTCGAGCACGTCATCGGGGTTCTCGGTCGCGACCCGGATCATCGCCCGCACCGCGTCGGCCAGTGAGACGCGCGGCACGCCGAGCGATATCGCGGCCGAGTCCGCCCACGTGGTCAGCTGCCGGTAGAGCTCGGGGTTGAGGTCGAGGGTGATCCTGACCGGCTTGGACCGGATCGCGGTCCGTCCGGCCGGCGCCGCGCCCGGCTCGGTACGCCGCGCCGCGGCCGCGGCCATCTGGGCCTTGCGCTCCTCCCGCGAGCTCATGACCGCACCGTGGTCAGCGGAGCGCATCGCTCGATAAGGTCGCGGGCCACCTGGCGCCACACCTCGCAGCCCGTCTGCTTGATCGGCATGCCGAAACTCTGGGCGTATACCTCGCGGCGCGGCACCACCGTGCCGAGCACGTCGTAGCCGAGGCCTTCCAGTGCATCCCGGGCGTCGGTGGTGGAATGCGCGCGGGCGATGCAGCGGTTCAGCAGCACCGCTGAGCGGACGGGTGTGTCACGGATCCCCTGCACCTCGGCGATCTCGTCCCGCACCGGGGAAGTGCGGTTGATTTCGATCGGGCTCGGCGCGCACGGGATCAAGATCTCGTCCGCATACCGCAGCGCCGACCGGGCGATGGCGGCGTGATCCTCGATCTGCGGCGTGTCGATGATCACCACGTCGTCGTCCTTGGCGATCTCGGGCAGCCGCCGGTGCAGCTCGCGGGACGGCAGGGCCACGATCCGGAACGGGAAGGCCGCCTGCGGCGACACCAGCCGCGGGTCCATGGCGGCCAGATCAGACCACTCCAGGGCGCTGCCGGAAGGGTCCGCGTCCACGAGGAGCACCCTGTTGCCTGCCTGCGCGAACACATGCGCCAGCCAGACCGCGGAGGTGGTCTTACCTGTGCCCGGCTTCAAGTTGGCCAGGGCAAGGCTCAGCCCTGTCATCCAGGCATTATCGCAGCGTCTGTGGCGTTTCGGTAGCTGGTCCCCGACATGAGGGTCAGTCAGGGCGTGCTGACGAGGCCGGGAACCGCGCCTCCAGCCGTCCGTAATGCCGTAATGCAGTACTTACGGCATTACGGCAATCAGCCACCCAGCGGACACCAGCCGGGATCACGTATTACTGAGCCCGGGCCACGTCAGTCCAGATCTTCCCATCCCCCTGGGGCGAGAAGCCTCGTATCTTATGTTCGGGGCGGCCGAAGACCAAGGCCGGAGGTTTCCCTGGGTCTCCGGCGCTCAACCCACCAAGGTAGCCGGTCCCCGTCTGGCTCTGCTTGCCCTTCGGGCCGCACAGCCGCGTGATGTGCTCGTCGAACATCGCTGCCGTGACCTGCGGGCCCGTCCCGACGGCCAGGGTCAGCGGGCCCTCCTTCGCCGCTCCGGTGAGGTCGGCCATCGACATCAGCACCTGCTCCTCGATGGTGATCGCGCCCGGCGCCTTGGCGAGCCAGGCTTCGGCGCGGCGGCTGGTCTTCATCGCGATCCTCGACCATAGCTAGATGCACCCTGTCGTCGGCGTAGTAGTCGCGCAACCCGCCACCAGGAGCGAAGAGTGACCGCAGGTGCCCGACCGGGTACTCGATGACCCAGTAGCTCACGAATGCGATGGGCACGCTCAAGACCAGCAGCAGGACGGCAATCAGCCAGAAGCTGGTCTGAGGAGAGCCGATGGCGGTGTGATCGCTCAGGAAGAGCAGTATCGGTTCGTGCCAGATGTACAGGCTGAAGCTGATGGTTCCGATCCCGGCAAGGAACGGGCGTGCCAACGCACGGCGCCACAAGGCGTCGGGCGCAGCGAACACCGACGAAGCGAGCAGCGCCACGAACGAGATCATGCACAACTCGTGGAACATCGCCACTGATGCTGCGCTCTGACCACGCAACGCCACCGCCGCCGCGAGCAAGATTCCAGCACCGACGCGCGTTCCAATGAGGACGCGAGGGCTGAGGAGCCGACCATCGGCGGCAACCCACACGACCGCCAGGAGCATCCCGAACCCGAGGTTGTCCGCCCAGGCCAGCGGCCCGTACCACGTCGACCAGTGGTTCGCTGGCACGTGACTGACGAAGAGCTCCCACGCCTTGAAGCCCCACGACACCAGGATCAACAAGAGCGCTGGCGCGCTGACGGCGAGCAGTCGCGACTCTCGGGTCTTTGCCCGATGGCAATGCCTGATCGTCGCCGTCATGATGGCCGCGATGAACAGGTAGAACATCACCTCGTCGGCGACGAACCAAGCCGGGCCGATCGTGTAAAAGATGCGCTTGCTGTCGAACACCTCAGTGAAGGTGAGGTGCTCGGCAAGGTCGCGCCAATCACCCGGAAGGTTCGAGGTGCGGTAGGCCCACACAACGATGATGGCAAGCCAGTAGAGCGGAACAGCGCGCAAGAGGCGCCTAATGAGGAAGCCTCGCGGCGTCATCGCACCGCGGCCGGTCAACCCCTGGCGAACGAGCGGGGCGTAGAGCAGGAACGCCGAGACGACGAAGAACCAGCCAATCACGCCATCAAGGCTCAACAGCACGCGGCCGAGCCAAGTTCCGTTGTAGAGCTGACCACGGGCGTTCAGGCAGTACTGGTAGGCGGTGGAAACAACCACTGCCAGCATCGCAAAGCCTCGAAGGCTGTCGATGTCGGCGTGACGGACGTTCTTTTCGAATGCAGGCGTCTGAGATGCCCGCTGGGCAGGCAAGCTGATCACGCTCATGCCGCCGCCTCCGATGTGCTGCCTTCCTCGACCGCGGCACGCGCTGTCACTCGCCATTGTGACTCGCCGCGCAGCTCCTTGAGCTGCGCAACTCGGGAGACGACGTTCTTGAACTCGGTGTAGAAGACCGTCGCGAGAACGAAATAGA
>Ga0302229_10000625_pt1 | contig 27147 bp, 27 predicted proteins | sample II_Palsa_N1_3_FD_193518 | JGI IMG/M metagenome (GOLD analysis project Ga0302229, IMG submission 193518) | Peat permafrost microbial communities from Stordalen Mire near Abisko, Sweden - II_Palsa_N1_3 | ecosystem: Environmental > Terrestrial > Soil > Palsa > Peat permafrost | place: Sweden... | reverse complement strand
AGCGCCGGCAGCCCCGCGGCGGCGTCGTGCTCGCGAGAGTACGCGCGGTTAGTCGGCGTCGTCGAGATCGCCTCGAGGACGACACCGAGCGCGATCCGGACGTTCATCGCCCATCAGAAGTCGAAGGTCGGCGTTTCACCAACGCCGACGCGGTCGTTGAATACCCCGTGGGGCCCGCGATAAAGCTCGAGCAGGATGCGGTACCGGTGCGGGTGCGGGCTCGGTGGGAGGACCATCCAGTAGAGCCCGCTCGACTGCTCCGAGCACTTGCTCGGGGTGACGATCCGGGGCGGCGCGTGGAGGTTCGTCGGGAACGTGCGCTGCGGGACAAGATCCTCGTCCGGAACCCAGTTGGCCGTGCTGATCGGTGGGAACGCTACGTCTCCGTCGCGAGTGACCGCCTCGAGCGTGCCGTAGAGCACGATCTGATTCCCGCTCAGGTTGTCGGCCGTGTAGGTGTAGCGCACCTCGGCCCCGACCACCGGTGCCGGCTGCGAGGGCACGTACCCGAGCTCGTCCAGAAGGTACTGCGACAGCGGGTAGTTGGGGATCACCTGGACCGAAGTGAACTGCGTGCCGGCGCCACCGATGCACGGCTCGAGCGTCGGATCGAGCTGGAACAGCACGGTCACCGCACCGCCGACGAGCGTGACGAGCGTGACGACCACGCCGAGCACCTTGCCGAGCGTCACGAACAGGTGGGTGAGCTTGTCGCGCTCGCTCCCGGGTCCACCGGCCATGTCAGCTCAACTGAAGACTGCAGCGAGCCCTGGGAGGCCGGCTTCGAGCGACCCTGTGCACAGCGGACTGTGGACCTTCGTGCAAACGCCGAACAGCGCTCCCCCACCCCACTCAAGGAAGCGGTGTTCGCGGTCCGGGCGTGCGATCAGCGAGAACGTCGAGGCGTCCGGAAGAACCTCACAGGGATGGCTCCACGCACTAGCGTGCTGGCACTGCACATAGCCGGGAGTCGCGAGGCGCAGCTGCCCGCCGCCGGTTACCTCGACGGTGAGGTCAGCTGCGGAGGTGGTGGTCGGCGTGGTTGCGGCAGAGGATGGCTCGATGGAGATGGTTGTCGGCGCGTCGACCGCGACCGCGCACACGGGCCAGGCTCCGACGCATCCTCGAACCCAGTTGGCCTGCGGCGGCGCCTGGAACGGGTTGTCCTCGAACGATCCCCCGGCCGTGATCGTGAACAACGAGCCACCAGCTAGGGTAGTGGCGCACGGGTTGGCGAGCAGGCAGGGTCCGAGCGCGCCGCTCGAGCTCGTCAAAGCGATGCCGGGATGGTTGATTGCGAGGCTCTGCGGGCCGGCCGCGGGAGTTGTCGGGACGAACGTGGCAGTGACACCCTGAAACGCGCTGTTGTCGACCGTGCACGGCGCGTTACCGAACTGCGCGCACGCGCCACCCCAGCCGGCGAAGGTCGCCCCGGACGCGCTTGCGGCCATGAGCGTGACCTGGCCGGTTCCGGACTGCTGGCAGTCGGCCGACGTCGGTCCGCAGTCGATCCCTCCGGGCTCGCTCGTGACCGTCCCCGGCCCGAAGGTCGTGACCTCCAGGTCGCCGTGGAACACGAAGCTCGCCTTGACCACAGGCGTAGCCGCCGCGGTCACGCCGCAGACGGCACCGGTGCCGGAGCAGCCCTCGAGCCATCCGGCGAACTCGTACCCCTGTGCCGGCGTTTCGGTCAGGAACACCACACGGTCGGGCGGCTCGTGCGTCTGGCACACGGCGCTGCATGGGGGAACATCGCCGTCACTGAACGCGACCGCGCCTTCGCCCGCGACCTCGACCGTCAGCTCACGCGACGCCACTCGACCCGTCGCGAGAGCCGGCACTACGGTGCCCGCGCCGAGGCCGGCCAAAAGCGCCGCCACGGCCAGTAAGGCGTATCGCGTCCGTTCGCCTCTACCCACCTCTTGCCGCCCTTCCGAATCTGGTCCCAAGCATACCGCCTGCGTCCAGCGCTGAGCGCTGAGCGCGGGCGGCCCCGATCAGGCTAGAAGCGATTGGGAGCAGCGGCAGCAGGCACGCCTGGAGCGCATGGTAGAGGTCCGGCTTGCCGTACCAGGGGTGCTGTTTGTGGACGTTCGCGCGCGTCAGGATCGCCTACCAGCCGCCTCGCGTACCAGCCGCCGCGCTCGTGGTCGACCAGGTGGTCCATCGCCCAGCAGTGGTCAAAGCGCGCCTCGTCGGCGATCTTCCAGACGGCCTTATAACTCTCAACGGGAGCGTCCTGGGAGAGCTTGATCCCGACTCGCAGTGGCTGTGTCATTACGTCTCCTCAATATCCGTCAATCGCTCAAACACGGCGCGTTCCACGGGCAAGTCGGTAGGCAAGCCCACTCCAATACCTCGGCGAGTCGTGCTTCGCTGCCCACACGACGAAAGCGTACGCGTCCGCGCCTGAGGGCGTTCGTCGCCGATTCGATGTCGCGTGTCCGGCGATCTGGTCGACGTAAGGGATTGCGTGACCGACGCCGTGCTCGCCAGCGGAGCGGCGGACGACCGCCAACCCAATGGCAGGCCGCGGCGGTGCGCTGGCGTGGATGCGGTGCCCCCGGGAGCCGCCGGCGCCCGCGTCGGCGCGGCGGCGTGCAGTTGCCGATGCGCTCGTCACCTCGGCGGCGCAGCAGAGGCCAAAGCGTATGTGTGGCGCGCTGGTCGGCCGCATTGCCAAACCGGTCAATCGTCGCCGAAGACGTCCTGTGTCATCCATGAAGGGCCGGCTCGTGTCAAGGGGTGGTTGGGTTAGGGGCCTCTTGTCGTCGGGAGCCGGCGCGCGGGCTGCAGGCCGGCGTGGGAGGAGGCTCCCGTGATGTCGGCTACCGCCTTCCGGCCCAGCGCCGCAAGCAGATAGCAGTTGATCGTGTTGCGGTAGTCGCGAAGCGTCGACGGCCGTCGTTGCCGCTCGTGCTCGACGTATCGCAGGTATTCGGCTGCCGCGTCTTCGAACGTATGCCCGTCGCCCGAACGGTTGATCGCCGCAAGCGTGCCGCGCTCGGCTTCGACGAGCAACTCGCGCAGCCGCGCCTCAGCCATCCGTTGCGTGAGCGATCCGCCCTCGGGTCGTCCCCGCCGTGTCCATGCCGCGCCGAGCTTACGCTGGACCTGGCGGCCGTCAGGAAGGCGGAGTTTCGCGTAGTACGCGGCGCCACAGCTGCGCTCAACGAGCCTGACGCTTCCCGTCGCCCGTCCGCTTTGCGAGGTTTGCGTTGTCCCGAACCCGCCGCCCGACGCCTCCGCGACCGCTAGGACGTGTCGCGCACGATGCGCATATCGGGTCGTTTTCGCGACACATTCGCGACACGGTTTTGATCTGGCTCCTCGGGCGAGAAGAGCAACCCTGGCCATTTCCAGGGCGTTCTGCTGATGGCGGGAGCAGGATTCGAACCTGCGAAGGCTGAGCCAACGGATTTACAGTCCGTCCCCTTTGACCGCTCGGGAATCCCGCCGGGGAACGCTCGATTCTAGGGCCCCTCGGGGGTCCGGGCCGGCCCGGCGAGGTCGCCGCCCTCAGACCGGCGCGGCGGCCCTGCGCGCCGGGGAACTGATGAGTCCCCGGCGCGACAGAACCGTCCTCTCCCCATCCCCCCGAAACCGCTACGAGGCGTCCCGCAGGCGCTGGGTCTCGGGCAGCGCCTCGAGCTTCTTCAGCGTGTGGTTCTCGATCTGCCGGATCCGCTCGCGGGTGACGTTGAACGCGCGCCCGACCTCCTCGAGCGTGTACGGGCGCTCCCCGGTCAGCCCGAAGCGCATCTCGATCACCTCGCGCTCGCGCTCGGGCAGGGCAGCGAGCGCGCGACGCAGATTCTCGCGGCGCAGGCGCTCGGCCGCGAGCTCGAACGGCGACTCGGCGGTCTGGTCCTCGACGAAGTCGCCGAGCTCGGAGTCCTCCTCCTCGCCGATCGGCTTCTCGAGCGAGACCGGCTGCTGGGCCATCCGCAACACGTCGCGAACCTCGCGCACGGTCGTCTCGAGCTCGATCGCGATCTCCTCCGGCGTCGGCTCGCGACCGAGCTGCTGGATCAGCTGGCGCTCGACGTGGACGACCTTGTTGAGCTTCTCGACCATGTGGACGGGGATCCGGATCGTCCTGCCCTTGTCGGCGATCGCACGCGTGACCGCCTGACGGATCCACCAGGTCGCATAGGTCGAGAACTTGTAGCCGCGCCGGTAGTCGAACTTCTCGACCGCGCGGATCAGCCCCATCGAGCCCTCCTGGATGAGGTCCAGGAACGTCAACCCACGCCCGAGGTAGGACTTCGCGATCGACACGACGAGGCGCAGGTTGGCCTCGATCATCTGCTGCTTGGCGGCCATGTCGCCGCGCTCGATGCGGCGCGCGAGCATCACCTCCTGCTCGGCCGTCAGCAGCGAGACCCTGCCGATCGAGCGCAGGTACAGCCGCAGCGAGTCGAGCGACGGCTCGACGGTCAGGTCAAGCTCGACCTTCTTGCGCCCCGTGTCGAGGCTGTCACCGGCGGTGACGGCGCTCGCCTCGATGCTCGAACCCTCCGAACGTGCCAGGCGCCCATCGGCCTCGACGACCTCAATGCCGTGCTCCTCGAGGTGCGCGTGCAGCTCCTGGACCTGCTCCTTGGTGACCTCGACCTCCTCGAGACAGGCCGCGATCTGCGCGAACGTCAGGATCCCCCGCTCGTGGCCTTCGGCGATCAGGTTCCGGAATTCCTCGAGCTCCACGATCGGCGCCTCATCGCCGAGCATGACGATTGCCTTGTCGCTCATTCCCCCGAGACTCCTTCCGATGCCAGCTTCGAAGCCCCTTGGCCGGTGACTCCCTCGCGTATCTCCCTCATGAGACCGGCGAGTGATAGCACAAACCGGCGCGTATGTAACGTTTCGCATTTGAACGCCAGGCCCCGGACGGGCCGAGTTGAGCCGGTCACTAACCTGTGAGCCAGCGATGCCGGCCGGACAGAGCACCCACACAGCCGCCGTGGACGTCCAGGCACGGACGCCCTCGCTCCAGCTCAGCCTCTCGCAGGTCGGCGTGACCGGGGTCGAGAAGGTGATCAGGCTGCGCCAGAACGGCTCGGGCGGCGACACTGGTCCATCCGGGGGCATGCAGCTGTTCTCGGCGCGGTTCGAGTGCGTCGTCGAGCTCGGCGCCAACCAGAAAGGCGCGCACATGTCGCGCTTCGAGGAGGTCGTCAACGAGGCGATCGGGCAGGTTGTGCTCGGCGAGGCGCCGTTCAAGGCCGAGACCCTGGCGCAGGACATCGCACGGCTCGTCCGCGAGCGCCAGGGGGCCCGCCGCGCGGAGGTGACGGTCGCTGCGCGGTTCCCCGAGCACAAGCCGGCGCCGGTCTCCGGGATCCTCACTCAGGAGCTGTACACGATGCACGGCTGCGCCGTCGCCACGGAGCTCGGCACGAGACGGTTGATCGGCGTGACCGCCCAGGGGATGACGGCATGCCCGTGCGCCCAGGAGCTGGTCGCCGCGGGGGCGCGCGCTCGGCTCGGGGACGAGGGCTACGACGCGGCTGAGATCGAGCGGATCCTGGACGCCGTGCCGGTCGCGACCCACAACCAGCGAGGCCTGGGAACGCTATACATCGGCTGCGTCGAGGGCTGTAGCGACGAGATCGACGCCGGCGACCTGCTGTCGATCGTCGAGGGCTCGATGTCGTCGGAGATCTACGAGCTGATGAAGCGGACCGATGAGGCGCACGTCGTCGAGAAGGCGCACCGGCGCCCGCGGTTCGTCGAGGACTGCGTGCGGGAGATGATCCGCGGCGTGCTCGAGACCTACCCCGAGCTCGACGGCGACGCGTTCGTCTCGGCCCGGCAGGAGAACCTCGAGACGATCCACCAGCACAACGTCGTCGCCGAGCGATTCGGAACACTCGCCGAGATCCGGCGCGAGCTGGAGACAGGCGAGCCGTCAGCGGTGCAAACGAGCCGGCGCGCTTGGCTCGACGCGTCCGCGTGAGACCCCGAAGAAATAGTCGGCGCCGGACAGCACGGTGACGAGCACGGTCACGTAGACGATCGCGTCGACCCACGCGGGGGTCCGCCCATGATGGACGGCGATGATCAGGACCATCACCATCACGACCTGCAGCGCGGTCTTCAGCTTGCCGAGGCGGTTGGCCGCGATCACAAGCCCCTGCTGGGTCCCGACCGCGACGCGCAGCACGGTGACCGCGAACTCGCGCGCGATGATCACCATCGCCACCCACGCCTGCAGCCGTGACAGCGACACGAGCGCGACCAGCGCGGCGATGATCAGCAGCTTGTCGGCGATCGGGTCCATCAGCTTGCCGAACGTCGTGACCCAGTTGCGCGAGCGCGCGAGGTAGCCGTCGATCGCGTCCGTCATCGAGGCGACGGCGAACACGATCGCGGCGAGCAGGTCGCCGTCGCCCGTCTTCTCGAGCAGCGCGACGACGAGCACCGGCACGAGCAGAATCCGCACGACCGTGAGCGCGTTGGGGACGTTGAGTGGGACCATTGGCCTGCCGGGTGTCATCATCGCATCGGATGAAGGCGGCGGTGTTAGAGGCGCAGAGCCGGCCGCTCGTGGTGCGCGAGCTGCCCGATCCGGTCCCGGTGCCCGGTCAACTGCGGTTGGCGGTTCGGGCCTGCGGGGTGTGCCGGACCGACCTGCACTTGCGCGACGCCGAAATCGAGGCGACGAAGCTGCCCGTCGTGCTCGGCCACCAGATCGTCGGCGTCACCGACGACGGGCGGCGCGTCGGGGTGCCGTGGCTCGGCTGGACCGACGGCGACTGCCGCTTCTGCCGGTCGGGTCGCGAGAACCTGTGCGTCAACGCGCGGTTCACGGGCCGGGACATCGACGGCGGCTACGCCGAGCTGACGGTCGCCGACGAGCGCTTTTGCCTGGCGCTACCCGATGACCTGAGCGACATCGACGCGGCGCCGCTGCTGTGCGGGGGGCTGATCGGCTATCGCGCGCTGACGCTGACCGGCGATGGCGAACGGCTCGGCCTGTACGGGTTCGGCTCGGCGGCGCACATGATCGCCCAGGTGGCGCGATGGCAGGGTCGGCGGGTGTTCGCGTTCACCCGTCCGGGCGATCAGCGCACCCAGCAGTTCGCGCGCGGACTCGGCGCCGAGTGGGCGGGCGGGAGCGACGAGATGCCCCCTGAGCCGCTCGATGCCGCGATCATCTTCGCCTCGGCCGGCTCGCTGGTCCCGGCGGCGCTGCGGGCGCTCGATCGCGGCGGCGTGGTCGTGTGCGCCGGGATCCACATGAGCGACATCCCATCGTTCCCGTACGCGGACCTGTGGGAGGAGCGGGCGATCAGGTCGGTCGCCAACCTGACGAGGCGCGACGGTCAGGAGATGCTCGCGCTCGCGCCGCAGATCCCGATCCGCATGACCGTCACCCCCTATGGGTTGGACGAGGCCGAGCAGGCGCTCGCCGACCTGAGGGAAGGACGCTTCGAGGGCTCGGCGGTGATCGTCCCGCGGCCCACTCAGTAGGGTTACGGCATGCCCCTAGTCCCGATGGTGATCGAACGCACCGCCCGCGGCGAGCGTGAATTCGACATCTACAGCCGCCTGCTCAACGAGCGGATCATCTTCGTCGGCACCGCGATCGACGATCAGATCGCGAACCTGGTCGTCGCCCAGTTGCTGCACCTGGAGTCGTCGGATCCCGACAAGGACATCTCGATGTACATCAATACGCCGGGCGGTTCGATCTACTCGGGGCTCGCGATCTACGACACGATGCAGTTCATCAAGCCGCAGATCCAGACGATCTGCGTCGGCATCGCGATGTCGATGGGCTCGCTCCTGCTGACCGCGGGCGCGAAGGGCAAGCGCTACTCACTGCCGAACAGCCGGATCCTGATCCACCAGCCGTCCGCGGGCTTCGAGGGGCAGTCCACCGACATCGAGATCCACGCCCGCGAGATCCTCAAGATCCGCGCGCGGATCGACGAGCTCTACGCAAAGCACACGGAGCAGCCGGTCGAGCAGGTACACGTCGACATGGAGCGCGATCGCTTCTTCAAGGCTGATGAGGCGGTCGAGTACGGGCTGATCGACCGCGTGATCGCGCATCACTAAGGGTCTGCGCCTTCGCACAGATCCCTGATGCTCGCTACGCTGCGCGACGTGCAAGCTGAACGAGCAGACGAGTTCGACGACGTCGACGTCGACGAGCTCGACGAAGACGACGAGTTCGCCGGCGACGAGGGGTTTGATGACCCCGAGGAGCTCGACGACCTCGACGAGTTCGAAGAGCCGGACGAAGACGAATAACCGGGAGGCCGGGGCCGGGCTCTCGGCCCCCGGCGCTAGCCGAAGCGGAAGTGCCCGTGCGCGACGCGCACCGCGTTGCCACCGACCGTCACGCGCTTGATCTGCGCGGGTGAGCCCGTCCCCACGGCCGTCGCGTAGAGCGTCGACGGGCGGCCGATCTCGGCGCCCTGGCTGAGCTCGATCGTGGTGCCCGACGCGAGCCGCCCGTGGCGCACGAGGTGAGCGGCGATCGGGCCGGCGGCCGAGCCCGTGGCGGGGTCCTCGCGCACGCCGACCCCGATCCCGAACATCCGCGTCCTGCCGCTGCGCTCGCCCGTCTGGGCGAAGCAGCTGAAGCCGAGAGCACCGAGCCGCTCGAGCGCGCCGTGATCGGGCGCGAGGTTCGCCACCGCACCGGCGTCGCCGAGTGCGACGAGCACGTGGGTCGGGCCGTTCGTGTACTGCTCAATCGGCAGCTCGACCGCGCCTGCGTCGACCCCGAGTGCGCGCAGCAGCTCGTCGGTGTTGCCGAACGGCTCGACCGTCGGGATCGGCTGGTCCATCTCGCCGAACATCACCTCGTCCGCGCCTGGCGCGCGCGTCAGACGGACCTCGACGATCCCCGCGCCGGTTTTCAGACGGACGGTGTCGAGGTGCCTGGCGGCGGCGAGGACGCAGGCAGTGCCGAGCGTCGGGTGGCCGGCGAACGGCAGCTCCGCGGCCGGGGTGAAGATCCGGATGTGGGCGTCGTGGTCGGAGGAACCCGGCAGGACGAAGACGGTCTCCGACAGGTTGAGCTCGCGGGCGATCGCCTGCAGCAGGCGACTCGGGATCTGCTCGCCCTCGGTGAACACAGCCAGCGGGTTGCCCTCGAGCGGGGCATCGGTGAACACGTCGACGATCTCGTAGGGGTGCATCGGCTTCGGCTCGTCAGCCGTCGAGCGCCTTGACGAGGAGCGCATGCAGCCGGCGACGCTCCTCCGGGTCGAGCGCCTTGAGCAACTCGTCCTCGACGCTCGCGCGTGCCTGCTGCGCGCGAGCGAACGCCTCCGCTCCGAGCGGCGTCAGCGCGACGAGGTGACGCCGGCGGTCGGCGGCGTCGCGGGTGCGCTCGACGTAACCCAGCGACTCGAGCTCGTTGAGGAGCAGCACGCAGTTGTTGGGGTCCACGAAGATCGACTCGCACAGCAGCTGCTGGGGGATCGGCGAGCGATCGGTCAGGTTCGACAGCGCCATGAAGTGGCGCCAGCGCAAACCGAGCTGCTCCTCGGAGACGTGCCGGTGGACGAGCTTGTTCAGCTGCGCGACGAGCGTGATCGTGCTCTTTGAACTGATGTCTGGCACAAGTAAGGGGTCCGAACTTCTAAGTCGCTCCGCTTTGCCGATGGCACTGCCGGCGTCTTAGCCCAGAGTGCGTGGCGATCCTAACACCGTTCGTGATCATCACTTGACCACTGATGATCACTATGGTAATGATTATCGCCATGCGCTTGAACTTCATCTCGAACTCGGAGAATGCCCGCTGGATCGCGCTCGTCGTCGTCTGCCTCGCGCAGCTGATGAGCATCGTCGACGCCACGATCGTCAACGTCGCCCTTCCGTCGATCCAGCGCTCGCTCGCCTTCAGCCAGGCGGACCTCACCTGGGTGATCAACGGCTACCTGATCAGCTACGGGAGCTTCCTGCTGCTGGCGGGGCGGCTCGGCGACCTGATCGGGCGACGGCGCACGTTCCTGGCGGGGATCGCGCTGTTCACCTGCGCATCGGCGCTGTGCGGGGTGGCAGATAACCAGACGCTGCTGATCGCGGCCCGCTTCGTGCAGGGACTCGGCGGCGCCGGCGCGACCTCGGCGATCATGGCGATCATCGCGGTCGAGTTCCAGCTGCCCCGCGAGCGGGCACGCGCGATGAGTGTCTACATGCTCGTGGTCTCCTGCGGTGGTTCACTCGGGCTGCTCGCGGGCGGGGTGATCACGCAGGCGCTCAGCTGGCACTGGATCTTCTTCGTCAACGTGCCCGTCGGCGTCGCGACATTCCTGCTCGCGCGCGTCTGGGTGAAGGAGAATGCGGCACCGGGGATCGGTCGCGACGTCGACGCCGCCGGTCCGGTCCTGGTGACGGCGGCCATGCTGCTCGGCACGTACGCGATCGTGACCTCGAGCACGTACGGCTGGGGGTCGGGGCACACGCTCGGGTTCGGGGCGCTCGCCGTGGTGCTGCTGGCCGCATTCGTGGCGCTGGAGGCGCGCCTGGCGAATCCGATCATGCCGCTGCGGATCTTCCGCGTGCCCGGGCTGGCGTCGTCGAACGCGATCCGCGGGCTGCTGTTCGTGGGGATGTATGCGACCTACTTCATCGGGGTCCTCTACCTCCAGCACGTTCGCCACTACGGCGTGCTGCACACCGGCCTCGCGTTCCTGCCGCAGACGCTGTGCATGGCGGCGCTGTCGCTGCGCGCGACGCCGTCGCTGATGCGCCGCTTCGGGCCGCGGCCGCTGATCGTCACCGGGTTGTCGGCGTGCGCCGGCGGTCTGGCGCTGCTGCTGTCGCTGGGTGCGCACACCAGCTACGCCGAGGCGATGCTTCCCGCCTACCTGCTGGTCGGAGTCGGCGCGGCGCTGTCGATGACGCCGCTCCTGACCATCGCGATGGCGCACGTGGCGCCCGCCGACGCCGGGATGGCCTCTGGGATCGTGAACACATCGCTGCAGCTGTCCGGCGCAATCGGGGTCGCGGTGCTCGGCACGGTCGCGACCTCGCGCACGCACGCGCTGCTCGCCGGCGGCGTGTCGCCGGGCGCGGCGCTGCTCGGCGGCTATCACCTGGCGTTCGTGGTCGCGGTCTGCTGCGCGGCCGCGGCGGTGCTCGTATCGCTGGTCGTGATCCGCGAGCGCGGGACGGCCGCAGTCCCGGCGACTACTCCTCAGCCAGCGCCAGCAACGCCAGTACCGTCGTCCAGTTCCGTGCCGTCGCGGTGACGCCGAGGCCGTTACCGGCCAGCCCGTTCCATAGCTTGGAGCGGGCGACGCCGCCGGGGTGCCAGGCGTAGATCTCCCTCGGGTGCACGACGAGCCGCTCGGGCGGTGTTGCGAGGGCGGTGAGGCGCGCGACCACCTCGGGCGAGAGCTCGCCGGACAGGAAGCTGACCTGGTAGCGCTTCGGGTCCTCAGCGTGCTCCGCGAGCGGGTTGGCTGACACGATCCGGGCCAGGTCCCGCCCGGTCCGGGTGACGACTGCGATTCGCAGCCCGAACTCGGCTTCGATGATGCCCGCGACGGTCGCTTCGACCTGCGGCGGCGCGAGGCCCGCGTCCACGACCACGTTGCCCGACTGTAGGTAGGTGCGGACGTTCTCAAAGCCGGCTTGGGCCAGCGCGGAGCGGAGCGCCGGCATCGCGATCCGGTTGTTCGGCCCGATGTTGATTCCGCGCAGCAGGACGAGGTGTCTCAGAACAGCTGCTCCTGGCCCGGGTGGCCGTCCGGGCCGCTGCGCTTGGCGCCGGCGGACTCGTCGTCGGCGTGCCCGAGCGCGATCGCGACGTCTCGCGCGATCGCGCCCTCCGAACGGGATGCGATGATCGGGTCATCGATCCCGTCGACGTGCACGAGCGTGCGCCGCCCGTCGCCGCGGCTGCCTCCCGTGAGCGGCACCAGCGCGTAGATGCGGTCGGCACGGGCGAACTTTCCGTACCCGAGCGGGACCAGCGGAGCGCTACCTCGAGCCACGCCGGCGATGCTAACCGCTCACTCTGACGACGTTTCGGTCGCTGAACGACCCGAATGTCGACAGAGTCAGCTCAAAACAAGCGCTAGGCGGCTTTCGAGGGCGCTGGCGAGGAGCTCGCGTACCCGCCCGGCCTCGAAGCGCTCGACGAGCGCGGCGAGGAAGCCCTCGATCACGAGCTGCTTTGCCTCCCCCTCGGGGATCCCGTGGCTGCGCAGGTAGAAGAGCTGCTCGGCGTCGACCTGGGCGACGGCGGCGGCGTGGGTGCAGCGCACGTCGTTGGCCTGGATCTCCAGGCCCGGGATCGCGTCCGCGTGCGCACGCTTGGAGATCAGCAGGTTGCGCGACTCCTGGAAGGCGTCGGTCTTCTGCGCGCCCGGGTCGACGATGATGTTGCCCTTCCAGACGGCGCTCGAGCGGTCCTGCAGGACGCCGCGGAAGGCGAGGTCCGAGGTGGTGTTCGGCGCCGCGTGCTCCTGCGTGGTGTCGAAGTCGATGTGCTGGCGCCCGTGCGTCGCATACGCGCCGGTGATGCGCGCCTCGGCGCCCTCGCCAGCCAGCCGCGTCTCCATCCGCACGTGGCCGCGCGCGGAGCCGAACCCGAGCGCGACCCAGTCGAGCGAGGCGTCGCGGCTGACCTCCGCGCGCTGGGCGCCAAAGATCCAGCTGTGCTCGGACAGGCCCTGTCCGCACACGTAGCGCAGGTGGGCGTTGTCGCCGACGATCAGCTCGGTGACCGCGTTGAAGACGCCGTCGAGCTCGTCCTCGCCCGACAGGTACTGCTCCCAGACCTCGGCCTGGGCGCCCTCCTCGAGCACGATCAGCGTGCGCTGGTTGACGAGCGTGCCGGCCGCGGCCTGCACGGCGGTCAGCGAGATCGGCTGCTCGACGACCACGCCGCGGGGGACGTAGACGAACGTGCCGCGCCGCTCGCCCGCGTCGTTCAGCGCGACGAAGACGTCGTCGTCGGCCGAGAGCAGCGAGCCGAGCTGGGCCGGCACGGCGTCCAGGGTGGTGACGAGCACGCCCTCGGGTAGGGGCGCGTCGGGGAGGCGCCACAGCGGGGCAGTCGTGGTCGTCTCGGTGGGTGGGACTGGATTCACCCGCTCGTAGGCGGCGAGGTCGAGCCCCGAGATGTCGGTGAACTCCCAGCCGGGCCGGCCCTTGAACGTCGGCAGCTCGATCAGATCAGCCAATCGAGCCCTCCATCTGCAGCTCGATCAGCCGGTTCATCTCGACCGCGTACTCCATCGGCAGCTCCTTGGTGATCGGCTCGATGAAGCCGTTGACGATCAGCTTCGAGGCCTCGTCCTCGGGGATGCCGTGGGACATCAGGTAGAACAGCTGGTCATCGCCGACCTTCGAGACGGTCGCCTCGTGGCCGACGTTGACGTCGTCCTCGGAGATCCGGATCGTCGGGTACGTGTCAGAGCGCGAGTGCTCGTCGAGCAGCAGCGCGTCGCAGACGACCTTCGAGCGGGCGCCGTGGGCGCCCTTGGCGATCTCGAGCAGCCCGCGGTAGGAGCCGCGGCCGCCGTCCTTGGAGATCGACTTGGCGAAGATGTTCGAGGTCGTGTTCGGCGCGGCGTGGATGATCTTGCCGCCGGCGTCCTGGTGCTGTCCCTTGCCGGCGAACGCGATCGACAGGATCTCGCCGTGGGCGCGCTCGCCCATCAGATACACGCTCGGGTACTTCATCGTCAGCTTCGAGCCGAGGTTGCAGTCGACCCACTCAACGGTCGCGTCCTCGTAGGCGACCGCGCGCTTGGTGACGAGGTTGAAGACGTTGGCCGACCAGTTCTGGACGGTTGTGTAGCGGATCCGCGCGCCGGGCTTGGCGATCAGCTCGACGACCGCGGAGTGCAGCGACGAGGCGCTGTAGGTGGGCGCCGTGCACCCCTCGACGTAGTGCACGTAGGAGCCCTCGTCGGCGATGATCAAGGTCCGCTCGAACTGGCCCATCGACTCGGTGTTGATCCGGAAGTAGGCCTGCAACGGCATCTCGACGTGCACGCCCGGTGGGACGTAGACGAACGAGCCGCCCGACCAGACCGCCGAATTCAGCGACGCCAGCTTGTTGTCGTTCGCGGGGATGATCGTCGCGAAGTACTCGCGCACGATGTCCTCGTGCTCGCGCAGCGCCGTGTCCATGTCGGTGAAGATCACGCCCTGCTTGGTCAAGCTCTCGTTGATCTGGTGGTAGACGACCTCCGACTCGTACTGGGCACCGACGCCCGACAGGAACTTACGCTCGGCCTCGGGGATCCCGAGCCGGTCGAAGGTCTTCTTGACGTCGTCGGGGACGTCGTCCCACGAGCGCTCGGCGCGCTCGGAGGCGCGGACGAAGTAGCGGATGTCGTCGTAGTCGACCTCGGCCAGCATCGGCGAGCCCCAGGTCGGCTGCGGGCGAGCATAGAAGTGCTCGAGCGCCGTCAGCCTGAACTCTCGCATCCAAGCCGGCTCTGACTTGAACTCGGAGATCTTCTCGACGATCTCGCGGTTCAGCCCCTTCGGCGCCTTGTACAGATAGTGCTCGGCGTCGTGGAAGCCGTAGCGCTCGGTGTAGTCGGAGTTGATCTGCGCAAGCTGCTCGTTCTCGGTCAGCACCGGGACGGCAGGGGTCACGAGGTCGGGGGTCGCCATTCAATCCACCTCCAGCTTGATCATGTCGTCGTCGATGATCACCGCAAAGGTGTCCACCGGCAGGTAAGCGGGCAGCGTCTTCGGCCGGCCCGTCTTCAGGTCGAAACGGGATCCGTGCCGGGGACACTCGATCGTGCAGTCCGACTCGTCGAGCGTGCCCTCGACAAGTGGCCCGTCGTCATGCGAGCAGCGGTCCTCGATCGCGTAGACCGTGCCCTCGCAGTTGAACACGCCGATCTCCAGGTCGGCGTGCTCGACCAGGCGCACCTCGCCCGGCGGGAGCTCGCTCAGCGGACAGACCTCAATCGTTTCGGGCACGTCACAAATCCTAGCGCACAGCTAGGTTTTCGCGAGGTCGACGCCGTGCACGCGCTCGCGCCCGGCGGACGATCACGTCAGCGGGGACGCGGGTCAGCGGGAACTCTCGGGTTCCCAGTCGACGACGCCGCCAAGCGCGGCGCTCTTCAGCACCTTGAGCGACAGCATCGCGCACTTCATGCGCGTCGCCGAGATGTCGATCCCGAGCAGGTCGAGCACGAACGAGCGGTCGAGGCGCAGGAGCTCGTCGGCCTTCATCCCCTTGATCTCGTCGGACACCATCGACGCCGACGCCTGCGAGATCGCGCAGCCGTGCCCCGAGAACGCGACCCGCTCGATCCGGCCCTCGCCGTCGACGGCGAGCTGAACCGTCAGCTCATCGCCGCACAGCGGATTGAGGTCGTGCGCCTCCAGGTCGGCGTGCTCGAGCTCCCCGAAGTTGTGGGGGTGCTTGTAGTGCTCGAGGATGTACTCGCGGTAGAGCTGCTCGTCCATCTCGCTAGAGCTGTAGTACGCGCCTGACGTTGTGCAGGCCGTCGATCAGGCGGTCGATGTCCTGCACCGTGTTGTGCACGGCGAACGACGCCCGGGTCGTCGCCGGCACCCCGAGCCTGCGCATCAGCGGCTGCGCGCAGTGGTGGCCCGCGCGCACGCAGACGCCGTCGCGCGCGAGGATCTCGCTGACGTCGTGCGGGTGGGCGCCGGCGAGCACGAACGAGATCAGCGCCCCGCGATCGCCGGCCGCGGCCGGGCCGTGGATCGTCAGGCCGGGGATCGCGGCGAGCCGCTCGAGCGCGTCGGCGACGAGCACCTCTTCATGCTCGCGCACCGCCTCGATGCCGATCTCGCGCAGCCAGTCGACCGCTGCGCCGAGGCCGATCGCCTCGGCGATCTGCGAAGTCCCGGCCTCGAACTTGCTCGGCAGCTCGGCCCACGTCGAATAGTCGTTGAGGACCTCGCGGATCATGTGCCCGCCGCCCAGAAACGGGGGCATCTGCTCGAGCACGGAACGACGGCCGTGGAGCACGCCGATGCCCGTCGGGCCGTAGGCCTTGTGGCCGGTCCACGCGTAGAAGTCGGCGTCGATCGCGCGCAGGTCGACCGGGAGCTGCGGCACCGCCTGGGCGCCGTCGATCAACACGAGCGTGCCCGCCGCGTGCGCGCGTCGCACGATCTCGGCGACCGGATTGATCGTCCCGAGCACATTCGACACGTGCGCAACCGCGAGCAGCTTGGGCCCGCGCTCCAGCACCACATCGAGAGCATCCAGATCGAGCCGCCCGTGATCGGAGACCGGCACCCACGCGAGCTCGGCGCCGCGAGCGGCGCACACGACCTGCCAGGGGACGATGTTCGAGTGGTGCTCCATCTGCGTGACGGCGACCCGGTCGCCCGGACCGAGGTTGGCCAACCCCCACGCGTATGCGACGAGATTGATCGCCGCCGTGGCGTTGGCGGTGAAGATCGTCTCGGCGGGAGTCGATCCAAGCCAGTCGGCGATCCGCGCCCGCGCGCCCTCGAACAGGTCGGTCGCCTCGACCGCGAGCGGATACACGCCGCGATGCACCGATGCGCGCGACTCGGTGTAGTAGCGCTGCATCGCATCGATCACAGGCTGCGGCGTCTGCGACGTCGCACCAGAGTCGAGGTAGGCGACGGTGCGGCCGTCGATCTCGCGGCGCAGGACCGGAAACTCGCCGGCGAGCTCGCGCAGGTCTGGAGCTGTCAGCGCCATCAGATGACGCGGCACTCGCTCACGCCGCCACCTCGTCGGTGATCCAGCCGTAGCCCCTGGCCTCGAGCTCGGTGACCAGCTCCGGACCCCCCTCGCGCACGATCCGCCCGCGATACAGGACGTGGACGTGGCTCGGCTGGACGAGGTGGAGGATGCGCTGGTAGTGGGTGATGATGAGGATCCCGAGGTCCGGTCCGGTGACCGAGTTGACGCCCTCGGCGACGGTCTGCAGGGCGTCGATGTCGAGGCCGGAGTCCGTCTCATCCAGAACCGCCAGCGACGGCTTCTGCAGCGCCAGCTGGAGGATCTCCATCCGCTTCTTCTCGCCGCCCGAGAAGCCGTCGTTGAGGTAGCGGCGCGAGAACTCCTCGGGGACCTTGGTCAGCTCCATCGCCGCCTGCACGGTCGCGCGGAACTCGCGCAAGCCGATCGGCTCCTCACCGTGGGCGGCGCGGTGTGCGTTCATCACCGTGCGCAGGTACTTGGTGACGGTTACACCGGGCACCGCGACCGGATACTGAAAGGCCATGAACAGGCCCAGCCGCGCCCGCTCGTCGGGCGCGGCCTCGGTGATGTCCTGGCCGTCCCAGATGATCTGCCCCTCGGTCACCTCGAGGTTCGGGTGGCCCATGATCGCGTTGGCGAGCGTCGACTTGCCGGACCCGTTCGGGCCCATCAGCGCGTGGATCTCGCCGCCGCCGACGGTCAGGTCGACGCCGCGCAGGATGTCGATGTCGCCCGCGCGAACGTGCAGGTTTCGGATCTCGAGGTCAGGCATCTCAGGCTTTCGTTAGAAGTTCAGGCATTGCGGTCGGCTCGGGCTCCCGCTCGTTGCGGCGCGAGAAATCGACGAGCTCGGCGAGCGTTGTCGTCTGCAGCGAGCGGATGATGCCGCCCTGCACCCGGGTCCACAGCAGCTTGGTCGCACACGGCCCGCGGCTCGCGTACGGCTGGTGGGAGCAGACGACCCGCTCCATCGTGTCGTGGACGAAGCACTCCATCGGCGCGATCGTCCCCTCGAGGGCGGCGACGACGTCGTACATCGTGATCTGCGCCGGGTCGCGCGCCAGCCAGTAGCCGCCGTGGGCGCCGCGAGCGCTCGACACCAGATTGGCCTTGCGGAGCCGCGCGACCACCTGCTCGAGGTAGGCGAGCGGCAGGCCCTCGGCGTCGGCGATCGCCTTCAGACTGGTTGGCTGCTCCGGCGTCTGCCGCCCGAGCTCGACCATCAGGCGCACTCCGTACTCGGCTTTGGAGGAGAAGATCATGATCGCCAAATCCTACCATCGCGGTCGGTGTTCCCGGCGGGACTGCGAAGTAAGCGCGCACACAGGTAGTGTCAATCCGACATGGATTCAACCCAGCGCACCGATCAAGCGGCGCTGACCAGTCTCGCCGCGTCCGGCGAGATCGCGGCGGCCGCCGAACTGGCCCGCCTCGACGGCCGGCTCGGGATCGACACCGAGTTCATGTCGGAGGGGCGCTACCGCGCGCTCCTGTGCCTGAGCCAGGTCGCGGTCAAGGACCCGGAGGCGCCGAGCGGCATCCGCACGATCCTGATCGACGGACTCGACGCCGGGATCGACATCGACCCACTCGCCCGGCTGCTCGCCGATCCGGCGATCGAGATCGTGCTCCACGCCGGGCGTCAGGACGTCGCGATCCTGCGGCGCGCGTGGCACACCGAGGTGACGCACATCTTCGACACCCAGATCGCGGCCGGCTTCGCCGGCGAGAGCGCGCAGTCGGGCTACGGGAACCTGATCGGCTCGATCCTCGGGTTGCGGGTCGGCAAAACCGCGAGCTACACCCGCTGGGACGTGCGGCCTTTGACCCCCGAGCAGCTGAGCTACGCGGCCGAAGACGTCGCGCACCTGCTTGCGCTCGCCGACGAGCTGCAGCGCCGGTTGCGCGCGAGCGGCCGCGAGCAGTGGGCGTTCGAGGAGTGCCGCCGCCTGGAGTCCGCGACCGACGAGCGGGACCCGGAAACCGCGTGGGAGCGACTGCCGCGGGTCGCGCAGCTCGACCCTCGCTCGCGCGCGGTGGCGAGGGCGCTCGGCGCCTGGCGCGAGCGGGTCGCCTCGAGCGAGGACCGTCCGGTCGGTTCGATCATCCAGGACGCGCCGCTCGTCGAGATCGCCAAGCGCCATCCAGCGGACTTCAGCAGCATCGCTCAGATCCGCGGCGTGCACCAGTCGGTTCTCAAGCGCCGCGGCCAGGCGATCCTCGACACGATCCAGCTCGGACTCGCCGACCCGCCGGTCCCGCGGGAGGAGCGTCGCGGACGCTCGGAGCCCGGCGACGCGCCGGTGATCGCGCTGGCCGAGGCGCTGCTGCGCGCCAGGGCGATGGAGGCCGGGCTGGCGTATGAGCTGATCGCCTCGCGCAGCGAGCTCGAGCAGATCATCGCCGCGGCGCGCCAATCCGAGCCCGAGCCCGTCGTGCGCACCCTCACCGGCTGGCGCCGTGAGCTGGTCGGCTTGGACCTCGAGCAGTTGCTGAGCGGGCGCGCGGCGCTCGTCGTCGGCCACCGCCGCCGGCTCGAGCTTCGCGACCTCGACGGCAGCGGCGGAGCGTAGTCCTCGCCCGGGCTGGCTAGCCGGCCAGCCCGGGCGGCTCAACCGGTCCCGAGCACGAGCAGCATCGACATCGCCGAGGTGCGGCGGAAGATCGAGTGCGACAGCGCCAGCGTCACCTGCTTGGAGCGATACAGCCAGCCGAGCTCGACGCCCTCCAACTCGTCGATCGCGGTCGCGTAGGTGACGCGCAGGTGATCGCCGGGCGAGTCGGCGGCCAGCTCGAGCTTGAGTGCGGCGATCGCGCGTGACCAGTGCCGATCTCGCAGCAGCAGGCGGCGCTCGGCGTGCACCAGCTCCACCGAGTTCCGGTAGCGCGGCCCGATCACGACCAGCTGCCGCGAACAGAACGCGTTGGCGCCGCGGTCGCAGGTCCGCACGTCGACCGTCACCTGTGTCCCATGCGGCAGCGGGAGCCCCGACAGCGCCGGCGTCCGGTCGCCCGAGCCTCCGCAGCCGGCGATCGCCGCGCCGGCAAGGGCGACCACCACCAGCACTCGAGGTCCCTTCATCGAGCGTGCAAGCGTAGTCGCGGGGCAGATAAAGTCGTGGCGATGGCAACAATTACAGAGCACCTCACCGATCCGGAGCTGCTTGCCAGCGAGTGGGACCTCGCGCCGCTGGTCGACGGCGACGAGCAGAACGGGGTGCAGCGCGAGCTGACCGAGGCCCGCGAATGGGCCGAGCGGTTTGCGCAACGCCACGCCGGCGCAGTCGCCGAACTGGATGCTGACGGGCTGCGCGAGGCGATGCACGAGCTCGCGCAGATCAGCGAGCTGATCGGCAAGGCTGGAAACTACGCGGCGCTGCGGTTCGCGACCGACACGGCCGACCCGGCTCGCGGCGCGCTGCTCCAGCGGGTCCAGGAGGCGGGCACCGAGATCGAGACACGGCTTCTGTTCTTCGAGCTCGAGTGGGCGGCGCTCGACGATGAGCGCGCCGAGGAGCTCCTCTCAGGCGACGGGCTGGAGTTCTGCGGGCATTACCTGCGCAGCGCGCGGCGCTACCGGCCGCACCTGCTGACCGAGCCCGAGGAGAAGGTGCTGACCGAGAAGAGCCTTTCGAGCTCATCCGCCTGGTCGCGGCTGTTCGGCGAGCTGGCCTCGGCGCTGCGCGTCACGGTCGATGGCGAGGAGGCCTCGCTCGAGCTCGCTCTGAGCCGGCTGCTGGCGGCCGACCGCGACCAGCGTCGGACCGCAGCGGAGGCAGTCAGCGAGGCGCTCGAGCCCGGCCTGCGCACGCGCGTGTTCATCTACAACACCCTGATCTACGACAAGTCGGTCGACGACCGGTTGCGGTCCTTTCCGCACTGGCTCGCGAGCCGCAACCTCTCAAACGAGGCCTCGGACGAGTCCGTGATGGCGCTGATCGAGGCCGTCCGCGCTCGCAACGAGCTGCCCCGCCGCTGGTACCGGCTGAAGGCGCGGCTGCTAGGGATCGAGCGGCTGGCCGACTACGATCGCTCGGCCCCCGTGTCCGGGCACGACACCGCGTTCTCGTACGGCGAGGCCCGTGAGTTGGTGCTCGACACGTATTCGGCCTTCTCGCCGGAGGCGGGTCGGGTAGTGCGGCGGTTCTTCGACGAGCACTGGATCGACGCGCCGGTTCGCCCGAACAAGCGCGGCGGCGCGTTCTGCGCCTACACGGTCCCGAGCGTCCACCCGTACGTGATGCTGAACTTCACCGCGCGGCGGCGCGATGTGCTGACGCTGGCCCATGAGCTCGGCCACGGCCTGCACGCCGCGCTGGCCCAGCCGCGCGGGGTGTTCCATCAGTCGACGCCGCTGACGCTGGCCGAGACTGCCTCGGTGTTCGGCGAGACGCTCGTGTTCGAGCGCCTGCTCGAGGCGACCTCCAGCGACGCGGACCGGCTCTCACTGCTCGCCGAGCGGATCGACGGCGCGATCGCGACCGTCTTCCGCCAGATCGCGATGAACCGGTTCGAGCATCTGGCTCACACTCGCCGCCGCGACCAGGGAGAGCTGTCCGCCGATCAGTTCAACGAGGCCTGGATCGAGAGCCAGGCCGAGCTGTTCGGCGATTCGGTGCAGATCACCGACGGCTACCGGCTGTGGTGGTCCTACATCCCGCACTTCATCAACACGCCCGGGTACGTCTACGCCTACGCCTACGGCCAGCTGCTGGCGCTGTCGGCGTACGGCCGCTACCGCGAGCAGGGCGAGGCGTTCGTGCCGCGCTATCTGGAGCTGCTCGCCGCCGGCGGCTCGCGGAGCCCCGAGGCGCTGGCCGCGATCGTCGGCATCGACCTGTCCGACCCTGGCTTCTGGGATGCGGGGCTGGCGCTCGTCGAGGAGCAGCTGGTCGCTGCCGAACGACTCGCCGAACGGGTCCTGGGCGATCCGTAGGCCGTGCGCGCGGCCGCGCGCGTAGCTATCGCGGACCGCTCGATCGTGCTCGCCGCGTGCGCGTGCGCTCCTCTTGGCGCTCGACCACGTTGACGATCAGCTTCAGCACCTGCTCGATTCCGGTCGCCTTGGCCTCGCCATGCTCAAACGCAAGCCGCCAGTCCGACAGCTGGCCCTTCGTGGCGAGCTCGTTGAAGCGCGCGCGCTGGACCTCGAGCGTCACCTTCGCCTCATGGGCGGCCGACCTGGAGACCTTCGGGCCTGGCAGCTCGACCCGGTAGAGCTGCACGTCGCCGCGTCCCCGCAGCTCGAGCGCGAGCACGAGCTTGAGCTGCTGTAGCGCCGGCACCTCCTCGAGAAACCGCCGCACGGCGGTCTCGATCAGAGTCTTGGTGTCCGACGGCGAGGACAAGCTCTCGCAGTGTAAGGGCGGCGCCTTGTTGCAGATAGGCTGTGCCGGCGCTCGAAAACCCAGGGAGAGGTGATGCCGCGAGCATTGCTGCTGCGCAGAACGTTGACGGTGTTGGTGCTCGTGACCGCGAGCGCCGGCGTCCTCGCCCCGCAGAGCGCGATCGCCGCGCCCTCCTGGCAGGGCCCCGGCTTCCAGGAGACGCCAATCGCCACGCCCGCCGGCGAGCCTGGCGCCGGGGTCCTCAGCGAAAGCTACGTCAGCATCTACGCGCCCCTGCCGGCGAGCGACGGGCCACACCCGGCGGCTTGCGACCGGATCGGTTACCTGCGCTGGCGCGCCGCTTCGGGTCCCGAGGATCCCGCGCAGGCTGACGCGATCTTCGTCGCCCAACCTGGCGTCCTCGAGGGAGCCGGCGCGTTCGACCAGGTGGCGCGGAACATCGTCCTCGACGCCCTCGAGCGCGGCTACCACGTCGAGTTCTGGGGGCTCAGCCGCAGGTCCAACTGTCTGATCGACCCAACCGGCATCGACGCCGCGATTGCCGCGCGCGATCCGCAGCTGGCGCTCGATTATTACTACGACGGCGAGCCGCTCGGTGGCCGCACGTTTGCCGGCTTCGTCAGCGAGGCGGACGCCCAGTGGCTCTCGCACGTCGGGCTCGCACAGACGATGCAGGACGAGTTCAGCGTGATCAGCCAGCTGCCGACGTCCTTCCGGCAGACCAGGGTCCTGTGTGGCGGACACTCGCTCGGCGGACCGCTCACCTGGGCGTTCGCCAACTGGGACTTCTCCGGCACGGGCGATCCGGCACTGGCCGGCTACAACCAGTGTGCCGGCTACTTCTCGCTCGACTCGCGGCTCGAGCTGACGGACTCGACGGCCCAGCTCGCCAACCGGGTCGGGGTCGGGCTGGACGGCCTGAGCAACGTGGTGTCGGCCGCGCTCCCGTACGTCGACGTGCCGCCGATCACGCCCGCCACCGAGTTCGCGCTACCGCTACTGGGCATGGCGTCGGCGTGGTCACCCGCTGCTCAGAGCACGCTGGTCGCGCAGCTGCCGGACGACCCCGACTTCAACTTCAGCCTGACCTTCCTGCTGACCGACAGCTGGTCCGACTTCCTCGCCGGCATCCCTGATCCCCGCACACTGCGGGCGACCAACCAGGCGGTGCTCGGAAACGTGTTCAGCAACGACACCGAGCCGATCGGGATCCTGCGAGCCGGCCTCGGGGCCCCGACCGGCGGGTCGCTCGTAGAGCGGAACTTCCCCGTCCCGTATGACTCGCCGCCAATCTTGATGGGCCTGCTCGGCGACGCGCCGCTCGTGGCGTTCGATCCGGCCGACGCGAATGGGTCGGGTCCGCTCTACCGCTGGCTCACCTACAGACAGATCACGGCGCCGCTGTCGCTGCCCTCCGACCCGGGGGTGCCGTACGAGACTCCGGTACAGGCGGTGACCGACATCACGCAGCTGTCAAACGACCTGTTCGCGAGTGCCCCGGCGCTGTTCAGTGAACCGTACTTCCCGTCGCGGCTCGCGATCGACACGGCCGATGCCTCCGTCGGCGACCGCTCGGGCAGCCTCTCCGCGCTGCGCTACAGCGACGGCATCGTGCAGCATCCGGCGGCCTACGTAGACGCGGGCGATGGGCTCGCGCCGATCCTCGACCCGGGCAACCACCTGATCCCACCAAGCCCGGCGCCGCTCGTTCACGTCGTCGCGCCGGGCTACCACCACCTGGATGTCGAGACGGCCGCGCGAGCACAGAGCGACGGTCAACCGGAGCTCTCAAGCAGCACGCTGGCGAGCTGGATGGAGCAGGTGGTCGGACCGCCGGCGCCGTGACCGAGGCCTCGACCCGGTGGCGACGGTTCTGAGCGTCTGCAGGCTGCTCTGGGCCGATCCGTCTGACGTGGCGACAGCGATCAGATAGCGATAGGCGGTGCGCGGCTTCAACCCGCGGACCCGGATCGTCACCGGAGTCGGCCGGACGTTCGGGCCGAGCCAGAATGTCAGCACGCGCGTCAGGCGACGGCCGGCTCCGAACCGAACGGTGACCGTGGCGCCACCCGCATACAGCGCGATCAACGCGTGGATGCGCACGACGGTGGCACTCGTCGCCGCCCCCTGCGGGCGGATCGTCGGGGCCGCCGGCTGATAGGCGCCGATCGCGCACGGCCGCCGGCGCGGCGCGCCACGCTCGTCGGTCGACGGGCAATCCGCCCCGGCACGCAACGCGGCGCTGTGCGGCTCGAGTGCAAACGTCTCGGCCGGGCCGCCGTTGCCCTGAAGCGCCTCGAGTTGCGGGTTGCGGCCGCGGAACGTCGATGGGCAGCCGCTGCCCTCGAAGCTGAGGTTGTGGCCCGCGTCGAACAGTGCCGGGTCGGCGCAGTTGCCGCCGGAATTGCGCGACAGGAGCGTGTCCATCATGGTCACGCCGGCGAGGCGGTAGCCGTAGAGGTACGTTCCCGGAGCCGCGGGCGCGGGCGCGGGGGCGCCGACGCCGCCGCCGTCTGCGCTCGCGCTGTTGCCGGCGATCGTGTCGCTGCGCAGCGTGACGCTCGCGGTCGCGTCGGCCGCGAGCGCGCCGCCGTAGCCGCCGTTGCCGCTCGCCCCCGCGCCGGCACCGGTGCCGCCGATGCCCGCGGAGTTCGAGGCGAAGGTCGAGTTGACGATCGCGACGCTACCCCCGTTGGTCCAGATCGCGCCGCCGTCGCCTCCGTCCCCGCCGCTGCCGCCGACCATGTCGGGACCCGCCGCGATCGAGCTCACCAGCGGCTCGCCGCCGCTCCCGGCGGCGTTGTCGGCGAACGTGCTCGAGTCGATCGTGAGGCTGCCTCCGATGTTCGCGATCGCGCCGCCGTTGCCGCCGATGCCGCCAGCGAGGTAGACCAACCCCGAGTCGCCTGAAAGGTAGCCGCCCTCGCCGCCGACACCGCTGCCGTTGCCGATCATCGTGACGCCCGCGAGCAGGACCGACCCGGTGTTGTAGATGGCGCCGCCATCACCTCCGGGCCCGCCGTCCGCGCTCTCGCCGGCCGCGCCGACGCCGGCAGAGCTGTTCTGGATCGCCGCGTCGGCGAGCGTCAACGTGCCGGCGTTGGAGACCGCGCCACCGTCGGCGGCCGGCGCTGCGGGACTGCCCTCGGGCGTCGTGCTCGGCGGCGCCTGGCCATTGGCGAGCGTCAGGTCACGCGCAGTGACGTTCGCGCCCGCGGCCACTTCGAGCACCCTGCTCGTGCCGTTGCCGCTGACTGTTGTCGCCGTCTCGCCCGCTCCGAGGATCGTCAGGTCAGCGACGTTCGGCGCGACGAACAACTCGGTGCCCTGGCTGAGCGCCAGCGTGCCCCTCGGCAGCAAGATCGTGTTGGCGCCAGCGCCGGCAGGCGGGCATCCCGTTGGGGCGGCCCCGGCCGAGTCGACGTCGGCGATCGCGGCTCGCAGCGTGCAGCCGGCACCGTCGGCCGTGGTTGGCACCCTGATCGTCGTCGCGCCGGCAGTCGCTGCCGAGGCCGCGAGGGCCGCCAGGACCAGGATGGACAGACGGACAAGGCGCGGCATCGACCGCACGAGAGTACGGCGTCAACCCGTAATCGGCGCCGATGGTGCGCCGGCGCCCTCCTAGTCACATCGTGTTAACCAAATCGCGTCTGCGTTTTAACACCTGGTCGTTACGTGCTTCTTAGGATCGGTTCTCTCACTTGCTCGTGGCTCGGCGGCTTTTGGAACCGCGTCGAGTGGTGCGAGCTTGCTATTCGACGTCCGTCCGTAGAAGGGAATGCCCGATGCCCGAGGTCACCCGTCGTCGCCTGCTGAGCACCGCCGCCGCCGGAGCCGGTGGCGTCCTCGCTTCATCCTTCCTCCCGCCGGCGCTCGCCCGCGCGGCGGCGGCTGGGCCGCGGCCGGGTTCGATCAGCGACATCCAACACGTCGTCATCCACATGCAGGAGAACCGCTCGTTCGATCACTACTTCGGAACGCTCGCCGGCGTGCGCGGCTTTGATGATCCGAACGTCCTGATTCAGGCCAACGGCAAGTCGATCTTCTATCAACAGGATCCCTACAACCCCGACGGCTACCTCCTGCCATGGCATCTGGACACCCACACCACGAGCTCGCAGGCGATCCCGTCGACCTCGCACGCCTGGACCTACCAGCACGACTCGCTGGACATGACCGTCTCGAGCACACCCGGCGACCCGACCACCGCCCTGAACGACCTCTGGGTTCCCACCCACTACACGTCCGACGGCCCGTACCACTACTGGTACACGATGGGCTACTACGAGCGCGAGGACATTCCCTTCCACTTCGCGCTGGCCGAGACGTTCACGCTGTGTGACGCGTACTTCTGCTCGCTGCTCGGACCGACGTGGCCGAACCGCATGTACCTGATGACCGGCATGATCGACCCGAACGGCACAGGCGGCGGTCCGATCATCTCGAACGTCGTGCCGAGCCCCTACACCCATGAGCCGTACAACTGGCAGACCTACCCCGAGGCACTGACGGCAGCCGGGATCAGCTGGCGGATCTACCAGGAGGAGGACGACTACGGCACCAACATGCTGGAGTTCTTCCAGAACTTCCAGAACGCGACTCCGGGCTCGCCGCTGTACGGGGGGCTGACGATCTACCCGCCGGACCGATTCGAGTGGGACGCGAAGAACAACCAGCTTCCGACCGTCTCGTGGATCATCCCGACCTCGGGCCAGAGCGAGCATCCGGCCTACCTGCCGGCCTCCGGGGCGAACTTCCTCGCCTCCAAGCTCGAAGCGGTCGCCGCCAACCGGGACCTCTGGGCAAAGACGGTCTACATCATCAACTACGACGAGAACGACGGACTGTTCGACCACATGGTGCCGCCGCTTCCGCCGGCAGGGACCCCGGGCGAGTTCGTCGACGGCCTGCCGATCGGCGGTGGTGTGCGTGTCCCGTGCTTCATCGTCTCGCCGTGGACGGTCGGCGGCTACGTCGCGACCGAGCAGTTCGACCACACCTCGGTGCTCCAGTTCCTCGAGACGTTGACCGGCGTGCCGGCGGTCAACGTCACGCCCTGGCGCCGTTCGACGTTCGGCGACCTGACCTCCGCGCTCGGCTTCTCAGGCGGTAAGGCGTCGACCTTCCCGCTGC
>Ga0302229_10000608_pt1 | contig 27664 bp, 30 predicted proteins | sample II_Palsa_N1_3_FD_193518 | JGI IMG/M metagenome (GOLD analysis project Ga0302229, IMG submission 193518) | Peat permafrost microbial communities from Stordalen Mire near Abisko, Sweden - II_Palsa_N1_3 | ecosystem: Environmental > Terrestrial > Soil > Palsa > Peat permafrost | place: Sweden... | reverse complement strand
GGCGGCCATCGCCGCGGTGACTCCCGCCCCGGTGCGCACGCTGGTCAACACGCACCACCACGGTGACCACACCTTCGGCAACGCACTGTTCCCCACCGCGACGATCGTCGCGCACGAGCGCGCCCGGACCGAGGCGATCGCGTTCGGCCCGGCCCGGGAGCTGCCGTTCTGGGAGAACCCGGACTGGGGGCAGCTACCCCTCGAGCCGCCGTTCCTCACCTTCACCGACGAGATCGCCCTGCATGCCGGGGACACGCGCATCACCGTGCGGCACGTCGGTACCGCCGCGCACACCACCAACGACGTGCTGGCCTGGTTCCCCGGGCTGTCCGTGCTGTTCTGCGGCGACCTGGTGTTCAACGGAGGCACGCCGTTCCTGCTGATGGGATCGGTAACCGGCGCTATCGAGGCGCTCGAGCAGGTCGTCCTGCCGCTCGGCGCCCGCACCACCGTGCCCGGCCACGGGCCGGTATTCGAGGGCACCGCCCCGGTCCAGGCCACCCTCGACTACCTGCGGTTCGTCCTCGACCAGGCCGGCCGCGGCCTAGCCGCCGGCGTGTCCCCGCTGGACGCGGCCCGCGACACCGACCTCGGCCGGTTCGCTGACTGGCCGGACGCGGAACGCATCGTCGGCAACCTGCATCGCGCCTACGCCGAACTCGACGGAACCCCGCGCGGCGGTCCCATCGACATCATGGCCGCGCTCGCTGACATGGTCACCTACAACGGCGGTAAGCCGCTCACCTGCCTGGCCTGACCCCGGCGCGCAGCCGGGGCCGCGGTCAGTTCGGGCTGACGGAATCGTGGGCGTAGAGCAACGCGATTGGAATCCGCCATGCCGCCGCCGGAGAGGATGCGCCAGAGCCGCCGCGCCGACGCAGCGGAGACTTACGCCGTCGTCCGGCGCCGTTTCCGCTCCGCTTTATCGTCGGCGGGAAGCGCGGTCGCCCCCATGGAAGAGATCATGTTCAGCGCCCCTCTGATGCTGGCCGGCTCGGTGTCGGCGGCCATCTCGGCCAGGATGAGCATTGGGGTGCGGGCCAGGTGCCTGGCGTTCGCTAGCACCGCCTCGTCGAAGGCCCGGTCTCGGACATGCTGATGGATCTGCCGGTGCTCGGCCGCGCGGCGCGCGTGCACCAGGGCCGGGGTGTGCGCTTCCTGGTACATATATCTCTCGCTGCGCTGGGCGTAGGAAACGATCTGGTCGAAGAGCGGGCCCGGCGCGCCTGTCATGAACGTCTGATGGAACTCGTGATGCGCCCGGTGCCACGCCTCGCCAGCAGCCGGGCCGCCCAGTTCCTCGAGGGTGTCGAGCAGCCGTCCCGCCTGCTCGACGGATTCCGGCGGCAGGGCCGGCAGCGTGAGGCGCATGGCCAGGGCTTCGAGCAGGAGCCGGGTGCCGTAGATCGCGTCCATCTCCGCGCCGTTGAAGCTCGCCACCCGCGAGCGGCGGTTCGGCTCGGCCTCGACGAGTCCCTCTTCCTCGAGCATCCGCAGGGCCTCGCGCAGCGGGGTGCGGCTGATCCCCAGCTCTGCCGCCAGCTCCACCTGGTTGATCACGGTGCCGGCCGGGAGGCGGCCGGAGAGGATGAGCTGACGGATCCGGGCATGAGCCGCCGACGCCGCCAGCCGCTGGCCAGAAAGATCCAGCGGGGTGACGACACTCGCCGGTTCAGTCATCTGGGCCTACACCTCACCGTCACCAGCAGATTCCCGTCGGCGCCGCGCCCGGGACTAGGAACTGACGTCGATGGAAGAGTAGCGCTGCTGGAGGGCTGCCCAGCGCCGCCCCGCCTTACGGCCGCCATCGAGGTACTCCTCGGGTGCGGTGGTGTACGGCGGGCGGGTGGGACCGGGCCTGATCCACCCGGCCGCCTCGAACTCGGCCCGGTCGATCTGGATGTTGTAGCGAGAGAACTCCTCGAAGCTCCCGCCGGGGAAAAGTGTCTCCAGCGCGCCGGCGATGTCGTCGCTCACGCCCTGGGCGTCCTCCCAGCGCCGGGCCGCGATGGCGTCGCGCAGCGCCAGCAGCGGAGCCGGGCCGCAGGCCGCATCCCCGCTCCAGCAGGCCAGCACCTCGTCCGGGAACCGGCGGGCGGAAGCCAGCCAGTCATCGGCCAGCGCGAGCAGCCGGATCCGGCCGGCCACCGCAGCCAGGTCAGCCACGAAGCGGTCACCCATCAGGCTGAGCCCCATGTGCTTCGCCGCCACGATCTGGGGAATCCGGGCCAGCTGCGCATACACCTCACTGGCGATCTTCCCTTTGAACGCGCTGGGATTGTCGTAGACGACCTGCGACTGGCCGGGCAGCGCCTCGGCGATCGCGGCGTGGAACGCCACGATCTGCGCCCCGTCCAGAGCCACCCACATCGGTCGTCCCAGGAACAGGCCGTCCGCGCCGAGATCGGCCAGGCGCCGGCCCCGCTCGATGGTGTCCCTAGTGTTCAGCGTGGTGGCGCCGGCGAACACCGGCACCCGCCCGGACACTGTCTGCACCACCGCGTCGTTGAACGCCAGGACCTCGGCCAGGGTGAGGCTGGCGCCCTCGCCGAAGGTGCCGTTGGTCATGATGACGTCAACACCGGCGGAGACCATCGCCTCGGTCATCCGCTCGGTCTCGGCCAGGTCCACCGTGTCCGCTGAGTCCCAGCGGTCGGCTCCGGGCAGCGCGGGCGTGGGCAGGATGGCGACGACCCCGCGGATGTCGTCGCTGGTGTACCGCGTCACCGGGTCTCGTCTCCGTCCAGCATCGCGGCCGGCCGGTAGACCGGGTGCAGCGGCTGGGCCGGCACCTGGGGAGCCGGGGTGGCATGCAGGGTGGGTTCCGGTTCCTCGTAGAACAGCCCCAGGGCCTGGATCGCGGGAATGTCGTGGACGGAGAAGATGCGTACCGGCTCCTCGGAGTCGTTGCGCAGCGAATACCAGGCATAGTTCGGCACGGCGTAGGTGTCTCCCGGGCCGAACGGCAGCACCTTGCCCTCGACCTCGATGCTCCCGTGCCCCGAGATGACGAACCCGATGCTGCTGGAGGTGCGGCGGTGCGCGCGGCCGGCGAAGCCCGGCGCCAGCTGCTGGACCCAGCAGTCCATCGTGGACATCGTCGGGCCGCCGGTGACCGGGTTGACGTACTGCAGGGCGAGCCCTTCGTACTGATCGCCGGGTGAGTCACCGTAGGCGTCCAGGACCTGCACCACGTCGGACCACTTGTAGCGGAGCGGGAGCCGGCTGTGCCGCGGCCGTTCCCAGGCCGGCCGCAGCCAGTGGCCGGCTCGCAGCGGCTGGGACTCGGCCGCGCCGGGCCGCAGCGGCTGGGAGTCCTGGCCGTAGGTCTCGTAGAACGGCGCGTTGACCGCCATGGTCAGTCCGATGTCCAGCACATCCAGCCAGACGATCTCCTGGCCGGTCGGGTTGTGATGGTCGTGCCAGGAGAACCGCGGGGTCAGGATCAGGTCGAACTGCTCCATGTTCAGTTCTTCGCCGTCCACGGCCGTGTACGCCTCCGGGTGGCCTTCGATCACGAACCGCAGCGCCGACATGCTGTGCCGGTGCGACCAGCACACCTCATGAGCCCGCATGATCTGCACGCCCGCCGAGATCGTGTGGGTGGTGCCCTTCGGCATCCGCTCGATGCCCGGGTTCTGAAAGGTCAGGTTGCACCGGCCGACGCCGGCCGGCCCCAGCGCCTGCGAGGCTTCTTCCAGCCGCTGGCGCGCGAGCTGCCAGGGCCACACGTACCCGACGCCCAGCGGCCTGGGGCCGCCGATCACCGAATTCAGCAGCGGTTCGAACGTCCACTGCCCGATCATGTTGTCCTGCCCGATCCGGGCGTCGAACTGCTCCACTGTCTCGGCGGCGTGCACCGTTTCCGTCATGACATCCACCTTTTATTTACCGAACGAACATGGGTTATTGCGAACTGGCCAGCACCCGCGCGGCCACGGGGTTGACCAGCGGCACGAGCCCGGAGATCTCCACCCGGACCTCGTCGCCGTCGGCCAGCCGCTCACCGCGCGGGGAGCCGACGCCGGCCGGGGTACCGGTCGCGATGACGTCTCCCGGCTCGAGCGTCCAGGTCTGGCTGGCGGCGGCGACGATATCGGAGACGTCGCAGATGAAATCGGACGTTGAACCGTCCTGCTTGACTACCCCGTTGACCAGGCAGCGGACGCTGAGGCGGGCGGGATCAGGCACCATCCACGCCGGCGTGACCGCGCCGATCGGGCAGAAGGTGTCCAGGCTTTTCGAGCCGGCCCAGTCCCACCGGAAGGCCTCGGCCACGGCGGCGGGCCGGCGCAGCAACCCGCGCGCCGTGATGTCGCTGAAGCAGGCATACCCGGCGATGTGCCCGCCCGCCTCGGCGGGTGCGATATCCCGCCCGCCGCGGCCGATCACCACGGCCAGCTCGGCTTCCCAGTCGACCATCATGGCCGGGTCGTCTGGGATCACGATGCTTTCACCGTCTCCGATGAGAGTAGTCGTAGGCGGCACGACGAAGAAGAACGGCCGCCAGGAGCCCAGATCGACCTCACCGCCCATCTCGGCGATGTGATCGCGGTAGTTGGCTCCCACGCACAGCAGCTTGCGCGGATAGTGCACGGAGGCGACGGTCGTCGCCCCCGTGACGGGGGCCAGCCCGCTGACGTCGGTGGCCCGCAGGCTGCCTGCGAGTTGTTCCCAGTCGCCCAGGACCTCGATGAGCCCGTGGTAGCGGCGGAGCTGATCGGGGACGACGAGGCTGCCGTCGGCGCGGCGCACGGCGGCGATGTCCGTGTCAGAGCCGGGCACGCGGCACGTCACAAGACTCCAGTCGGTGCTCATGCCATCCTTCTTTCTGGGTCAGTGGGCGGGGGGCGGTCCGCTGCCGTCCGGGCTCATCGTCGCCTGCGGGCCCCACCAGGCCGACCTGGTCTGGTCCGGGCCGTATTCGCTGGGCGGGTCCTCGGGCAGGAAAAGGTCGCTGTCAGCGAAGTGCTCGACCAGGCGGCCCCACGGATCCATCCAGTAGTCGAACAACTGGCTGCCAAGCTCGTGCCGGCCGGGCCCCCAGGCCGGCCGCCAGCCCCGGTCGGCGAGGTAATCGTGGCCGCCGAACACGGCATCGAAGTCCTGCGTCTCGAACGCGACATGACCGAAATTGGCGCGTTGCCCGCGGAACAGCGCGAGAGCATGATGGTCGGAGTACACGCCGGGATAGCCGCAGCGGACGAAACTGACCGCCTTATGCTTGGGCTCCCCCACGAGCACCGAGTCGGTGGGGATCATCGCCAGCAACTCCCCGTACCACTCGGTGGTGCGCTCGATGCTGGTCACCACCAGCCCGACGTGGCCGACGCGCTTCATCTCCGTCGGCCCCAGCGGGGGGCGCACCGTCGTACTGAACCGGCGTCGTTCATGTGTCGTGTTGACCGGCACCGGCTCGCGCATCGGCAGCGGGGGCACGGTTTCGATCCCGTGGACGATCTCGACGCGGTAACCGTCGGGGTCCCTCAGGACGACCCGCTCGCCGCCACCGGGCTCGTCCATCTTCTCGATCTCACCGCCCCGCGGCGAACGGCTGAGTTCCTCCAGGTCCGCCCGGTCGGCTACCTTCAGGCCGAAACCGAGGAACTGCGGGGGGCCCTGCGACAGCACGTACGTGTGATGCGCCTCGCCGGCCACTCGCAGGTACGTCTGGCCGTTCTCCCGAGCCGAGACGGCCAGGCCGAAGTCACCCAGGAACTGCAGCGCTTCCTCGACGTCTGGCGCGGAGAACCGCACGTACGCGACATCCCGGGCAGCAACCATCGTGGTTCCTCCATTCGCAGAGCAAGGTCAGCCTAAATGTATGCAGGATGAAAAGCAACGCCCATCCGACGCGATGGTGCGATTAGCTGGGCGCTTAAGTCCGTCCCGTTCGGCATATAGAGCATCTGAACTGGGGAAATGCGGTTCCTAGACATCGGGGTACCGAGGCTTTCGCGGACGTGGCCGAATTCCGCCAAGCGGAATACTTAACCACAAGTCTTGTGGCGTGGCGGTCCTGTCTGCATACACTTGCCTAGAAGATTGAGAAGGCGGAGGAGGGATCCATGCAGGCTGAGCCGCACCTGGTGCCCGCGGGGACCCGGCGGGCCGACGTCCGCGACATGGCGATCGTGCACCAGGCCTACCGCCGGGAGTTCGCCCTCGCCCCGCGGATCCTCCGCGAACTTCTCCCAGAGGAGCACGAGCGCCGCGCCGCGGCGGCCGAGTGGTTCGGCATGATGCTGCTGTCCATGCGTCACCACCACGTCGCTGAGGACGCGCTCCTCTACCCGCTTTTGGACGGCCGGGCGCCGCGGGAACTGCTCGATCACATGGAACGGCAGCACCGCATGGTGGAGCAGGCGGTCGCCACGGTGCGGGCCCGGCTGGTGGAGTGGGAGCGCAGAACAGCAGGCTCGGCGGAGGCCCTGGCCGGATCGTACGAGTCCCTGCTGGCCGTCCTCATCCCGCACCTCGACGACGAGGAACGGACCATCGTGCCGCTCATCGGTGACTACCTGACCGCCGAGGAGTACGGTCGCATGGCCACCAGCGGCAACGGCCGTTATGCGCCGCGGACCCTCATGATGGCCTTCGGCGCGATGATCGAGCAGTGCTCCGCGGCGGACGCCGAGTTCATGCTCTCGCACCTGCCGCCGGACGTCCGCGCCGCCTGGAACGAGCGCGGCGCTCAGGAATACGCCAAGTGGATGGCTCTGCTGCGCAACGGGATCCGGCCGGCCCCGGCTCCCGGCCGCGGCGAGCCGGCCGCAAACTGACCAGGAGAGGCTGACCAGCAAAGATGTTCATCGACAAGAGCGTGCCCGGACGGCCAGCGCGGTTCGTCCTGAGTTCCCCCCAACCCGCGGAACTAGCCGTCTTCTACACCCAGCTGTTCCGATGGCGGGCCTGGACGGGCGGGGTTTTCACCCTGGGCGGGCGGACGGTGGCCCAGATGAGAGAGGGCCAGGGCGGTTGGCTGCCCTACCTGACGGTGCCTGACCTGCCGGCCGCGATCAGGCAAGCCCGCGCGGCCGGGGCGAGCCCAGTCGGATCGGCGGACGATCCGTCCAGCCTCAGTGCGGTGATCGTGGACCCGACCGGGACACCGCTGGGCCTCTCCGAGCCCGGCGAACAGCCCGCCATGGAGGTGATGGCCGAGGACGGGGCGGTCATCTGGGTCGAGCAGAAAACCTACCAGCAGGAGGCCGCCACCAGCTTCCTGTCGGGCCTGTTCGGGTATGAGTTCGCCGGACGGACGGGGCCCGGCAAGGTACGGGTAGCCCAGACCGAGGGGCCTGCCTTCGGCGGGGTCATGGAGTTCGACGACCGCTGGGCGCCCGACACCAAGCCGCACTGGCTGCTGTACTTTCAGGTCGCCGATACGCAGGCGAGCCTGGACCTGGCGGTCGGCCTCGGCGGCTCAGTCTGGTTCGCGCCCTTCGACACCCCGCTCGGCTATATGGCCTACCTGCGCGACCCGCAGGGCAACGCCTTCGCCGTCGTGCGCCTGTCCGCTCCGGGCGCAGCCATGACCGGGGGGAACCGGTGACCGCGGCCACGGCCGAGCTGCGGCCGATGTTCATCGGGGGCCGCCCGGCGCCGGCGGCCAGCGGTGCCAGCCGGGAGGCGGTCAACCCCGCCACCGGTGAGGTCCTGGCCCTGGTGCCGGAGGCCGGCCGGGACGACGTCGACCGTGCCGTCCAGGCCGCCCAGGAGGCCTTCCCGGGCTGGCGGCGGGTGCCCGCCAACGAGCGGGCGGCCGCGATCTCGGCCCTGGCCGACCGGATCATGGAGCACGCCGAGGAACTCGCGGTCCTCGACGTGGTGGATAACGGCAGCCCGATCGCCGAGATGCGCAACGACGCCCGGCTCGCGGCCGCCCTGATGCGCTACATCGCCGGGGCCGCGATGCTGGTGCGAGGCCACACCGTGCCGACCATGACCGGCCGGCTCAATTACTCGCTGCACCAGCCGTTCGGCGTGGTCGGCAAGATCGTGCCGTTCAACCACCCGCTGCTGTTCGCCGCCCGCGGCATCGCCGCCCCGCTGGTCACCGGGAACACCCTGGTGCTCAAGCCCAGCGAGCACACCAGCCTGTCGGCGCTGCGGCTGGCCGAACTCGCCGCGGACCTGTTCCCGCCGGGCGTGCTGAACGTCATCACCGGGGACGGGGCCGTGGCCGGTGACGCCATCGTGCGGCACCCGGTGATCCGCCGGATCCACTTCACCGGCTCCGACGTCACCGGGCGCCGGATCCTGCTGGCCGCCAACGCCGACCGCCTCGCCACCGTGACCCTGGAACTGGGCGGGAAGAACCCGCTGGTCATCTTCCCCGACGCCGATATCGACGTCGCGGTCGAAGCCGCGGTCCGCGGGATGAACTTCACCTGGCAGGGCCAGTCCTGCGGCTCGACGTCACGCCTGCTGGTGCACCGCGACCTGTACCCGGCCGTCATCGACCGGCTGGGCGCCGCGATCGAGTCGATGCGGGCCGGGCCTCCGCTGGCCGAGGACACCCAGACGGGGTCGATCGTCAACGCCGCGCAGCTGGCCAAGGTAGAGCAGTACATCAAGATCGGCCTCGACGAAGGCGCCCGGCTCGTCACCGGCGGCCGCCGGCTGACCGAGGGCGCTTTCGGCTCAGGCCTGTTCGTTCCGCCGACGCTGTTCAGCGACGTTACCCCCGGGTCCCGGCTGGAGCAGGAGGAAATCTTCGGCCCGGTGCTGGCGGCGATGCCGTTCGGCAGCTACGAGGAAGCACTGAAGATCGCCAACGGCGTGCCGTACGGGCTTACCGCCAGCGTGTTCACCGGTGCCCTCGGCATCGCGCACCGGTTCGCCGCCGATGTCGAGGCCGGCTACGTCTGGGTCAACGAGGTGTCCCGGCACGTCCTGGGCGTGCCCTTCGGCGGCGTCAAGAACAGCGGCCTGGGACGGGAGGAAGACCTGGAGGAGCTCTACTCCTACACCGAGACCAAGAACGTGCACGTGAACTTCGATGCCTAGCCTGCGCGAGAAGGTCGCGCTCGCCTCGCGCATCCTGGCGGCGCACGGTCACGATGACCTCATCTGGGGCCACGCCTCCTGCCGCGACCCCGACGGGCGCGGCGCCTGGCTGAAGTCCGCCACCTGGGGGCTGGCCGAGGTCACCGCCGAGCGGGTGCACCTGGTATCCGGCGCCGGTGATGTCCTGGAGGGGGCCGGCCCGCGGCACAGCGAGTACCCGATCCACACGGAGATCTACGCCGCCCGCAGCGACGTCGGCGGGGTCGTGCACACGCACCCGCCGTACCCGATCGGCCTGGCCGCCAGCGGGCAGCGCCTGCGGCCGCTGTCCCACGCGGCCACGATGTTCGTTCCGCCCGACGTCCCGGTCTTCACCTCGACCAGCGACCTGATCCTTACCGCCGAACTCGGCAAGGAAGTCGCCGGGGTTCTCGGTGGCGCTCGCGCGGCCTTCCTGGTGAATCACGGCATCGTCACGGTGGGCCCGACCCTGGAGGCGGCCACGGTCGCCGCGGTGCTGCTGGAGCGGGCCTGCCGGCAGCAGTTGGTGACGGCGTCGTTCGGCGGCTGGGCGAGCTGGACCGACGACGAGGAAGCCCGGCGGAAACGTCGGCACATGGTCAGCGACCAGGCCATCTCAGCCGTATGGGACTACCTCGTCCGCTCCCTGGAGGAGATGACATGACTGACATCGAGACCGACGTCCTCGTCGTCGGCGCCGGGCCGGCCGGAGCTACGGCCGCCCTGGCCCTGGCCAGCTACGGGGTACAGGTCATCTGCCTGAACAAGTACCGTTCCACCTCGCCAACGCCTCGCGCGCACATCACGAACCAGCGGGCGATGGAGATCCTGCGCGAGTTCGGCCTGGAGCGGCAGGCGATGGCGGTGGCTACCCCGCACCAGCTCATGCGGGACAACGTCTACTGCACCTCGCTGGCAGGCCAGGAGCTGGGCCGGTTCGAGGCGTGGAGCACCCATCCGCTGCTGCAGGCCCAGCACGACCTGGCCAGCCCGTGCATGATGGTCGACCTGACCCAGGAGATGATGGAACCGATCCTCGTCACCGAGGCGACCCGGCGCGGGGCGCGGGTCCGTTTCGACACCGAGCTGGCCAGCTTCACCCAGGACGAGGACGGCGTCACCGCCACCGTGCTGGACCGCGTGACCGGCGCCCAGTACCGGATCCGGGCCCGGTACATGATCGGCGCGGACGGCGGCAACTCGCTCGTAGTGCAGCAGCTCGGGCTGCGGCTGCAAGGCAAGTCGAAGCTGGGCGCCTCCATCGGGATCGGGTTCCGCGCCGACTTGCGCCGCTTCATCGAGCACCGTCCCGGCGACATGTACTGGATGATCCAGCCGGGGCACGGGATCATGGGCTACGGCATCGGCGGGCTGCGGCTGGTCCGGGCCTGGGACCGGTGGATCGCGAGCTGGGGCTATGACCCGGCAGAGCCACCGCCGGAGCTCAGCGACGCCGAGGCCATCGCCGTCGTGCACCGCCTGCTCGGCGACGACACCATCCCGGTCAAGCTTGAGGCCACGACGACCTGGATGATCAACGAGATCCACGCCACGCTGCTGCGGTCCGGCCGGGTGTTCGCCATGGGCGATGCCGTGCACCGCCACCCCCCGATGAACGGCCTGGGCTCCAACACCGCCCTCCAGGACGCCTACAACCTGGCCTGGAAGCTGGCCCTGGTGCTGGCCGGCCAGGCCGGCGAGGCGCTGCTCGACAGCTACGACGCGGAACGGCAGCCGGTGGCCGAGGGCCTGGTGGGAAAGACCATGCGCAACATGGCGCTCTTCGGCCAGATCGCCACGGCGCTGGGATTGACCAGGCACGCGCAGGACCAGGCCGAGATGGACGCCCTAGTGGCCGCCTTCGAGGCACCCACCACCGCGGGTATGCTCCGGCGGCGGGAGTTCCGCGAGGCGATGGCCGGTCTCGTCTACGGGTTCAGCGCGGTGGGCGGCGAGTTCAACCTGCGCTACGTCTCCGGCGCGGTCATCCCGGACGACGTGGACCTCACCGTCGAGGACCCGGAACTGCAGGTGATCCTCGGGCTGCAGAGCGGGCGGCGGCTGCCGCACGTGTGGCTGACCGAACGCCAGCACCGGGTGTCCTCCCTCGACCTGTGCGGCGGGGGAGCGTTCACGCTGCTGACCGGGCTGGCCGGGCAGGCGTGGCAGGCCGCGGCGCGGCAGGTCTCCCAGCGGCTCGGCCTGCCGATCACCGTCCATGTCGTGGGGCCCCGGCAGCGGTACGAGGATCCGTACGGTGACTTCGCCCGGCTCTGCCTGCCGGATGAGACCGGCGCCATCCTGGTCCGCCCGGACCACGTCGTGGCCTGGCACGTGGACGCCATGCCCGGCCAGCCCGCCGAGGCGCTCCAGGCGGTGCTCAGCTCAGTGCTGGGCCTCGCCCCGGCCGCTGCATCCGGCCCGGCCAGCACATCTCAGCCAGTGCCGGTCAGCTGACAGGCTGCCGTCGCAGCCCCCACACCCATAAGGAGAGAAAGCCGTGTCCAACGCCACCGTCATGACCAACGAGCAGATCGCCAGGCAGATCGAGCGCAGCGTGGTCGCTGCCGATGTCGAGATCTTCCGAGCGGTGTACGCCGAGGGCGCCGTGGTCTACCACGCTCTCGCCGACGCGGAGATGAGCGTGGCCGCCAGCCTGCAGTTCCTGCAGGCCGTGCTCGGCGTCACCGAGAAGCTCTGGTACGAGGACGTCCGCATCACCGGGACCGAGAGAGGTTATGTCGATCAGCATTACGCCTGCCTGACGCTGCGCAACGGGACAGAAGTCCGGATCCCGGCCGTGATGGTCGTGACCGTCGAGAACGGCCTCGTCACCAGGCTCGACGAGTACCTGGAAGGCGCGGCCGCCGCCCCCGTCTCGGCAGCTCTGGCCGCCGCGGGCTAAAGCGCCCGGCACGCTAATCGCCCACGACCGCCTTTATCCGATCGGAGTTCACCCATGCCCACCGACCCAGAGATCACCGAGAAACTCGAGAACTTTTCCTGGAACGGCTCGCTCACTCCCGAGCAGGCCATAGAGCTGTGCCGCGCAGCCCGCAACCTGCCCGGCCTGCCGCACAGCCAGGCCGACGGCGGCTTCTACGTTCCTACTCGCTACGACGACGTCATCACCGTCATGGATGACCCCGGGACATTCAGTTCCGCGCCGAGCGTTTTCCGGCCGATTGCCGAGGAGCAGCCACCATTTCCCGCGCTCGAATACGATCCGCCGCATCACAAGGAATGGCGCATCCTTTTCCGCGAACTGGTCAATCCGCGCACGGCCAAGGTCCTGGAACCCCAGGTTCGCGCGGACGTCGACGCGCGCATCGACCGTTTCATCGGCCACGGCGAAGCGGATCTCATCGCTGATGTGGCCCTCTACATCCCGGCCCAGACGATCTGCCGGGCCGCCGGTATCGACGACCTGGAACTCGCCGACCGGATCAGGATCGCTGCCATGGCCGGCATCGACGCCAGCGGGAAGGATCCCGAGAACTTTCCCCGGTTCGTGCTTGAGTTCGGCGAGCTCGTCATGCCGCTGATCTACGAGCGGCGCGAGACTCCGAAGGAAGACTTCCTCACTAGGGTCGCCACCGCGGAGATCCAGGGCCGACGGCTGACCGAGCCGGAAACGGTCGGCACCCTCTTCGGACTCTTCGGGGCGGGTCATCACAGCACGACGTCGGCGATGTCGACACTGTTCTACGACGTGCTCTCGCGGCCCGCGGTGCGCGCCGAACTCGCCGAACAGCCGAAGCTTCTCACCGCGGCCATCGAGGAATCCCTGCGCCTGAACCCACCCTTCTACGGGTTCTTCCGGCGCGTGACCAAGCCGGTGGAAATCTCCAGCACCCAGATCCCGGAGAACGCCACGGTCCTGGCCAACTGGATGAGCGCTAACCGCGATCCCGCTCAGTTCGAGAACCCCGACGAGTTCCGCCTCGACCGGGCCAGGAACAAGCATGTCGCCTTCGGCTACGGTATCCACACCTGCGTCGGCGCGCCGCTGGCCCGGCTCGAGATGCGAGTCAGCCTGGAACAGCTGCTGGCCCGGATTCCGGACCTCGAGCTGACCGGGGATAAACCCGTCAGGTACTTCGGCGGGGCGGGCGCGACCTACCTGGAGTCCTTGCCGGTGCGCTTTACCCCTCGTCCCATGGGCCGCCCCGGCACGGCCTAGCCGTCGCGGAGATATGAGCTTCCGATGCGCACGCAGACGAGAGTTCGGTGGCCGCGGTGCAACTCACCAGGCAGTGGGTAGTCGACGTGTTGCGCAAGGCAGGATTGCCGCAGCTGGCCGAGGAGGCCCTGCATGTCCTGCCCGACCCGGTCGATCGCGGTGCCGCCACCCCGACCTGGTACTTGCCATAGCAATCTTCTGCTGGTAGATTAATTGCTAAAGCAAGCATATTCGCGGGCCGCAGGAAGAGAGAGCCGCACATGGCTGCCATGCAGTTCGGGGTGTTCAGCACGGGATACCTGCCGCAGGATCCGCCGATGACAGGCCACGCCGTGCGGACCAACGAGACCATCCAGGAAATCATCACGCTGGCCCGACACGCCGAGGAAGTCGGCCTGGATGTCTTCGCGATAGGGGAGCATCACAATCAGCCGTTCTTCTCCTCGTCGCCGCCGGTGCTGCTCGCTCACCTGGCCGCGAAGACCTCGACGCTGCAGCTGTCGACGTCTTCCGCCTTGATCACCACGAACGACCCCGTGCGGCTGGCGGAGGAATACGCCCTCCTGCAGCACCTGGCCGGGGGCCGGGTGGATCTGATCCTCGGCCGGGGGAACACCGGCCCGGTCTACCCGTGGTTTGGCCAGGACATCCGCGACGGCATTCCCCTGGCGGTAGAAAACTATGCCCTCCTGCGGCGGCTCTGGGACGAGGAGGTCGTCGACTGGGAGGGCCGGTTCCGCACCCCGCTGCAGGGCTTCACCTCGATCCCGCGGCCGCTGGACGACGTGCCCCCGTTCGTCTGGCACGGCAGCATCCGCAGCCCGGAGATAGCCGAGCAGGCCGCCTACTACGGGGACGGCTACTTCGCCAACAACATCTTCTTTCCGGCCCGGCATTACCAGAAGCTGATCGGGTTCTACCGGCAGCGCTTCGAGCACTACGGCCACGGCACGGCGGCACAGGCGATCGTCGGGCTGGGCGGCCACGTCTTCATCCGGCCCAGCTCCCAGGACGCCAAGGCCGAGTTCCTCCCGCACTTCCGGGCCACGCCGTTCGGGCAGGGCAGCACACTGGACAGCTACATGGAGCAGACGCCACTGGCCGTCGGCAGCCCGCAGGAGATCATTGACCGGTACGCGGGCATGCGCGACCTGTACGGGGACTACCAGCGGCAGCTGTTCCTGCTCAACCTCCCGACCATGTCCCTGAAGACCTCGATGGAGCAGCTCGACGCGCTCGGGGAGATCGTCCCCGTACTCCGCAAGGAACTGGACCGCGGCCGGCCGGCCGACATCCCCGACGCTCCCACCCACGCATCGCGCGTGGCGGCACGTCTTGAAAGAGCATCTGACGCGAACGCCCAGGAAAGGGTGATGAATAGATGAGCACCTACCCGCTCGACGCCGTCACGCGGCAGCTCGCCGTGATCTCGGCCGGGCTCAGCACTCCCTCTTCCACGCGGCTGCTGGCCGACCGGCTGGCCGATGCCACGGCGGCCCGCCTGAGCGCCGAGGGCATCGACACCAAGACGACCGTGATCGAGCTGCGTGATCATGCGATGGCGATCACCAGCAACCTGATCAGCGGATTCGCCAGCGAAGAACTCGAAGCGACCATCGAATCGCTCACCGGCGCGGACGGGGCTATCTTCTGCACGCCGATCTTCACCACCAGTTACAGCGGGCTTTTCAAATCGTTCCTTGACGTGATCGAGCCGGGCGCGCTGGCCGGCCTGCCCCTCGTCATCGGCGCCACCGGCGGAACCGAACGGCACTCCCTCGCCCTCGACTACGCCATCCGGCCCCTCTTTACCTATCACCGGGCCGTCGTCACACCCACCGGCGTGTACGCGGCCACCGGCGACTGGGGCAGCTCGGGCGACGGCCCGGATTCCGGCCTGTCCCAGCGAATCGGTCGTGCCGCATCCGAACTCGCCGGGCTGATGCGCGATTCCGCGCGTAGTCACCAGATCCGGGACCCGTTTGCGCTCCCGGCCGGATTCAGCCCGACCGGAACGCATTAGCAGCGGACGGAGCGAACATCATGGACGCACACCTGGAAATGGGACTCGACACCTTCGGTGACGTGTCCGTCGGTGACGACGGGCACCCGGTCACCCAGGCGCAGGTCATCCGTGACATCGTCGCGGAAGGCGTGCTCGCCGGCCAGGTCGGTGTCCAGCACTTCGGCATCGGCGAGCACCACCGCGATGACTTCGCCGTCTCCGTTCCGGACATGCTGCTGGCCGCGATCGCCGCGCGAAGCTCGGCCATCCGCCTTGGCTCATCGGTAACCGTGCTGAGCTCGGATGACCCGGTACGGGTATATCAGCGATTTGCCACCCTCGACGCGATCTCCGGCGGCCGCGCCGAGATCACCGTCGGACGCGGCTCGTTCACCGAATCCTTCCCGCTCTTCGGCTACGACCTCGCCGATTACGAACTCCTCTTCGAGGAGAAGCTCGACCTCCTGGCCAGGCTGCGCACCGAAGGTCCCGTCACCTGGTCGGGCACCACCCGGAACGCCCTGACCGGCCAGCGGGTCTATCCCACCACCGAATCCGGCCAGCTCCCGATCTGGGTGGGCGTCGGTGGTAGCCAGGAGTCCGTGGTCCGCGCCGCCCGGCACGGGCTGCCGATGATGCTCGCCATCATCGGCGGGAATCCCGCGCGGTTTTCCCCCTACATAGACCTCTACCGCAGGGCCACGGACAAATTCGGCCAAGGTCCGCTACCGGTCGGCGTGCACTCCGGCGGTTTCATCGCCGAGACCGACGAACAGGCACGCGACACGCTGTATCCGTACTACAAGGCCGGCCGCGACCGGATCGGGCGCGAACGAGGCTGGCCGCCCGTGACCCGGCCGCAGTACGAGCACGACATTGACCACGGCTCACTGTATGTGGGCAGCCCCGCCACGGTCGCGGAGAAGATCGCCGGCACCGTAACGACTCTGGGCGTGCAGCGCTTCGACCTTAAGTACAGCAACGGCGCGGTGCCGCACCGCCTGCTGATGCACAGCATCGAGCTGTACGGCACCGAAGTCATGCCACGCGTCCGGGAGATCCTCCAGCCGTCCTCCGCCCTCACCGCGTAACCAGCTGCCCCGGGAGGAATCGCCAGATGGACACTGACGTGCTATTCGAGCCGGTACACATCGGTTCGGTGCCGGTCAAGAACCGGATCGTGATGGGGCCGATGGCCCTCGCCGACTCGTTCCCGCCCGGCTACGCCAGCGCGCAGACCCGTGCTGTCTACGCCGAGCGGGCGGCGGGCGGGGTCGGCATGATCATCATGGGCGGCACGGTCGGCACCCGGCAGGCGTGGCAGAGCGCACCGTTCGCCAACGTGCTGCGCTTCGATACCGAGGAGACGCTCGCGAGCCTCGCGGAGATCCCGGAGACCGTCCACCGTTTCGACTGCCGTATCTTCGCGCAGCTGATGCAGGGCTACGGCCGTGGCGGGTCGTCCCGCATCCGGGGGGTGCAGTCAGCCGCGGCGTCCCCCGGCCAGCTGGTCCTTAAGGGCGGCATGGGCATTCCGGGGTTCATGGACGACTACGTAGGGGAGATGCCCCGCGAGCTCGGGCTGGAAGAGATCGAAGCGATCGAGGACGACGTGGGTGTGGCAGCGTCGCGGGCCCAGCGCGCCGGCTTCGACGGGGTCGAATTGCCTTGCTTCATCGGCTACCTGGCCGCCGGCTTCCTGTCACCGCGCCTCAACCGGCGCACCGACCAGTACGGCGGCAGCCTGGAGAACCGCGCCCGGTTCATCATCAATAACGTCCGGCAGGTCCGCAGGCGTACCGGCGCTGACTTCCCGGTCGGCGTCCGGCTCACGGCCGATGACCACGTCGAAGGCGGGATCCGGCTCGAGGAGTCCTTGCAGGTCGCGCGCTGGCTGGTGGGCGAGGGCGTGAACTACGTCAACGTCTTCGAGGGCGGGTATGAGGTGATGGAGCTGACGAGTTCGACCCGCGACGGGCAGATGCTCGACAACGGCACCCCGCAGGCGTTCACCCGCGAGCTCGACGTGCCGGTGCTGTGCCCGGGCGTGCACGACCCGCACAACGCCGCGCGGATGATCGCGGCCGGCCAGGCGGACATGGTCTCGCTCACCCGGGCCCTGCTCGCCGACCCGCACTGGGCGGATAAGACCCGGCTGGGGCGCACCGCGGACATCACCCGGTGCGACCGCTCGAACGAGTGCGTTTCCCTGCTCTTCAAGGGTCTGCCGGTGCGCTGCCGCAACAATGCCGAGCTCGGCTGGGAGCGGCTGCGCCCCGCGACCGGTCCCAGTGTCCATTAGCCCTGCAGCCGATCGCCGTGCGCGTAGGTGTAACTGGCCTGCACGATGCCAAACACGATGTCGAGTTCCGGCAGATCTCGCGGACCGTAGATCATGATAAGGGTGGGCGGGTACAGGCCCATGGTGACGACCGGGTGGTACACACCCCAGCCCTGCTGGACGGCGTGAGCGGCGTCCGGTTCGCGCAGGAACAGGTGCAGGCTGCTGTCGCGCCGACCGTGCAGGTGCGCGAATTCGGTCCCGTCGGGCGCGAAGGCCGTGGCGGGCCCGCGGCCGGCATCCAGATGCAACGACCTGGAATCGGGCAGCGAGATCGCGCTGCGCCCGGTCCGGACACCGGGCAGCCGCGCCATCGCTCGCCACAGCGTCTCCTGGATAGGGGGAGGAGAGGTCTGGTCTAGCTGCTGATGCGGAGTCATCCGGGTGGTCGCGGGGGACGGGCCTGGCCTGGGCGGAAGACTCAGTAGCTGGCCGCCGGCCCCGGTTGGTGCAGGTGTTTGCTGTCTCATGCCTGCTACGTTAGTATCTACCTGATACTAGTTACCTATAGGAAAGTAAGGGATTATGGGTGTGATCCAGCGCACATTCGATGCGTGCCCCGTAACTCCCGTCATCGAGGTCATCTTGGGCCGCTGGACGGTCCCCATTCTGTGGCTGCTGAACCAGCACGGACGCCAGCGCTTCGGAGAGATCCAGCAGGCACTGCCAGGCGTCACGCCCAAGGTCCTCACCCAGCGCCTCCGGCAGCTGGAAACAGACGGCCTCGTCACGCGGCAGTACTACGCCGAGATGCCGCCGCGCGTGGAATACGAGGCCACCCCCCTCGCTCGCTCACTCGGGCCGGTCTTCCAGGCTCTGGAAACCTGGTCGCAAGATCATCTCGCCGAGCTGCTCCGCGCCCGGAAGAGCTGAGCCGCGGCTGTCGTACCCGGCGGCAAGATTACGGCTGGGGGCCGTCGTACCCTTCGACGATGACCAAGTCGCCGTTGGCCGCGCCGATCCGCAGCCGGTGGGCTGCCTCGTACTCCGGATCGTGATAGCAGTTGTACGCGGATTCGTAATCAGGGAATTCGATGACGACCTGGCGCTCGCGTGCCGTTCCCTCGGCCACATCCTGCTGGCCCCAGCGGACGAGGAATCTCGCCCCGTACCGCCGGAGCACGCCTCGGTTCGCCTTCGTGTATTCGCTGTGCCGCTTCATGTCGGTGATGTCACTCTGGACGATCCAGTAACCCTTTGCCATGGTCGCTCCTTGCGCTTCCGGGCTTTTCGGCCCAAACGGTCTTTCCGTGGATTTTGAATCAAGGCCGGCGGATGCCGGGGAGGGCAGCGGTAAAGCCGGCGGCGGCGAGGGTCACGGTGAGGCCCGCGGTGACGAGCGGCGTGTTGCCGGCCGCGTGCCCGAGGGTCAGGTCGCGGGCCGCATCAATCGCGTGGGTGAGCGGATTGACGTGCGCGACGGCCTGCAGCCAGCCGGGCAGCCCGGCGATCGGGACGAAGGCGCTGGAGGCGAACATCAGCGGGAACATGACCAGGAAGCCGATGCTCTGCATCAGTTCAGCGTTGCGGAGCCAGGTAGCTGCGGCGAGGAAGACCCAGCCCAGGCCCCAGCTGACGGCCATGGCCAGCACCAGCGCCCCGAGCACGCCCGGCACGCCGCCCGCCGGGGAAAAACGGAACACCGCCACGGCCAGGACGATGATGACGCCGAGCTGGACCAGGCCGCGGATCAGGTCGGTGACGCTCCGTGCGGTCAGGACCGATCCCATCCAGATGGGCATGGCGCGGAACCTGGCCACAACGCCATTGGTCAGGTCGGTGGTAAGCCCGACGCCGGATACCAGGGCCGATTGCATTGCCGTGTTGACCAGGATGGCCGGCACGAGGTAATCGATGTAGCTGACGCCAGCCGGGAAACTGGACGTGCCGGCCAGGCTCTTGAAAACCTGGCTGAACAGCACGAGCAGGATGACCGGCTGCAGCAGGGCCAGCATGACGCTGCGCGGATCGGTCACCAGTGTCCGCAACGATCTGGCGGTCAGCAGCCTGATCCGGGCCGCCAGGCTGCTCCCCCGCCAGTTCCGCGACGCGACAGGCCCGGCTGGCGTGACGACGGTGGTGCGCTGAGTGTCGGTCATGGTCATCGTAATCTCCGGAGGTCATGCTGCCGTGCGGGCAGCGGCGGCGGGGTAAGCAGCATGGCCAGCGCCGGGCCCGGCCAGGGACAGGTAGACGTCATCGAGGGTGGGCTCGGCGATGCGGAGTTCGGTCGCTTCAAGGCCGGCCCGGTCGATGGCCAGGATGACGGTGGTCACGTCGTGCGCGTCGGTTACAGGTGTGACGACCGAGCCCCGCCCGGGGTCGGTCACCGGTTCCAGGCCCGTGGCGGCGATGGCCGCCGCGGCCGTGGTCACCGCGGCGGCCGGGTCCCTGTCCTTGGTGAAGCTCGTGGTCACGGTGCGCCGCCCTACTCTGGCCTTGAGTTCCGCCGCGGTCCCGGACGCGACCACCCGGCCGGCGGCCAGGACCGTGATGCTGTCCGCGAGCCGGTCGGCTTCGTCGAGGTATTGCGTAGTGAGCAGCACGGTGGTGCCCTCGCTGGTGAGTTCGGCGATCGTGTCCCAGACGGCGAGCCGGGCCTGCGGATCGAGCCCGGTGGTCGGCTCGTCGAGGAAGATGACCTCAGGACTGCCGACCAGGCTGGCCGCCAGGTCGAGGCGGCGGCGCATGCCACCGGAGTAGGTGCTGGCCGGACGCCCGGCAGCACCGGAAAGTTCGAAGGCCTCCAGCAGCTCATCGGCCCGGGCCGCTGCTTCCTGCCGCCTGGCGCCCAGCAAGCCGGCGATCAGGCGGAGGTTGTCCCGGCCGGACAGCTGCTCGTCCACCGCGGCGTACTGGCCGGTAAGGCCGATCCGGCGGCGGACTTCCCGCGGCTGGCGGACGATGTCGAAGCCGCCGACCTGCGCCGTGCCGCTGTCCGGGCCAGCAGCGTAGTCAGGATGTTCACCAGGGTGGTCTTGCCCGCGCCATTGTGGCCGAGTAGTCCCAGCACGCTGCCGCGGGCCGCCCCGATACTCACATGGTCCAGGGCGGTGACGGAACCGAACGAGATGCTGAGCTGGTCCGCGTCGATCATGAGGTCACTCACTGGTCCTCCAGGAGCTGAGTGCGGAGGGATCTGGCGGCGCCGTTTATCCCGGACATGTCTCGCTCAACCGCCCGCCCCGCCCCGCCTGTTCCTTGCTAGAGCAAGTTCTTCTGGGCAGAACCTGGCCGGATCCGTTTGATATTTGCTGAGGCAAGTATTAGCCTGTGCATAAGAACTTGCTACAGCAAGTATCTTGCCTCTTAAGGAGCTAGTCATGCCGAACGGATACACCCCTCTCAGCCCGGCCGACACCGCGATCGTCCTGGTTGACCATCAGCCCGGGGTCCTGGCCATGGTGGGCAGCCTGCCCGCCCCGGTCATCACAAGCAACGTAACCATGCTGGCGCGGCTCGGTGAGGAGATGGGCCTGCCCCTGCTGATCACCAGCACCCGCGAAACGCTGGAGTTCCTCGGCACCAACCTGCCCGAGATCCAGGCCGCCGCCCCCAAGGCCTACGAGAACAGGGTCGCCCGGGACGGCGCCCTGAACGCCTTCCAGGACCCGGCGTTCGTCCAGGCCGTGGCCGCGCTCGGACGGCCCAACCTGGTCATGCCCGGCCTGCTCACCGACGTCTGCCTGTTCAATACCACGGTCTCCGCCGTGGCCGCCGGCTACCGCGTCATCATCCCGGCCGATGCCAGCGGCACCACCACCGCGCTGGCCGACGCCGTCACCTACGACCGCCTCCGCAGCGCCGGCGCCGAGGTGGCCTCGACCTACGGCGTCCTGTTCGAGCTGTACTCGGACCTCAGCACGCCTGAGGGCCACCAGGCCGAGGCCATCGCCTCGGCCAGCGTCTCCGCGTCCTGACCAGCGCCGGCACCGCCGGTCAGCCCGGCTCGAGCCACTGGGGGCGGCGGCCGGCTGGTACCCCCAGCCGGCCGGCGCCCTCAGGGCGGAGCGGAAGGCTAGCACCTGATTCTGACTTTCTCTGAGCGGAAGGCCCCCATGGCGATCATGCCGATTGTGACCCCTCCCCACGACGGGGACGTCTTGGCGTTCAGCCCCGGCGAACTGCTCGTCTGGAAAGGCACGCTCGCCAGCACCGGAGCTTGTGGCGTGCCCGGGGCTAAGCCGCCCCACCCGGCCGGTGACCCGCAGGGCCGCACTGCTCTCGATCACATCGAGGTAGCGTACGTTCCGCCCGCTGAGGACCCCGAGGTGCGCGGTCTCGCCGCTCTCCCCGGTCAGCCACTCAAGCACCGGCCTGGCCACCCGGCCGATCCCGGATGCGTCGGACGCCGTCTGCCCGATCCCGAAAAGGCGGGGTCCGGCCCGGTAGGCCCGGGTGACCGGATCCTGCTCAGCGAAGCCCCGGTAGGTAAGCATCGCCATGAGCCGGTGGGCGGTCGACTGGCCAATGCCCAGGTGCTCACGAATCTCAGCGAGCCGCAGCTCCGGCCGCCGGGCGAGCAGCTCCAGAGCGAGCAGGGTCCGGTCGACCGCACCGACAGGGTACTGCGGACTGGGCCGCCGCGGCTCAGCGCCGGCGGCCGGACCGGGTTCTCCATGATCCATGCTCACCTCGGGACGCCTCACCGTTCCGGGTCCTGCGGCCCGGCTGGAACAGCAAGCTCGCGGGCGATACGCTGCGCGGTCGCGGTCAGCTGGGAACTCCACTCGGGCAGTCGCTCGCGACGATACCGGGCGGTCGGCATGGCGATGGATACCGCGGCCAGCGGCGCACCTTCGGCTCCGGGCACCGTGCATCCGATGGCGATCAGCCCGGTCTCGGTGGCCTGGTTGTTGACGGCGAAGCCCAGCCGCCGGATCCGCCTCAGGTCGCGGAGCAGCCGCGGTATGTCGGTGACGGGCGAGTCCGGCCCGGCGTAGAGGGCCTCGATCGCCTCATCGGTCCACGTCGCCAGCACGGCCCGGCCGCCCGAGACGAGGTGGGCCGGCAGCATGCGGCCTTCCCGGTCCCCGACCCGTAGCACCTGCGTGCATTCCGCTGAAGCCACGAACCGCACCTGATCCCCGCTGACCACCATCACATGTGTCGTCTCGTTGGTGAGGCCGGTCAGCCGCTGCAGATGAGGAAGTGCCGCCTTCCGCAGTTCGGCGACGGGCTCGGGTATGGCCCGACTCCGCAGGACCGGACCCGCCGTGTACCGCCGGTCGGGTCCTTGCTCGGCGAAGTCACGGTACACCAGCATCGTGAGCAGGCGGTGCGCCGTCGAGCGCGCCACCCCCAGGCGCTCGGCCGCATCAGCGACGCGCAAGGGCCCCTCCTGCTGCAGCACCGCGGCCAGGCGGAGGGCATGGTCCACCGAGTCGATGCTGTAGGCCGGACGATTCTTCACTCTGGAATCCTACATCCGCTCTACAGAATCCTAATGCTGGCGCAACTGTCTCTTCGGGGCCGTGCGCTCACCGCGGACCTTTCGTCCAGAGGCGGCGACGCGCTACAGCCAGCGGGGCAGGGCGGGCAGCGGCCCACTCGCCTGCAGCCCCGTTCCGGCCGACCGGCCGGTGAGCCACGCTGTCACCGCGGGCAGAGGGCCGGCGACGGTGACACGGCCACTTCCCCACGCACCGCCGCCGGCCCGCACCGTGACGTCGGGAACCTGGTTACGACGGGCCCAACTGGCGAAGACGTCGCCGGCGAGCGCGGCGAGCACCTCGCCGGGCATATCGCCGAAGCCGACGTCGGCAGCGAGATCCACGGCGTGGACCCACACCTCCCGGCAGCGCATCCACGGCACCTCACGGGCCGGCACCGTCCGGCCCTGAGCCGTCCGCACCGATGCCGACCATGCGGCGTCAGGCAGCTGCCGCATCGCGTCGCCGAGCCGGACGGCGGCAGCCGCGGCATGGTGGCGCAACTCATCCGGCGGTAGCGTCGCGGCGGCGGCTATCTGCGTGTCGCGTGCCTCGGGCGAGGGATACATCGGGGTCTCCACGCCGGTGCGCGCCCAGCGGAGCAGGTTAATGAGCGCGTCGGCGTTGCCCGCCAAGTGCGCGAGCAGGTGAGCCCGGTCCCAGCCCGGCAGCAGGGTGGGGTCACCGCCGTCGTCGGGCAGCTGTCGGATAACGGCGGATAGCCGCTTTTCCCCTAGCTCGCACCAGGAGAGCAGCGCGGCGGGAGCAGTCATGGCCGCTTCTCGGCCACGCACGTGTTGCTGCAGGCTCCCAGCCCTGCGATCGAGGTGGTCAGTACCTGGCCCGGCTGCAGGTAGCGCGGTGGCGTGCGAGCGTGGCCCACTCCGCCGGGGTTTCCCAGGGCGACGACATCGCCGGGCTGCAACGTCAGGATCATCGAGATGTAGGCGACGGTGGCAGCCGGCCCGAACACGAGATCGGCGGTGTTCGCCGTCTGCATCGTGTCGCCATCGACTGTGCAGGAGAGCTCGAGTCGCTTTCCTGCCTCGTCCGGGGTGACCAGCTCCGGGCCCAGGGGGGTGGTGGCCTCGAACGTCTTGCCCTGCAGCCACTGCAGGGTCCGGTACTGCCAGTCGCGGGCCGTGACGTCGTTGATGACGGTGTAGCCGGCTATGGCCGCCTCAGCGGCCTGCTCGTCGGCGTGCCGCACCGGCGCACCGATCACCAGTGCCAGCTCAGCTTCCCAGTCGACCGCCTCGGACGCAGCTGGAAGGACGATGTCGTCGCGTGCCCCGATAAGAGCCTCGGCATACTTAGCGAACAGCGTCGGGTAGCGCGGGGTCTCCCGGCCCATCTCACGGATGTGCGCCGCGTAGTTGACTCCCACGCAAATGATCTTGCCGGGACAAGGCACCACCGGTGCGTAATCAAGGCCGTCCCGGTCGTGCACCGGTCCGGCGGCGGCCTCGGCGACCGCTCGCCAGTCCGGTGCCGCCAGGAGGGCACCGATGTCGGGATGACCTGTCTCGACCGCTCGGTCAGCATCGACCCGGACCGCGCGGGTGCCACGGGCGGTCCGGATGGTCGCCAGCCTCACGCGACCACCTCGGTGCGCAGCAGGGACAGCTTCTCGAAGATCGGCGCGTCTGAGTAGGTGAACAGGTCCAGTCCCTCCTCGGCGGCAGTCAGACTGAACTCGGTCCACGCCGGGACGGCGATTACGTCACCATGGACCACCGTGAGCGGCTGCCCGTTCAGCGTCACGGTGCCGCCTCCGGAAAAGACCTGCCACACCGAGGACGCCGACGTGCGGGTGCACCGTGTCTTCATCTCCGGCGCCAGCCGGTGCATCTCGGTTCGCATCGTCGTCAGCGCGTCTCCACCGGTGGTGGGATTAGTGAACCGGATCGCGGCGTGCCCGGGCTCGACGACGGCGCCGTCGACTTTCTCGGCGGCCAGTTCCAGCTGGGCGGCTAGTGCTGCGCCGGTGTGCGCCCAGCGATAGGCCATCAACGGCGACGACGGCGAAGCCCCGGCCGCGGCCACCGGAGTCAGGCCGGGACCGCCCCACAGCCGCTCGGACCGCGACCGATCCGGAGTTCGCTTGTCCCGCACCTCGTCCGGTCCGAACTCGAAGAAGCCCTGGTCAGTGGCGGCGACAAAGGGAATGTCCAGGCCGTCCAGCCAGGCCATCGGGGTATCAGAAACATTCTGGTGGCCATGGAAGCGCCAACCCGGCGTCAGCAGCAAGTCACCCCGGCGCATGGCGACCGGGTCACCGTCGACAACCGTCCAGACCCCCTCGCCCTCGAGCACGAAACGGAAAGCGGACTGCGAGTGCCGGTGCTCCGGGGCGCTCTCACGGGGAGCGAGGTACTGGATCGCCGCCCACAGCGTAGGGGTGGCGAACGGATCACCGGGAAGTCCTGGATTGCCGAGGCCGATCGCCCGTCGCTCCCCGCCCCGCCCCACCGGTACGAGCGCGGCGCTGCGGGCCGCCAGCGGGTGGAGCTCGGCCCAACGCCATACGTGCGGCACCGCCCTCGGCTGCGGAGCTGCCGGCATCAGTCCCTCACGGGTGAGCCACAGCGGGGTCATGCCGGCCGCCTCGAAATCGCGGTAGAGCTCGGTCAGTTGCGCCTGATGTTCCTCGCTGTCGAAGTCGGCAGGCGCAGGCCCGCTGCCCAGAAGGGTCATGGTTCGTCTCCTCTGTGAAGCCCCGCGGGGCATGACGCGTCTGCCACCACGCTAGGCAGGCGCCGAGCCGGAGAGAACAGATGCTGACGCCTATTCTGGTCAGCGGAATCGCCGACTGCTGGCGGACAGCGCATTAGCGCCGTCCCGGCTCCCAGGAGTCTCCAGTATTCTGGACAGCGGAATACTAGCCCGGTATCATTGCGCTCTCCAGAAACCGTCTTACCGTCGGACTATGGTGAACTCGGTCACGGCAGTAGATCAGGTGCTCGTGGTGGGCGGCGGCATCGGCGGTCTCGCCACCGCCTACGCGTTGGCCCAGACGGGGCTGCAGGTGCGCGTGCTGGAACGGGCGGCCGAGTTCGCCGAGATCGGCGCCGGCCTCCAGCTCGCTCCCAACGCCACTCGCCTACTGCGCCGGTTCGGCCTGCTCGGGGACGTGCTGACCACGTCCGTCCGGCCTCGTCGCCTAGTGGCCCGCAACGCTGTCAGCGGCGAGGAACTGACCTGGCTGGACCTGGCCGCGACTGCGGAGCGCTACGGCGCCCCCTACATCGTGCTGCACCGCAGCGATCTGCTGAACGTCCTGCTCGCCCGTTGCCGGGCCGAGAGCCGGATTGAACTGGAGACGTCCAAGCGGGTGGTGCGCACTACGGACCATGGCGACGTCGTCGAGGTCGCCTGCGCCGACGGGACTATCTACCAGGCCACCGCCGTCGTGGGTGCCGACGGACTGAACTCGGTGGTCCGGCCGCTCGTTGTGCAGGACCAGCCGATCTGCTCGGGGTACGTCGCCTACCGCGGTGCGGTGCCGCTGGACACCATACGAGGGCGCCCGCCGCTCGAGGACGTCATCGTATGGTTCGGCCCCGGTATGCACCTCGTGCAGTACCCCGTGCGCAGCGCCACGCTTTACAACCAGGTGGCCGTCTTCCGCAGCGACGCATTCGCGGCCGGTGCCCAGGACTGGGGCACTCCCGAAGAACTGGACGCCCGCTTCTCGGTCTGCGCCGGGCCGGTCCGCGAAGCGCTCCCGGCGCTGCGCCGCGACCGCCGCTGGCCGATGTACGACCGGATCCCGTCCGGGACCTGGTCGAAGGGCCGAGTCGTCCTCATCGGAGACGCCGCCCACCCGATGCTGCAGTACCTGGCCCAGGGCGCCTGCCAGGCGATGGAGGACGCCGCCGCGCTCGCCGGTGCGCTGGAGAAGACAGCCACGACGCCGCATCTGGCCGCCGGGGACCTGGAAGTCGCCTTCGGCGAATACCAGGCGGCACGCGTCGAGCAGGCCGGCCGCGTCCAACGTGCCGCCCGGACATGGGGTGATATCTGGCACGTCGACGGCTTGGCCATGGCGCTGCGCGATGAGGCTTTCCGGCTGCGGCCGCTCAACGATTACCGGCACGTCGACTGGCTCTACGCCGGCGATCAGCTCACGCAGGAATACGGAACCGATCTGGCGAGCACATCGGCGAACTGACACGACGGCGTGACCGCCCGCGCGGGTGGCAACGGGATGGTTACTCAGTCCGGCCGCGGGCTGGGCGCTGCGGGCTGCGGGCGTTGTTGCTGGGGTGAGATGTCGCCGTCGATGTAGCGCTGGCGGTTCGGCGTCATGACGGCCAGGATTTCTTCCCCGCTCATGGAGGCGATCGGCTCGATGTGCCAGACGTAGCGCATGAAGGCGAAGCCGAGCCCCGAGTTGGCTCAAACTAGTGCGCACGTTGGCTGCTGCGGGTGATGGCTTCGAGGACCTGGCGGAGGTCGTCAGGAAGTGTCGGACGTAGGCACGAGCGCTGGCTCCTCATCGAGACGCCAGTAGGCGTTTCGCGCATGACAGACAATAAGAGCGGCGTTCACGGCGGCCGTGTAGTAGGTGAGCCCCACTCCGGGGACGTTGAAGACGTACTCGATGATGAGGCCGGCGGTGAGCACCGCGGGGACGGACAGCCCGACCAGCGTCGTCACCGAGGCCA
>Ga0302229_10000604_pt1 | contig 27779 bp, 18 predicted proteins | sample II_Palsa_N1_3_FD_193518 | JGI IMG/M metagenome (GOLD analysis project Ga0302229, IMG submission 193518) | Peat permafrost microbial communities from Stordalen Mire near Abisko, Sweden - II_Palsa_N1_3 | ecosystem: Environmental > Terrestrial > Soil > Palsa > Peat permafrost | place: Sweden... | reverse complement strand
ATTCGTCGTTCGCCCTGGCGGGGGCCTCAATGCATGCTTGAGCAACGCCGCCCCTGAACAACAATCCGCTGACACTAACGCAAATACTGCACCTTGAGCGCGACGATCTCAGAAACAACGAACCGGACGTCGGCCGCCGCATTGGCAATCTGGTTGTTAAGGCCACGATGCATGCCCGCGATATGTTGCTGGCTTCCGCTCCCGGAAGCATTCAGCTTGCGTTTCTTCTCTCTCAGGGCGGTAATCCGGGCCTCAACGCGAATCCGCTGATCTTTGAGTTCCGCTAGACGGGTTTCATAAGTGTGTTCGTCGGTATTCAGGCTTCCCGGCGCCAGCTGGTTATGGATGAACGCCATATCGTAGCTGTGCTCGGCCCACTCTTCAGGTCGTAACCAGTCGCCCCATGCGCGCAGCTCAATGACCACGAGGCGTGTTTGCTTCTCCACTTCGCCAACCGTGTGTGCGCCATTGCCGTTCGACCGAACCTGCGGCACCGACACAATCTGGGTATCGAGCAAACCTAATGCGCCCAGCGATTGTTCGGGATCCGCGACGCCGTGGTGATCGATGAACTCAGGCGGCGGCGACATCATGTCGCGACTCGCTTCCCCACTCGCGATGATCGAGTCCATCCATGCGCCTACCGTTGGCCCGCGCGTGAAGCCGCGCTCGGTTTGGGTGTCGGAGATCTGGGTCTTGAATGTGTACGGTGAATCGAACAAGGGCTTGTCCTGCGATAGACCAAGCTGCTCAATGAACTGCGCCTTGTTCTCGGCAATCCACGCCTGGTCGGTATCGCTCAAGGCCTGATACATCTTGTCGAACCCGCTTCGGTTCATCAACATGAAACGGTACTTCGGATAGTCGAATTCCTTGAGCCGTTCGTCGATAAATTTTTTCAGATTGTCAACGTCCTCGCCTCCCAGCGCATCCACGGTCAGGCCATCTTCGGTGAGACAGGAATCGGTGTTGGCCTCTACCCACAGCTCGTGAAGAATATCGCCCGGATAGCCCAGTCCCTTGCACACGTCATCAATTTTCAGCGTGCTCCCTTGCGCGTACAGGCGCACGAGTTCCTGGGCCACGTGACCGGCCCTGTGAAACGTGGTGAACTGCTTGTCGCTGTAGGTCGTCTGCATCGACTTTATGTAGTAGCTCAAGTACGACAGGAAGCCCTTTACGGCGGGACTTTGGTCGTTGGCGAGCTTTGTCGCCGCGTGGCGGTAGGCGTCCGATTTGGCGACGTCATGCTTGAGCGTGCCCCCGAGGAATTCGCGGGTCGTGGCTGCCTTGTTCTTCTCGAAGTGAAAACCCTTGTGGCCCTCGTCATAGCTCGCCGGGACATGGTTACCCTTCGCTAGCTTGTCGAGCAGTCCCGCCAGGTTTTCCATCGACACGCCAAAAGTGAATTGCGCCTTGGCCGACATGTTCGCGTCACTGGAAGGCGTGATTGACTCGTTTTCAAAACGTGGTTCCGGCGCGGTACCTAAAGCGTCTGCGATGGGGGTCGTGCCGCCGCCAGCATTCCCCAGAATATGCCGGGCCATCGCCACCATGGTGCTGACGGTCGCTTTCAACGCGGCCGCAGAATTGGCAGGCGGCTCGACCACAAATTCAAGGTTGTTGGCGTCGCTCTCGACTCGCCAGCCGACGCCATTGTAGATTGGCTTCTTGTGGTTCTCAGCCATATCACCGCTCACCGTCCAGTTGGTCTCGTACTCGACGCCGACGCGGCGCTGCGCGACCGCCGCCCCACCTGCGCCAGGCGCGGGCATCGGTATGGATTCGGCGCGTGGATTGAATTGCGCGGCAAGCGCGCCCATGCGATCTGCCTCGTTTTCCAGGGCTGGATCGTCGTTGAGGCGCGCACCCTTGGCTTTCGTCGTAGCTCGGACCCGACCCTGCCGCTGCTGGGCAATGTGCCATGCCTCATGCGGCAGGTGACGTTCCTGGCCAGGGCCAAGATGAATCGCGTTGCCGCGAGCAAAAGCAAGCGCCTGCATGCGCGCGGGCTCCGGCGAGTTGTAATGGACATTGACACCTTCCATCGACGTGCCCGACAACTGCTCGACACCCTGCCTCAGTCCATCCGGGATGCCGTGGGCCACGCCCGGCACCTGGACCCGCTGCGCGAGCACGCGCGGACTGCTGGCGATACCGGCGATAAGCTGCGCCTGGTCCCGCATGCGGGAGCTACCGGCCACCAGCTGGGCGAGACTGCTTTGCTGGACAGGCACGCCACGGGCAGGTTCGCCATTGATGGCGGACTCAGGAACCTTGCGTTTCTCACGTTCCATGGATAAGGGACCTTAACCCGTGTCGAACCTGCGGTTATACCGGTTCTGAATGCCAATTGCTTGCAAGCTTGGCCGTTTCAATGGTGAAGCGTTGAAGTCTGTGCCCGGTAAGTGAAAGAAGATTGATACGGTTCGTGCAGAATCCGGACGGCCCGTACATCGAACGCTTTGCCATTGGTGGGGAGCGCGCGGCCAGACGCGTTGCTTTTCCTAAAATTGCCAGACCGCGCCGGTCCAAGGCTAGTAGCTAAGCCATTCGCAACCGGCAAGCGCGTGCCATTGCGTGACCAGCGCTCCGATTTCCTCCGGACTCGGGGCGGGGCCCTGCGCCGGCAACAGATCTCTTACCAAATCGAGATCCAGTTCAGCGGCGCCATTGGACTGCGAGCATGTCCGTCATCCAGCTCAACCGGATCATCGAGATTCGCCACGGAAGCGTATCGAGCAGCACGTCATACGCCTTCGTTTCGACGATCAGCGCCCAGTGATGCCCGGCGCTCTCGTCGCGCATCAAACGGCCGTTGCGCATCAGGAAGGACTCTCGCAGACCTTCCGTCGTGGTGTTGCGCAGTTTGTCCCAGTTTTGTCTGACGCCGCCCAGCAGTTCGTCGGAGACAGCCTGCTCACGGGCATCGGGCTCGCCCTCTGCGGCTGCGGCTAGCGGAGTCGACGGTACGATGCCGCACATCACCTTCGCAAGTGGCAACTCTGCTTCGTGCCGCGCATTGTGCCCGCTGGCAAGCCAATGTAGCAGATAGACGGCACGGCTGCGGGAGTCGAAGTCAATGAACGTGCCCTCACGAATCAGACCCAGCAATTCATAGTAGCGCTGCAAGTACGGCCAGAGTAGCACCATGCCCGCATTCGCCACGTAGATCGGATGACTTTCGTGCTTGACGGATTGACGTGGACGCTCGGGTGCGGCGCCCTCGTCCGAAGGCGCAATCTCGACACGGGGCGCCACGGCGCCGCCTCGATCGACTAGCGCCTCGCGGGCCGCAAGCCAGGCTTGCCATTCACGCTCCAGCTCAGGCTCGACGCCAGCCAGCCGCACGGCACGCCGCCAGCGCGCGATCACCGTATGGGCCGCGCGCCCAGCCCTGTGGAGCGTCTCCTCGACGAGTACAGCCAGCATCGCGCGCACCGAACCTCGCCTGGCATGGAGCAGCCACGCAGCTTGAGCACGCGATATCATGAGCGCTGCATCCCGCGTGGCGAAGCCGGCAACCACCGACTGCAGCGCGAGGAGCGCGCTCGCGCGGCGTGGTGCCCCAGCTCGCGCAAGCCGCGCGAAGGCCGACGGATCGAGCGAGGCAAGCCGGGTGTGCATCGGCTCTACGGTCGCGTTTTCGCGCAATGCACGAGCAAGCAGTTGCGGTGCGGCGCGCGCGAGTTGCGCAATAGCCGCCTCAATCGACACGCCCGGTTCCCGCGATTGCTCTCCGTAGCGCATAAACAGCGCAAATTGCTGCCATGCCTGCGCGTGCGAAGGTCGCTCGCGTGCCAATCCAGCGGACCGCGTTTGCGTGCGATTCAGTTGGACCCCGCTGCGCGGCGTCTGCCTGGCCGCATCATGATCATCAGGTATGCTGAAGGATCTCGCCCTCAGCAAATCGCGCAGCACCGGACTGTCGTCTGCCGCCGCGTCAGCGAGTTCATCCGCGAGTCGCTCCGGTTTTAGATTGAGCCTGCGTGCAAGGCCGTCGAGCACGCGGTCGATGTACACCCGCTCCGAGGTCCGCGCCGCCGCGGGAGCCAATAGGGCAGCCAATTGGGCATGCTGAAGCGCGGCGAACTCTGGCCCATGCCGCGCTGTCGCCGCACATGAGCGGCCCGCGCGCAGCAAGCCGAGCGATAGAGCCGACATGTTTGGCGCCAACGCAGCGGCAAGACGCTGAAGACTGTCGGCCCGGAAGTGCCGCACAAGTCTGCGCAACATGTGCTCATCAGGACTGCGAGCCCGTAGCGCATCCGCGACTACGGCGAAATCGTCGCGCAAGACGGCGTCGAGCCAGGCGTCAGACGATCCCGATAGCCAGGATAAAGCCTTCGGGGGGACCGTTCCGATCGCGACGAACTGGAGGAACGAAGCACCTGCAGCGGCAGCTTGAAGCAGTGTCGATGAGTGTTCAGAGAAAAGCGGAGCGTGCGAAATTTCTGCTGATGTTGACGACCGCTCGCCGGAATGCGCGCGCCAGCTTCGCAACAGCTTCAGTCCAAGGTCGACCTGCCGCCACTCTCGCGCGATCGCCAGGCCCGCGAACCACCGGCGCAGCGGTATGCCATATAACCCCGCGAGCCGGTTCAGTGCGTCTAACAGCATGTCCGAGGTAGTGACATGTGTCAGTTCTGGAACGGCCTGAAGCGCGCGACGCGGTAAGCGCAAAGCGTGGACAAGCATAGGCCACGCAAGCAATAACGCTCGCACAAAACGGTCTGCTTCGTGTCCAGTTGGCGTTTCATGGTTCGAGCTGGACTCGGGGGAAGTGGCCAATGCGGTGTGCGCGCTACGCCCCGCAACTCGAGCGTCGCCGCTTCGGTTCACCTCACCGCCCACACCGGCTTCAACAAGTCGCGCGCGCATCCAGCGGATGCGCCGTTTGCGCGCAAGGTCGCCATGCGTGACCAGCAACAGCACATCGTCAAACACGCGCTTGTCGAGTCCCGCGGCTTGTGCCGCGCGGGCCAGTATCTGCCCGAGCCATGCTCGCTCATCGAAGGCCTCGCTACGCGCCGCCGAAATGCATTCGAGCGTCGCAGCATTCAGGCCGCGCAGCAACGAGCGGCGCTGTGCGGCAGAAAATCCGGCATGCTCGATCAGGGCCTCCAGCGCGTTCAGCGAGCCAACCATCGCGCGGCGCGCCATCGGCTCGAAAGCGTCTATCAGCTGATCGCGCTGCCGTGCGTCCAGCGAAGCTGCGAGCCGCATAAGACGTGCCTCCCGCCCCATCTCCGAGTCGCGCCGCCGCAGCACCATGACGAGACGCAGCGGCACACGCTTTGCCAGACGGAGCACGAGCGCGGCGGGCGCGGTGGCGTCGGCGGTAAACCAGGGCCAGGCTCCCTGCTCCATATAAAAATCGAGTGCTTCCAGGTCGCGGTTTTCCGCTGCGCCTGCAGGTACCGGCGCGGCTTCGTCGGCGCTGTCCAAGGACGTCGCACCGTCCGCGCCGCCGCCCGCTTCACCGCTTCCGGACGCCGGGTGCACTTCGCTTGCGCTACCGCCTGCTGCATTTTTAACGGCCCTGCCTGGGTCCGTCTGTCTGCGCAATGCCGCCAGTACATCACGCAACGACTCATCCCGCTCCACGGCATAGTGGCCGTCCTCAACCCGCGCGAGCAGGCCGTCCAGCAAATCTGTGTATCTCACTCCTGCGTGCGCGGCGAGTCTCGTCAGCAGCGAGCCAAGAAACGCGCGCCGGTTAAAACGGCTGCCGCGATCGGCCAGCAGATAGGCGAATACTGTCTGCCATAGCACGGCGTCGAACGCTTGCTGGCTCATGGCGATGACGGGCGCCGCGCGATGATGGTCCGAAAACCGGTCAACATCGCCGATCACCTGCCGTGCATCGGTCGGCCGCAGGGCATGCACCGCCCGTGCACGTATTGAAGGATCGAGCGTTGCGACAAGGCGCTCGCGCCGCGCCTCTCTACGACCGTGATCGCGCAGCAGCAGGGCGACATCGTGTGCGGATACAGCAAGCGCGTCGGCGAACAGCCGGTTCACCGCTCGGGCATCCAGCATGGCACGCCCTTCGAGCCAATCAGCGAGCGCCGCGAGGTCAGCATTGTCCAGCCACTGCGTGCGGATGGACGGTCCGGCGCGGCCACGCTTGCTCGCAGGCGATGCGGGATACGCGTCGCGCCCACCCAGGTCGCTGGCAGGCTCCCATGGCCGTGCCGTCGAACCTGCCGCCCCCGCCGGGAAGCCAAACCGGTCTATCAGACGGTCCCGCAAAACCTTCGCGAGACGCTCTTCGAGCACTTTTTCGAGCCGGTCCGGCGGCGCGTCGCCGAGGTCGATCTCAAGCCGCTCAAGGATGCGCTCTGTTGCATCCTCGCTAAAGCCGCGCAATGCGTCATGTAGCAGCGCCGGCAGGCGCTCGCGGGCAAAGCGTGAAAGCCGGTCCGCAATCTGGTCGCCGTCGTCGCGCCGCTTCATCATTGGCTCCAGCACCACCCGGTTCACGAGCGGCGGACGTGTCATTTTCCAGCCCCATGGTTTCCGCCGTGCCGACGACGCATACCGGGCCCATCATGGACACCGCCCTCAGCAGCGTCATCACCCTCCTCACGATCGCGCAGATCCATCCGCTCAATAAAAGCACGCATGGCCCGGGCCGTACCGCCTGGCCGCTCGCCTTGAGATTGATTCGCAAAACGATGCAGCTCCGAGCGCCATACGCCGTCGAGGCGCTCGAACTCCGTCATTTCGCCAAACCCGAGCCAGTAGCAGCGCACATCCAGATGCACGGGCGTGTTGTCGAATACGGTACGCTGCGCGAAAGCCCTGAATTCAGGGTCCTGAAAGCGAACCGGCCAGTTGGGGAAAAACAGACTCACACGCTGACGGTAGAAACCGTCGTCGGCACTAAGTTGATCCGGCCGCAACAGAATATGCTCGACCATATGGAAGCCCTCGCCCGATTGCAGCGCCCTCGCGTCGTGGCTCAGGCCACGCAGGTAATGCATCAACCGATCGCGCGCCGCATGAATCGCCTCCCGCGAGCCCGCGCGATGTATGTCCTGCGGCTTGTCTCCCGGCCAGGCGAAAGTCAGCACCCAACTGCCGGAACCGTCATGACTTACCCCGTACTGCGCATGGGCGTCGTGCCGCACACTGTAATGCTCAGGCGTGAGCCCGTGCTCGAGCAGACTCGCAATGATCGCCGGTTGCTTCGCGCGGAATGTGAACGAACGCTGATTGGCAGGCGGCACGCGTGCGCCCGCGCCTTCCTCCCGCTCCACGTAGAGAAAGGGCGGGTTCTCGCGCGTCATGCGGAAATGCGCGCTGCGCAGCACACCGTCCGCGTCGGCCGGCACCTCGATGCCGAGCAACAACGCGAGACGCCGCACGAAACCATCGGCCGGTTCGTCCTCCTGACCACCGGGACCATAGTCGCTTTTCGTTAGCGCGCGGCCGTAGTCGGGTCCCGTGGCGCGGCCCGCGCCCAGCGGCACGAGGTTGCGCAGGAACAGGGTCTTCGCGCGCTGCAAACCGATCTGCAGCGCGGTGCCACCGTCGTCGCGCGGATCAAGCCGCGCCAGCAGGCTGTCCTCGAAGCGCTCGCCGAAACGGGCCAGCAAATGATCGAGGAAGCGATTGCGGCGTTCGACTGCCGGGTCGAAGCGCGCATTCAGCTCGGCGAGGCCCGCCAGATAGGCGCCCGGCAGCGTTTTGCCCGGCACGGCCGGCGAGGCTTCGATATAAGCGTCGTGCAACGAGGGCTCGTCGCGCAGGCGCACCACCCACGCGACCAGTTCGTCGCGCCCGAGGCGCGCGCTCTCAAGGGACGCATAGCGGATCTCGCCCGACGCCAGCAACTCGTGCTGCGCGTCGTGCAAGGTCAGCCGCAGCCAGCCACGATCGTCGCGCCTCACCCGGTAACGGCTGGGTTCGACCCCATGCAGCAACAGATCGCGCTCGCGCCGCGTGCGCGCCTGCGCGTCCGGCAGCGCACCGCTGTCGAGGACGATGCGTCCACCCCTGTCGGCGATCCGAACCGTAATCCCACTCAGCGCACGCACGATCAGATGCCGCGCCGTCTGCGCGGGATCGTCTACGCAGCGCGCCAGCAGCGCGGCCATCCGCGTCAGCGCGAATTGCGCACGCTCGAGCGTGCCATACCGTTCTTCACCGTACGCGAGCAGGTTGCCGTCGGCGGCATGAATGGTCAGGCGAAATTCCGCCTGACCCGACAGCTCCGGTTGCGCGATGCGTTCGATCTGATAGGCGTTCGCAGCCGCCCCACGCCGCACAAGTTCAGCACGCACCGCGTGCGCATCGGACAGATTGCCCGTCTCGCGGCCGACCAGCACCACGCGTCGCTCGGCATCGATCACATAGACCCCGTGCTGCATCTGCTCGGTCCCGTCGGGACCGGTCCTTTGCGTCAGGAGCGCGAGCACGTCCGGCGGGTCGGTGTCGAGTTCGGGCGTATGGACGAGCGGCTGCCAGAAATAGCTGTGCTGAGCGGGCGGCCCGAGCTCCAGTGCAAACAGCTGCCACGCATTGGTAAGTTGTGCGAACTGGTTGGCGAGTAATTGCTCGAATAGTAGCAGGTAGCCCTTCAGTTGCTGCGCGAGCGCCTGGCGGCGGCGCCGGTCAGATGTCACTGGCGCACCGCCTTGCAAACGCCCACCGGCACCCTCCACGCTCCAGTGCGGCAACGCCGGAACGCCTTCACGGCCAATGCCGTAGGTCATGGGAAACTGATGCTGGATCGAGGTGTAATGCGGGAGATCCACGTACGAGGCGGTGGCCGCGCGGCCGTAACCCAACGCGCGCGTTTGCAGTTCAGCGTAATTCTGCTGGTCGGTCAGCGCTGCAATGAGCGCCTCGATACGACTATAGACGCGTGCCGAGTCGACCGATTGCGCGATGCCGCCTTCGAGTTCTAGCTGGATGGTGTAGGGGCGGCGTGTGGGCGGCTCGAAAATCGACGGCGCGAGGCGCGGCACCTCGTTCGGTTGCAGTGCAATCGCGTCGCCGGCTGCATTCAGACCGACGCCGGCCAGACTTACCTTCGAAACTCGCCGCACGCCCGGTACCGCCAGGATGATGTCGATCACCTGTTGGCGCGTCACATCGCGCCTGTAGTTGGCCAGACCGCTTTCGCCGATTACGCCCAGACCGAGCCGTGGCCCACGAAATATTTCGTCGGGCGGCATCCCGGCTTGCAGAAGCGCATCGGCTAGCTCGACCCTGGGAAACGGCACGAGGAAGTGCTGAAGGTCGAACAACACCTGGGCGAGCACGCCGACCGGGTCGGCATTGATGCCGACTTCGATCAGCGCATGCACCTCGATCGCATGCGGCTGCAGCAATACGACGCTCGCGAGATCTTCCCCGAGATTGCGCTGCGCGCGCATCTGCCGTACGACGGACTCGATCAGCGCGGCCCGTTCGTCGTCGCTTTTGATATCCTCGATAAAGCTCTCGACCCGGACTTCGTAGAGCCCCATGGACCACGCATAAGCGTCCGATGCTTTCGATGCCGCCGCCGGTCCCTGCCCCGCCACCGCGTCGCCCGGTGCCGCGAGCCAGGCGTTCTTCAGATGCACCACGCGGTCGTACAACATCCGCCGGTAATCGGCCACCGTCCACGGCGCGCTCGATAGAATGCGCTCGCCGGAGATCAGCGTATCGGCCGCTGCCGTCGTGCCCGGCGCGGGCGCCAGCAGCACCGGCACTGGTTGGCTGTTGCGCAAGCCGAGATCGGTCAACGCATAGCAAAGCTGTTCGAGGATCGTGACGCCGGGATCGTGCTCGTTATAGTCGGTCCAGGTGTCTTCAGTCAGCCGCTGGCAATAATCGAGGCCAAGCGCGAGCAGTGCCGCATAGTCCTGTGCGGGGTTGGTGGGCGGATCGCGCGGAATGGAGGGGGACGAGCTCATCGCGACAACCGCCGCAGCGCAGGCACGAAGGCAAAGGACGGATTAGCCGGCATGCCGGGTCACCACAGGCGTGTGATGTGAAAGCGGATCTGGGCCGCCTGCCCGCTGTCGTCGCGCCCGTAGTCGAAGTGCGTGCGAATTGCCAGGTCGTAGCCCGTAGGACGGGCAAACCAGTGACTGCGGCGCGGACGCCAGCACAACTCGATACGGCGCAGCCAACTCCAGCCGCGCTCGGTGCGGGTGATACGAATGCCCTTGCGGCTGCCGTTGAAGCTCGTCACGACGACCGCATGCAGCATGGCGTGCCGGCCCGACGCAGCGCTACCCGAAGCGTGGGCGACGATCTCGAACGCGCAGCAGGCGTTCACCACCGGCAGCATGACTTGCCATCGTCCGTTGGCGGGTAACTTGCCGGGCGCCACCGAATCGCCGCCCGGAAACGCCGGCTTCGCCGCCAGCACCGACGGCACGTAGCTGCCCACTCGCGCCGCCGCGGCCAGCCAGCCGTCGACGGCGAGCGGCGCCGCCACATTGCCGGCCGGGATCCGCCATTGGCCAGCCTCTCCCAGGCTCAGCAGCGTGCGTTGCCCTTCGATCAACGACGCGAGCCCAGCGTCGCCGTTCTGGAGTCCGAAGTGACGCTTGCCTACTTGCAGAGTGCCGCTATCGCCGTTCAGCGCGCCGGCGCCGGCCGGGGTATCGCCCTCGCCGCTCTCGTCGACGCGCTCGCCACGATGCACGAACGAATCGATCAGGGTCCCGAAGTCGGCGCCGCTCGGCCGTGCGCCGTCGCTAAACAGCTTCTTCAGCGCCGCTCGGGACGCGATCTCGGATGTGGGTGTGGTGGCCATGGTATTAAGCGTCGTTGAAATCGGCAGAACCATCGGCAGCGCCGAGAGTGCCGTTGTCGGTATCGTTATCGGGAAAATCGATAAAAGCGTCCTGCAGCAGCGCAGCTTCGCGCTGATCGTGCCCACGGTGCCGGTCTTCGCGGTCCGCGCCGTCGCGACCGCGCCGTGCACGACGCAGTTCCCGATCGAGAAACTTCACGTAGTACACCGCTTGCCTCGCGGGTGCATCCGGTGCGGGTGTGGGCGCCGACGCCGGCGCGGCAATAAAGTCCTCGCCGATAGTCAGGCTGCCGATTCCCGGTGGCGCCGGATCCGGTTGCGGCGCGCTGCCCGTGGACGCGCGATCGGCTCCATCCTGAAGCGGCGCGTCAACCTGTTTCAGTGCGTGACCGCCGGAAGGCACCAGCACGGACCATGGCGTACCCGGACGTACCCTTTCATCCTGACCGAACCAGCTTTCGCGCCAATCGTCGCCGGTACCGTCGGGTGAGACGTTGTACAGCACCACCATGTGGAACTCTTCGAGCGACTCGACGTAATCGCGCTGCCGGATAAAGCTGGCAATCGAATTGCCGTCGATTGCGCCGTAGCCGATCGGTAAGCGACCCTCAGGTTGTGCATGCCACGGCGCGAGCGCGGCGTCGAGCTCGCGGCTCAGCAGGTTGAGGTAGAACGCGCCGCTCGTGGCCCGCTTCAGCCGCACCGCGGCGACCACCTTGAGGCGCTCGTAGGCCGGATTGCGCACCGTCAGCCGACACAGGAACGGCGACACATAGGGGCGCAACAGATTCACCACACCGCGCAAGGTGGTCTGATCGACGTACGACTCGTACGTGTCGCCAGACTGTGCCGCGACCGCAATCACCACTTCCCCCGCCGCCAGCGGGGGCGAGGCGCTGTAGCCCCGGCTATTGCCCGGTCCAATGCATTTGGCCTGGGCGATGTTAGCGAAGCCACCCAGCACGAGGCGCTCGTAGTCGTACGGCTGGATCGCGCGCTGCTTGTGGCGCAGCCGTTCGGCGACGCGTGCGGAGAAGCCTTGCGGCGTTTCGGCGGGCAGCCCCCCCCAGCTCGGCAATGGCTGCAGCACCGCCTTGATCGCCGGCAGCTTGCTGACCAGTCCGCTGACGCTCTGCGGCGGTAGATTCGCAATCACCGTTGCGCCGCCTGTCACGCGGCTGGCCGCTACCCCATTCGGCAGAATCGCAATGGTGTCGCACACTAGCGCCAGGCCGTCCGTGCCGGAGACCATCGCGGCTAGCCAGATATGCCCGGCGGGCATCAACGTCGAGTGCTCGTCGAACTGCAACGGAAGCACGAGCTCGACGATACCCGAGCATGTCAGGCCGTAAGTCGAATCGCTCAGCACGTCCTGCTTCTTGAAGCGCTGCCAGCGATTGCCGTCGAGGTAATACCAGAGGAGGCCGCTACCGCCGTCGCGCTCGTCCCGCCGGTCGCTCTGGGTGAAATCAAAGCTTTGCGCGGCGTGACGGTCAGCCAGTTGAAACAGTAGACTCAAGGTGTCACCGGGCGACGCGTCCAGGAGACCGATAAACAACGCGCCCCGCACGCCGTCGGGCACGAAGCGGGTGTCGAGGCCGTGCCGCGCGCGCACGTAACCGAATGGCGCGAGCGTATAGAAACGCAGCGGATTACCGTCGTCGAGCGAGTCGAACTCAACGTGTGCTGCACTCGTGTAGTCGAGCGACAGGGCGCTTGCCATCGGCACGAACGGCGGCTTCGGGATTGGCACCAGGTCACCTGGCCCGGGCTTGCGCGGCGCGCGCGAGTTTTGCAACACCGCCTGCGCGAGCGCCTGCGAATAAACGTCATATCCGAAAGCGCCAACCGGCGCGGCCAGGGCGATCCGCAACGCGCCCGCTTCCGAGCCGGGCACGATTGCCGAGGCCAGGGTGACGGGTGTCGTACCCGCAGCAGCAGGCGTCGCGGGAGTGGCGCAGTCGATCTCGAAGCGAGTGGACGCGGCAACCTCGGTGGAGGGCCCCGTCGACCCGCCCTCGGCCGGCGCAAAAAGCGCGAAGCGCGAGGTACGCACAGCGCTCGTCGGCCGCCAGGCAATGCCGTCGTTGCGCTCGATGCCCACCGCGAACGAATCGCGCGTTAGCGGCTCGCCGTTTGCATCCGGCGGATAGCCGCGGTAGTACGCGGAGAATCCGCCCGCGCCAGGCAGGTTGAACCAGTCGATCTGCAACCCGATATGCGACACCGGCTTGCAGGCGAGTTCGGGCGAACCGACCTGCAGAAATCCGCCGAGGGTCGGCGCCGGCCCGAATGGCATGAAAGGCTTGCCGGCCACGAGCGGCCCCAAGGTGTTTTGCAATTCGAGCGTCTGAAGCCCGTGCACCTGGACCTCGAGATCCGCGCTGCGGGCGCGCAACGCTTCGAAAAAAGAATAGCCGTACACCCGCGCCGTCGGGTTCATCGTGACGCGTAGCAATGGCAGCGGCTGCGCCTGCGCACTATCGAATGCCAGCGTCGGATTGGCGAGCACGGCGGGCGCCGCTGCTGACAGCTCGATCACGAGATCGAGGGTGTTGCGCTCGCTCACCACCAGGCGCGCGCGTTGCGGCGTGAACCAGCCGTCCTTGCCGCTCAGGCTGACCAGACAGACATCGGCGAGCAGGCTGTTGAGGAGGTCGGCGGAGCTAGCTGGTGGCGACGCGGACGGCTCTGCAACGGGCGCCTGCCCGAGCGAGCGGGCGTACGCGGCCGCGAGGCGCTCAAGGCGAGCGTATGCGTCGTCCGCCGCAGCCGGCGGCCGGCCCGCGAGCGCCACGCCTTCGCCCGGCGCACCTAGCTCGAAGCTGAGGGTGATGGTGCGCTCGCCGCCCATCAACAGCAGAAGCGGCGAGGCAATCGCGAAGCCCACCTGAGCGTCGGGCGCCGCATTGCCCGCAGCGAGCGCGTCCGCACGAGCCGGGCCGAATGTCGGCCAACCTACCCCCGGTGCAACGAGCTTCGCGCTGCAGCCGTCGGCGGAATCGGCCTTCGGATACGCGACGATCGAAGTCAGCGGCTGGTTCTCGCTGCTGCCGCCGCCGTCCACGTAAGTGGCGCTCAGCGCCATCACGGAGGTGATCTGCGCCGGCGTGACAACGAGCGGCGCGGCGGTAGCGAACTCGATCGGTGCACCCGCTCCGTCCACCCCCGCCGCAAGCCTGCGCCCGGATTCGAGCAACAGAGGCGCCGCACGCGGTGCCAGTGCAAACGCCACCAGCGTCTGGTCCGCCTGGCTTGGGCGTGGCGCGAGCCGCAAAACCTGCGTCAGGTAGTACTGCAAATGCCGCTCGGTGAACTGGTTCAGATCGCCCTGTGTCACGCTGAGAAGCTTCACGAACGCAATCAGCAGGCCGGCCTGCGGCGCGTGATCCTTGCTCTCGTGCTGCGATGACTCCAGATAGCGGCGCGCCAGCAGCTTGAGATTTTCCAGCGCGCGCTCAAACGCGCTTTCCACCGGGGCGAGATCCTGCGCATCGAAGGTAAGGCTGCGGCTATGACCGTCGTCCTTCGACCAGAGCGGTGCGAAGCTCAGGTTCGCGCGTTCGGCAAAGCGCCGCCAGCCAGGGCCAAGCAGACGGCTCGCATCGATCTGTTGGGTATAGCGTCGCAGGTCGTTGACGATCACCTGCTCGAGATTGATAGCGAACGGGTGCACTTCGATGCCGGTCGTCTCGAGGCGCGCCGCGGTCACATACCAGGCGTCAATGCGCTGCGCGATCGTGAAGATCCGCAGCAGCGACGCCGGCTCCGAAGCGCCGTGGCCACGTTCGTCTGCCTGATTCGCCGAAGCCCGTGCCGCGGCATGGGCAGCGAGCGACCCGGCCGTGGTCGCGCAAACCTGGGCGAGCAAAAAGCTCTCGTCCTGCTCGAGAAAGCGACCCCAGTCGCCGGCCGGCTCGCCCTGCCCATCGACGAATCCCACCAGGCGAGCGAACTCGGCGAGCCATGCCAGCATCTCGGGCAGACCGCGTTCGTCCACCTGCGCCGATGCCGGATCGAGCCCGCGCAGGTAACGCGAGCGCTGCGTTTCGCCGCGGCCATAGACAAACGAATGGGTCTGATCGGTCATGGTCAGTTACGGGGACGTCGAATGCATGCCGCCCCCGCCTAGAGGCGCGGCGGCGCAGCCCGACGTGCCGTCAGGTTAGTGCCTTCGTCATGACAGAACGGAATCACGATATTGCTGCGGCTGTTGGTGCGGCGCACCGTGTACTCGATCGAAAGCGAGGCAATGCCGTTAGGCATGTCGATCTCAATGCCAATCTCCTGGGCGTCGATACGTGGCTCGTAGAACAGGATCGCGTCGGACACGAGGCGGCGGATTTGCGTCTGAGTATTCGCGTCGAGCGCGGCGAATACGAAACTGTTCAACGCGCAGCCGTAGTTCGGGACCATCAGGCGTTCGCCCGGCAAGGTGGTTAGAAGGACGTAAAGGCTTTCGCGGATATCCGCGTCGGCCTCCACCATCGACACCTCGCCCGTATGCGTGTCGAAACTTGGTGGAAAACTCCAACCACGGCCGAGAAACACCGGCCTGCCTGCGAATCCGTCACGCGCCACGGTCAGCCTCCAATCATTACGGTCGGCAGGCCAAACGCCACCAGTCCGCCGTGCGCCGTGGTGTCGCCCATGCGCGCCGCCGGCCGGCCGCCGATCAACACGGTGGCCGATCCCTTGACGATCACATCCGGCGGCCCGACGCAGGTGGCCATATCGCCAAGAACCGAGGCCGGCAGTCCGCCGATCAGGACGTTAGGCACACCCGGCCCGATGACGGGACCGCCCACGTGCGGGATGGGCGGCAGGCCGGGGGTCACCATCGGACAGGTATGCAAGTCGGTCACACGGGCGGCGGGGGGCATGGCACGGTCCTCGATCGGTGTCGTGGGTTCAGTGAAATTCAGTTGATCGAAACGAGTGCGCCGCGTACCGTCACCTGGCCGGACGCGGTCAGCTCGGCGGACACCTGCCCTTGCGCGACAAACGACATTGACGCCTTGGCGGCAATCTGCGGCGCGTCCAGTGTCACGCTAGCGGTCGACTTGACGGTGACACCGGCCTGCGCGTCGAGCGTCATCGAGCCATCGGCCTTTATGGTGATATTGCCGGGGCTTGTGAGCGACACGCCATCCGAGGACATCTTCAAGGAGTTCCTGCTGGAGTCGATGACCGTCACGGTCTTGCTGTCGTCGTCGAGGGTAACCACATGGCCGCCCGGCGTGCTGATGCTGATCTGCTTCTTCTCTTCGTCGATCTGGATCGTGACCTGCGAGCGCGACACGATGGCCTTGGTGGTGTTCTGTGCATCGGGCGTGCGCGGCGGCATGTGGGCGCCGCTGTAGAGGCTGCCGAGAATCACAGGATAAGCCGGATCGCTGTTGAGAAAGCCAAGCACCACTTCGTCGCCGATCTCCGGCATGAAAAACATCCCCGCGCCACTGCTGGCATAGCCGTTGGCGAGACGCGCCCACACACCGTCGCCGTCCATCTTGACAAGCGGCACGTGGACCTGGACCCGCGTCTGGCCGTCAGGGTCCTCGTCGATCTTGACCACCTTGCCGGTCAGCAGACCCTGGACCCCAGGCGCGAGACCCGCGGCAGGCGGCGCTTCGATATCGGCCTGTTCGGCCACAAACGGACGTGGCGACATCCCAAAGCGCGCTTCAGTAGTCCAGTCGCCCTGCTCTATGCGGTGTACGACGCCGCTTACATACGCCGCGCCGTTAAAGCGCGCGCCCACGCCGCCAAGTTCGATCAACCGCCCCAGCTTCACCTTCGCGTCGCCAGGCATGCTAACCGTGCCGCGCAGCGCACCCATACGCGACTTCAGCAATTGCGCGCTTGCCCAGCTGGAGAGTTCGCCGTCCGCCAGCGTGGCTGCGCTCTGCCAGTCGTAACCCGATACGCCGAGCGTGCCGGCGAGCTTCGCGCCGCTCAGGTTGCCCTGCGCGTTCAAGGCCGGCTCGGAGGACTGGCCTTCTACCATCGCCTGCACGTTCGGATCCCATGCACGGCAGGTCACCGAGGCCAGTTGTGAGCGCGCGTCGATTTCCGCATCAAATTCCTGCAGTGCATCGCCGAAGTTGACCGTCACACCAGCGTCGTCGCTGAACGACGGCGCCGCCACCCGCACCGCGCCGTTCTCAACCATCACTACCATGCCGCACGCCTCGGCACGGGTCATCATGAAGTCCCAGTCCGAGGCGAAGTAACGCACGAGGCTTTTGCGCACCCCCGGGGTGGATTGCACGTCGGCGCTCAAGCCGTTCGCCGAGATCAGTGACTCCATCACCGCGCTGTCGGTCTGATCCACATAGACGTTGTTACGGCGCGCCACCGTCATTTTGAGCGCCTTGTCGGCGCAATTGACGACCAGGTTCGCGCGACCGTCGCGAATCCGCAAGCCATGCCGTACCACAATGCCCTTGAACAAGGAAACGTACTGGCTGTGGTAGCCCGCGAGAATTTCGATTTCCGCGCCCGGCACGAACAGCGACGACTCGCTCCAGGCAAACTCGCCGGTGGTCGCGTGGCCGTCGATCAGCGTGACGCGCGCCTGCGGAATGCGGTTGATCTCGCTCGTCACGCGTACCGCCGAGACCTCGCAGGAATCGGGAATCGCGCTCCCTGCTACCTTGATCGACACCGAGACCAGGTCGATGCGGCCCGACAGCGGTGTACTCATGACGACGCTCCTAGGGGCGGGAAAATGACGCTCGTGCCCGGGCGCAGATTGCGGAAATCCGTGAGACCGTTATAACGCGCGACCTCCAGATAAAACCGGCTATCGCCATAGATCCGGAAGCACATCAACGGTAGCGTGTCGCCCGCCACGGCGACACGCGCGTGCGTGAGATCGGGCGAAGTCTTGTTCGCGAGGCGCGCCAGTTCATCGGCGCTCAGAAACTGGACCAGCGAGATTTTCAGTTTCGCGCGCAGCGGTGTGCCATCCGGGTCGAACAGCTGATATTCGATGTCGAGCGAGGTAAGCCGGCATTTGAAATCCAGCGACTTGCCCCACACCAGGTGCAAATAGTTCGGACTATGAATCGATCCATTGAAATCGTAGGCCACCGTGCGGAATCTGGCGATCTCGTCGTTTACGCTGGCGATGCCGTCGATCACGCCGGTGGCGTCGAGGTAGAACTCGAAGCTGACGGTCTGCGGCTCGATCGTCACGTAGCGCATCACGCGCCCCGCCGTGTCGGTGGTCTTGTTCGGGTCGTACGTGGTCTTGAACTGCTGGGAAAACGAGGCGGGGTTGATCTTAAGCGTGTAGCTGCCTGCCGATGCGCTGAAGCGCTCGTCGTTGTAGCCCTTTACGACAACTTTCTCGAGTTTGCCCATCAACGCTCCACGCCGCGTTGCAGAGCTGCCTCGATACGTTCCTCGCAGGCGTCGAGAAGATCCGCCTTGAGGACGGCCAGCCGCTCCTCGAGGCGAGCGGGTTCGGCGTCGCCGGCCTGCTCAGTGACGTTGACGCGAATGACCAACTCCCGTATTTCAATCATTGTTCAATGGCCAGTCTGCCGCGGCACACGCGCTTAATTGCCGCCCGTGCGCCGCGTAAAGTAATTGTACGAGAACTCGAGCGTTTCCATCGCGAGCTTGTTTTCCTGGGCGTTGAACGAGGCGACACTCCACTTGACCGGCCATGCATTGACGAAATTCCACGTCATCAGCGGATTGGCGTTGTGGTCGAGCAACGACAACTGCACCGAGCGCGGCGTGATCTGCCCGGACAGATCGCTTTCGAGAATGCGCCGACACCACACGGCAAGCGACGACGACGCAGTCATCATGCCGCGCTTGAGCACGAGGTTGCCGTACTTCGCACGTTCCGGAACCCTGTACGTAAAACGGTTCTCCCCACCCTCCTTGATTTCCGTCACGGTGAATTCGGCGTCCATGCCGCTTGCTTCCATGAAGGCGGCATCATCTGCGCCCGAGATGCCCTGGAACGCAAGCGTGAAATAGAAACTGACGGGCGGGTAATAATCGGACATCGTCCCTGTGCTGCAATGCGCGACCGCGGGACTCGCACGACGTTCCGGTCCCGCCTGCGGAACCAGTTGCCACGCGAGCGCGCGCCTCGTTACTGGTTCACGACCTTCAATCCTTCGTGCGCGAACTCGATGGTCTCGACCGCCACTTCGTTGCCGTCGGACTTGAGATCAGTGCCGGTGATCTTGGTAGGCCACGCATTCGCAAGCGTCCAGACCATGGTCGGCGAGCCGCTCTGGTCGAGCAGCTTGATCGTGACCGTGACGCGTGCGATCAGATTCATCGAAATCTTCGAGTACATATCGAAGAATTTGTTGTCCTTCACGAAGATGCCCTTCTTCAACGTGACATTGCCAAACTTTGCAATGCCGGGCATCTTGATCGTCGAGAACACCTTATTGTTGCCGGCGCGATATTCGATCACCTGAGTTTCGGTGTCGAGACCGCTGACTTCCTGGAACGGCAAATTGGTCTGGCTACCGATGTCGACCGAGAAGTAGAACTTCGGCAACGGCCACACGTTGCCTTGCGATTCACCTGCCATGCTGGACTCTCCTAGAGCGTGCTATATCAGGACACCTGCATCTGCTGCTTGAACGTGAGTTCGATGAACTCCGCCGGCCGGACCGGTGCGACCAGAATCAGCACTTTCAGCAACCCGTTGTTGATGTCGTCGGCCGTCATGGTGACGTTCAGGCCGACGCTAACCGAGAACGCATCGCTCGCCTTGGCGCCCGCCAGCGCGCCCGCTTTCCACTGGTTCGTGAGGAAGTTTTCAATCATGCTCTGCACGGTGACCCAGGTCGTCGCCGTATTCGGTGCGAACACGTATGGCTGCATGGCAATCTTGATCGACTGCTCGAACATGATCAGCGTGCGACGCACGTTAATGTAGCGCCAGTCGTTGCTGTTGCCATCCAGGGTACGCGCGCCCCATACGATCGTGCCGCGACCGGGAAAAGCCCTGATCGCATTGACCGCCTTGCCTTCGAGCGGCATATTCAGGTCTTCCTGATCGAGATCCGACAGGTTAACCGCAGGCGCGATGACCGAGTTGATGCTGGTGTTGGCCGGCGCCTTGAAGACGCCCTGCGTCGCGTCGATGCGGCCGTAAATGCCGGCTATCGCGCCGCTCGGCGGCAACAGGTTGAGCTTGGTGGCGACGTCGCCCATTACCTGCGCGTACAGCGGACTCGACGTATTCAGCACCTGATGCAACGCGGTGATCTGTTGCGGCGTGGGCGTCGCAACAGGACTCGGCACGGGTGCAGGCCCAGGTGCGGGTGCGGGTGCCGGAGCTGGATCCGGTGCGGGTGCCGGTGCCGGCGCGGGGTCTGGTGCAGGCGCCGGCGCTGGAACCGGTGTGTTGCTGCCGCTGCCGCCCGCAGGACCTGCCGGCGACTTCAATTGCTGGATCTTCAGCGTCAGCGCCGCCAGCTTGGCCTTATTCGCGTCACCCGCGAGCCTCGTGTTTGCGTCGATGGTTAGCGCCGTAACAAATGCGTCGAGCGAATCTGAGCTGATCGCGGTGAAATCAACGCTGTCGACGATCTGGGTATTGAGCCACGGGTAATAGGCCGCACCGTAGTTCAGAAAGTCAGTGCCCACAGAAGTGCGGAAGGCGGTGATCTGATCGGCCGAGTCCTGGCCACGCTTTTTGTCGCCGCCCGGCACATCGAAGATCGCCACGCGGCTTTGCATCGTGTCGCAATGGGCGAGGAACAGCGGGGGCAACTTGGACGCATCACCCAGATTCACGGCGTCCGGAGCGACCAGCATGGTCGGCTCCGTTTCGCGCGTGAGCGCGTCGAGCGCAGGCTGAAAATCGCTCGAAGCACGACCCGTCTTCGTGTAAGGGCCGACCGACACGATGTAGCAAGGTCCGCCGCCATTGTCGAAGTAGATGCGCAGGCTGTAGTAAAGGAGAAACTGCGCGCTGGCCGCGGCCGTCAGCGTATAACCGCTGCCAGCACTTGCGGCAGCGAACGAAAACGCTGGCGCGGGCGGCCCGCCGAAATACGTCTGATAGTCCGCCATCGACTCAATGCGCCATGGCACATTCTGGAGCGAATCCGTGCCATTCAGGGCACGCTCGGTATAGCCGATAAACGCAGGAACAGCCGTTTCGACTTCCACCACCGAGTTGGGAAACGCGTCCTCTTCGACGATGTAGACACCCGGTACCTTGTACTGCGCCATGCTCTCTCCTTTTCCCAATGGAATGCGGGAAGGTCTTTATCTGCTCAGGGCAGCCATCGATGCAAGATCACACAGGCGCGACGAGACCGCACAGGCAAGCCGCGCAGGTCGAGAAACGCCGGATTAAAAACGTGATGCGATGGAAAGGAAGCTCAAGCCACCTATGTTTTCTGGTCTGCCTCATTCGGTCTGATACGGCCACGCAGGAGGTTCTTTGCGTAATCGCCAACGAATTCTTTTACGGCTTTTTTATAACAAGAATGCTTGGATGAAACGGTGTCTCGGCGGTTAGTATAGTTCAGACAAATCCAAGGTACAGAGAAATTTTTAACATTTCACTGAACGCCCTTAACGCGTCACAGATAGACGTAGATATCGGTCCCGTTGCTTCCGTCAAGCGATGCTGGGGTTTCTGCATCTGCCCGTGCCGGAACCGGAACCTGCAAGGACAGGCGCACGTGCCCCATGTCCGGATACGGCAACGCAAGCGGTTGCGCAAAGCCACTCCCGGTGAGCCGCACGCCCAGTCCGGCAGCCGGCCGTTGTGACACTGTGAGAGGACCTGGTGACGAGAACATGATCGCAGCACGGCCGCCGAGTTGCACGGTTTCCGCCGCGCGCGCGAATCTGCGTGGTGCGGCTACCGCGTCAGCAGACCTGGCGTCCGGCATCACAGCGTCGACTTGCCAGTCGTCATGCGGCTGATTCGGATGAGGAACGATGAAGTAACGCCACGGCAAGACTCTCGCGCCAAGCGCGATCGTATAGCGTTGCGGTGTGACATTGCCCTGCGCATCGAGACATGTCGCGCAGCCGGCCGCAGCGTGCGCACCGCCTGGATATATCGCCGCTATCGCAAACGCGCCATTGAGCGGCACGTCGCTCAGATAGAACGGATAGTCGGGACTGCCGGGGGCAGCGAGCCGATAACGTCCTTCGGATAGATGCGTGAGCGCCAGCGAAGCCCGCAGTGCCGACGGCACGATCGCCATCGGTCCCCACACCGGTGGCCCGTCGCGCGCAGCAAGCACCGCGATACTCGTGAGCGGTGCTTCGCTGACATAGTTGAAGCGGCGCGGTTTCCAAGGCAGTGCGCCATACGCAAATGGCTCGCCGGCCGGATGCAACAATGCGCTGGTTGTCCCGTCGAAAGGCACACTTCCGCCGTTCAGATTGTCGAAGTAGTAAAGCGACACGCCCGGCGTGGCTGCCGGTTGCGTATCGATCGCCGTATAGTTGGTCAGCCCCGCCCCTTGGCTCTCAAGGATGAACGTGAACGCCCCCTGCGCCGCGAAACCGAGCAGCGAGCCAGGCGCACCCTGCCGTTGCGCGCTCGCGTCGTAATAAACCTCTGCGCCCTCGCGCGTGGCTTTGAACAACAGGCCGTATTGACGCATCAGGCGTTCGCATGACGGCGTTGGCCTCACGCCCAGCGCGTCGCACCAGCCGTCCGCGAAATAGGTGTGGCGGATGTCAAGTGCGAACAGCAGGCGGTAAACGCTCATGAGCGGGTCCCGAGATCCGTCGCGGCGCCGCTGACCGCCGGTTCGAACGCGGCAACCCAACCCTGCTGCACAGTCAGCATACGGATCTTGTAGAGCGCCGAAGGCAGGTAATTCGCACCGAGCACGGACCAAACGTTGCTCAGCATCGTCAGATCGCAACTGACCATCTCGATTGAAAGCCGCTCGATCCCGGGCGGCAAAGCAGGCGCGTTCTGCGGTGTGAAACCGGGACGCGCCTGAAAAAATCCGATGGCCGCGCTCAACACTTTCAACGCCTCCCGATAATTCGCGCCGAACGACGCAGCCACCATCACGTTGAGATTCAAAGGCAGCGGAGCCGCGACCCGGGCGAAGCCAGACGGCGCCCCCGCTTGAGCCGGCGCGCTCGGGTCGCGCAACGGCACGGGCAGCGACGAGGCGGCGCCCTCTTTTTCGATGCTGAGCAGCGATATCACGAGCTTGTTATCCGTGCCGGGCGCCGCGCCACCGTGCGGTACGGCGAGACTCGACAGCACGGCGAGCGGCTCGCCGCCAGGGCTGCGCGGTTCGAGAAAACGGTTCAGTTCGTCGAGCAAAAAACCTAAAGCCTTGTCGATCATCGAGGAGCCTTTGCAAATCACACCGGGTTTGATGAGGCGCTGCGAACCGGCTGCGCCCGGGTGGCCATCAAGGCGTCTTGCCGTCCTTGCGCAACTCGCGACGGATCCCTTCGATAATATCCGCCTGCAAGATCGTCTCGCCGCCGCGCCGCAAAGTCGAGAGCGCCGCGTGCCGCAGCACGTTGGCAATTGCCCCGCCTGTAACTTCGTAGTCTGCCGCGATGACCTCCAGATCGACCTCGGCCGCAAGCCGGGGGCCGCGTGAGAATGCGTTACGCCAAAGCGTCAAGCGCTCTGCCTGTCCCGGTGCAGGAAAGTAGATCATCGACTGAAAGCGCCGCGCGAACGCATCGTCGATATTACCTTTCAGATTCGACGCGAGAATCACCACGCCCGGAAAGTCTTCGACCCGCTGCAGCAGAAAGGCCACTTCCTGATTCGCGTAGCGATCGTTCGAACTGCTGGTCGCGGTACGCTTGCCGAACAGCGCGTCGGCTTCGTCGAAAAAGAGGATCCACTCGCGCTTCTCGGCTTCGTCGAATACCTGCGCGAGATTCTTTTCGGTCTCGCCGATAAACTTCGACACCACGAGCGACAAGTCGATGCGGTACACGTCGAGCCCGGTGGTCTTGCCCAGCAGCGAAGCAGTCAGCGTTTTGCCGGTGCCGGGCGGCCCGTAAAAGAGGCTGCGATAACCGGGCTTGATATGGCGGTCGAGTTGCCACGTATCGAGCAAGGTCCTGCTGTGCTCGATCCATGCACGCAGTTCGTCGATCTCGTCGCGCACGCCTGAATGCAGCACGAGATCATCCCACTCTAGCGGCGTCGTCAGACGGCGGGCCGGAAACGTACTGCTGTAATCGGGGCGCTGTTCGACACCGAGCGTGATACGCGACAACGCGAGGGGATCGACGCGTAAGGGAGCGTCGAACCAGTTCACAGCGCTCTCGGTAGGCTCGAGATGGAGTATCCGGGCGCGGCGCAACGGGTGGTCGGGTTCGGCGAGCCGGGTCAGGCGAATGCGCCGCTCCAGCGCCGTCGTTGCGCCGACGACGAAGGCCGCGGTTTCGTAGGTCGGCCAAAAGCCAGCGTGCGTGCCACGCGCGGTGCCACCGAATTCGGAGAACGCGCGCTCGAGATTGGGGTTGCGGGCAAAAAGCGGGTCGAGCAGTTGCGGGCGCAAGCAAGGCGCGAGCGCCAGCGCCAGCGTTACGCGCTCGTCCAGTTCGGTTATGTGCTCGCGGACGATGCGCGCGTACCAGGTGGTTTCGTCGCGCAGATCGGGAGCGTCAATGCGTGCGATATCGTCCACCTCGCACGGTTGGCCAAAGTAAAGGCGGATTGCCGCATCCAGCAACTTGGCGAGCCAGTTCATCTCGGCGTCGAGGACCCTGGCGGCCGCACCGCTGCCCTGTGGGATCGTGCCAGTGCCGATGTTGCTCCCGTGGTTCCTGTTGCTCACACCGCTGGCGGCAAGCTCGGACATTTACGCCTCTTATCAATTTTTGCACAGCCGTTCATGAGCCAGGCTCCGCTCGCGAGATACGAGGCAGATCGCGGCGTTTAGTATAGTTCACACAAATCGCCCGTCCAGGAAATTTTGGCGCGGTCATTGTGTCGGCTATGCTGGCTGCTGGGCCGGACAGGACGGCTGGCTACTGCTGGATCGTTGCGTCCTAAGCTGACCGGCTACAAACTGCGCACTCGCCTTCTCCACCGCCAAGGGCTGCAACTGCTGGCGAATCGTGTCCCTGGCCTGATTGAAGCCCGGCACCACTGTCGGCCGCTTTGCGTCGAGCTTCGCGACTACGTACAACGTGCCGCTTCCCTGTATTACAGGGATCGCCGCGGGAGTGACCGCGCCTACTGGCAACTGCGCGACCGCCTGCGCGACGGGCAGCGGAAGACCCTGCGTCTTGCCCTCCTCCAGTGGAAGCTTAAAGCTGATCCACGACATCTCGCCACCGGCCGCCTTGCTCGGCGCCATCGGGATTGTGTTGTATTTCGATATGCAGGCAGCCAACGCTGCCATCGCTTCGGTCTGGAGAGCCGCCTTGCGCGATCCCGTACAATGAGCAGGTTCAAATCCTTCGATAGATCGCGCTTTGCGCCGGCCTACAGCGTCATGAATCACGACATTGAACATGCTCTCACCGCAGCGAAAAAGAACTTAACGGCCGGGCGATTAGACGATGCCGCAGGTCTGCTGAGCGGTATTCTGGCGAGCGCTCCCGATCACGGCGAAGCTCTTGAAGGTCTCGGTTACATCGCCGCCAGACAGGGTGATCACGCACGAGCGGCCGAGTACCTGATTCGGGCATCGGCGAATATGTCCATGTCGGTGGAACAACTAAACTTCGCGGCGCAGGTGTGTCAGTTGGCGCAACGGCACGATGGTGCGATAGCGCTGTTCGAGCGCGGCCTGACCCAGTTTCCGAACCATGCCGCCTCGTTGCATGGTGTCGCAATGTCGTTGATTCAGCTCGGCGAATCGCAGCGTGCACTCGAGATGCTGGTGCATCTGTGCAAAATCCAGCCGCAATCAGCCGAAGCGCATTACAACCGGGGAGCGCTGCTCGGTACGATGGCGCGTTACGAGGACGAACTGGAGGCCTACCGGCAGGCGATCACGATCAACCCGCGTTTCGTGAACGCGTATGTCAATCTTGGGGTCGCGTTGCGAGATATGCGGCGCTTCGATGAGGCGTTGCTTCAGTTCAGGAAAGCACTTTCGCTCAATCCGAACGACGCCGGCGCCCGCACCAATCGAGCCCAGACGAATTTGTTGCTCGGCGAATTCGAACACGGCTGGCGCGAATACGAATGGCGTTGGCGCGATGGCTCCCAAAGCCACGGCTTTCCACAGAGCACCCAATGGACTGGCACTCAACCGACAGATGGCAAGACAATTTTCGTTCATCATGAGCAGGGGTTCGGCGACACGCTGCAATTCGTGCGTTTCGTGGATCGACTCAGTGCGGCTGGTGCTCGCGTCGTGTTGCGAGTTCAGGATGCGCTGCTGCCGCTCCTCCAGAATTATAGGGGTGCGGCCGAAGTCATCGGCGAGACATGGCAGGTACCACGTTTCGATTATCACATTCCGACCCTGAGCCTGCCGTTTGCGCTCAAGATTCGTGCAGCCGATCTGGCGGTGGCCGGTCCATACGTGCACGCGGACGGTGCGCTTGTCTCTCGATGGGATGATGTGTTCGCAGGCTCTACTCAACGGCCAGGCATAGGAATCGTGTGGTCGGGAAGCCGTACGCATCTGAATGATCGCAACCGGTCTATGTCGCTCGAGCAACTGAAGCCGCTGTTTGACGCCGACGCGAATTTCTTCGCGCTGCAACAGGATGTACGCGAAAGTGATCGCGCGTGCCTCGCGCAGCTGGATGAGCGCGGGCTGCTGCGCGATGTTTCCGCCCGGCTCACCACGTTCGCTGAAACTGCTGCGCTGATCGCTCGTCTCGACCTCGTCATCAGCGTCGACACAGCTGTGGCGCATCTGGCGGGGGCTCTCGGGAAGCCGGTATGGATTGCTTTGCCCTTCATGCCGGACTGGAGATGGCAACTCGACAGAAGTGATAGTCCATGGTACGCAGATGCGCGGTTGTTTCGACAAAAGATACAAGGCGATTGGGCTGGCGTAATCGCTGCGCTTCGCGTAGAGATCGACGCGTTGCGGGGCGCCCGAACGGCGACCGGCGTAAAGTGAGCGGCCCCATCCGTGTGCTCGCTGTAGGTTCGATCCACAAACTTGATCGCTTCTTCTCCTTCGTGCCGATTACCCGCTTTAAGCGAGTGAGGCGCGTCGGATCGGCGGGTGCAGACAACGGCGAAAAACTGGCCGTTGTGTCGAGCGTCCAATTTGAAGCCCTCTTACGGACATTCGTCACAGTGATTCGACAGGCGGTTGCGGGTCCACTTGCGGCCGTTCACATTCGTCGTCGGTCGGACATTTAGGCGTCGGCTCCGCCTCTTATCCGGCCTTTTGGTTGTCAAAGGCGGGCACTCTATCAGCGGCCTAAGGCGAGCTTGCATTTCGACGCTAATATGTCCGCTCACTCATTTTTTTGGTCCTCAGAGTAGCCGCGGTCTCGATTATGTACTGTCCTGATCGCGTTTACCTTTTCAATCAGTATGACGATCAAGTGTTCAACAAGAATCGCGAAAGGGATTGCCGCAAACTGTATATGTTGGAGCGGCATGGTCTCACTCAGATCCGTCAAGTACGCTATGATCTGACCAATCTCGATCCCCGCCGCACCCACCATGATGGCGCCATTCACCAGTAGCAGCGGCAACTTTAGGAAAACCGGCAATAAATCCGATTTCATCCATCGATACAACAAACCAGCGCCATATAAATAGCTAAGGCCGTCGATAGTCGCAATCAGCCATGCCGGCAATGTAAATAATGAGATAAGGTAGGCGCCTATGACCAGGCCAGTCAACCCGAACAGTACACCAAACGCTTTTAACACCGTGGTGGTACTCTTCAGGTAACTATCAAGTGCCGCGCTAACGGTGATGAACTTCTCTTGCACGGCACGAACTTCCTCGACGAGATTTTCCGTGTGCTGCACCCTTTCGACAATCCCTCCTATCAACGGGGTCTGCTCATCCACAAATTTTCGAATCTCTTCAACATGTTCTCGCGCGCTTTCGATGTCGGGATGGTGCGCC
>Ga0302229_10000602_pt1 | contig 27825 bp, 21 predicted proteins | sample II_Palsa_N1_3_FD_193518 | JGI IMG/M metagenome (GOLD analysis project Ga0302229, IMG submission 193518) | Peat permafrost microbial communities from Stordalen Mire near Abisko, Sweden - II_Palsa_N1_3 | ecosystem: Environmental > Terrestrial > Soil > Palsa > Peat permafrost | place: Sweden... | reverse complement strand
GGTCCAGGCATGCGCATTGGATTGTCGTATCAGCAGGTAGCCGCCGATACGGTTCCACTCACCGCCCAGATAGCCGGTGATCACATGCGCCGGAACACCGCCGGCCCGCATCAGCGTCGCGAACGCAGAGGCGTAGTGGCCGCAGAATCCCTGATGGGTGCCGAACAGCAGATCATCGATGGAGTTGGCGCCGAGCGTGGCCGGCGTCAGGGTGTATTCAAAGCCGTTGTTCTGCAGATAACCGAGCACGGCCTGGACGTAGGCATGATCGTCGCGCGCGGCGGCGCGCAGCTGATGCGCCAGTTCGATGCTGCGCGGATTGCGGTCGCGCGGCAGCTCCAGGTCGAGACGCCGCACGGGCAGCGGCAGCGCGTCGGTGTTGCGATGGCGCGGCGAGGATTCGAGCCGGTAGGTGATCGGGCTGTCGGTGGGCTTGGAGGTGATGAGCTGATCGTCGAAGTTGCGATGCGCAATCGATCGGTCCTGGGGAGCGTCGTGCGGCATGTCGAGTGCAATCAGGGTGCCGTGAGTTCCCGGTTCGAGGGTGATTTCATAGCGGTAGTCCGGCCCTGCAAATTCGAGCGCCAGCGGCGCGCCGAAATCCCGCTGGGCTCGCCGCCATGTGGTGCCATCGAAGTGGTGCAGCACTATCCCGCGCCAGTAGCGATCTTCGCGGCGCGGTGGGGCCGGGTCGAAACGTGCCCGCAGCGCAGGCTCGTCGGATTGCACCAGCTTGCCGATGCTTCCCGGATCCATTTGATCGCTGAGGCCGGTCACCGCCTCGTCGTCCTTGGGCACGGTCCAGAGCGAGCCGGGCAGACGCGGGAAGAATAGAAACAACAGTGCGGCGAGCGGCAGCGCCAGCAGCAGACTGCGCGCTGAAGCGCGCAGCAGCGATCGGCCTTCGGGGGGTGCCTCCCCGGCGCCCAGCGCATACAGCGCAGTGGACAACAACCACAATTCGCCGGCGTAAAACGGCATCAGCCACAGCGATTGCGCCCCAAGGCACGCCGCCAGCAGCAGAAACAGCGCGGTGCCGAGCACGATCAGCCAATCGCGCTGACGCTGGGTTTCCATGAGCTTGATGGCCGCCATCGCCACCAGCAGACTCGCGCCGGCATCAAGCCCATTGAGGGTCCGGAAACTGATCAGTACCGCCAGCGTCAATATCAAGACTACGGCGATGCGCGCCACGCGACCCAGCAGGCGCCGGGGCTGCTGCGCAGCCCAGATTCGCCAGGCTGCCGCGCCCGTGGCCAGCGGCAGGCACCAGAGGGCGATGTGGCCCACGTTCAGAATCACCGCGCACAGCAGGCCCGCCAGCACCCAGCGCTGCGTGGCAATCGGCACATTCTGCGGTGCCGGTGACGGCCGCTCGGCACCTTTTGGCGTGAGTGCGGCGTCTTTCATCAGGCCTCGTACAACGCCAGCGCTTCCAGACAATGCCGCCGCTGCGCAAGTCCGTGTCCGGCGGCGACCGCGCGCTGCCGCAGATCAAGCGCGTAGCTCTCGCCGCGCCGCTCACATTCCAGTACCCAATCGGCGATCTGTGAGAGCGCGCGCTCAAGCGGCAGATCGTGCAGCGTGTCCAGTCCCAGTACTCGCTGCGCGCCGGCGGGCGCATCGTAGTGCGCCACCATCAACGGTGCGCCGCGCGCATAGGCCTTCCACGCGACCCGTCGCAACGGGTCGCTGTCGCGGTAGGGCCGCAACCAGGCCCATTCCTCATCGCCGCTGAGGCGCCGTTCGCGCTCGCTGGGCTGCGGCAGTCCTACTGCCGGTGGCAGCGGACGCAGCCGAATCGGCGCCGGGTAGATCAGCGCCTCGAGCGGCAAATGCAGCCAGGTCCAGGCGCGAAACAGCCCCAGCGGCGCATCGCACGAGATCTGCAGCCGATCGATGCGCTGGCGGCCGCGGGACAATGCCAGGTAGCGCACGCTGACCAGGCAGGCGCTGTGCGGTGCGACCTCGAAGTACTTCGGCGCGACATCGGTGGCACGCACGCGCAGCGAGCGGCGCATGGTGGCGCCCGCGTTGTAGAAGCCGACCTGCAATTCGCCGTAGCCGTGCGCGAAGGCCGATTCGACGTGCGCGCTGCTGATCGTCAGGCCATTGAGCGAGCCGTGACATTCATACATGGTCACCAGCGCAAAGCCGACCAGCTGGAAGCACAGCAACAGCGCCAGGCTGTTCTGATAGTTGAGCCCGGCCAGGAACATCACGAACAGCAGCAGCGATGCCACCAGTCCGGCGCGGGTCGGGAGAATGTAGATCCTTCGCGACTGCAGCGTCAGCGGCGCGTGATCCTCTCCCTGGCGCGACCTCGCCCACGCCGAGACCGCGCGCTCGAGCCTCGCGCGCGGTTTAAACCGGGACCGGGACGGCGCGGATGAGCTCATCGGCGATCTCGGTGCCGCGCTCCGCGGCCTCACCTTCGAGCGCGACCAGCCGATGTGCGGCGATGGCGGGAAATACTTTCTGCACATGCTCCGGCAGCACCGCTGAATCGCCCATGACCAGTGCCCAGGCCTGCGCGGCGCGCAATAACCCCTGGGCCGCGCGCGGCGATAATCCCAGCGGCAGCTGCGCACGCGTGCGCGCCACCAGGGCCTGCAGATAGTCGAGCAGCGTCGGCGAGACATGGATATTGCGCGCTTCACGCTGCAAGGCGATGACCTCGGTGGGACCGAGCACGCGTGCCGTATCCTGCAGCAGTTCGCGCCGCTCGCCCTGCAGCAGCACACGCCGCTCGGCGGCCGGATCCGGGTAGCCGAGACTCACGCGCATCAGGAACCGATCCAGTTGCGACTCGGGCAGACCGTAGGTTCCGATCTGTTCGTGCGGATTCTGCGTCGCGACCACGAAGAAGGGATCCGGCAGGCCGTAGGTGACGCCGTCGATGCTGACCTGGCGCTCCTCCATGGCTTCGAGCAGCGCGCTCTGCGCCTTGGGACTGGCGCGATTGATTTCATCGGCCAGCAGCAGCTGCGTGAATACCGGGCCACGCCGGAACTGGAACTTGTTGGTGTTGCGATCGAAAATCGAGATGCCAACGATATCCGCGGGCAGCATGTCGCTCGTGAACTGCAGTCGCGACCATTCCAGGCCGAGCACACGCGCCAGCGTCTGCGCCAACGTGGTCTTGCCGACGCCGGGCACGTCCTCGATCAGCAGGTGCCCGCGCGCGATCAGGCAGGCCAGGCACAGTCGTACCTGCCCACCCTTGCCGAGGATGACGCGCTCGATGGCCGCGATGGTGGCGTTGAGACTGCTCATGTCAAAGCAACTTGCGTACCTGCTCGATGTGACGCATGACCGCGTGACGCTCACGTTCGCGCTCGGCCAGACGCTGGCGCTCCTGGGCCACTACCTCCGGCGGGGCATTGTGCACGAAATGATCGTTGGCGAGCTTGGCGCGCGATTTGCCGAGCTCCAGCTCGATCTTCTGCACCCGTCGCTCGAGTCGCTGCAGTTCGCTGGCCGGTTCTATCAGCCCCTGCATCGGCACCAGCAGCGACAGCTCGCCCACCACCGCGGCCGCGGCCGGCGGCGGCGCTTCGGTGGCGCCCAGCGCGCGCACGCTGTCCAGTCCGGCCAGATGCGCCAGCAGCGCGCGATGCTGCTGCGTCAGGGCCAGGTCGCGCTCGCCGGCGTGCTGCAGCAGCACCGGCACGCGCCGCGAGGGCGCAATGTCCATCTCGCCACGGATCTGGCGGATGCCGAGTACCGCCTGCATCACCCAGCTCATCTCGGCTTCGGCGGCGGCATCGGCCGGGAACTGCGCCGCATCCGGCCACGATGCGACCACGATGCTCTGCCCCGCGACCCCGGCCAGCGGCGCGATGCGCTGCCAGATCTCCTCGGTGATGAAGGGCATCAGCGGGTGCAGCAGCCGCAGCAGCGTCTCGAGTACCTGCGCGAGCGTGTCGCGGGTTGCGGCTGCAGCGGTGGCGTCCCGCGACTGCAGCACGGGCTTGGCGATCTCCAGATACCAATCGCACAACTCGTACCAAGCGAATTCGTACACCGCGGTGGCCGCGAAGTCGAAGCGATAGTCACGGAAGGCGGTGTCGACGGCCGTGATCGCCGCCCCCAGTCGCGAGCGGATCCAGCGGTCCCCGATGGTCGCGACCCCGGCAGCCGCGTGCGGGGAGCCCGCAGCGGGCGCCGGTGAGCCGGCGTTTTCCCAGGCCATGAGCACGAAGCGCGCCGCATTCCAGAGCTTGTTGCAGAAGTTGCGATAGCCGGCGACGCGCGCCAGGTCAAAGCGGATGTCGCGGCTCTGCGTGGCAAGCGAGGCGAAGGTGAAGCGCAGTGCGTCGGTACCATAGGCCGGAATGCCGTCCGGAAATTGCTTGCGCGTGGCCTTTTCGATGCCGGCAGCCAGGTGGGGCTGCATTAGGCCGGTGGTGCGTTTGGCCAGCAGTGCACTTAAGTCGATGCCGTCGATGATATCGAGCGGATCGATGACGTTGCCCTTGGACTTGGACATCTTCTGGCCTTCCGCGTCGCGCACCAGGCCGTGGATGTAGACTTCGCGGAACGGTACATCGCCCATGAATCGCAGACCGAGCATGATCATGCGGGCGACCCAGAAGAAGATGATGTCGAAGCCGGTCACCAGCACATCGGTCGGGTAGAACCGCGCCAGCTCCGGCGTCTGCGCCGGCCAGCCGAGAGTTGAGAACGGCCACAGGCCCGAGGAAAACCAGGTATCGAGGACGTCTTCGTCCTGGCGCAGCGGCACCGCGTGGCCGTGTTTCGCGCGGGCCGCCTCGGCGGCCGCCGCCGCGCTGCGTGCCACGAAAATGTTGCCCTGCTCGTCGTACCAGGCGGGGATTCGATGGCCCCACCACAGCTGGCGGCTGATGCACCAGTCCTGGATGTTGCGCATCCATTGATAGAACGTCTTGTCCCAGTTCGCGGGCACGAACTTCACGCGCCCGCTTTCGACCGCTGCCGTGGCCTCCGCTGCCAGCGGCGCCACGCTGACATACCACTGCAGGGTCAGATACGGCTCTATGACCGCCCCGGTGCGATCGCCGCGCGGAGTCATGAGCTTGTGCGGCTCGATCCGCTCGATGAGGCCATCGCTTTCGAGCTCCGCGACGATGCGCTCGCGAGCCTCGAAGCGGTCGAGTCCACGGAAGCGTTCGGGCACCAGATCATTCAGGTGTGCGTCGGGCGTGAAAATATTGATCAGCGGCAGGCCGTGACGCTGCCCGACCGCATAGTCGTTGAAATCATGAGCCGGCGTTATCTTGACGCAGCCGGTGCCGAAGGCCGGATCGACGAAGCTGTCGGCGATGACCGGTATCTCCCGCCCGGCCAGTGGCAGCCGGACGCGGCGCCCGATCAGGTGCCGGTAGCGCTCATCGGAAGGGTTCACGGCCACGGCACTGTCGCTGAGCATGGTTTCCGGGCGCGTGGTCGCGACGATGACCCAGGAGGAATCATCGAGCGGATAGCGCAGGTACCAGAGCTTGCCTGGCTCTTCCTCAGACAGCACTTCCAGGTCTGACAGTGCGGTGCGCAGCACGGGGTCCCAGTTGACCAGGCGTTCGCCCCGGTAGATCAGGCCCTGCTCGTGCAGCCGCACGAACGCCTCGGTGACCGCCAGCGAGAGTTCCGGATCGAGCGTGAAGCGTTCGCGCGACCAATCCACCGAGGCACCCAGCCGCCGCATCTGTCGCGAAATTGTGCCGCCGGACTGCTCCTTCCACGCCCAGACACGCTCGACAAATGCCTCGCGGGTGAGGTCGGTGCGACGCTTACCCTCGGCGTTGAGCATGCGCTCGACTACCATCTGGGTGGCGATGCCGGCGTGATCCGTCCCCGGCTGCCACAGGGTGGCGGCACCCTGCATGCGATGCATGCGTGTCAGGGCATCCATGATCGTGTCCTGGAACGCGTGCCCCATGTGCAGCGTACCGGTGACGTTCGGCGGGGGAATCATGATGGCGTAGGCGCGCGTGCTTTGGCTGGGCGCAAAATACCCGGCCGCCTCCCACTGCCGATACAGGCGCTGCTCGATTTCAGCGGGCGAATAGACTTTGTCCATCAGGGGTCTGTGGTCGACTGTTAAACCTCCATTATAAGGCTATAAGTCCGAGTCCTCGGTGGCCATGTTGTGTGTCGTTGGGGTGATGCCACGGTCGCGATACTGGCGAAACCGGGCGCGCCCGGCCTGGCGTCGTGCTTCGTGGGCGTCGATGACTTCGGCGATGCCGGCCGCGTGGGCGGCCGACTCCGGAATGCTGTTGCCCAGGTTGATCAGCAGCCCATAGGGCTGCTGCGGCTGGGCATCGCAGCCCAGCAATACCGGTGTGTCCGGCCACTGGGCCTCGTTCTGGAAGATCTCATGCGGCACGAATCCGCGATCGGCGAAGGTCCAGAGCAGATCATCGAAGCGCTCGAGCGTGTTGGCTCCATCCAGCCACACGAACACCCGCTCACCGGCCAGATAGGCGCGCTCGGCGATGCGACAGGCGACTTTGAGACGGGGTCGCTCCTCGATGCCGGACAGCACGTAGAAGTCGACGCGCTGCAAGATGCAGCTAACCGCCGGCGCGTCGGGTCAGAAAATCCGCCACCAGCGAGATCGGGCGGCCGCTCGCGCCCTTGGCCGCGCCTCCGTGCCAGGCGGTACCGGCGATGTCCATGTGCGCCCATTTCATGCCCTGGGTGAATTTGCCGAGGAATGCCGCCGCGGTGATCGCGCCACCTTCGCGGCCGCCGATATTGGCCATATCGGCGAAATTGCTGCGCAACTGATCGGCATAGTCCTCGGTCAAGGGCAGCTGCCAGGCGCGGTCGTCGGTACGAGCTCCGGATTCCACCAGTTCCCGCGCCAGCGCATCGTCATTGCCCATGACGCCCGTGAAGTGATTGCCCAGCGCAATGACGCAGGCCCCGGTCAGCGTCGCGAAGTCGACCACCACTTCCGGGTCGAAGCGGCGCGCGTAGTTCAATGCGTCGCACAGGATCAGGCGGCCCTCGGCATCGGTGTTGAGGATTTCGACCGTCTGGCCCGAGGCGCTGGTCACGATATCGCCGGGCTTGATGGCGCGTCCGGACGGCATGTTCTCGCAGGTGGGGATGAGACCGACCACGTTGATCTTGAGCTCGCTGCGTGCCGCGAAGTCGATGGCCGCCAGCACTGTGGCCGCGCCGCACATGTCGAACTTCATCTCGTCCATGTTCCCCGGATCCTTGAGCGAGATGCCGCCGGTATCGAAGGTGACGCCCTTGCCCACGAGCACCACCGGGGCGCGATTACGCCGCGCGCCGCGGTACTCGAGCACGATGAAGCGGGGTGGTTCCTCGCTGCCGCGCGTGACGGCCAGGAAGCAACCCATCTTGAGTCGGCGAATGGCCGCCTCATCGAAAATTCGTACCCGCAGTCGGCGCCGATAGCTGCGCTCGAGCTCGCGCGCCTGCGCGGCAAGGTAGCGCGGCGTGCAGATATTCGCCGGCAGGTTGCCCAGGTTGCGCAGCAGCCGCGAGCTTTCCGACACCGCGGCGCCGGCGGCCAGGCCGCGGCGCACAGCGCTGAGCGCGCCGCTGCTCACCGGGCCGCACAGCACGCGGGAGAGGACCGGTGGGCGGGGCTTGCGGGCGGACTTCAGGTCGTTGATGCGGTAGAGGCTCGTGCCGGTGGCCTCGGCCACGGCGCGGCCGAAGTAGAAGTCGTCGAACTCGCGCCCACCGGGCGGTTCGAGCGACAGTGCCGCGGAAGCCACGCGCGTGCGTGCCAGCGCGGTGATGGCGTGGCCGAGCGCGCGGCGCCAGGCGCGGCGGTTGTACTGTGCCTTGCCCCCGACGCCCACCAGCAGCAGTCGCGCGGCCTTGATGGCGACCGGTTCGGTCAGCAGCAGCGTCTCACCCGCGCGCCCGGAGAAATCCCCGCGCGCCAGCAGTGCACGAATGCGTCCGCGCATGGCGCGGTCCACGGCCTGTGCCAGGCTACCGAGCTCCCCGCGCTCAAAGACGCCAACGACCAGGCAATCGCATCGCTGATCGGCTGCTTTGCGACTAAAGGCTTCGAATCGCATCTGATTAATCCTTGTTAGCCTGCTATATATTTGTAAACTCAGCGGCCGCTCCAGCACACGGCGAGTTTCGATCGGAAGTGTAGCTGAAGCCGGCGTGAGGAAAAGGGCCTTTGCAAATACTGCAGCGCTACCTGCTTCGGGAAATGACCGTGAATTTTCTCGGCGTGACGCTGGTCTTATTCGCAATTCTCTTTATAAACCAGGTCGGGACGGTGCTGGCTCGGGCCGCCCAGTTGCAGTATCAGAGCGGCTTCGTGCTGGAACTGATCGGTCTCGGGGCCGCCCAGAACTTCGCGTTGCTATTACCGATAGGTCTCCTGCTCGGCATTGTGCTCGCCTTCGGTCGGCTCTATCACGACAGCGAAATGGCGGCCGCGCAAGCCTGCGGCGTCGGGGTGGTGCGGGTGGCGGCCGCGGTCTGGCTGCTCGCCTTGCCTATCACTGCCCTGATTGTGCTGATCAATTTCGAGCTCGCGCCGCGTGCGGCTGCGGCCGAGGCGGCGATGCGCGATGAGGCGCTGCGCGCCAGCGTTACCGCGCCGCTGGCGCCCGGCAAGTTCCGCAGCTTCGCCGGCGGTCGCATCGTGATCTACGCACGGGCAGCCGAACCGAACGGCGATCTGGCAGGCGTCTTCGTCAAACGCAGCGACGGGCTGCGAATCGAGACCACGGTGGCGAGCCGGGCGCATTACTCGCTCTCCAGTGATGGCCAGAGCGAGACCATCACGCTCTACGACGGGCAACGGCTCGAGGGAATTCCCGGCGACACTCGCTATCGCATCATGCGCTTCGACGAACAGTTGATCCCGATCCGCACACCCGAGAACGCGCAGCGCTCGCAGCGCGTGGATGAGATCAGCACCGCGCAGCTGCTCGAGAGCAACGATCCGAAACTGCACGCAGAGTTTCAGTGGCGCCTCGGCCTGCCGGTCATGACACTGGTGCTGACGGCCATGGCCGTGCCGCTCGGCCGGCTGCGTCCGCGGCAGGGCCGCTATGCGCACGTCTGGATTGCCGTGCTGGTATTCGCGCTCTACGCCAATATCGCACTGGCCGGACGCACCTGGCTCGCGCGCGGCAAGACGCCGCAGGAACTGGGGCTATGGTGGGTGCATGGCCTGTTTCTGATCGGGGCCGTGGCGGCGTTCCTGTGGCCGAAGTTCAAGCGCAGCTGGCGCGCGCGGCACTGCACTTCGTGACGCTGCTCGATCGCTACATTGCCCGTACGTTGCTGTCGGCGGTCGCACTGGTCATGGCGGTGCTGGCCGTCCTCGGGACATTATTCGTTTTCATCGGCGAGCAGAGCGATGTCGGCGTCGGGCACTACGGCATGCTCGATGCATTGGCTTATGCGGCCATGTCGGTGCCGCAGTTTGCGCTCGAGTCGTTTCCGGCCGGCGCACTGGTGGGCGCATTGCTCGGGGTCGGCGTGCTGGCGCGGAGCCACGAACTGACGGTCATGCGTGCCTCGGGGATGTCCAAGCCGCGGCTGGCCGCGGCCGCGATGATCAGCGCGGGACTACTGATCGGCGTGGCGCTGCTCATCGGAGAGTTTCTGGCGCAGCCGTTGGCGCAGCTGGCGGATGAGCGCAAGGCGTTCGCCAAATATTCCAACATCAGCTTTGCCGGCGCCGGCGGCGCCTGGATTCGCGACGGTGACACGATTCTGAATGTACAGGGCCGCTCGAGCGTGGCGGAATTCGGCGGCATGCTGATATTCGATCTGGCCGCGGACAATCGGCTGGCAGCAATCGGTCACGCCGAGCACGCGCGCGCGCTCGGCGCGCAGTCCTGGGAGCTCGAGGGTTATGCCGAGTCCCGATTCACCGATCATTCGGTGACCAGCCTGCAATCCTCGAGGCGCGATCTGCGCACGGCGGCGGGTACGGAACTGCTGCAGCTTGCCATCAGCGATCCAGCCGAGCTGGCATTGCACACGCTGTACTCGGCGATACGGCACCTGCGCGACAATCATCTGGATGCCAAGCAGTACGTATTCGCGTTCTGGTCGCGCCTCGCGCGCACCGCCGGCATCCTGGCCGCGCTGCTGTTCGCATTGCCATTCGGATTCGGTGCCCTCAGGTCCACCTCGCTGAGCGGGCGCATGACGCTGGGTCTGGCGCTGGGTTTGATCTATTTTTTCATGCAGCGCCTGGTCGAGAGCGGAACGCTGGTGTTCAATCTCAACCCGCTGCTGCTGGCGTGGGTGCCGACCTTGCTGCTCGCGACCGCGGCGCTGATGATGTTCTGGCGCGCGCGCTAACGGCGCCGCGTGGCCTGCGGCGGCGAGCTGCTTCGACTAGCGCCAGTCGCTGCGGCGCGCTTTTGATTCAGAAGCCGCATCCAGCGCTTCGCCGCTGGTGCGCTCATTCACAACTGCGAGCAGCGGCGCGGGCAGGGCGGAACTGGACAGCCGAAACAACTGCGCGCTACCGGTACTCCCCACAACCTCGGTGCTGAGCAGGGTCAGCACGCGCCAGTGCTGCTGCTCGCGGCAGGCCAGGCCGGTCAGGGCGTGGCCGTTGTCGAGGGTGAAGATGCGGCAATAGCCTCCGGCTTTGGCGTGGAAGCTCTGGCCGACGCGCACCGCCGTCGAGGTGGGCGTAACCCCGGAGACTTGCTCGCTGAGGGAACGATTCAGTAACCCGCTCGCAATCAGCGCGCCGTCGCGGTATTCGAGCGGCGCGGCATTCGCCAGCAGGCGCTCGATCATTAATCCGGCTCCCACGCCGGCAATGAGACTGATGGCGATGGCCGTGGTGGCGCGCCGCGGGATGGACAGCCGCCGACGCTCGGGCCGTCGGGCGCGCGCGGCCCGCACGCGTGCCAAATCAATGATCTGCGCTGGACCCGCAGGCCCCTCGGGTCGCGGGCCGTTGACGGTTCGCTTAGGCGCCGGGTCGCGCAGGATGCCCTCGAAGACATTGCGCAGGCGACCGCTGAGCGCCCGTTGCTGCGCCACACGCTGGGCCACGCGCGCATCCTGGGAAATGGCCTGCTCAATCCGGGCACGACTGGCCTCATCCAATTTGCCGTTGACGTAAGCCGTCAACAGTTCGTCTGGGATGTTGGTGATCATCCGGCGTCCCCTGGCTCAGCGCGTCCCGCAACGCTTCGCGACCGCCATGCGGCCCTTCGGCGTTTCCTATCGGTCCGCCAATAATCCGCGCGCTCCGGTTGAAGGGCAAGTCCCCACAGCCGATCGCGACCCTCTCCTACCCGCAATCGGCGTTCAAGGTGACTGCCGGGTGGGAGCCAGCCCCGGGAAACTGCGGATCAGCAATTGTTTCCACCTTTAAGATCAAGAGGATTCAGATATGAGACATGCAGTCTGGCTGTTGATGGCCGCTCCGGTGCTGGCGTTCGCGATGAATGGCGACCTGGATGAATCGTTTTTCAAGAACGCCGCGGAAGGAGGCATCTCGGAAGTGAATGCCGGCAAGCTCGCGCAGACCAAGGGCGCCAGCCAGTCGGTCAGGGATTTCGGCGCGATGATGGTCAAGGATCACAGCGCTGCCAATGAAAAGCTCGCATCGATCGCGGCCGCGCAGGGCGTCAAGCTGCCGGACAGTCCCGGCATGATGCAGATGGCCGAGGGCAAAGAACTGAAGATGAAATCGGGGGACTCCTTCGACAAGAGCTATATCAAGGGGCAGATCAAGGCGCACCAGGAGACGATCGAGCTGTTCCAGAAGGAAATCGCCTCCGGGAAAGACCCGCAGGCGCAGCAGTTCGCCAGTGCGACATTGCCGACGCTACAGGGGCACCTGGCCAAGATCGATGAGATCGCGGCCGCCGCCGGTATCGATAAATAAGCGGATCTCGTCCACGACAAACGCCGGCGCGAGCTCTCGCTGCCGGCGTTTGTTACGAGCGTGCGGCCGGTAACGGCAGCCCGACCAGCAGGTCGGACAGCTCATCGGCGTGCTCTTCCTCGACTGCCAGAATGTCCTTCATGAGCCGGCTCGTGGTCGGATCGTCGTGATCGATGTATTCAATGATTTCGCGATAGCTGTCGATGGCGATGCGTTCCGCAACCAGGTCCTCCTTGATCATGTCGACCAGCGTGGTGCCGGCGATATATTCGGCATGACTGCGGGCTGTGAGTCCTTCGGGGGAGAAATCCGGCTCACCGCCTAACTGCACGATGCGCTCGGCGATCCTGTCGGCATGTCCCTGCTCCTCGTTGGAGTGCACCAGGAACTCATCGGCAACACTCTTGGAGGCAATGCCGCGCGCCATGAAGTGATGGCGGCGATAGCGCAGCACGCACACCAGTTCGGTGGCGAGTGCCTCATTCAGCAGCTTCAGCACTTCAGTCCGATCGCCGCGGTAGCCCTCGGTGACGGCGCCTTCTTCGATATGGCGACGTGCGCGCAGGCGCAGTGTCTTGACGTCGGTCAGCTGGGGTTTGGCATCCGGTTTGGCATTCATCGCAATTACCTTCTGTTGATAACCGCCTAGGCTAGACGCCGTTGCGGCCCGCTGCCAGCAGGAGAATCGTCGTGCCATGTAGGACAGTCGCGCCTTTGCGCTGCAGAAACGCCTACTTCTGTGCCTGGCCTGATTTCACGTCGGCGGGCGATGGCGGCTGCGCCACCTTCCCCTCGGCCTCCTTGTTGAGTTCGGCGCAATCGGCGTTCTTCGCCAGCCCCGGGTCCACGAATGCGAGCGCGGCAGCGAACGGTGTAGCGACCACCGCGAGTGCGGCGGCGGCGGCGCCCTGCTTGACCAGCGCGGGGGTGGAGAGGCCGACAGTGGGATGACGCAGAGTGCCGCGCACATTGATCGGTGCGCGCAGGCGATCGAAGCGGAGCTTCTTCGGTTCACCCTTGAGATTCAGATCGAGCTTTTCATCGCCGAAGGTGATCTTGCCATCGCCGGTGACGATCACATCGGGTGTATCGACCAGCAGGTGCTGCGTCTGAGCATCTCCGTCTTTGAGCGCAAACTCGGCCACGCCGCAACGGATCGGCACGGTCTGCTGTTTTTCCGTCAGTAGCAGCCCGAGCCCGCGAACCACATCGATGCCGGCAAGCTCCGCGAATGCCTTGCGCATTTGCGCCTGCGATATCACCGCGCTCAGCGTGCCGTTGGCATCCGAAGCAATGGCATGTACCGAATTGCCCGTGCCCTCGATGCGCAGCCGGCCTTCCATGACGCCTTCGAGCGGCGGCTCATTTGAATTCTTGGGCTTGAACTGATCGAGGCGAACATTGCTGAGGCGCAGGTCGAGATTGGTTTTCGGGGTGCTGCCCCTGGTATCGAGATTAATAGTGCCGGCCAGCGTGCCCTCGGGCAGCTCCAAATCCAGTGGATCGATCGTCAGGTTGCCGTGATCGAGCTTGAGCCTGAAGGCGACGTTTTTGATAGGCACCTTCTGCGTCTGCACGGAATCGGCCTTGAAATCCAGATCCCAGTCCGTCGACTGCAAGCGATCGAACTGGAACTCGAAGGTCGGCATCAGCAATGGCGAGATGGGTTCCTGTTTGGGTGCCTCGAGTTGCGGCGGAGCTTTACCCTTCTGTTCGGGTCCCTGCTCCACGCCTGCACCGACCGCCACACCCAGATCGCCGAGGTTCAGCGAATGCGAGGTGATGATGGCGGCGAGCCTGGGTCGTGCATCCTTGCTGGCAAGATCCACGGTTCCGCGGCCGTGTATATCGCTGCTGCCGATCTTGCCGGCGATGTTTTCGAAATCGATGTGGTTGCCATCGCGGTGGATGTGCACCGATAACTGGTACGGCGGTGTCAGTGGCAGTGCGATGCTCGTCAGGTAATAGAGATTGGCGAGATTCTGCCCCTGGATCTGCACATCGGTATCGACCGCACCCAGATCGAACGGCTTGGCGATCGATCCCTTGACCCTGACACTCGATGAGCCGGCATCGACGGAGGTCTGAAAGTCGTATGGATGATCCAGCTGGATATCGAGCAGCGCGGGGCCCTGGAAGGTGAGCTTGAACGGCTCTTTGTTGAGCGTTCCCTGGCCGTTCAGACGAAACGGTTCGCTGCCTGCCCCGCCCCCGGCATTCTCGGTGGCGGCAATGGTGCCATCGAAAGTGAGCTTGCGTATCTCATCGTTGATCTTGAGTGAGCCGCCCCGCAACGCAAAGTGATGCAGCGGCGGCAGTTTGGTCGGCTGCGCGCTTTTGGGTTTGGGCTGGTTGGTCCCCAGGTTCCAGTTGGCGCGGCCGCTATCATCCTGAATCAGCGAAACTTTAGGGTTATCAAGTTCCAGGGTCTGGAGCACCAGGCGCCCGAGGAATAGCGTCGACAGCACCACGGCCACGTGCATACGGGGCAGATCGACCATGTCGCCGCCGTGAGTCCAGTCGGGGTTTCCGATGGCGAGATTCTCCACATCGGCGCTGGGCGTCCACGAAAACAGATGCACACTCAAATGCCCGATCGAGACCGGGCGCTCGAGATGGCGTGACAGCATGCGGCTCAAGGGTCCGCGCGCGGCGTTCCAGTCCATGAATCCAACGATCAGGATCAGCAGCAGCAGGACGCCCAGCACGCCGAGAAGCCAGCGTACGGCGGTCGGAATGCGGTGAGCGGGCGTGGCCTTCATGGCAGCGTCTCGAGTTATGGCGCTAAGGAGATGCGGTGGTTGGACGCTAACCGGCACCGGTGGGGTGGGCAGTCGGACTTATCCGATAAAGCATCGCTACGCGCAGCGGTGGCTGGCGGGATTTGCGGAATTCCAGTGTCGGCGCAAATTCCCTGCGTGGGAGTGTGCTGCGCGCCTGAATCTCCTAAGCCATTGATTCAATGGCGCTCCCTACGAGATTCGAACTCGTGTTCCAGCCTTGAGAGGGCCGTGTCCTGGGCCTCTAGACGAAGGGAGCGGTCTTAGGAGGAGGCATTGGAAAGGCGCGGTATTATAGGGGACTACCCTGATTGCTCAAGCGGGACTCTTGATTTGAACGAAACCTTTCCGGCCACAGCGTCGACACCGATGACAGCGTCGACATCGACGATCGTGCAGCCACGCATCATCCCCCGCGCCGACCACAACATTTCCCGTTCCAATATCTCCGGCAACGCAGTGCGAGTGCTGTATCGGCTCAAAGAGGCCGGTTACCAGGCATTCCTGGTCGGGGGCTGCGTTCGCGATGTGATGCTCGGGCGCCATCCGAAGGATTTCGACGTGGCGACGAATGCGCTGCCCGATCAGGTGCGCTCGCTGTTTCGCAACAGCCGCCTGGTGGGGAGACGATTCCGGCTCGCGCACGTGGTGTTCGGGCGCGAGGTCATCGAGGTCGCAACCTTCCGGGCTGCCAGTGCCCCGCTGCCGAGCGAGGAGCCGGTGCCGCTCGCCGATCCGGAGGAGGGCGAAGCGCCGGAGCTCGATGAGGAGTCCGAGCTGGACGATGAGGCCGAACTCAATGGCATCGACCACGAGCGCGTGCTCGATACACATGGCCGGCTACTGCGCGACAACGTGTACGGCACCATCGACGAGGATGTCTGGCGCCGTGATTTCACGGTCAATTCTCTCTACTACAGCATTGCCGACTTCTCACTCTGGGACTATGTCGGCGGCGCTGAAGACCTGGCGGCACACCGGCTGCGCCTGATCGGTGATCCAGAAACACGCTATCGCGAGGACCCGGTGCGGATGCTGCGCGCCGCGCGCTTCGAAGCCAAGCTTGGATTTGATCTCGACCCGGCGACCGCCGAGCCGATACCGCGGCTGCGATCGCTGCTGGCCGGCGTGCCCGCCGCGCGCCTGTTCGATGAGATGCTGAAGCTGTTCCTGACCGGTCACGGCGAGCGCAGCCTGGAAGTGCTGCGACAGCGGCAACTGTTCGGCGAACTGTTTCCCGCCGTGGAGCGCTATCTGGCGGCGCATCCGGATAGTCTGATCGAGCGGCTGTTGCGCCAGGGTCTGCGCAGCACCGATGAGCGCGTGGCGGCGGATAAGCCCGTCACACCGACCTTTCTGGTGGCGCTGCTGCTGTACGGGCCGATCGCGCAGGCCATCGAATCGCAGCCGCCACAGCGATGGCATGAGCTGGGCACCATCGTCGAGGCCTGCGACCGGACGCTGCGCGCCGCCTCCACGCGTGTGACGATTCCGCGCCGCGTGGCGCTGGGAGTGCGCGAGATGTACGGCCTGCAACCGCGCCTGGAACAGCCGCGAGGCAAGCGTGCGCTGCGGCTGCTCGAGCAACCGCGATTCCGCTCGGCATTCGATCTGCTGCTACTGCGCTCCGCGCTCGGCCTGGCTCCCGCCGGCATCGCCGAATGGTGGACGCGGCTGCAGGAGACCGATCCGGCACAGCGTCTGGAAATGGTCGAGGCGCTGGCAAAGCAGCGCAGCCCGCGCTCTGACTCTGGCGCAACGCGCGAGGCTGCGGGCGCTGCGCCGGACGCGCCGGAGGCGCCGGCCGGCGATGAACCTGCGCGCGTCACGCATCGGCGGCGACGCCGTCGCCGTCCCCGCGGCGCCGGCTGAATGCTCTGGCATCCGGCCTATGTGGGCCTGGGAAGCAATCTGGATGAGCCGGCCATGCAGGTGCGGCGCGCGTTCGCCGCCTTAGGCCAGATCCCCGAGACGCGGCTGGTGCGCGAGTCCTCGCTGTATGGCTCCCGGCCCATGGGACCAGTGCCCCAGCCGGACTTCGTCAACGCTGCCGCCGGATTGCTGACGCGGCTCGAAGCGGGCGAGTTTTTTACGCATCTGCGCGCACTCGAACGCCAACTGGGGCGGACGCCGCCGCGCGAGCGCTGGGGTCCGCGCCGCATCGATCTGGATCTGCTGGTATTCGCGCAGCTGCGCATCGATACACCCGCGCTGCAGCTGCCCCATCCCGGGATAGTGGAGCGCAATTTCGTTCTGTATCCTCTGGCCGAGGTAGCCCCCGAGCTGCCGGTGCCGGGCTGCGGACGCATCGCAGAGCTGCTCGCACGAGTCAATCCCGACGGCCTCTGGCGTCTCGACAGCGATACTGCACACTCATGACGTCCGAGCAACCACCCGCTTCGCCGCCCGTCACATCCCCGCCCGCCGCAGCGGCGCCGGCCGTGGCCGCGGTGCCTGCGGTGTCCGCGCCGGCGCATCGCTTCATCGTGCTGGAAGGGCCGATCGGCGTTGGCAAGACGACTCTCGCCGGCAAACTGGCCGAGACGCTGGGAGCCGAGCTGGTGCTCGAGCGCGCCGACAATAATCCCTTCCTGGAGCGCTTCTATCGCAATCCGCGCGCCGGGGCGCTGGCAGCGCAGCTGTATTTCCTGTTTCAGCGCACGCAGCAGCTTTCGGCCCTGCAGCAGCACGATATGTTCGCACCGATGCGCATCGCGGATTATCTGATCGACAAGGACCGGCTGTTCGCGCGTACCACGCTCGATGATGAAGAGTATCGGCTCTATGAGCAGGTCTATGCGCGGCTTGCCATCGAGGCACCCAAGCCCGACCTGGTCATCTACCTGCAGGCACCGGTCGACGTGCTGCTCGGGCGCATCAGCCGTCGCGCGATTGCCTACGAACAGTTCATCGATCGGCGTTATCTCGAGCGGCTCAACGACGCCTACGCCCGGTTCTTTCACGAGTACGAGGCCTCGCCGCTGCTGATCGTCAATGCCGCGGCCATCGACCCGGTTGGCAGCGAGGCGGATTTCGCTGAACTGCTGGCGGCCATCCAGCGCATGCGTCGCGGCAGGCTCTACTACAACCCGCTGCGCCATGGCGCGCTGTAGACTGAAGAGCCATGTACACGCAATTGCAGCTGCGCGATTCGGATCGCCCGCCGGTCACCCTCACCACGCTCGATCAAATGAAGCAGCGCGGCGAGAAGATTGCATGCCTGACTGCCTACGATGCCAGCTTCGCGGTGCTGCTGGATGCCGCGGGTGTGGATGTGGTGCTGGTGGGCGACTCGCTGGGCATGGTCATCCAGGGACATGACACCACCGTGCCGGTGACCATGGATCAGATGGTGTATCACTGCGCTGCAGTCGCGCGCGGCCTGCACCGGCCGTTCCTGATGGCGGATCTGCCCTTCATGAGCTATCCGTCGCGCGAGCTGGCGCTGTCGAACGCCGTGCGGCTCATGCAGGAGGGCGGAGCCCGCGTCATCAAACTGGAAAGCGGCAAGGGCCAGACCGACATTGTCGAGTTCCTCGCGCGCCACGACATCGCAGTGTGCGCGCACCTGGGACTCAAGCCGCAGTCGGTGCACAAGACCGGCGGGTTTCGCGTGCAGGGACGCGAAGCCGAGGCCGCGCAGCGCATGCTCGAGGACGCGCTCGCGCTGGAAGCGGCCGGCGCCGATCTGCTGCTGCTCGAATGCATTCCCTCGGAGCTCGGGCGCACGATTTCACAGGCGGTCACGGTGCCGGTGATCGGCATCGGTGCCGGGCCCGATACCGACGGGCAGATCCTGGTGCTCTATGACGTGCTGGACATCACCTCGGGCCGCAAGCCGCGCTTCGTGCGCAATTTCATGGATGGCAGCCCCTCGCCGCAGGAGGCCGTGTCGCGCTACGTCCGGGCCGTGAAGTCGGGGGAGTATCCCGCTCCGGAGCACTGCTTCTAAAGCCGTTCCATGCAGACGGTCACGACCATCGAGGCGGTGCGAGCGCACGTGCGTACCTGGCGCGCCGCGCGGCTGAACGTGGCGCTGGTACCGACGATGGGTAACCTGCACGCCGGCCACGCCAGTTTGCTCGAAGCGGCTCGTGATCGCGCCGCGCGTGTGGTCGCCAGCATTTTCGTCAATCCGCTGCAGTTCGGACCGGCTGAGGATTTCGCCGGCTATCCCCGCACGCTGGCCGAAGATCAGGCATTGCTCCGCGAGGCGGACTGCGACCTGCTGTTTGCGCCGTCGGTGGCCGAGCTCTACCCCGACCAGGGTACCCAGCAGACCGTGGTGAGCGTGCACGGCCTGACCGATATCCTGTGCGGACCGTTTCGTCCGGGACACTTCGATGGCGTGGCAACCGTGGTCGCCAAGCTGTTCGGCATCGTGATGCCCGACCTGGCCGTATTCGGCGAAAAAGATTTCCAGCAATTCATGGTCATTCGCCGCATGACTCTCGACCTGGCGCTGCCGGTGGAGGTGATCGGTGCGCCGACCGTGCGCGCAAGCGATGGACTGGCGTTGAGTTCCCGCAATCGCTACCTGAGCGCGGAGGAGCGGGCGCGCGCACCGGCGATCTACCAGGCCCTGCGAGCCGCCGCGGACGCGCTGCGCGCGGGTAACCGCGACTACCCCGCGCTCGAGCGCCAGGGATGGCTTGCGATCGAGCGGGCCGGCATGAAGCCCGACTACTTCACCGTCCTCGAGGCGCAGGATCTATCCAACCCGAATGCGCAATCGACGGACTTAGTCGTATTGGCGGCGGCCCGGCTGGGCCGCGCGCGGCTGATCGACAACCTGCGGGCCATGGAATGATGCGGACGGGCTTACTGCGCGCGGCGCTCTCGGGACTGATGATCTGTGCCCTGGGGCCGGCGCTCAGCGCGGCCCTTGCGACACGCCCATTTAACTCCACCGACTTGGTGCTGCTCGAGCGCGTATCCGATCCGCGCATGTCGCCCGATGGCCACTGGGTGGCCTATCAGCTGCTGGAAACTGACCTGGCTGCCAATCGCAGCATCACCAGTCTCTGGCTTGCGCCGGTGCCGGATGCCAAGGGATCCAACAGTGAACCGCACTTCGCGCGCCGGCTGACTGCGCCGGGGGTGTCGAGTTTTTCGCCGCGCTGGCGCGGCGACGGCAAATTGCTGTTCTTTCTCTCCACGCGCTCGGGCAATGCGCAGGTGTGGCGCATCGATCTGTCAGGCGGGGAGGCGCAGGCGGTCACCCACGGACCTCTCGAGGTCGGCAGCTTCATGGTGGCGCCGGATGGCCGACACCTGGTGGTCTCGATGAGTGTGTTCCCGGAATGCGAGAACCTCGATTGCACCCGGCATCGCATGGAAGAGCGCTCGACCCGCAAGAACACCGGCCGCCTGTACGATCGACTGTTCGTGCGTCACTGGGACACCTGGGCCGATGGCACGCGCTCGCAGCTGTTTGCCTATGCGCTCGACGAGCAGGGCATCGCCGGCGGGAACCCGGTCTGGCTCACGCACGGCATGGACGCCGATGTTCCCTCCAAGCCTTTTGGCGATGACAACGAGTGGAGTTTCACGGCGGACAGCCGCGATCTGATTTTCTCGGCACGCATCGCCGGTACGCGCGAGCCCTGGAGCACGAATTTCGACCTGTATCGCGTAGCCATCGACGGCGCGAGCCCGCCGCGCGATCTCACCAGCGACAATCCAGCCTGGGACACGGGGCCCGCGGTGTCCCCGGATGGCAGGAGCCTGGCCTATCGTGCGATGAAACGGGCCGGCTTCGAAGCGGACCGGTTTGCCATCGAGCTGAAGGACCTGGCGACTGGCGAGACGCGTGAGGTGGCGCCGGATTGGGACCGCTCGGCGCTGTCGCTGCGCTGGTCGGGCGACGGACGGGTGCTTTACACCATGGCGGACGATGTCGGCCAGCGGCGATTGTTTGCCGTCGAAGTGGCGAGCGGACGCGTGGCACCGCTGACGGATCTGGGCACGGTGCGTGGCTTCGATGCCGGCCGCAACAGCCTGGTCTACGCGCTCGACAATCTCGGCATGCCCGCGAACCTGTTCCGTATCGATCTGCGCTCGGGTTCGGTGGTGCAGTTCACTCACCACAACATGGAGAAGATGTCTGGCGTTGCACTCGGCGACTATCAGCCCTTTACCTTTCGGGGCTGGAACAATGAGCCCGTGCATGGCTACCTGGTCAAGCCGGTGGGCTATGAGCCCGGTCGCAAGTATCCGGTGGCATTGCTGATCCATGGCGGCCCGGAGGAGTCGCTGGCCAACGAATTCCACTATCGATGGAATCCGCAGACCTTCGCCGGCGCGGGCTATGCGGTGCTGATGATCGACTTTCACGGCTCGCGCGGTTACGGGCAGGCCTTCGTTGATTCCGTGCGCGGCCACTGGGGTGATCGACCGCTCGAGGATCTGCAGAAGGGCTGGAGCTACGCGCTCAGCGCGTTTCCCTTTCTGGACGCCACGCGTGCCTGTGCGCTCGGCGGCAGCTACGGCGGCTACCTGGTCAACTGGATCGAGGGCAACTGGCGAGTCGGCGGGGCCAGCCCCTGGAAATGCCTGGTGTCGCATGACGGGGTGTTCGACAGCCGCATGATGGCATTCAGCAGTGAGGAACTGTGGTTCGAGGAGTGGGAGCACGAAGGCACGCCGTTCGAACAGCCGCAGAACTACGAGCGCTTCAATCCCGTCAATCACGTGGCGGACTGGTCGGTGCCGATGCTCGTCATCCATGGCGGACTCGACTACCGTGTGCCGATCGAGCAGGGTATTGCCGCGTTCACGGCACTGCAGCGGCGCGGTATCCCGAGCCGGTTTCTGTATTTCCCCGACGAGAATCACTGGGTCATCAAGCCACAGGATGCGGTGCAGTGGGACGAGACCGTCGAGTCGTGGCTCAATCAATGGACGGGACCGAGGCCTTAAGCGCGTGTCTGGTGCGCCTCGAGCGCCCAGCCCACATGCTCACGCACCAGCGGCGAGCGGTCCTCGCGGCGGGCGTTGAGCGCCGCCAGCACCGCGTCGCTGCTGCGCGCGTTGCCGAGCGCCACCGCGATGTTGCGCAGCCATCGCTGGTAACCGATCCGATAGATGGCCGAGCCGCGCATGCGCTGCTCGAACTGCAGCTCGGTCCAGCCGAATAGCTCGGTCAGACGCGGCGCATCCAGTCCATGGCGCACGTGAAAGTCCGGGTGCGCGGCCGCACGCGCGAACTTGTTCCACGGGCACACCAGCTGGCAGTCATCGCACCCATAGATGCGATTGCCCATGGCCTTGCGCAGTTCCGCCGGGATGGGGCCGTCGAGCTCGATGGTCAGGTAGGAAATGCAGCGCCGCGCGTCGAGCCGATGCGGCGCGACGATCGCCCCCGTGGGGCAGGCGGGCATGCAGGCGGTGCAGCTGCCGCAATGCGCGCTCGCCGGCGCATCGATCGGCAGCGGCAGGTCGGTGAAGATCTCACCGAGAAAAAACCACGAGCCGGCCTCGCGCGCGATCAGGTTGGTGTGCTTGCCGATCCAGCCCAGGCCGGCGTTGCGCGCCAGCGCCTTCTCGAGCACGGGTGCGCTGTCGACAAACACCCGATAGCCGTGCGGTCCGGCGAGCCGCTCGACTTGCCGGGCCAGCTCGCGCAAAGCGCGCCGCATGACTTTGTGATAGTCGCGCCCCAGCGCGTAGCGCGACACGTAGGCCGCCTCGTCGTCCTCGAGCACCGCCTGCGCGGGGCGCGCCTCGGCGGGCCAGTAATTCATGCGCGCCGAGATCACGCGCAGCGTGCCGGGCAGCAGCTGCGCCGGCCGGCTGCGGCGACGCCCGTGCCGTGCCATGTAGCCCATCTCGCCATGCCAGCCCAGGGCCAGCCACTTTTCGAGGTGACGCTCATCCTCGGCAAGCTCGATATCGGCAATCCCGATGGCATCGAAGCCGAGGCTGCGGGCCGCCGCTTCGATCGCGGTTCGCAGCGCGGGTGCCGCAGGGGTTTGCTGGTACATGGGAGCCTCGATGCGACCAGTATAATCGGCCGATGTCATCCGCAAGCTGGCTCTATTCGTCTGCGCAGGTGCGCGCACTGGATGCCTATGCGATCGAGCAAGGCACCGAGGGCTACACACTCATGCGCCGCGCGGCGGAGGCGGCGCTGCGGGCGCTGCGCAGCCGCTGGCCCACGGCGCTGCGGTTGGCGATCGTCACCGGCGGCGGCAACAATGGCGGCGACGGCTACGTGCTGGCGCGATTTGCGCAGGCTGCGGGGCTATCGGTGACGGTACTGGCGGCCGTCGCCACCGAAGGGTTGCGCGGCGATGCGCGGCGCGCCTGCGATGATTTTCAGGCCAGCGGCGGACGGCCGCTGCCATTCGACCCGGCGGTGCTCACGGGTGCGGATGTCATCGTCGATGCCTTGCTCGGGACCGGGCTCAAGGAGCCGGTGCGCGCGGGGATTGCCGCTGCGATCGGCACCATCAATGGCTGCGGCCGACCGGTGTTCTCGCTGGATCTGCCCTCCGGGCTCAACGCCGATAGCGGCGCGGTCATGGGAGCGGCGATCCGCGCCGACTGCACCATCAGTTTCGTCGGACTCAAGACCGGGCTGTTTCTGGGTGAAGGCCCCGAGTACGTGGGCCGATTGCTGTTCGATGATCTGGAAGTGTCGGCGCCGGATGAGCCGCGTTTCCATCCGCTGCTGCAGCGGCTGGGCGAAGGGGAAATCGCCCGCGCCCTGCCGCGCCGGGCGCGGGAGGCCAACAAGGGCGATTTCGGTCGCGTGCTGATCGTCGGTGGGGGCATCGGTATGCCCGGGGCCGTACGGCTCGCGGGGGAGAGCTGCCTGCGGGCGGGGGCCGGCCTGGTCACGGTGGCCACGGCACGCGAGAACATCCACGCCATCGTCGCCGGAAGGCCGGAGCTGATCGTGCACGCGGTGGACGATGCGGCCGAACTCGGGCCGCTGCTGGCGGCCGCCAGCGTCGTGGCGGTGGGGCCGGGGCTGGGCCAATCGGACTGGGCGGCCGCGGTGCTCGATCGGGTGCTGCGCTCAGGCAAGCCGCTGGTCATCGATGCCGATGCGCTCAATCTGCTGTCGCGGCAGGGCCAGCCGGCACCGAGCGGATCGGTGCTCACGCCGCACCCGGGGGAGGCCGGTCGGCTGCTGGGGTGCGGTGCTGCGGAGGTGCAGGCCGATCGCCTGGCGGCGCTGCAGGCGCTCACGCGCCGCCACGCAGGATCGGTGATCGTGCTCAAAGGCGCGGGCACGCTGATCGGCATCGAGGGCCAGATCCCCGGTATCTGCGAACGCGGCAACCCGGCCATGGCCGCGGCCGGGATGGGTGATGTGCTGACCGGCGCCATCGTGGGCATCCTGGCGCAGTGCCGCGACCCGTGGCGTGCCGCCTGCGCCGGAGTGCTGGCGCATGCACTGGCCGGTGATGAACTGGCGCGCGATCGCGCCCGCGGCATCCTGGCGCTGGAACTCGCCGAGGCGCTGGCCCATTGGGTCAGCCGCTAGAGGCTGGCCGTTGCGCACGGTCTGGGAGATGCCGGCCGCGGCCGATACGATGCGGCTTGGTGCGGCGCTGGGACAGACCTGCCCCTGGGATGAGCAGGCGCCGCGGCTGGTGTTCCTGTCGGGGGAGCTGGGGGCCGGCAAAACCACGCTCGCCGCGGCCATGCTCGAGTCGCTGGGCGCCACCGAAACCGTTCGCAGTCCGAGCTATGCGCTGGTCGAAACCTATGCGCTGCCAGAGGGATTGGGCGTGCACGTGGATTGTTATCGGCTGTCCGGTGCGCAGGAGTTCGAGCAGCTGGGCCTGCGCGATTACTTTGCGCCGCGCACGCTCTGGCTGGTCGAATGGCCCGAGCGGGCCGGGGCTGCATTGCCGACCCCCGATCTGTCGGTGTCCCTCAAGGCTGTGGGTACGGGACGCTCGGCCGGGATTGAGGCGATGAGCGCCGCCGGGGCGGCCTGGCTCGCGGTACTGGAACGGCGCCTTCGCGCGTCAGAGCTGAAATGAGCTTAGTAGCGTATCTAGCTAATAAGACTTGAAATAATCATAAAGTCAACTTACATTGCGACGCCTAGAGGTTGCAGGGGATGGGGTTGACGGGCGCGCGGCTTCAAATTTCTTCGGCACTGACGGCGTTGCTGCTGTGTGCGCGGGCCGCCGGCGCTGCCGGCGGGGCCGATGTGCAACTCCGTCACGTTGATCTGCAGTCAGGTGATGAGGCGGCGCTGCTGACCCTCAGGCTATCCGCCCCCACGGCCGCCCATGTTTTCCGTCTGCATCACCCCGAACGCATCGTGGTGGATCTGCCGCGCACGCGCCCGACCGGATCGATGCCATCGATGAACTCGGCCGGGGCGGTTGCAGCAGTGCGCTCGGGCTGGACACCGCAACACGCATTGCGCGTGGTGCTGGAACTGAACTCACCAATGCAGCTGCACCAGCAGACACTCAAATCCGGCGACTGGCAGCTGCGCATTGCGCTCAATGCCGCGGGGAAGCCGGGGAAGCCGGGGAAGCCGGCGACGCCGGCGACGCCCGATGTTGCAGCGCCGGTTGCAGCCACAGCTGCGGCAACTGCGCCGGTCACCAGTATTCGCGTGGCGCACGCCCCCGGCGCTGCGGAACGGCCCATCGTCATTGCGGTCGATGCGGGTCACGGCGGGGATGATCCGGGCGCGAGCGGGCAGTCCGGTACGCATGAAAAAGACGTCACGCTCGAGATCGCGCGTGCACTGGCGGCGCGGATCAATCGCGAGCCGGGCATGCATGCGGTGCTCACGCGGGATGGCGACTATTTCGTCGATCTGGTCGAACGCCGGCAGCGCGCCAAGGCCGCCCATGCCGACATGTTCGTGTCCATTCACGCCGATGCGATCCGGGATCGCGACGTCTCGGGCGCCTCGGTCTATGTGCTTTCCGAGCGCGGCGCTTCCAGCCAGGCAGCGAAGATCCTGGCCGAGGAGCAGAACGCGGCGGACCTCAAGGGCGGAATCTCGCTGGCTCGCCAGAAGCCGGACCTGCGCCCGGTGCTGCTCGATCTGTCGCAGAGCGAGAGCATGGGCGAGAGTTCCGAGGCCGCCGATCGCGTGCTCACGGCGCTGGATCACGTCGGGGCCGTGCGCAAGCGCGAGGTGCAGCAGGCCGCCTTCGTGGTGCTCAAGTCGCCTGATATTCCTTCGATGCTCATCGAGACTGCCTACATCTCGAATCCGGCCGAAGAACGCATGCTGCGTACACCGGCGCAGCAGCAGCGCCTGGCCGATGCGATCTTCACCGGCATCGGCGGCTATTTCCGCAACTTCCCGCCCGAGGGAAGCCTGTTCGCGCGCACCCGTACCCCTCCTGGAACGATCACCGAGTCGATCGCGCGCGACGGCACCTGAAGCGCTCCGACCCGGGGTGGCCCGCGGCGCGGGCGTGTAGACTAGTTTTTTGCGCCGCCGGGGCCGGTATGCCGATCCGGATCCTTCCTCCCAATCTCATCGATCAAATCGCCGCCGGAGAGGTCATCGAGCGCCCGGCCTCGGTAGTCAAGGAGCTCTACGAAAACGCGCTGGATGCCGGCGCGCGGCGTATCGAGATCGACATCGAGGGTGCAGGCTTAGGGCTGATTCGCGTGCGCGATGACGGTTGCGGCTTGTCGCCGCAGGAGATGCCGCTGGCGCTCGAGCGTCATGCCACCAGCAAGATTGCCACCCTGGAGGACCTCGAGGCCATCGTCAGCTTTGGCTTCCGCGGCGAAGCGCTGCCCTCGATCGCATCGGTCGCGCGCCTGCGGATGGTGTCGCATCGCGCCGAGCTCGCGGACGCGTGGGAGCTGTCGGTCGAGGGCGGTGTGGCGACGCCGCTCAAGCCCGCGGCTCACCCGATCGGCACCAGCGTCGAGGTGCGTGATCTTTTCTATAACGTGCCGGCACGCCGCAAGTTCGTGCGCAGCGCGAGCACCGAGTTTGGCCACATCCTGCGGCAGGTGGAGCGCCTGGCGCTCGGAGGCAGCGGACTCGGGGTGCGGCTGCGGCACAATGGCCGGGAAATCCTGCATCTGCCGGGCGGGGAGCAGATCCAGGCCGCGGAACAACGGCTGGACCGGATCCTGGGCGGCGAGTTTCGGGCGCATTCGCGGCCTATCGAACGCGAAGCGGGACCAGTGAAGCTTCGAGGCTGGCTGGGGCTGCCCACGGCGGCGCGCGCGCAGCCGGATATGCAGTTCTGGTTCGTCAATGGCCGCGCGGTGCGCGACCGCCTGCTCGGCAACGCGGTGCGCCTGGGGTTTCGCGACGTGCTCTTCCATGGCCGCCATCCCAGCTACGTGCTGCACCTGGCGCTCGACCCGCGGCAGGTCGATGTCAATGCGCACCCGAGCAAACTCGAGCTGCGTTTCCGCGACAGCCGGGCTGTGCACGAGGGTGTCTTTCGCGCGATTGCCGCCGAGCTGGCCGGTACCCGTCCCGCTGCCGACAGTGCCGGGGCCACCTGGATCGAATCCGCGGCCAAGGCGCCGAGCTTCGATTTTGGCCGTCCACCGGAGCCGGTCGGAGGTGCCTGGCTCGGCGAGCGCTCCTTCGCGCGCAGCAGCTTCGCGGCCGTCCAGGCGCTGTCGGTGGCCGACCGCGCCGTCGAGTCCCAGCCGCTGGGCGTGCCGATCGCGCAGCTGCACGGCCTGTACATCCTGGCGCAGAACCGCAGTGGGCTGATCCTGATCGATACCCACGCCGCCCATGAGCGCGTGCTGTACGAGCAGCTCAAATCGCAATTCGACACCGGGCGGCCCGCTTCACAGCACCTGCTGGCGCCGCTGGTGATTGCGGCCGACGAACACGAACTCGATGCGCTGCTGGCCGAGCGCGACGATCTGGTGCGGCTGGGATTTGCGCTGGAGCGCGACGGCCCCGAGCGTCTGCTGGTGCAGAGCGTGCCGGCGCTGCTGGCACATGCCGACACGGCCGGACTGCTGCGACAGCTGGCGCGCGAGTTGGCCGGCGGGGAGGGCGCGCCGCATCTGGACGGCGAGGCGCATCGCATTCTCGGCAGCATTGCCTGCCGCAGCGCCATCCGGGGCCAGCGCGTGCTGAGTCTGCCGGAGATGGACGCGCTGCTGCGGCAGATGGAGCAGACCGATCGCGCCAATCAATGCAACCACGGCCGGCCCACCTGGATGTGCCTGACGATGCGCGAGATCGAC
>Ga0302229_10000595_pt1 | contig 27943 bp, 27 predicted proteins | sample II_Palsa_N1_3_FD_193518 | JGI IMG/M metagenome (GOLD analysis project Ga0302229, IMG submission 193518) | Peat permafrost microbial communities from Stordalen Mire near Abisko, Sweden - II_Palsa_N1_3 | ecosystem: Environmental > Terrestrial > Soil > Palsa > Peat permafrost | place: Sweden... | reverse complement strand
CCCGGACCGGGCGAGCGCGGATGACATCGTGCAGGAAACCTTCATCCGGGCCTGGCGGCACCTGCCCCAGCTCAGCGCCGATGACCGGCCGGTCCGGCCCTGGCTGTTCCGGGTCGCTCGCAACCTGCTGATCGACGCGAACCGGGCCGAGCGGGCCCGGCCGATGACCGTGCCGGAGCAGTCGGCCGGGGAGGCCGGGACCGATTCCGGCTTGGAGGAGATCCTGGACCGCCAGCTCGTTTCCGCCGCCCTGGCGCACCTGTCGCCCGCGCACCAGAGTGTGCTGGTGGAGACCTTCTACCGGGGCGGCACCATGGCCACGGTCGCCCGCGAGCTCGGCATACCGCACGGCACAGCAAGATCACGGCTGCACTACGCGCTCGATGCACTGCGCCAGCAACTCCAAGAACATGACTCAATCGCCTGCTGATGAACAACCGCCTGCCCCGTGACCACGCCCACATGCCGATGGCGGGATCAGCCTGGGCATCGCTTGTGATGCTCCAGCGATGATGAGCGAGACCGAGACCAGCGAGAAGCCTGTCTTGATCGCGTCGAGGTGCATGACCTGCTGGTCGAAGTAGGTCACAAAGTAGAGCATGGAGTAGATCCCCGCGCCCGCGATGAGCACGACCAGGTAGGAGCCGCCGCGATTGCGGTCCAAGAAGACGCTGACCGACCTCGGGAGCTCCGTGCGCCCTGTCCCGGTCAGCCTGGCGGCGTGGGGAACTCCCGGCTCGCGCCAGCCGAGCGCAGCATGATCCTCGTCGATGCGGAGACCGGCGAGGAAGTCGAGCCCGCGGTGGTAGACCGGGCCACCGGACGGCCACTGGACACCGAACAGTTTCGTCTTCGCTGCGGGCCCGGCAGCCAGCCCCGCCATGCGGGCCCGGTACGACCGTTCTCGCACCTTCCGGGATGCGGCGGACTGAAGCACCTGCCGAACGACGACTGCCAGCCTGATAATCCGAGCCGGACACTCAGATGCCACCGCGCCTGGCACCTGGCGCCTGCCGCCAGAACCGGAAGCCCCGAACCGGATGCGGTTCGGGGCCATTCCGATGTGATCAGACATCGGCTGTCAGGGCAGTGTGACCTGCTATCTCAGTTCCTTCCGGGCTGAGACAACGGGGAGGACTTCAGCCGTTGGATGTGCCGAGCGCGTACGGGAGCTCGTTGCCCTGGGCGGTGAAGGTGTTGCCTGCGAACCAGACGGTGCCGGGGCCGACCGCTGCCGCGGCGTCCGGAGCGGCCAGCGTCTGGCCGGCCGGGGTGAGCCCCGTGCCGGCGACAGCCGGGAGGGAGGTCCAGGTGGTGCCGTTGAAGTTGTACAGCGTGACCGTGTCGACGCTGGACCCCGTGAGGCCGGCGATCCACACGTCGGTCGGCGACAGGGGGGCCACCTCGGAGCCGGTCACGGCTGCGCCGGTCTGGGTGATGGCGTTCAGCAGGGTCCAGGTGGTGCCGTTCCAATGCAGGATCGCGCCGACGGTGGTGACGGCATAGGCGTCAGTCGGCGAGATGTCCGCCACGTCGGTGAGACCGCCCGTCGGTGAGGCAACCGGGACGCTCACGTTGCTCCACGAGGTGCCGTTGAAGTGCTCAAGCACCGGAGAATTATCGCGGTGCAGGCCCTCGTTGAACTCGGTCCCGGCGGCCCAGATGTCCGACGGCGATGATCCGGAGATCGAGGTCATGTCCAGGTTGGGTTCCTCAGCGGGGACGGGCAGGCTGGTCGTGGTCCAGGTCGTGCCGTTGAACTGCTCGGCGTCGCCGTTGTTGTTGACCGACCACAGGTTCGTGGCCGAGAACGCGAGGACCGGGCCCAGTTCCACGTTGGCGGGGATGGTCATCTCCGACCACGCGGTGCCGTTGAAGTGGAACGCGACGGACTCCTGGACGATGGTCCCGCCGGTGTTGATGTCGGCGGTGCCGACGGCGGTGATGTTGCTGGCCGAGGTTCCGGTGATGGACCTCACCCCGGCCGAGTTCCCGGGAGCGGTGGCTATCCCGGCCGGGAGTCCCTGCCCGGTCCAGCTGGTCCCGTTCCAGTGCTCGAACGCGTCAGTACCGCCAGGGACTCCCACCGCCCACACGTCGGTCGGCGAAGCAGCATAGAGGCCGGTCGGCGCCTCGGGGGAACCGGATGGAAGGCCACTGTCCGTCGGCGGATTGGAGATCTTGAAACTCGCGGCGGTCGCGCCGGATGCAGCGGTCACCGGCGCCGCGGACGCCGGGACGGAAAATGCCGCGCCCAGCGCAATCAGGCCCACGCTCACAACCCCGAGCACGCCTGCCCGCGACCATGCCTTGGGCCTCCGGCCCCCGCTACCCTGCCGCTGCGCGCTCTCGGCGCGCGCGGTCCTGCCCTTGCTCTTCAGCATGGATTTCTTCCTTCGGTCGGCTCTGTAGTTGACCTTTCAACTACTAAACACGTTCGTAGCGCCAGATCTGTTCACCGCCCAGTGCTCGCCGCGCCAGCACTTCTGCCGCCGGCCCGCCTCGGCGTCGCCGCGCAACTGGCCACGCAGCGCCATAGCCCACCGGCTCGCGGCGAAAACCTGCCCCTCGGCATCACCCGAAGCCGTGCAGCCCGCGAGTGGCTGCTTGCACTGCCGGGCGGCAGCCGCAATCACCGAACGTGGCGGCGAGCGCTGGCACGACCCGCCGGCTCCGCCGTTACGGGCGCCGCCGAGAAGCGACGACCGGGCTGACGCAGCGCAGAACCGGACGTTCGCATCGTGATGCGGCCTGCCGATCGGGCACATCGAGGCGGCCGGGCGCTTGCCATCCACTCCTCGAGCCGGTCTAGGAGCGCGGCACACTCAGCGATGAGGTACCGAGGCGGACAGCGTGCCGGTCGCGGTCCGCATCTCCTCGGCGGTCTGGCTCCGTGCTGAGCTACCCGCCAGCGGCGCACAGCCCCGCCCGCGGCGGGCGGCACGTAGTCAATGCCCGGCAAAGACGCGAACCGGAACTTAGCTTTCTGCCGGCCGGCAGGCGGCCCGGTACACTCGTCCGGTGCGCCGCACGCTGATCGTCACCAACGACTTCCCGCCTCGTCCGGGCGGCATCCAGTCGTTCGTGCACGCGCTGGCCACTGGGCTGCCCGAAGATACGGTGACGGTATACGCCCCGGCCTGGAAGGGCGCGGCGGAATTCGACGCCCGCCAGCCTTTCCCGGTCATCCGCCATCCGACCTCGCTCATGTTGCCGGTGCCCGGCGTGGCCCGCCGGGCTGCGGCCAGCGCCCGGGAGCACGGTTGTGACGCGGTCCTGTTCGGCGCGGCCGCCCCCCTCGGCCTCATCACGCCGACCCTGCGCAGGGCCGGCGTGACCCGGGCGGTCGCGCTGACGCATGGTCACGAGGCGGGCTGGGCGGCGCTGCCCGGCGCCCGCACCCTCCTGCGTCGCATCGGTGACGAGGTCGACGTGGTGACGTACTTGGGCGAGTACTTCAGGGTCCGGCTGGCTCGCGCCCTGTCGGCCGAAGCGGCCTGCCGGATGGTCCGGCTGGCGCCGGGCGTCGACGTGACGTTCTTCCGCCCGGGATCGGGTGGCCAGGCGGTCAGGGAACGACTGGGGCTGGCGGGCCGGCCCGTGGTCGTGTGCGTGTCCCGGATGGTTCCGCGCAAGGGCCAGGACACGCTGATCAAGGCCTGGCCGCAGGTGCTCGCCGAGGTCAGTGACGCGGTGCTGCTGCTGGTCGGCGAGGGTCCCTACGCGTCTGCCCTGAAGCGCCTGGCGCAACGCCTCGGCGTCGGTGACGCCGTCGTCTTCACCGGCCCCGTACCCTGGGCCGAACTCCCCGGCTACTACGACGCGGCGAACGTGTTCGCGATGCCGTGCCGGACGCGGCGCGCGGGGCTGGACGTCGAGGGTCTTGGCATCGTCTACCTGGAGGCCTCGGCCACCGGCCTGCCGGTCATCGGCGGCGACTCGGGCGGAGCCCCTGACGCCATCCTGCCGGGTGAGTCCGGCTATGTCGTCAGCGGCGTCCCCGGTGCCGCGGCCCGGATCACCGAGCTGCTCACGGATCCGGCCAAGGCCAAGGCGATGGGGGAGAAGGGCCTGGCCTGGGTCGACCGCGAGTGGCGGGAGGAACTTCCTGCCGCGCGCCTGGCCGCGATCTTGGCCGGCGACGCCAACCCCCAAGAGGGCTTAGCCCGACGGATTCGGCCTAAGCCCATCTCAGGGTCGTCTAAGGCCCCCCTCAGCAGGCAAAATAGGGATTTCCTCCGATGCGGCCAGCGGGGTCTTAGCGCGAGACTCGATAGTGAGCGGCCGAGATGGCCGCACATCGAGGAGGACCGATGAACCCGAACATGGCGCGGAGCCTGAGCTGGGATCACATCAGGGAAGCACGCCAGCAGGCCACGGCGGCCCGGCGAGCGGATGCGGCCCGCCATTCAGTTCACGAGACAGGCTCGCGCGCGGCCCGGCGTCGCGCGCACCAGCTAGAGAAGAGCGCATGATGACATCACGAACGAACCTCTTCACCCGGGCGGCCCGGCGTACGCTCGGCGTGCTCGCCGAGATCAACTACGCCCAGCGCCGGTGGTACGAGATCATGGCCGACCCAAAGGGCAAGTGACAACCCGGGCTCGCTGGCCGGCATCGAGATCCTCAGGAGTACAGGGCCTCGATGTCGGCGGCGTAGTCCTTCATCAGCACGCTTCTGCGGATGCCGAGCTTGACCGTGAGCTGCCCCGCCTCCTGGGTGAAATCGCCTTCCAGGATCCGGAACTTCCTGATCGACTCCGCCCGGGATACCGCCTTGTTCGCGTCGTCGACCGCCTCCTGCACGGCCGCGATGAGATCGGGGTCTTCGCGTAGCGCGGCGATCGTCGCGTCTGCGGGCTTGCCGTGCCTTTCCTTCCAGGGCCCGAGCGTCTCGGGATCCAGCGTGATCAGCGCGGCGATGTACGGCTTACCGTCCCCCACCACCATGGTCTGACTGATCAGGGCGTGGCTGCGGAGCCGGTCCTCCAGCACCGCGGGTGCCACGTTCTTGCCGCCGGCGGTGATGATCATCTCCTTTTTCCGCCCGGTGATCTTCAGGAAGCCCTCGTCGTCAAGCTCGCCTACGTCGCCGGTGCGGAACCACCCGTCGGCCGAGAAGGCCTCCTTAGTCGCCGCGTCGTTCTGCCAGTAGCTGCGGAACACGTTCGCTCCTGACATCAAGATCTCGCCGTCCTCCGCGATCTTGACCGCGACACCGGGCAGCGGCTGCCCGACGGTGCCTATCTTGTTCCGGTCGGGCCGGTTGACCGTAGCCGCCCCGGTCGTCTCGGTCAGGCCGTATCCCTCCAGCACGGTGACCCCGATGCCGCGGAAGAAGTGGCAGAGCCGTTCGCTCAGCGCGGCTCCGCCCGACACGGCGTAGTGAGCCCGCCCGCCCAGGGCGGTGCGCAGCTTGCCGTAGACCAGCCGGTCGAACAGCCCGTGCCGGGCCCGCAGGCCGAACGACGGGCCGCCGGGCGTGTCTATCGCCCGGCTGTAGGCGATCGCGACCCGGGCCGCGCGGCCGAATATCGCGCCCTTCCGCTCGCTGACGGCCTTCTGCTCGGCGCCGTTATAGACCTTTTCGAACACCCGCGGCACCGCGAGGATGAACGTGGGCCGGAACGAGGCGAGCGCGGGCAGCAGCGTGCCGACGTCCGGCCAGTGCCCCAGCACGATCCCGCCTTCGACGCAGCCCACCTCGATGATCCTGGCGAAGATGTGCGCCAGCGGCAGGAACAGTAGCGTGCTAGGGTCCTGCTCGCCGGCGATGATCGTCAGCGGGCCGAGGAAGGCGTTGCGCACATCGGAGAGCAGGTTCTCATGCGTCAGCTCGCAGCCCTTGGGACGCCCGGTGGTACCGGAGGTATAGATGACCGTGGCCACGTCGGACGCCTTGGCCGCGCTGGCCCGCTCGGTGATGACCTCGTCGCCGACTGACGCGCCGCCGCCGGCCAGCGGGGACTCATCGGAGCCGCCCGCCTCTATCCGCCACACGTACTTCAGGGCCGGTACCCGGTCACGGAAGCTTTCGATGATCTGCTCGTAGCCGGCCGTCTCGACGAAGCAGGCCCGCGCGCCTGAGTTGGTCAGTATCCATTCGGCCTGCTCGGCCGAGGAGGTCTCGTAGACCGGCACGGTCACCGCGCCCGCGACCCAGATGGCGTAGTCGATCAGCGTCCACTCGTACCGGGTGTGCGACATCAGCGCGACCCGGTCTCCGGTTTCGATCCCGGCCGCGACCAGTCCCTTGGCCACCGCGGTGACCTCGGCGGAGAACTGCGTCGCGGTCACGTCCTGCCAGCCGCCATCAGGATCGGGACGGCGCATCACCACTGCCTGCGGCTGCTGCGCGGCCCGGCGGAAGACGGCATCGGCGAGATTCGCGGTGGCGGGGATCTCCGCTAGGGCCGGGATGCTGAATTCGCGCACGACATCTCCAGTGATGTAGCTATACGGCAGGACAAGCTAGGCAAGTACCAGCTTAGGGTGGTCGCTCGTCGTTCCCGGTTATGATCTTGCCCCCGGGCCAGCCTACGGTGGTGAGCCGGGCCAGCCTACGGTGGTGACATGCGAGTCCACGTGGTGAGCGATGTGCACGGCCGCGCGGACGCGCTGGCCGAAGCGGCGGACGGCGCCGATGCGCTTGTCTGCCTGGGCGACATGCTCCTGTTCCTCGACTACGCCGACCACGGCCAGGGCATCTTCGCTGACCTGTTCGGCGAGCAGGCGGCGAGTCACTACGTTCAGCTGCGTACCGCGAAGAAGTTCGACGAGGCCAGGGAGTTCTCCGCCGGGCTGCTTGCCGGGCGGTCCGAGAGCCGGAGCAGCCTGTTCGAGGCGGCCATGGCCAGGCAGTACGCCGGCCTGTTCGCCGCCCTGCCCGAACCAGCCTACCTGACCTACGGCAACGTCGACGTCCCAGGAATGTGGGCGCGGTACACCAAACCCGGACATCGCGTGCTGGACGGCGACACGGTGGAAATCGGCGGCTGGACCTTCGGTTTCGTCGGCGGTGGCCTGAAATCGGCCTATCGCACGCCGTATGAGATGACCGAGGATGAGTTCCGGGCCAAGCTCGAGGCGGTCGGTGAGGTGGACGTGTTGTGCACTCACATTCCGCCCGCAGTTCCCGAACTCCTCTACGACACCGTGGCCAGGCGGCTCGAGGTAGGCAGCGTGGCCCTGCTCGACACGATTAAGGCCACCCGGCCGAGGTACTCGGTATTCGGGCACGTGCACCAGCCGCTTGCCCGCAGGACGAGGATCGGTGTCACCGAATGCCTGAACGTCGGGCATTTCCGCGCCACCGGCACGCCCTTTGTCCTGCAGTGGTAGCGGGTACGATCATGGGTAGGAGGCGTTAGGTGTCGGAATCCCGAGGTGAAGGCCAGCCAGGAAGCGATAGCTCCCCAGGTGGCCAGCCCGAAAGCAGCGGCCCGCCAGAAAAAAGCGGCCCGTCGGAAAAAAGCAGCGGCCTGCCGGAGAGCAGCGGCGCGAACAATGGCCAGCCCGGAGCCAGCAGCAGCCAGCCAGGCGGTCCAGGGGGCAGCGCCGGACCGCGAAGCGATGGCGCGCCACGAGGCGACAGCTGGTCCAGAAGCACGGACTCGTCCAGAAGCACGGACTCGTCCAGAAGCACTGGCTCGTCCAGAAGCACTGGCTCGTCTAAAAGCACTGGCTCGTCCAGAACCAACGGCCAGTCAGGCGGTCGCAGCCAGCCGGGACGCGGCAGCGACCCCCTCGCCGATTTCCAGCGCTGGCTGATGAAAGCGGGCGCCCGCAGCATGGCCAACCAGGTCGCCGACCAGGTCAAGAGGACGATGGGCCAGGAAAAGCGGCGGGCCAGCGGTGACGTGTGGGACACGGCGACCACCGAGCTGCCGCCTGACGAGCCGCTGGAATGCCAGTGGTGCCCGGTCTGCCAGGCGGCCCGCGCGGCCCGCTTGTCCGGCCCCGGCCTCGGCGCCAAACTGACGGGCGCCGGCGGTGTCCTGGCCTCGGTCGTCCAGGATGCCTTCTCCGCCTTCGAACAGGCCATGAAAACCCAAGATCAAAATCATTCGGCCGAACGGACCGCGGTGACACCGCCGACGAAGCCGGATCGCGGGGACACGGCTCCATGACCCTCGCCATCGGCGTTGACGTCGGTGGCACGAAGGTCGCGGCGGGAGTGGTCGATGAACAGGGCCGGATCCTCGCCAAGCTGAAGAGGTCAACTCCGGCGGCGAGCCCGGCGCGGACCGAACAGGCGATCGCCGACGTGGTGACGGAGTTGCTGGCCGAGGTCCCCCCGGATCAGATCACCGCCATCGGGCTCGGCGCGGCCGGGTTCGTCGACAGCGCCCGGTCCACGATGCTGTTCGCGCCGAACCTCGCCTGGCGCGACGAGCCGCTGAAGCAGCGGGTCGAGGAGCGCCTCGGCCGCGAGGTGGTGGTGGAGAACGACGCGAACGCCTCGGCCTGGGCCGAGGCGCGGTTCGGCGCCGCGCGCGGGTACCGCGACGTCATGCTGGTGGCGGTGGGAACGGGCATCGGCGCGAGCATCATCATCGGCGGCGAGCTCTACCGTGGCCGGTGGGGCATCGCGGGGGAGCCCGGGCACGTCCGCGTCGTCCCCGACGGCCGGCTGTGCGGTTGCGGGAACCGGGGCTGCTGGGAGCAGTACTCCAGCGGGAGCGCCCTGGTCGCCGAGGCCCGCGAATTCGCCCGGCGCACCCCGGAAGGCGCCATGAGGCTGCTGCAGTTGGGCGGGGGACGCCCCGAGGGCATTTCCGGTCCGGAGATTACCCGGGCCGCGACCGAAGGTGATCCCGCGGCGCTGCGCTGCTTCCAGACCGTGGGCGGCTGGCTTGGCCAGGGGCTGGCCGACCTGGCCGCCATCCTCGATCCGGCCTGCTTCGTGATCGGCGGCGGCGTATCAGAAGCAGGAGACTTGCTGCTCGACCCCGCGCGGGCCGCCTTCGAGCGCGCGCTGACCGGCCGCGGTCACCGGCCGTACGCGGAGATCAAGGTCGCCCAGCTCGGCCAGGACGCGGGCATCGTCGGCGCCGCCGACCTCGCCCGTCAGACCACGGACACCACGGCCCCTCAGATCACGGCCCCTCAGATCACGGCCCCGTCGTCACCGTCATCGGGCCCGCCGGGACCTGGCGGGTTCATGCGCAGTACGAGTATGGCGAACCCGGTTACGAACGCGGCCACCGCGCAGAATGCCGCGAACCCGGACAGCGTCCAGTGCGCCACGGTCGCCACGACCAAGTAGGCCGGTCCGCCGAACAGCGCCGCCCAGGCGCCCTTGGCGATGGAGTCCAGCCTGGGCAGAGGCGGCGGGGGCGGCGGGACGTAATGGTCCTCTTCGCCCGCGGGCGCTGGGTCGACGGGAGCCTGACGAGCTCGTATGTTTCGTGCCGGAGTTCGCCGCCTGCGCTGCGCGTCCTGGATCACATCGGGTTCACGGGACCCTCGCAGCCCGTCAGGATCAAGCGCGCCCCGTACCCCCTCATCGTCAAACCCTCGTATCCGCTTTACCCCGCGCGTCCCCTGCGTCCCCTCAACCCCGCGCGTCCCGTCAACCCCGCGGGCCCCGTCAACCCTGCGCGTCCCCTCGGCCCCGCGGGTCTCCTCAGCCCCGCGGGTTCCCTGCGTCCCGTCAACCCCTGAGGCTCCTGGGAGTCCCTCAGTACCGGAGACTCCCGGTATGGACGTGGGATCGTTAGTGCCCGACGGCCCCTCGGCCTCCGCGATCCCTGGTATCCCCTTGGCCCGGCCTGTTTCCCATGGCTCCTCGGGCTTACGGGGCTCTCCGGTCTCGTCCGTTCCCCGTGCCTGTTCGACCTCAAAGGTGTCATCCGCCCCCGGAGGCTCTTTGGTTTCCGGGGGATGCGGGGGTCGGGGCGGCAGCACCTCTTCGCGCTCCGGCCAGGGGACCGGCTGCTGGGTGATCGGGGGCGCGTCGAATCTGGCGATCAAGTCACGCCAGGCGGCGTCCTCGTCGCGCTCTCTGCTCTCCGTGTTATCCCAGTCCGGCACGTCACTTATCCCCGTCCGGCACGTCACCACCGCTGTGTGAATGAGGCCCTAGCTTCCACGATATCTTGCCCCTGCCCCCTTGCCGGGAGGATAAAGGGATACGTGGGCCCAATCGACAAGGAACTGGCCGAGACGCGTGCCCGCATCGAGAAACGGCATCGACCTGGAACACAGCAAACAGGAATGTGTCGGATACGGTTCGTGACCGCGAGACATAGTGCGGCCCGCCGTGGGCAGGCCAGGAGGTTATGGCGACCACACATGGCCGGGACATTGTGGTGGTGGCGGCCTCGGCGGGTGGCCTTGAGCCGCTACGGACCCTGCTGGCCGGATTGCCGGCCGATTTGCCTGCGGCGGTGCTGGTCGTGCTGCACGTGCCGGCCAGCGGCGGCCGGACGCTGCCGCACATCCTGGACCGGGCGGGCCCGCTGTCGGCCGCGGCGGCCGTGGACGGCGAGCCACTCAGAGGCGGCCGGATCTACGTCGCTCCGCCGGATCGGCACCTGCTCGTCCTGAGCGATGTGGTGCGTACGTCGCGCGGACCGCGGCAGAACGGCGTCCGCCCCGCGGCCAACCCGCTTTTCCGCAGCGCGGCGCTCGTGGGCGGCCCGCGGACGATAGGGGTGGTACTGAGCGGCACGCTGGATGACGCCGCCCTGGGCAGCGCCACGGTGGAGCAGCGCGGCGGCCGTGTCATCGTGCAGGATCCGGCGGAGGCGAGTTACGACAGCATGCCTCTGTGCGCCCTGGCCGTCACCAAGCATGCGGAGATCCAGCCGGCCGGAAGGCTCGCCGCCGCCGTGGCCCGGCTGGTCAGCGAGCAGGTCGAGACGCCTCGCGCTGAGCCGGCCGCCGAACTCGAGGCAGAGGTCCGGGGCCTGCTCGCTTCGGATCCGCTGCCCCGCGCCCTAGTCCGCGACTACGGCAGCTTCAGCTGCCCTGACTGCGGCGGCCCGCTCTACCCGGCCAAGGAGGGAAACGTTGTCAGCTACGGCTGCGCGGCCGGCCACCGGTGGTCGCCTCAGGCTCTGCTTGAGCAGCAGACCGATGCGGTCGAGCGCGCGCTGTGGCTGGCGATCAGGAGCCTGGACGAACGCAGCAGGCTCACCGAGGGCCTGGCGGAGTCGGCGCGCCAGCGGGGCCATGCCCTCACCGCCGCGCGGTTCCAGGATGCCTCGAAGGAAGCGCGGCTGGCCGCTGACGTGATTCGCAACGCGGCGAGCGGGATGAACCCGGTGACCGCAGCACAGGATACCGGTGAGCCCTTCCCCGATGTGCCCGTTACAGACTGATTGAAAGGGCGTACGCTCCGGCTGTGGCTGAACTGGACCTAGAGCACGAGTTTGACGAACTCCTCGCGATGATGAGGGAGACCAGGGGTTCTGACTTCGCCGGCTACAAGCGGTCGACGCTGCAGCGGCGAGTCAAGCGTCGGATGATCCTGCTCGACCTGGCCACCTTCGGCGAGTACAAGGACTACCTGGAGCTGCAGCCAGAAGAATTCGGCCAGCTCTTCGACAGCCTGCTTATCAATGTGACCAGCTTCTTCCGCGATCCCCTCGCCTGGCAGGCGCTGCGGGAGCAGGTGCTGCCCGAGCTGCTCTCCGCCAAGGGCGTGAAGACGCCGATGCGGGTGTGGAGCGCGGGCTGCGCCACCGGCGAGGAGGCGTACACGCTCGCCATCATCTTGGCTGAGGCCCTAGGGCACGACCAGTTCCGGGAGCGGGTGAAGATCTACGCGACCGACCTCGACGAGGACGCGTTGCAGCAGGCGCGCGCCGGAGCCTACGACGCCAGCGCGCTCGCCGATGTGCCGGAGAAGCTCAGGGATACCTATTTCGAGCCGGTCGGCGACAAGCACGTCTTCCGTCGCGATCTGCGCCGCCAGGTCATCTTCGGCCGCAATGACCTGACGCACGATGCCCCGATCTCCCGGGTGGATCTCCTGGTGGCGCGCAACACGCTCATGTATTTCAACGCCGAGGCACAAGCCAGCGTGGTCAGGAGGTTCCATTTCGCGTTGTCTTATCCCGGCTACCTGTTCCTCGGCAAAGCCGAGATGCTGCTCAACCACGCGGACGATTTTCAGCCCGTGGATCTGCGTAAGCGCCTGTTCCGCAAGGCCTCGCCGACGGTGTTGACGGACTTCGGGCCTGCGGACAGCCGGAATGAGGCGGCCGCCCGCGAGCCGACTTGGAAGCAGCTGGATGGCGCGGCCCTGTCGTCGGGGCCGGTGGTGCAGCTCGCGGTCGATCTTGCGGACAAGCTCAAGGTGGCCAACGCGGCGGCGGAGTCACTGTTCAACCTGCGTCCCCGTGACCTGGGCCGCCCGTTTTCCGAGCTTGAGGTGTCCTACCGGCCCGCCGAGCTCAGGTCCCGCATCGAGCAGGTCAAGACCGAACTGCGGCCGCACGAGCTGCACGACGTCGAGTGGCTCCGGTCGGGAAGCTCGGAGCCGAGTTACTACGACGTCGCCATCGTGCCGCTGTTCGGCGCACCCAGAGACCTGATCGGCGTGGGCGTCAGCTTCGTTGACGTGACCCGCTACCGCCGGGTCAGGGACGAGCTGGCGTACGCCAACACGGAGCTTGAGCGGGCCTACGAAGAGCTGCAGTCGCTCAACGAGGAACTGGAGACCACGAACGAGGAACTCCAGTCCACCAACGAGGAACTGGAGACCACGAACGAGGAACTCCAGTCCACCAACGAGGAACTGGAGACGATGAACGAGGAACTCCAGTCCACCAACGATGAGCTGCAAGTGATCAACGATGAGTTCAGGGGACGGACCGAAGAGCTCGCTGACACCAACGGCTTCCTGGGGTCGGTTCTGCGCAGCCTGGGCAGCGCCGTAATCGTGCTGACCGAGGAACTGCGGGTACGCGTGTGGAGTCCCGGCGCGGAAGATCTATGGGGGCTCCGCCCTGACGAAGCTCAGTCCAGGGATTTCCTGACGCTCGACATCGGGCTGCCGGCCGCCGACATCGCCCCCTGGCTCAGGCAGGCCCTGGGTCGCACCCGCACGTCGACCATCAATGTGACCGCGGTGAACCGCCGGGGCAAGACGGTGGAGCTACGGGTGGCCGCGTCCCCGATGCGCACCGAAGAAGGCGCCCTGACCGGGATCATCCTGGTCATCGACACCGATGATCCGCAGTAGCGGCCAGCGTCCGCGACCCGTCAGTCAGGACTATTCCGATAACCGGGTTTCTGGCCGATGCTGCGGTACCGCTCCGCCATCTCCCGGTACCTGACCGCCGCCTGGTGGTACTCATCGGCCTTGCGCCTGAGCTGCGGCCCGGCAGCGCCGTCGGTGTTCGAGTTTTCCTCACAGCCTGCCGCGCACCGGTCCAGGGCGTCCGCCGCACGAAGCAGCCCAAGCGCCACGCGTTCGGCGGCCTCGTCGGCCAGCACGCGGGCCTCTCCGGCATTGGCGGCTGCCCGTTCCACCTGCTGGCGAGAACTGCGCGGTCTCGTGGCCGGCTGGCTGAGCTGATCGCGCCGCCGTGCCGCCTCGGCCGCGCGATCCGCCGCCTCGCTGGCCCGCCGCCCGGCGCGTTTCGCGGCCTCGGCGGAGCCGCCTATCCCGGAGCGCCCGGGCGACGCGATGTCCGCGTACGGCAGGGCCCGCCGGCCTTTCAGCCAGCGCCGCCGCTTGCTCGCGGCGGCGGCGTCGGGGAGGTCGAGGACGGCGGCGATCGCCTCTTCGCCCATGCCCAGCCCGTGCGCGCCTTCCAAGACGTCATGTTCGAGCCGGTCGACCTCGAGCCGGACGGCCTGCAGCAGCACCAGGCCCGCGCCGATGTCCAGGGCTTCAGCGTGCCCGGATGACGCTGCGTCGATTACGGACCTGATCGCGTCCAGATCGGGGACCAAGCGCTTCTCGGTGTCCCACAGCAAGCGATCCACCCCCGACGCGTAGCGCTCGGTCAGGTGCCTCCGCGAGGCCGTGACCATGTCAGGTGACGGGGCGGGCGCTTCCATAGATCCAATCTAAGACGTCGGGCTTGGCTCGTCTACCGAACCAAATATCTTTAGGTGACTGATTTATAACTTTGGGTGATATATGCCTAGATTTTCTTCCAGCATCGCGGCCGCCGGCCCACCGGAAACCCCTGGCGGGCAGGCTCGTCCGCCTTAGCCGGCGTGATCGTGGACGAACTTCAGGCTGCCCTCGAAGATGGCCTCGGCGTCGTTATCCAGCGTCGCGACATGATAACTGTCAGCACACTCGCGGATCGTGACCTGGCTGCCGGCCAGTCCGGCTAGCAGCACGCGCATGCTGGCGGGTCCGACGACATGATCCACGGTGCTGCGGTAGACCAGCACCGGCTGGGTGACGTCGGCGAGGTGGCTGGTCGTGATCCCCCAGAGCTTGGGCAGCGTAGCCGCCGCGCGGACCGGGACCCGGTCGTAGCCGACCTCGAGCTGGCCCGGCTTCTTGATGTCGCTCGCGATGCCGGGCAGCGAGCGAAGGACGTACTTGAGCACCGGGGCGAGCAGGAACAGCTTGGTGTCCGGGGCCAGCGACGGGTTGACCAGTACCAGGCCATTCACCTTGCCGCCGTGGACTTCGGCCAGGCGCAGCGCGAGGCAGCCGCCCATGGAAAGGCCGAAGACGAAGGTCTGCTCGCACCGGCTGGCCAGCGCGGTGAATGCGACGTCTACTTCGGTGTACCAGTCCCGCCCGCCGGTCCGCGCCAGGTCCTGCCATGTCGTGCCGTGCCCGGGGAGCCTGGGCAGGCTGACGGTGAGGCCCTGGCCGGCCAGGTACTCCGCCCACGGTCGCAGCGTCTGCGGGCTGCCGGTGAAACCGTGGCACAGCAGTACGCCGACCGGGCCGCCGGCGGCCTCGAATGGCTCGGCACCCGGCAGCATGGCGCCTGGAAGCAGTGATGACATGCTGACATCGTCGCATGCTCTGTCTCCCGCTCGCGTCCCTCCTTATTGTCCGCGGGACGTGGGACGATGTTTGCGTGTTTTACTGGCTGACGAAGATGACACTCGGGATGACGCTGAAGATCGTCTTCCGGCCTCGCGCGCGGGGCGTCAAGAACGTTCCCAGGCGAGGTCCGGTCATTCTTGCGAGCAATCACCTGTCCTTCTCCGATCACTTCTTCGGGCCGCTGCCGGTGCCCCGGAAGGTGATCTTCCTCGCCAAGTCGGAGTACTTCACCGGGCGCGGGCTGAAGGGGCTGATCAGCAAGGTCTTCTTTACCGGCGTCGGCCAGATTCCCATCGACCGGGGCGGGGGAGCGGCGAGTGAGCAGGCGATCAGGACCGGCCTGCGCGTCCTGGCGGCCGGTCACGTGCTCGGCATCTACCCTGAAGGCACCCGGAGCCCGGACGGCCGCCTGTACCGGGGCAAGACAGGTGTCGCCCGGCTGGCCATCGAGTCCGGCGCTCCGGTGGTCCCGTGCGCCATGATCGACACCTTCCAGTTCCTGCCGCCGGGCACGCTGCGGCCCAATATGCGGTTCAGGCCGGGCGTACGGTTCGGCGAGCCCCTCGACTTCTCCCGCTATTACGGGCGGGAGGCCGACGGGCCGCTGCTGCGGACCATCACCGACGAGATCATGCAGGCGATCGCCAAGCTCTCCGGCCAGGAATACGTCGACGTCGACGCCCGCCGCGCCAAGGCTGAACTCGCCAGCGGCCACGACAGCGCCGGAGACCATGACAGCGCCGGAGGCCACGACAGCGCCAGCGGCGACCACGAGGGCAGCGGGAGTACCGGGCCGGCCTGACCCTACCCGGGGCGTGCGGGCGATAGTTTAATAATCGGCTCCTGCCGCAGCCGTCCGGACAGGGGGCCGCGCCCACTAAGGTGGGGGCATGCGAGTGGGAGTCCTTACCGGCGGCGGCGACTGCCCCGGCCTGAATGCTGTTATCCGCGCTGTGGTCCGTAAGGGCGTGCAGGAATACGGCCTGGAATTCGTCGGATTCCGCGACGGGTGGCGCGGGCCGCTTGAAGGCGACACGGTGCCTTTGGACGTGCAGGCCGTGCGCGGCATCCTGCCGCGCGGCGGTACGATCCTCGGGTCGTCGCGCACCAACCCGCTGAAGAGCGGGGCGGCCGGCGGCCGCAGCGGCATCGAGCGAATCAAGGACAACCTGGCTGGCCTGGGCGTCGACGCGCTGATCGTGATCGGAGGCGAGGACACCCTCGGCGTGGCGACCCGGCTCGGCGAGCAGGGAGTTCCCGTCGTCGGGGTGCCGAAGACGATCGACAACGATCTCGGCGCCACCGATTACACCTTTGGCTTCGACACGGCCGTGAACATCGCCATGGAGGCGATCGACAGGCTGCACACCACGGCAGAGAGCCACCACCGGGCGCTGATCGTCGAGGTGATGGGCCGGCATGCGGGCTGGATCGCGCTGCACGCGGGCCTGGCCGGCGGCGCGAACGTGATCCTCATCCCTGAGCGCCCGTTCGACATCGAGCGGGTCTGCGCCTACGTGCAGCACCGGTTCCAGACCAGGTTCGCGCCGATCGTGGTCGTCGCCGAGGGCGCCCACCCGGTCAGCGAGGACCTGGCGACCACCCACGAGCAACTCGACTCGTTCGGCCACGTACGGCTCGGCGGAGTGGGTCAGCTGCTGGCCGACGAGATCGAGAAGCGGACCGGCAAGGAGGCCCGCTGCACCGTGCTCGGCCACATTCAGCGCGGCGGGACGCCGACGGCATTCGACCGGGTGCTCGCGACCAGATTCGGCGTGCACGCGGTTCAGGCGGTGCACGACGAGGACTTCGGCGTGATGGTGGCGCTGCGCGGCACCGATATCGTACGGGTCCCGCTCGCCGAGGCCACCAGCCAGCTCAAGCTGGTCCCGCCCCAGCGCTACGCCGAAGCCGAAGTCTTCTTCGGCTAGCGTCCCGCGGTGCGCCCCGCGGGCGCCGAGCTGAACTGTCCGGGCGGCTTCGTCGCCCGTCAGCCCGTCCTAAGCGGGTCCCGGTGCTGGGTGCGAGTCGCCACGTCCGTTCGGTCCTGAGAATCTCAGTCGGGGATTGCGGAGCGTCTCGCCTTATGCCTATACTCGGCTACGAGTACTTGTTAGCGAATCCTCGGTTACGAGGACTCCGATGCGAGGTGGTACGGATGGCGAAGCGGCGGAAGGTCAGCAACCTGCTGGCCCTGTCGTTGCTCGACTTGCTGATGCAACGCCCGATGTACCCGTACGAGATGGCGTCGACGCTCCGGCATCGGGGCAAGGACCAGGCCATCAAGATCAACTGGGGCTCGCTCTACACCATCGTGCAGAACCTGGAGAAGTACGGCTTCATCGAGACCGTGGAGGTCGCCCGGGAGGGCAGGCAGCCCGAGCGGACCACCTACCGGATTACCGAGGCGGGCCGAGCCGAGCTGATGGACTGGCTGCGCGAGCTGCTCGGCGTCCCGGAGCGGGAGTACACCAGGTTCGAGGCGGCCCTCGGCGAAGGCGCCATCCTGCCGCCAGACGAGCTGGCCGGCCTGCTGCGCCAGCGGCTGGACACGCTGGACGCGGCCAACGCTCGGCAGCAGGCTGAGCTCGAGACCACCGAGACCCAGATACCCAGGCTCTTCCTGATCGAGTCGGAGTATCACCTGGCCATGCGCCGGGCCGAGGCGGACTGGGTGCGCGCGCTGCTGAAGGAGTTCACCGACGGCACGTTCCCGGGCCTGGACGACTGGCGCCGGTTCCACCAGACCGGGCAGCTGCCGGACGATGTGCTCGCGCTTTTCGAGCAGGAAGGAGGGGACACCACGGCTTCCTAATCAAACGACCCCGGCCTGGTGCGGCAACACCAGTGGCCGGGGCCGTCAACCTCATATCGATCCCGCGAATAGGCGGAACCCGAGGTCCCACCACAAGATTAGCCGGGTTCTCCTCGCGGGGCTGGATCGCAGTGATCCGCAACCTACAGGAGTTGGCAGTGAGTTCGACCGACTGTGCCATCGAGGCACATCAACTCGTCAAGACCTACGCCGTCCGCGGCAGCAAGCCCCGTGGCCATGCCCGCGGCATCCGCGCGCTGGACGGGCTGGACATCAGCGTTCCACGTGGCATCATCTACGGTCTGCTCGGCCCGAACGGAGCAGGCAAGACCACGACCGTCAAGATCCTCACCTCGCTCGCCCGGCCCGACGCGGGGACGGCCCGCGTCGAGGGCATCGACGTGCTGGCCCGGCCGGCCCGGGTACGGCAGGTGATCGGCGTCGTGGCGCAGCGTTCCGGCGCCGACCCGACCGCGACGGGCCGGGAAAACCTGATGCTGCAGGGCCGGCTGTACGGGCTGCGCGGCCAGGACCCGCGAGCTCGCGCGGACGAGCTGCTCGGGCACTTCGGGCTGACGGAGGCGGCGGGCCGCCTGGTCAAGACATACTCCGGCGGCATGCAGCGCCGCCTGGACGTCGCGCTCGGGCTTATCCACCGTCCCGCGGTGCTGTTCCTCGATGAGCCGACGACGGGCCTGGACCCGGAGGCCAGGACCGCCATGTGGCTCGAGATCGCGCGCCTGGCCACTCATGAGGGCCTGACCGTGCTGCTGACCACGCACTACCTCGAAGAAGCGGACCGGCTGGCCAGCCGGCTCGCGATCGTGGACCGCGGCCGGGTCGTCACCTCGGGAACTCCCGACGAGCTCAAGGGGGAGCTGCGCGGCGACGTCGTGCACGTGGAGCTCCCCGCCGATACCGACGCGAGCCTGGTCCGGAACGTGCTCGCGGGCCTGCCGCAGGTGCGGGACGTGCTGATCGCGGGCCGCGATGTATCCGCGCGCAGTGACGACGGCGCGGCCGCCGTCCCGGTCGTGCTGGCCGAACTGCAGCGGGCCGGAATTCACGCCGCTTCGGTGGCGGTGGCCAGGCCTTCGCTGGATGAGGTGTACCTGCGGCATACCGGACGCCGCTACAGCGAGTCCGCGGCCCTGGGCCCCGACGCCGACGAGAACGAACGCGAACTGATGGAGGCGACCAAGTAATGGCGACCGAGCAGCTCAATTCCGGCCAGCTTAATTCCGTGCCTTCGGGCCCGGCGGATTTGCCCGCCGGGCCGCGGCCCGCGGGGCCGTCAGGCCGGGTGCCGTTCCGCACGGCGCTGGCCCACACCTGGTACCTGACCGGCCGGAAACTGCACGCCCTGGTCAGGCAGCCATGGGTGCTCGCGTTCAGCGTGGTCCAGCCGGTGATCTGGCTGTTCTTGTTCGGGCAGCTGTTCCGGAAGGTCATCGACATCCCGGGCTTCGGCTACCACGGCACCTACCTGGACTACCTGGTGCCCGGCCTGATCGCGATGAACGCCATGTCCAACAACATGTGGGCGGGCATGACAATGATCGAGGAGATCGATCGCGGCACGCTGAACCGGTTCCTCACCTCTCCGGCCAGCCGGATCGGGATCATGAACGCCACCGTGGCCGAGCAGGCGGTCAGCACCACCGTGCAGTCTCTGATCATCGTGGTTCTCGGCCTGGCGGGCGGGGCCCGCTACCACGGCGGGGTGGCCGGCGTAGCGGTCATGGTCGCGGCGTCGATCGGCGTCGGCGTGGTGTTCGGCGCGCTGTCCAACGCGGTCGGCATGACGCTGCGCTCCCGTGAGGCGATCATCGGCGTGTACACGTTCTTCATGCTCCCGCTGATCTTCTTGTCCTCGGCGTTCATGCAGACCAGGCTCATGCCGGGCTGGATGCAGGCCATCGCGTCGCGTAACCCGCTCAACTGGGTCGTTCAGATCGGCCGTTCCGCTGTCTCCGCCGCACCTGACTGGGGCGCGATCGGAGTGCGCTGCGGCGGACTGCTGGTGCTCGCGGTGGCGTGCGTGGCCGTGTCGGTGCTGACGTTCCGCTCGTACTCCAAGAACGTCTGAGTTCGACCGAAGACGGCGGGCTCTTCCGGGGGTCCGTCCCGGCGGCCGCGGCGCCGTGCAGCCGGTCGGCGTCATCGTTGCGAATCGTGCGGATGTCCCGCGGGATGAGGGCCAGTGCCGCGGCCAGGACGATGGCGCCGGCGGCGGCATACTCGGCCCGGGAGGTCCCGATCGCGGCTCCGAGCGGCCCGGCGATCAGCGCTCCGGCCGGCATCGCCATCACCGTGCCGAGGACGTCGTAAGACGAGACCCGCGCGAGTTTTTCCGGCGAGATGTTCCGCGCCATCGTGACCGTCCACTGCACCATCATCATCTCGACGAAGACGCCCAGGCCGAAGGAGGCGGCGCAGATGGCCGCCAGCGGCAGGACCATCGCCAGCGAGAGCGGGGAAATGGCGACGGCCCCACCGGTAAGCACCACGAACAGCATGGGGCGTCTGGGCGTGAACCGCAGCGACACCAGGCCCCCGGCGATCAGGCCGAAAGCGTCCGCTGCGGTGATCGCGCCCCAGGCGGCCGCGCCGCCGAGATGCGCCCGGGCCACCACCGGGCCGAGAACCGAGAACGCCCCGTACCAGGCCATCATCACGACACAGAACTCGGCGACGATCACCCACAGCCAGGTATGCGAGCGGAACTCCGACCAGCCCTCCCGCAGTTCGGTGAGCATGCTCGGCGTCGTCCCGTTGACCCCATAGATCCCGCTGCTCCCGGCGCTCGTCCCGCCGGCCACCCCGGACCGCAGGCTTTCCCGTCCCGCGCAGATGGACCGCAGCGGCGGCACCGTGCAGACCATGCCGATGCCGCACAGCACGAGCGCGAGACCCGGACTTCTGGTCGCCGCCACCAGCAGGCCGGCCACGGCCGCGCCGGACATCTGCCCTGTGTTCATGGCCAGCCGGCTGATCGCGCTGGCCTCCTGCAGCATGCCGCGGGGGACCAGCCGGGGGAGCAGGGCCTGGGAGGCGGGGTAGAAGACCGCTATCCCGGTTCCGGTCAGCGCTTCCAAGCCCATCATCGCCCACAGCGACGGTCGGCTGGTCAGGACCAGGATGCCGAAGGTTCCTTCGCCGAGCGCCATCATCAGGTTGGCCGCGATGATGACCCGCTGCGGCGGGAACCGGTCGGCCGCGACGCCGCCGAGCAGAGCGAAGATGAGCGACGGCGCGATCTGGGCGGCGAGCACGTAGGAAAGGTCGGTGGGTGAATTCGTGAGCTTGAGCACCGCGAAGGAGACACCGACGAGCGAGAACCCTACCGACGCCGGCGCGATCATCCGGTCGGCGAGCAGCAGCCGGAAGTCCCGGATCGCGAGCACGGGAAACCGGCGGATAAGCCCACCCCGTGACATCGGCTCGGTCCTTTCCCGTTGGCGCCTGGCCGGTCCGGCCAGCATCCGGCTCTGTGACGCTAACCGCCAGGCATGACCGGGGGCAACTTGTTTTCCCAGCTTAGGGGGCTAGCCATGGGTCAGAGCCCGGGAACGGAGGAGTCAGCAGAGCTGATCGATCCGGGTCCACACGCCCGGAGGATTGTCCTCGCGGGGCAGCCACAGCATCGGCTGCCTGCCCTCGTACTTGGACTGGAAGCCGGGATCGCCGGGAAAGCGATTCTTCCGGTCGGGCCAGACCACCTGGAGATACGGTGGCCTGACGTAGCCGTAATACCGGTCCGAGACCGCGAACATGCTGGTCACCCGCCAGCTCGCGTGCACGGGGCGGAGGGCGAGCGAGCACGGGCAGATGCCGTCGAGCTGATCGCCGGCTTCGATCGCCGCGCCGTTCGCGACGCGATCAGCGACCGAGTTCAGGATGACCGTCATGTGCTCGAGGGGCAGGCCGTACATAGCCAGCTCCGGACCCTGGTGAGTGAGCCACAGGCCGACCGTGTACGCCCAGGGCGGCGCGATCTCATCACCGAGGACGGCGGAGACCGACCAGCCGACGGTACGGATGTCGTCGGCGACGGCCCTCATGCAGGCCTCGGGATCGATGGCGGCGCCCTCATCGAGCGCCGCACACTCGGCGCACCGGCACCGTTCATCTGGGGAGTTGGCGCGGCGCCGTCGTGATGGGTTCATATCCGACACCCTACGAGGGGGGTACGACATTTTCGGGGCCGCCGGCTTGCGCGGCTCCGGGGTCCTCGCGAGTGATGCCGAGGTGCCGCTCGATCGCTCTCAGCCGCCCGTCGAACTCTTCCAGCAGGGCCAGGATCTTATCCGGCGAGTACCGCCGGGCCTGCACACGACGGAGACCCTGGACCTGCCGGCCAGCACCGAGGGCATCCCCGTGGTCTTCGGGCTCAGTCTCAAGTTCCAGGATCACCCGCTCCCGGAGCTGGTCCAGATTTGCGCCGAGCCGGTCAAGGACCGTGATGGCTACGCCGTCACCCTCGCTGATCAGCCCGAGCAAGAGGTGTCCGGTGCCGATGTAGTCGTGGCCCAGCAGCAAGGACTCCCGCAACGACAGCTCCAGGCACTTCTTCGCCCGAGGCGTGAACGGGATATGCCCGGACGGTGCCTGCTGGCCCAGGCCGATGATCACCTCGACCTCTTCCTTCGCAGGCGCCAGGGCGATGTCCGCTGACGCCAGCGCCCGGGCCGCCGCGCCCTGGCCCTCGCGCAGCAGACCGAGCAGCAGATGTTCGGTACCGATGTAATTGTGGCTGAGGCTCGCCGCCTCATCCTGGGCCATGACGATCGCGCGTCGTGACTGGTTGGTGAATCGCTCGAACATGACGGTGCTCCCGGTACAGCCCGAACTCCCTCGGTGAACCCTGACCCTCCCAGTGTGCACCCGGTGGTGCTCAGGAGATGCGCGCGCGGAAGGCCGCGGTCTTGACCCGGTTCTGGCACGAGGTGGAGCAGTACCGCCGGGTGCCGTTGCGTGAGGTGTCCACGTAAACCCGGTCGCACCTGGGTGCCGTGCAGACGCCGAGGCGGTCGTACAGTTCGCCGCCGAGCACCACCGCCAGGCCGGTGGCGCAGCCTGCCGCCCAGCCGTTCGGCAACGAGTTGTCGGCGGCATGGAAGTGAAGGTGCCAGGACTGCCCGTCGTGCCGTTCAAGCTCGGGGCGCGCACCGGTGCGGACGAGCAGCGCGTTGACCCGGCCGGCCGCCTCGTCCACGGCGCCCGCGCTGGCGGCCTCGAAGACGCCGCGCAGTTCGGCCGCGACGAAGCAGAGCTCCGCGGCCTCTTCCCACGTGGCGGCCCGGCCGGCGGCCGCCCGCAGCACAGCGCCCACGGCCTCGGTGCGTTCGGTCGCCTCGGGCAGATGGTAGCGGCGCCCCCGGTCTTCGCCGGGGGTGAGCAGGTTGACCAGTTCCACGGCCACCTTGATCACGACATCCGTGTGACTGTTAAAGTTCACTTGACCAGTTACGCCTCGGCATCTAGATTTGTGACTATCAAAGAGAGCTTAGCCAGTAACGGGCGACCGGCCAAGCATGGCCCGACCCCAACCGAGCGAATCACCAAGGAGGCCAGGCGTGCCGGAACTTGACCGAGACACCGCGCTCGACTGGATCGAGCGCTGGGATCGCCAGCAGGAAGAGAGCCTGCCGGACCGCGAAGACAGGTTCACCGCGCTGATCGACGCCGTCGAGGAGGGGACCGGGCGGCCGGACCCGCTGGTGCTCGACATCGGCTGCGGCCCCGGCTCCATAGGCGTCCGGCTGCTGAACCGGCTGCCAGGCGCCACGGTGATCGGCATCGACGCCGACCCGGTTTCGCTGGCCTTGGGCCAGGCGGCCTACCCGGACCTGCCCGGACTGCGCTTCACCGACCTGGACCTGCGCGTTCCCGGCTGGTCCGCGCGGCTCGGCCTGAACCCAGCAGCCCCAAAGACTCCAGGGGGCCCGGCCGCCGACGCCGCGGTGAGCACCACCGCACTGCACTGGCTGCCCGAGCCCGATCTGCGCGCGATGTACGCCGAACTCGCCACCGTGCTTCGTCCCGGCGGCCTCCTGCTCGACGGCGACCACTTCTCCCTGGACGCCAAGGAGTCCCCGGCCCTGGCCCGTCTGGACCTGGCCCTGCGCCGCCGCGAGGACCAGCGCCGGTTCCCCGGCGGGCACGCAGAAAGCTGGTCCGGCTGGTGGGAAGCAGCGGCGGCCGACCCGGTCCTGGCCGCCCACGTCGCGGAGCGCAAGCGCCGTCACGTCGACGCCGGCCACCATGGCACGGAGTCGAACCAGCTCGCCACCCACGTCGAGGCGCTCAAGGCCGCGGGTTTCGCCGAAGTCGGCACCCTCTGGCAGCGCGGGGACAACCGCCTCCTGTGCGGCGTCCTTCCCGCCGGGTAGCGATCCAGGCGAGCCGGTCCCTCAGTGGCGTCGGGCGTAGGCGATGTTGATGATCGCGATGGCGGCCCAGATGAGCAGGACCATGATCGCTTGCGCACCGGAATTGCTGGCGCGGGACACGATCGCCGTAGCGCCGACACCGAGGGCCATCGAGCCGAGGGCGGTAATCGTGGTCGCCACGTTGCGCCGGTCGATGGCGGGCGGCCTCGCCGGAGGTGGCCCCATCTGATACCCGGGAGGCAGCATGGGTCCCATGTACCCCTGGTACCCGTGATATCCCTGGTACCCCGCGGGCGCCTGGTAACCCGGATACTGCGGGGCGGATCCCGGCGCGGCCTCGGAGCCTGCCGGCCCGGCCGAACCCGCCGGGCCAACCGGCCCCGGCGGGCCAGCGGGCGCGGGTGCCGGAGGCGGGTAGTCCTGAGGTGAGCGGTACCCCGGAGCCTGCTGCGAACCCGGGGAGCCGGGGGGCACCGGCCCGAAGGCCGCCAGCCGCGCCTCTATCCGTTTGTCGATTTCCGAGCCGATGCGCTCGACCAGCCCTTCGGCCACGGCGTCGTCATAGCCCGAACCCAGGTCCTGGTGCGCGCCCACGGAGGCGCGGATCTCCGCCTCGTGGTCGCTGCCCATGAGCGCACGCTACAACCTGCTGCCGGTCGCCACAAACGACGGTGGCCCAGACGACGCTGGCACGAGCGGCATAAGCGCTGGCGGGCGTAGGCGATGTTGACGGCCGCGATCACGATCCAGATCAGCGCGATCAAGACGGCGGCGCCGCCGCTCACCTGACCGGCGGAGTTGCCCGGGTGGAGCACCGCCGCCGTGGCCCCGATGGCCATCCCCATCGACCCGAGGGCCAGCACCACCGCGCCGAACCCGACTCGTCCCGGCACTGGCTCACGGCGCGGGCGCCGCCGCAACGGCGGATCCGGGTACCCGGCAGGCCCGTACAGTCGCGCGTCCACCCGCTTGTCAATCTCCTCACCGATGCGCTCGACGAGACCCTCGGCCACGGCCGTGTCATAAACCGAGCCGAGGTCATGGTGCGCGGCCGCCGCGGCCTGGACCTCTTCCTTGATGCTCACGCTCTACCTCCCGCTCGCCTACTCGTCACGCTATCGACGTGCGGCATCGAGGACACTGGGGCTAGCACCCGGTTCCGGCCTCATGCTGACCCCAGCAAGCGCACCGGAAGGGCCGCTGCTGTCTGCGTCCCCGACTGCGAATTGTGGCTGGCACACTAGGGGGGTGCCACAGTCCCCCGACCCGCGAGGCCCGGACGAGCCGTGTGTTCTGCTCAAGCTGGGAGAGATCGTGCTCAAGGGACGGAACAGGCAGCAGTTCGAGCGCATCCTGCAGGGCAACATCCGCGCCGCCGTGCGAGAAATCGGGGTGCCCGTCGAGCTACGGCAGCGCGAAGGGGTCATCCTGCTCCGCGTCGCCGACGGTGAGCAGCGCGGCGAACCCGGCTGGACGCAGGCGGCCGCCCAGATCGCGGAGCGGGTACGGGACGTGCCCGGCATCGTCCGGGTCTGCCAGCCGCTCCGGGTGGTCAAGACGCCCGAGGCAGTCACCGCCGCCGCGGTGGCGCTGACCAAGGGCCGGACGGGCACGTTCGCGATCCGGGCCCGGCGCCGGGACAAGCGCTTCGGCCTGACCTCGGCGCAGCTGAGCGTGCTGGTCGGCCGGGAGATCGTCGAGGCGCACGGACTCGGCGTCAACCTGTCCCGGCCCGACACCGAGGTGTTCATCGAGGTGGACCAGCACGAGGTATTCGTGTTCACCGAGGGAGTCGTCGCCGTGGGCGGGCTGCCGGTGGGGATGAGCGGCCGGGGCGTGGCGCTCATGTCGGGCGGCATCGACTCCCCGGTGGCCGCCTACCGGATGATGCGCCGCGGCCTGCGCTGTTTTTTCCTGCACTTCTCCGGTATGCCGCTCACCGGACCCGAATCGATCTACAAGGCCTACGCGCTGGTCCGCGGGCTTGACCGGTTCCAGGGCGGATCCCGGCTGTTCGTCGTGCCGTTCGGCAAGGCCCAGCAGGCCCTGGCCTCCTCTGGCGCGGACCGGCTGCAGATCGTGGCGCAGCGGCGGCTGATGCTCAAGACCGGCGCGGCGCTCGCCCGGCGGCTCAGCGCCACCGCGCTGATCACCGGCGACTCGCTCGGCCAGGTGAGCAGCCAGACCCTCGCCAACCTCACCGCGCTCGACGACGCCACCAAGCTCCCGATCCTGCGCCCGCTGATCGGCTGGGACAAGAGCGAGATCATGGCCGAGGCCCGCCGCATCCGCACTCTGGCCATCTCCGAACTCCCGGACCAGGACTGCTGCACGCTGCTCACCCCGCGCCGGGTGGAGACCCGCGCCCGCCTCGACGACCTGCGCCGCATCGAAGGCCGTCTCGACGTCGAAGACCTAGCCGACACCCTGGCCGCCAGCGCCCAGGAATACCGCCAGGAAGAACCCTAATTCCGAACGGGCAGTGCCACCCCAGTCCGGCCCCCGCGCGCTATCCGGGCCCTTGCGGCCTAAAACCGAGGCTTAGGTGAGGGCCGACGCGCGGGGGAGGGCTGGGGCGGGGGTGAGGGTGCGGCCGACCAGGGGAGACAGGTGGGCCGCGACGCTGGCCAGCTCGCGGAGGTCTGATTCGACCAGCGCCTGCGGGCCGTCGCACAGCGCGGTCTCCGGGCTCGGGTGGACGTCCACGATGATGCCGTCGGCGCCGACCGCGATCGCCGCCCTGGACAGCGGCAGCACGAGGTCGCGGCGGCCACCCGAATGCGACGGGTCCACGATCACGGGCAGGTGCGACAGCCGCTGGGCGACGGGCACCGCGCTGATGTCTAGGGTGTTCCTGGTCGCCGTCTCGAAGGTGCGGATGCCGCGCTCGCAGAGCACGATGTCGAGGTTGCCGCGCTGGGCGATGTACTCGGCGGCCATCAGCCATTCCTCGATGGTGGCGTTCATGCCCCGCTTGAGCATGACCGGCTTGCCGACCCCGCCGACGGCCTGCAGCAACGGGAAGTTCTGCATGTTGCGGGTGCCGACCTGAAGCATGTCCGCGTAGCACGCGACCAGGTCCACGTCACCGGGGTCGACCACCTCGGTCACGATCGGCAGACCGGTCTCGGCCCGCACCTCGGCCAGGATCTTCAGGCCGGCCTCACCCAGTCCCTGGAAGGCGTACGGCGAGCTGCGCGGCTTGTACGCGCCGCCGCGCAGCAGCGAAGCGCCCGCGGCCCGGGCCATCAGCGCGGACGCCAGCGTCTGCTCGGCTGTCTCGACGGCACACGGCCCGGCGATGACCGTCAGCGTGTCCGGGCCGATCGGCACGCCCGCCACCCTGATCACCGAGCGTGCCCGGTGATGCTCCCGGCTGACGAGCTTGTACGGCGCGGAGATCCGTACCACGTCGCTGACGCCCGGCATGCCGCGCAGGTTCAGCGTGCCCAGGTGATCGACGTCACCGACCAGGCCGACAATGGTCCGGGACATGCCCCGGCTCACGAACGCGTCGCCGCCGGCCGCACGTACCCGGTCGACGACGCCGTCGACTTCCGTCTCGCCGGCTTCCGCCGTCATCACTACGACCATGTTGTCCGCCTCCAGTGTTGTCACGCCTAAGAGTTGTCACTCACAAGTTGTCACGCATAAAGAAAGCCCCGGGCCAGCTGGCCCGGGGCTCTGGTGAAGTCGCTTCCGTCAGCGCAAGGTCTGGCGGGCGACCGTCCCGAACCCGGGCCGGTAGCCAAA
>Ga0302229_10000581_pt1 | contig 28243 bp, 37 predicted proteins | sample II_Palsa_N1_3_FD_193518 | JGI IMG/M metagenome (GOLD analysis project Ga0302229, IMG submission 193518) | Peat permafrost microbial communities from Stordalen Mire near Abisko, Sweden - II_Palsa_N1_3 | ecosystem: Environmental > Terrestrial > Soil > Palsa > Peat permafrost | place: Sweden... | reverse complement strand
TGCCGCCGGTTGCGCCGCCGGTTGCGCCGCCGGCCAACAGTGTGCCGCCGAACCCGGCGTTGCCGTTAGCGTCCCCCTGGTTGTTGCAGCCCTGGTTGCCGTCGCCGCCCGATCCGTACGAGTTGGCACCCCCGGCGCCCGGGGCGCAGGTATCGCCGAGTCCGCCGCCGCCGCCGCCACCGCCGCCGGCCACGAGCAGCCGTGAGTTGAGCGAGCCGGAATCGGCGGAGGACACTGTGCGGACGTCCGACGCGCCGCCCCCTGCCCCTGCCCCTGCCGAGCACCCGCCCGGAAAAGCCGGTGTCACCGCCGCCGTTGAATCCGCCGCCGCTGCTGTCGCCGTCGTCAGCGCCCTGGCCGCCTACCTCGATGTACAGAGTCTCGCCCGAGGTCACGGGCAGCGTGCCAGTCGCCGCGCCGCCAGGAGCGCCGAGATCATCGTTGCAATCTGTCGCGCTGCCGCCAGCCGCACCGACGGCGCTGATCGGCAGCGACGTCACGCCGGGTGGGACAACGCACGACTGCTCGGCGCCCGTGTAGGAGAAGGCCTGTTCACACGACGGTGACGTAGCGCTCGCCACACCGGCCCCGGCGATCATGGATGCCGCGAACGCCAGCGCGAGGACCGAGGCGAGAACGGCGACGGGGACCACGACGGGCACGCGGAAGCTGCGACCGTGACCGGCTCTGTTCAGCTGCGGAAGCCGCGAGAGAAAGCGTGTGGTGATCGACCTGGTGCTGCCCATGAAGTGCTCCTCGCGTGCGCGTTCGTGCTGCCGGCTGTGGACCACCCCCCGGAAGGGCCGGTGTGATGTGGCGCCAGAATCGGGCCTGCCGAACGACGACGTCGGACCACCCTCGTGGAACCTACGGCTGGCCCGCCCCTCTGTCTATGGCCACACCTTCCCTGATTTGGGGGACCAGATCTGGCTATCGTGAGGGGCCAGATCTGGCTACGAGAAGTGGCCGGCTCCATTTCGGATAACGCTCTAAGCGGGTACGCTCATCCGGCGAACCGAACCTCACGTGGAGGGTGAGCAACGCAACGTGTCAGCGGAGCGCAGGACAGGCGGTGATCGACGGCGAGCGATCACCGTGGTGAGCGTTGACGACGAGCCGATCATCCGCGCGATGCTCACGCAGATGCTCACCGGCAACGGGCTCAAGCTCATCGGCGAAGCCGACAACGGACAGGACGCTGTCGATCTCGTGCTCGACCTGCGCCCCGACGTCGTCATCATGGATCTCGGGCTCCCCGGCATCACCGGCGTCCAGGCGACCGAGCAGGTCTCGCTGCTGGCTCCCGCCTCCCGCGTGCTGATCCTCACTGGCAGCGAGCAGAACAGCGTCGTTGAGGCGATCGTCGCCGGCGCCAGCGGCTACGTCCTGAAGACCGCGCCGACCGAGGAGATCGTCGCTGCGGTGATCGCCACCGCAAACGGGAAGGCCGTCCTCTCCCCCCAAATCGCCGGGAAGCTCCTAGAGCGAATCCGCGAGCTCGACATCCAAACCACAGACAAGACCTTCGCCAACGCCGCCGCGATCCGCACGGCGCTGACCGCCAGAGAACTGGAGATCTTCATCCGCCGGGCCAGCGGCGCCAGCAACCAGCAGATCGGAGAGGGACTCGCGCTGAGCACCAACACCGTCGCCAACCACATCACCAGCATCCTCGCCAAGCTCCACCTCGAGAACCGCATCCAGGCCGCCGTCCAAGCAGTCCGCGCCGGCATCGCCTGATCTCAGACCGACGGCCGTAGGCTGAGCCCGACGGCCGGAAGGTGCCATGATTCGATCATGGACGATGCCCAGATCCTGAATCACATCGAGGCGCTCGTCGGGGAGGAGCAGACCCTGGAGCAGCAGGAGGTTCGCGACGCGAGCAACGATGAGTCCCTCGCGGCCGATCGCCAGCGGCTCGAGCGGATCTCGATCGAGCTCGACCGTTGCTGGGACCTCCTGCGTCAGCGACGGGCGCGCAGGGCAGCCGGGCAGGATCCCGACGAAGCCCACGCGCGCGGTCCCGACACCGTCGAGCGCTACCTGCAGTGATGGCCCGCCCCGACGCCGTCATCGACGAGGTCGCGAACGAGCTCGCCACGTGGCCGGGAGTCCGGATCGAGCGTCGCGCCGACGGCGCCGCGCTGATCACCTACGAGGCCGTCGAGCTCGGGGTCCTGTACCCCAAGGAGGCGGTCGCAGTGCTGCCATTCCTGGGGGCCGAGCGCGATGAGCTCGTAGAGCACGGCGACGCCGAGCCGGCCGAGGCGGTGGTCGACGCCCCCGGCGTCAGCCACTCCGTCCGGGGGCCGGCCGACGTGACCGAGGTGCTCGAGCTGTTCGACCGGCGCTACCGCGACGTCCGCGGCGACGACGGACCCTACAGCTCCGAGGACCCAGCCTGATCAGACTTCGCGCGTGACAGCCATCAGTCGGGTTCGGGGTGCTGCTCCTCCCAGCGCAAAGCCGCCGCCTCGGCGCTCGCCGAGTGGTGGTTGGGAACGCCAGGGTGGAGCTCGTCCGGGGCCACGGGCGGCGGATGCTCGACATCCTCGTCCGGGTGGCTCTCGCCCCACCGCGCCGCGGCCGTGTCAGCGCTGCGCGATCGGACCGGCGGCGGCTCAACGTTGTGGTCCTGCATCTCTCGCTTCCTCTCGCTCGGAGACACCGGACCAGCCTAGTGCACGCCAGGGGGCATTCGGAATGCCGTCGTGAAATAGGCTGCCGCAGATCATGTCGCCGTCGATTCCGATTCCCTCTCACGACACGCCGCTCACCGGCGGCTCGCCGTTTCCGCCGATCGCGAGCTACGCGTTCCTGTCCGACTGCCACACCTGCGCGCTGCTCGCCCCCGACGGCAGCATCGAGTGGATGGGCGTGCCGCGGTTCGACTCCCCGAGCATGTTCGGCGCGCTGCTCGACCGGCGGGCCGGCTCGTTCCGGGTCGGGCCCTATGGGCTGGTCGTGCCGCTGTCAGTCCGCTACATCCCCGGGACGATGATCGTCGAGAGCACCTGGCTGTGCCCGACCGGCTGGATCGTCGTCCGCGACGGGTTGACGATCGGACCGTGGCACGACGACCACGCGGACGAGAGCTCGCACACGCGCCCGCCGACCGACAGCGACGCGGACCACATGCTGATCCGCACGGTCGAATGCGTGCAGGGGAGCGTGCAGGTGGAGGTCGTATGCGAGCCGATCTTCGAGTACGGCGAAGAGCCGGCGTCGTGGACGATGATCGGCTCGGACTGGAGCGCTGCGGAGGCGCCGGCGCCCGAGGCCAAGATCCGGCTTCGGTCGGACATGCGGCTCGGAATCGAGGGCAGCCGCGCGCGGGCGCGCCACACGCTCGTCGAGGGCGAGCGCCGCTACGTCGCCCTCGGCTGGGCGCACGGGATCGAGGGGCCATCGGGCGCCGAGGACGCATTCGGGCGACTCGAGGCGACCGCGCACTACTGGCGAGACTGGCTGTCGGGTGGCCGCTTCCCGGACCATCGCTGGCGGTCCTACCTCCACCGCTCAGCGCTGACGCTCAAGGGCCTCACGTACGCGCCCACCGGCGCCACCGTCGCGGCGGGAACGACCTCGCTGCCGGAGACGCCCGGTGGCGAGCGCAACTGGGACTATCGCTACTGCTGGATGCGCGACGCGACGTTCACGCTCTGGGGGCTGCATGCGCTCGGGTTCGACTGGGAGGCGGACGACTTCATGCAGTTCGTCGCGGACCTGAACCGCCTAGAGGATGGCGGGCTGCAGATCATGTACGGGATCGGCGGCGAATGCGACCTGACCGAGAGCACGCTCGACCACCTCAGCGGCTACGAGGGCGCAAAGCCGGTGCGGATCGGCAACGGCGCCTTTGCGCAGAAGCAGAACGACGTGTACGGCGCCGTGCTCGACTCGATCTACCTGCACACGAAGATGGGCGGCCACATCCCGCAACGGCTGTGGCCGGTGATCCGCTCCCAGGTCGAGTGTGCGATCGCCGTCTGGGACAAGCCCGACCAGGGGATCTGGGAGGCGCGTGGCGAGCCCAAGCACTACGTCTCGTCGAAGCTCATGTGCTGGGTCGCGACCGATCGCGGCGCCCGCCTCGCCGAGCTCGAGGGCGAGATGGAGCTGACGCGGGTGTGGCAGGCGAAGGCCGATGAGATCCGCGCCGACCTGCTCACCAACGGAGTCTCGGACCGGGGTGTGTTCCGGCAGCACTACGGCACCGACGCGCTCGACGCCTCGACCCTGCTGATACCGCTGCTTCGTTTCCTGCCCTCCGACGACCCCCGCGTGAAGGCGACCGTGCTGGCGATCGCCGACGAGCTGACCGAGGGCGGGCTCGTGCTCCGCTACCGGGTCGAGGAGACCGACGACGGCCTCACCGGCGAGGAGGGGACGTTCCTGATCTGTTCGTTCTGGCTGGTCTCGGCGCTGTCTGAGATCGGTGACAAGGACCGAGCCTCGTCGTTGTGCGAGCGGCTCCTCGGGCACTCCTCGCCGCTCGGGCTGTACGGCGAGGAGCTCGACGCCGAGAGTGGCAGGCATCTGGGCAACTTCCCGCAGGCGTTCACGCACCTTGCGCTGATCAACTCCGTCATGCACGTGATCGCCGACGAGGAGTCGCTCAGCTGAGCTGAGGCCGCTTGGCTCCTACCCCGAGACGCTGTCGGCGTCGTAGCCAGGCTCGCCGGGAAGCACGATCCTCACCCGCCCGCCTGCGTCGATCACGCGCGGCTCGACCGCGACCACCTCGTGGCTGCGGATCTCCTCGAGCAGGTCCGCGGCCGAGGAGAAGCCCGCGAGCCGCTCCAGCTGCTTGATCGTCGGGAACACGAGCTCCAGCGCTCCGCCGCGGCCCTCCTCGAGCGCGGCAGCGGGCGCCAGCCAGCGATGCGCGACGACCTCGACCCCGTCGACTCGCGGCTCCGCCCCGACCGGGGCGTTCGCGACGTAGAACCACGTGTCGAACCTGACGAGCAGCTGGCGCGGTGTGATCCAGCGCGCGAACGGGAGAAGCTCGGATGTCGACCCGAGCGCGATGCCCGCCTCCTCGTGCAGCTCCCGCGCCGCCGCCGCGCGCAGCCCGCGCTCGCCTTCGCCCTCGTGCGGCTCGACCGAGCCGCCCGGGAACACCCAGACCCCGCCCATCAGGCGCGCCGCCGGGTTGCGCTGGACGAGCAGCACCTCGAGCCCGGTGGCATCGCCACGGACGAGGATCACGGTCGCGGCTGGTCGTGGGATCGTCGGGGCACCCGCGTTGAGTGGCACCCCCGGCTCGGGGCGGTCGAGCTCCATGCTCCGACCTTAGTGCTTCTCCGCGCCCGCGCGCCCAGCTCTGATGAGACCGTCTAGTCTTGCCGCTCGTGAAGTATGTGTGCGAGTCGTGCGGGTACGTTTACGACCCTGCTGAGGGCGACCCGGACGGCGGGATTCCTCCGGGAACCGCGTTCGAGGACATCCCCGAGACCTGGTTCTGTCCGGTCTGCGGCGCCCGCAAGCGCGACTTCACGCCCGACGAGGACTGACGCCCCCGCGTCACCGACAAACGTCCATCGCCGGGGGCGCTGGATCGAAAAGTGCTCGGTGCGGTCGATATCAGTTGTGACGGCACCCGACGAGCGCCGCCCACGCGCGCTCGGAGAGCGAGCCGACCGATATGAAGAGACTCCTCCTGATCGCCGCGCTGGCCATCCTCGCGTTCCCCGCGAGCGCCATGGCGGAAGCCACGTCGCACGGCGTCGTCCTGTCGGTCACATCGGGCCGCCACACGCTTCAGGTGGTGGATCCCAGCCACATCGTCCACAGCTTCCGCTTCGACGGCGCGCGGGCCCGGCTCAAGCCGGGAACCGTGATCAGCTTCCGCGCCAGCGGCGCGACGATCTCGGGCGTCCGCGTCACCGGGCACGTGAGCAAGCTCTCCTACTACGCGTCGGTAGTGCGCAGCTCGGGGCGGCATCTCGTGCTGCGGCTCGGGGACGGTCGGACGGTCAAGTTCGCCGCCAGCTCGGCCGCCGGCGGGCCGCTTCCGAGCGGGAGCTCGGGGCGCGAGGTCCTCGCCCACATGGCGTCGGCGCCGACGGTCACGATCAACATCCAGGGCCTGGCGCCGGGGGCGACCGTGCTCGTGACCGAGACGATCGGTGGCGGCTCGATCTCAATCTCGATCACCCTGCCGACGATCTCGACCGGCTCCGGCTCCGGCTCGGGCGGCGGCGCTGGCTCCGGCTCGGGCGGCGGCGCTGGCTCCGGCTCGGGTGGCGGTTCGGGCTCCGGCGCGGGCGGCACGATCGTGCAGGGCACGGTGACCGAGGTCGATGCCGGCACCTTCGACGTCCAGGCCTCCGGCGGATCAGCGCTCGTCTTCCACATGAACCCCAGCGCCCTCGCGAACATCGACATGAGCGAGTGCGACACCGTGTTCGTCGACTATCAGCCGGCGGGCACGGAGCTGGACGCCGTCAACGTCGACGACTACGGGACCTCGGATCTCGGCGACTGCAGCGCCACGGCCGGCTCCTCCGACGAGATCGGCCCGATCACGCAGATCAGCGACAGCAGCATCACGATCGACACCGCCGACCAGGGCTCGCTCACCTTTGCCGTCGATCCGACCACGGGCCTGACGGCAGGCTTCAACGTCGGTGACGACGTTGACGTGACCTACGAGCTCGACGCCGACGGCGTGACGCTCGACGCGAGCGACATCGAGTATGCGGGGACCGACGAGATCGGCGCCGTCACGGCCGTCAGCGCGGATTCACTGACTTTCACGAACGGCATCACGGGCCGCTCGGAGACCTTCACCGCCGATCCCAGCGAGGCAATGTTCGACGGGATCGAGGCAGGCGACGAGGTCGACATCACGTTCCACCTGTCCTCCGGGCTGCCGGTCGTCGACAACGTCGACGACCTCACCGAGGACGGAACGTGGACCGCGTGACCAGCGCGCCGCTCGATTAGTTCCTGGCGGCGACGTGCGGCTGCGAAGTTAGAGAAACTTCCCACCATGCTCCGCTCACTTCGAGTCCGCGCCTCGCGAGGCGCCATTGCTGCGCTCGCCGCACTCGCCGCCGCCGCGATCGGCGCCGCCTACGGCAGCGCCGCGCCGGCGCGCCCGAGCACCACCGTGACGGTCAGCACGACGACCGTCGGACCACCGGTGCCGGTCGGATTCGTCGGCATGTCGATGGAGTACCGCGGACTCGAGATCTACCTTGGCCACAACGCGCACGCGCTCGACCAGGCGTTCGTTCAGCTCCTGCGCAACCTCTCGCCCGCGGGCGGCGCGGTCGTGCGGATCGGCGGGGACAGCAGCGACTGGAGCTGGTGGCCGGTTCCGGGGATGACCGCGCCCGGCGGCGTCAAGTACAGCTTCGGGCCGATCTGGTCCTCGGTCGCACGGGCGCTCGTGTCCGAGTTACACGCCCGCCTGATCCTCGGCCTCAACTTCGAGGCCGACAGCAGCAAGATCGCCGCGTACGAGGCTGCGCAGCTGCTCAAGTACGTGGGCAGCAACTACATCGAGGCGTTCGAGCTCGGCAACGAGCCCGAGCTGTATGCCTCGTTCCCGTGGTACAGCGTCGGCGGCCGGAAGGTTCCGGGTCGCGCCCCTGGCTACGACGTCCAGGACTACCTCGCGGACTTCGCGAAGATCGCCGGCGCTCTGCCGCACGCGGCGCCGCTGGCGGGCCCGAGCTCGGGCTCCGCGAACTGGCTCTCGTACCTCGGCACGTTCGCTTCCCGCGAGTCGAACCTCAATCTGCTGACCGTCCACGCGTACCCGACAAAGCACTGCGGAAACGTCGACATCACCCCCGACGACCTGTTCCAGACGGCATCGCTACAGGGTCTTGCCGGTCAGATCGGCGGATGGGACCAGGTCGCCGCGGCTCACCACCTGCCGCTCCGGGTGGACGAGATGAACTCGGTCTCCTGCGGCGGTGAGCGCGGACTCAGCAACTCGTTCGCGCCGGCGCTGTGGGCGGTCGAGATGCTGCCGCAACTGGTGCGGGAAGGCGTCACCGGCGTCAACTTCCACACGATCCCGAAGTCGATCAACGCGATCCTGAACGCGACCCAGACGTCCGCCGGCTGGCGGGTGTCGGCCCAGCCCGAGTACATGGGACTGATGGCGTTCGCCCAAGCGGCACCGGCCGGTGCGAGGCTGCTGAAAGTGTCGGCGCCGACGGTCACGGGACTCGACGAGTGGGCGGCGCGCGCGGCGAACGGCGCGATCCACGTCGTGATCGTCAACAGCTCGTCCACCGCGCAGACGGTCGGCGTCTCGATCGCCGGTGTGCGCGCGGGCGTCGGGGCGAGCGTCACGCGGCTCCTGGCGCCGAGCTTGACTGCGACCTCCGGCGTGACGCTCGACGGGCAGGCGCTGTCGCCCGTAACTGGCGCGCTGTCAGGCAACCCCGTGGCGTCGACCGTAAGCGCGTCGAACGGGTCCTACGACGTGTTCGCGCCAGCCGCCAGCGCCACGATCGTCACCATCGACTCCTAGCGGTTCGAGGCGCCATCGGGACGCGGCGGCACCGTCCGCTTGGGCGAGAAGCGCAGTTGCGAGGATGGGTCCCACAGGCGCACCCGCAACGCGGGCTCCGGCTCGTCCGTGGGCGCGACCGCGGCCAGCTCGACCAGATCGGGCGGCTCGCCGTCCATCCAGCCCGAGCGGTTGTCCGGGCGCGGGTTCGTGCCGTTGTCGGGCTGGCGGGCGACGTTCAGCCCCAGCTCCTCGAACATCCCGCGGTCCTCGTCGGGAGTGTTGCCGAGCGTTGTCAGGAAGTTGCCCATCATCACGCCGTTGAGGCCCGCCATGACCGCCGTGGCCTGCAGCTCGCCGAGGTTCTCCACCCTCCCGCCACAGAGGCGGAAGAGGGCGTCCGGCAGGATCAGGCGGAAGATCGCGATCCACTTGACGACCTCCCAGGGATCCATCAGCTCGCGGTCGCCGAACTTCGTCCCCGGGCGCGGATTGAGCAGGTTGATCGGCACGCTCGTGGGGTCGATCGAGGCGAGCTCGAAGGCCATCTCGACCCGCTGCTCCCTCGTCTCCCCGAGGTTCAGGATCCCGCCGACGCACGTCTCGAGGCCCGCCTCCCGAACCGCATCGATCGTACGCAGCCGCCCCTCGTAGCGCACTGTGGTCGACACCTCGGGGTAGTAGGACGCGGCCGTCTCGACGTTGTGATGCACGCGTTGGATGCCCGCCTGCTTGAGCTTCCTCGCGCGGGCGGCCGACATGTGGCCGATCGAGACGCAGCGCTTGAGGTTGGTGTGCCGTGCGACGAGCCTCGCGCCCTCCAGCACCTTCTCGAAGTCGCGCTGCGACAGCCCCTGCCCCTGGGTGACCATGCAGAAGCGGTGCGCTCCGGCTGCCTCGGCCGCCTTCGCGTGCTCGAGGATCTGCTCGGGATCCATCATCGCGTGCATCGGGGTGTCGGCCTCGGCGTACTTTGACTGGGCGCAGAAGCCGCAGTCCTCGGCGCAGCCGCCCGATTTGGCGTTGACGAGCGAGCACATGTCGGTCGAGTCGCCGAAGCGCTCGCGCCGCACGATCCACGCGCGCTCGACCAGCGCCCCGATCTCGACCCGGTCCTCCAGCTCCGCCAGGCGCAGCGCCTCGGCTCGGGTGATCAGCGGTGCCATCGAGTCGGGCAGCCTATCGGCCTGTGAAGCGCGGCGGGCGCTTCTCGACGAACGCGCGCACGCCCTCGCGGAAGTCCTCGGAAGCGAAGCACGCCCGCCGGAGCTCGAGCAGCTCCTGCTCGGTCCCCGGGTCGAGTCGTGAGCGCGCCTCGAGCAGCTCCCGGATCACGCGCTTGTTGCCGATCTGAGCCAGCGGCGCGTTGGCCGCGAGCTCGGCCGCCAACTCGACGGCGTCGGCGGCGAGGCGGTCCGGTTCGCTGAGCGCGTTTACGAGCCCCCAGGCACGGGCGGTGCGGGCGTCGATCCGCCGCCCGGTGAGGAACAGCTCGCGGGTGCGGGCCGCGCCGATTGCGTCGACGAACTTGCGGATGCCGGTGTGCGAGTAGACGAGGCCGAGCCGGCCCGGCGGCATCGCGAGCGCGATCGTGCTGACCGCCAGCCGCAGGTCGCATGAGATCGCCAGCTCGAGGCCGCCGCCGAGCGCGTACCCGTTGAGCGCCGCGATCGTCGGGAACCGATAGTCCTCAACCGCGGCGAGCGCTGCCATGAACGGGTGTGCGACCAGCTGCTCGGCCTCCTGGGCCGACGCGGACTCACCCAGCCCGTCGAGGTCGTACCCGGCTGAGAACGAGCTCTCCTGGCCGGTGATGATCACGCAGCGCGCATCCAGGCCGGGCAGGATCCGCGTGAAGCCGTCCAAGATCGCATGGTCGAGCGCGCCGCTCTTGGCGGGATTGGAGATCGTCAGGCGAGCGACGCCGGGCACGGGCTCGTCGAGCAGCAGTCGCCCACTCCCCCCGGGGGATTCCGCGTCGCTACTCGAGGACAACGAGCGTTTCGCCCTCTGTGACCGACTGACCCTCCTGGCACAGGATCTCCTTGACGACCCCGGGGTCCTCGGCTTCGACGGGCATCTCCATCTTCATCGATTCGAGGATCACGACGGTGTCGCCCTCCTGAACGGTATCGCCGACCTCGACCTCGATCTTCCACACGGTACCCGTGATGTGCGCCTCGACGTCGGACAAGCTGGGCCTCCTCTTGGGACTCGGAATCTCGGCGCCAGCATAGCCTCGGCCACGGCAAACCGACCAGTTTGCGGGATCCGTCCGCGCCGTCGTCTTGAATGCAGTCACGAAGGAGAGTTGGATCGAACATCAGGAGACGCCATGGATGATTCGAGCCCGTTCCTAAGCTCGTGCACCCGGCGCCAGTGGGCTAAGCGGCGCGGTAGTCGCGTGCGGCATGGGGTGGTCGCCCGGCTCCTGCCGGCGCTTCTCGCCACCACGCTCGTGCTCGTTTGGTTCGGTGCGTTCGTGGTCGGGCGCGGCGGCTTGTAGCGCTGAAAGCGCCCAGCCACTCGCCGGATTCCGCCGCTAATTTCGCCGGGACCCCTTAGGCTTGAGCCATGCCTCCCAGCGACCCGGTCCCCACCGGAGGAGACTCGCTAGAGCTCGATCTGCTCGCGTCCTCGCTCCGCGCCGATTCATCCGACGTCCGGGCGTTCATCGAGGGCCTGGCGGTGAAGCTCGAGGAAGCGATTCCCGGTCTCGTTCGCGTCCAACGCGCGCGGTCCGGCCTGCGCGGCCCGAAGCTGGTTCGCCTGATCGCGGTCGACGCCGGCGGCGACCGGCTCGAGCTCACGTGCGAAGGCGGCGACCGTGTGCAGGCCCGGCGCGCCCACGTGTCCGGGGGGATCACGCTGAAGACCGAAGCGATCGATATCGACGAGTGGATGCAAGCTCTGACCCAGGCCCTCGGCCGCGAGGCCGGGCGCAGCGAGCAGATCCGGCAGTCGCTCGAGCGACTGCTTCTCCAATAGAAAGGAACGTGATGGGCTTCTTCTCCCGGGACGACCAATCGAGCCAGCCGCCGCGGACGGCGGCAGGCGATCCGGCCGTCGCCGCCGACTCAGACGAGGCGCCGCGTCAGGGCGAGTACCGCGCCGGCTCGATCGCCGGGCTGCCCGACTCCGGGCGCGAGCGGCTCGCGCGGATGAAGCACGACATCGAGCGAGGGTTCTTCACGAGCGACCTGTCGGTCAACGAGTTCCTGCTCGTCAAGGAGGCCGGCTTCGAGCCCCTCGGGCTGGTACTCGGCAGCTCCATCTATCACATCGGCTTCCAGCAGGCGATGTGGAACCAGAGCATGGAGATGAACGTCCTCACCCAGGCGATGTACCACGCGCGCGAGCTCGCGATGACGCGGATGGAGGAGGAGGCCGACCAACTCGGCGCCGACGGGATCGTTGGCGTCAGGCTGACGATCGGACGCTACGACTGGGGCGCCGATCTCGCCGAGTTCATCGCGATCGGGACGGCGGTCAGGCACCGTGAGGGCGAGCTCCACCGTGCGCCGGGCGGCCGTCCCTTCACCTCGGACCTGAACGGCCAGGACTTCTCGACGCTGCTGCGCGCCGGCTACCGGCCGGTCGCGCTGGTGATGGGCAACTGCGTCTACCACGTCGCCCGGCAGGGGATGATGCAGTCGCTGCGCCAGATGGGGCGCAACATGGAGATGCCGAACTTCACGCAGGCGCTGTACGAGGCCCGCGAGCTGGCGATGGGCAGGATGCAGGCCGAGGCCGAGGCGATCGAGGCCGGTGGCCTGGTCGGCGTCCGCCTCAAGGAGGCGAGTCACGGATGGGGCTCGCACGTGATCGAGTTCTTCGCAATCGCCACCGGCGTGGTGCCGACCACGACCGAGCACATCATCGAGAAGCCGACGCTCGTACTGCCGCTCACCGGCTGACGGCCGCGCACGATCCCACCGCCTCCAACCACCCCGCGCGCCAACCCCAGAGAGAGCCGAGAGGATGCCAACGACGGACGTGAAGCTGAAGGCGCAGGTCTACAAGGACCCGCGCCCGGCCGAGGTGTTCGTCCCCTTCCACCAGCGCGTTCGCGACCGCCCGCCCGAGTGGATCTACGAGGTCGTGCGCGTGCTCACGATGATGAACGCCCTGGTCACCTTCAGGGGGCAGGGCTACGGCTCGGAGAACGTGCCAAACGGCCCGGTGATCCTCGCGCCCAACCACGGGTCGTTCATGGACCACTTCTTCACGGGCGCGTTCGTCCGCCGCCACGTGCAGTTCATGGCGAAGTCCCAGATGTTCGGCAACCACCCGCTGAGCTGGGTGTACTCGCACGGTGGCGTGTTCCCGGTTCGCCGCGGCAACCACGACGAGGACGCCTTCACGACCGCCTTCGCGGTGCTCGCGCGCGGCGGCGTCGTCGGTATGTACGTCGAGGGCGGTCGGACCCGCACCGGCCAGATGGGAGAGGCCAAGGCGGGCATCGGCCGGCTCGCGCTCGAGTCGGGCGCGCCCGTGGTGCCGGTCGCGATCCTCGACTCGAACCGGGTGCGCAACTGGAAGAGGCTCCGCTTTCCCCAGGTGATCGTCCAGTACGGCAGCCCGTTTCGCTTCGAGCCGGTCGAGCACTCGACGCGCGAGCAGCAGCAGGCGGCTGCCGTCTGCATCCTCGAGCGGATCAAGGCGATGCACGGTGAGATGACCAGGCTCGGCGCCCGCGGGTCGGCGCGAGCGTTGCGTGCCCGCCGCGCCGCCGCGCGTTGATGCCCGTCGGGATCCCGTTAGTCGTGCACGTGCGCTGCCGGCACACGGGCGCCGAGCCAGTCGAGCAGCTGGGCGATCACCTGCTCGCGCTCGGGCTCGTTGAGGATCTCGTGGTAGAGGCCCTCGAACGGCACGGCGGTCACATCGGCTGAGCCGAGCCGGCTGGCGATCATCTCGCTTCCGGCCGGCGCACACAGCCCGTCGGCGGTACCCCACATGACGAGCGCCGGACCCGTGATCCGCGACAGATCGGCTGGGAGCGTCTTCACATGGCGCAGGAACTCGGCGGCTGTGCCGGCCGGGATGGTTGGAAACGTCAGCGGGTCGAAGTCGTAGGCGGCGACCACCGCCGGGTCGCGGCTGATCAGCCTGCTGTCGATCTTTGCGACCGGCAGCCTCGGCGCCACCGACCCGACCAGCCGCCCGACGGACTTCGCCGCAGCATGGCCGTCGACCTGGGCGAGCGTGCCGGACAGGATCACGCCCGCGAGCCGGTCGCCGTGCTCCATCGCGTAGCGAAGCGTGATCGCCCCGCCCATGCTGTGGCCGAGGAGGATCGTGTCGGTCTGTGGATGGCGCGACCCGGCCCGCAGCACGAGCTGGTGGAGGTCGTCGACCGCCGCCTGCATCGAGAACTGTCCGCGTCGCCCGGCCGAGCGCCCGTGGCCGTGGTGGTCGAGCGCATACACCTCATAGCCGTCAGCCACCAGTCGCTGTGCGAGCCGTTCGTAGCGGCCCGAGTGGTCTCCGAAGCCATGAGCGATCACGACCACCGCTCGGGGCTCGCCCGCCGCCGGCCAGCTGCGCCAGTAGATCTGGCGGCCCTGGGTGCCGAGGAACGTGCCCTCGGCGTCGTCGGGAAATGTCATGTCCCCTCCTGGGCCCACGGCACGACGATCGCGTCCTCCGTCGGCGAATCGCGCGCCACCACGTACTCGGCCGGCTCGGTGTCGGACGGGTTCTCGAGCACGTGCGTCTCACGCGACGGCACGTAGACCATGTCGCGGGGCTCGAGCCGGACCTCGTGCTCGAGGTGATCGCCCCATTTGACGACGAGCGCTCCTGACAGCATCAGCACGGCGCTCTCGCAGTTCTCGTGATAGTGGGGGCGCGAGCTGGCGCCGGGCGGCACGCGGAACACGCCCATGTAGATGTTCGAGGCGCCGGCCGTCGCCTGCGAGATCTCCGCGCCGCCGACGACGCCACGCGGCACCGGCCGATCCTCCGCTGGCTTCACCACCCTCATCGGTTCCGAGTCTAAGGGGGCGTCCGCCCGCTGGCGGGCAACCCACGTACGACCAGAATCTAGACAAATGTTCTATGGGAGTCTGGAGGTTCGGCGGGTACCGTCTCCCTTGCGGCGTTGCGGCCGTACCAGAGATGCGCGAGCGATGTGGCGGGGAGCCGCGGTTCGTGCGTTGGGCGTGGGGGCCTTCGGCCGCGAACCGCACCCGAGCCCTCGGGGGAGCGCCCCCTCCCCCGAGTGCCCGGGCTACGTCGGCGGCCATATCAGTTCAACGACGGGTCGGCGGGCATCCGCGCGATCAGCGCGTAGGAGCCGCCCTTGCGCGTCAGCACCGCCGGCCACAGCTCCGCCGGCTGCGCCGCGAATGCGTCGCTCCGGCGGGCGGGCTCGAGAATCCAGTCGCCGCGCTCGAGCTCGTCGTCGAGCTGACCGGGACCCCAGCCCGCGTGCCCGGCAAACGCGCGTGCGGCGCGGACGGCGGGCATCACCTCGCCGTCGCCGGCACGCAGGATCCCGATGGCCCCGAACGCGATCAGCGCGGCGTCACCGGGCTCCGCGAACTCCGCAAGCACGATCACCGAGGACTGCTGCACGGGCCCACCGACGAGCAGGTCGTCCGCGGGATCGACAAGCTCGCTCAGCTGCGGGACGGCGTCGCCGACGGTCGTCTCGGAGGGGCGGTTGAGCACGAGGCCCAGCGCGCCGTCCTCCGTGTGCTCGACGACCAGCACCACCGTCCGCCAGAAGTTCGGGTCACCGAGCGTCGGTCCGGCGATCAGCAGCTTCCCACGGGTCGTCTCCACCGCGACACATCTTCCCAGCTGCTAGCTCCCTGACTCCTCCACTGCTTTGATCGCACCCTGAAAGCCGATCTTGGAGTGGGTGCCATCGCAGAATGGCTTGGTCGTCGAGCCGCCGCAGCGACACAGGAACACCTGCGCGCCGATCGTCTCGATCGGCCTGCCGCCCTGGTCGACCAACTCGATCGGCCCCTTCACTCGGTACGGCCCGTTGTCGGTGACCGTGATCTGCACGTCGGACATCGCTGCGCTCCCTGGTTGTCGGTCGGTTCCGGAGGAACACTAGTCACAGGCCGTAGGAGCGGCCGATCACGTCGAGCATGATCTCGTCGGTGCCCGCGCCGATCCGGTTGAGCCGCAGGTCGCGCCAGGCGCGCTCGATCCCGTACTCGCGCATGTAGCCCGCGCCGCCGTGGATCTGGATGCATTCGTCTGCGACCTCGACCGCGATCCGTGACGCGTACAGCTTCGCCATCGAGATCTCGCGCACCGGGTACTCGCCGCCTGCGAAGCGCCAGGCCGTCATGTAGACGAGCTGGCGGGCGGTCTCGATCTTCGTCGCCATCTCAGCGAACTTGTGACGGATCACCTGGAAGTGCCCGATCGCGCGCCCGAACGCGTGGCGCTCCAGCGCGTACTGCAGCGTGCGGTCGAACACATGCTGGGCGCCGGCGACGGCGCCTGCGGCGCCAATCAGCCGCTCGCCCTGGAGCTCCCACATGATGTGGTAGAAGCCCTTGCCGATCTGGCCCAGCACCGCCGAGTCGGGCACGCGCACGTCCTGGAAGGCGAGCAGCGCCGTGTCGGAGGCGTGGTTGCCGAGCTTCTCCAGGCGCTTCTCGCGGATCACTCCGGGCAGGTCCATTGGCACCAGGAACAGCGTGAACCCGTCGTACCCCGCATTTGCGTCGGTCTTTGTGACGAGCACGATCGCGTCGGCGCGGTGGCCATTGGTGATGTACGTCTTCGAGCCGTTGATCACCCACTCTTCGGCATCGGCGTCGCGGACCGCGCGAGTCTTGATCCCGGCCACGTCGGAGCCTGCGTCGGGCTCGGTGATCCCGAGGCAGAGGATCTTCTCGCCGGCGATCGCGGGCACGACCCACTGCTGCTTCTGCTCGTCGGTCCCGAACGCGAGGATCGGCGGCATCGCCATGTCGGTGTGGACCGCGACGCCCATCACGAGCCCGCCCGAGCGCGAATGCCCGAGCTCCTCGGCGAGCACGAGCGCGCAGTAGTAGTCGCCGCCCTGGCCGCCGTACTCCACGGGCTTGTCGAGCCCGAGGAAGCCGAGCTCTCCCATCCGCCTGAAGACCCAATCGGGGAAGGTGGTCTCCTCCCACTCGTCGGCGTGCGGCGCGAGCTCGGAGATCGCGAACCGCCGGATCGTCTCGCGCAGCTGCTCGTGCTCCTCACCGAAGATGAAGTGCCGGCGCCGTGCGCCGTGGTCGGGCTTGAGGATGTCTGTGGCCGCCAATGTCGCTCTCCCTCTCGTCGGTCGCCAATGAAGTGGCCCGCGGAGTGAACGGTAGTGCTTGTCACTCTCCACTCTCGTAGGCTGTGGCGATGTCCCCGTTCGACACGCTGTTGTACGCGGTCTCCGGCAACGGCGTCGCGACGATTTCGCTGAACCAGCCGGAGACGCGGAACGCCCTGTCGGTCGAGTTGCTGGGCGAGGTCCACACGGCGCTCTCGGCCGCCCGCGAGGATCGGAGCGTCCGCGTTGTCGTCTTGACCTCGACGCACGACCGCGTGTTCTCGAGCGGCGGCAACCTCGCCGGCTTCGGCGCGCAGGCGCCGGCGGTGCTCAAGTACCACGAGGCGGCTCTGTTCCCGGCCGTCTTCCGGGCGCTCGGCGAGCTCGGCAAGCCGTCGATCTGCGCCGCGAACGGGCACGTGCTCGCGGGCGCGCTCGGCTTGGCGCTCGCCTGCGACCTGATCATCGCCACGGAGACCGCCCGGTTCGGCACCCCCGAGATCAACGTCGGGCTGTTCCCGTTCATGATCGCGGCGCTGATCTACCGCAACGTCCCGCGCAAGAAGGCGACCGAGCTGATGCTGCTCGGCGACCAGATCGACGCTCACGAGGCCGAGCGGCTCGGGATCGTCAACCGCGTCGTTGCGGTTGAGGAGTTCGATGCCGCGGTCGCCGACTGGGCCGGCCGCCTCGCCGCGAAGTCGCCGCTGATGATGCGCCTGGGCAAGGACGCGCTGTACCGGCAGCTGGACATGCAGTTCGTCGACGCGCTCGACTACCTCCGCGGCCAGCTGGCGCTGGCGTTCACGACCGAGGACCTGGTCGAAGGCGTGACCGCGTTCTTCGACAAGCGCGACCCGGTGTGGAAGGGGCGCTGAGCTGCTCCGTCCCTTCGTCGACGAGCTCCACGCGCGGCGCGAGCGCGTCCGGCTCGGCGGCGGCGAGCAGAAGATCGCCGCCCAGCACGCCGCGGCGAAGCTGACCGCGCGCGAGCGGATCGCGCTCCTGATCGACGAGGAGACGTTCGTCGAGCTCGGGATCCACGGCCGTCCGCACTTCTCTCAAGGCGCGATGCACGGCCGGGAGGCGCCGGCCGACGGGGTCATCACCGGGTACGGCAAGTGCGAGGGCCGTCCGGTCGCGGTCGCCGCGTACGACTTCACGGTGATGGCGGGCTCGATGGGCATGACCGGCGAGCTCAAGGTCACGCGCCTGCGCGAGCTCGCGCTGACCGAGCGGATCCCGATGATCTGGCTGCTCGACTCGGCCGGTGCGCGGATCCAGGAGGCGGTCGGGTCGCTGTTCGCCGGCACCGGCGCGCTGTTCCGCGAGGAGGTCGTGATGAGCGGCGTCGTGCCGCAGGTGGCGGCGTTGATGGGGCCGTGCGCCGCCGGGACCGCGTACATCCCCGGGCTCGCCGATTTCGTGCCGATGGTCCGCGGCCGCGGCTCGATGGCGCTCGCCGGCCCCCATCTCGTGCGCGCCGCCATCGGCGAGGACGTCACCCAGGAGGAGCTCGGCGGTAGCCGGGTCCACTGCCGCAAGTCGGGCGTCGGCGACCTCGAGGTCTCCGACGACCCCGACTGCATCGCCCAGCTCAAGCGCTACCTCTCCTACTTCCCGTCCAACTGCGAGGAGCCCCCGCCGGTGGTCGCGACCGATGATCCGATCGACCGAGCCGACGAGGCGCTGCTCGACGTCCTGCCGGACTCCAACCGGCAGCCGTACGACATGTACGAGGTGATCCGCCGCATCGTCGATGGCGGCGAGTACTTCGATCTGAAGCCGCAGTGGGCGAAGACGATCATCACCTGCCTCGCCCGCTTCGGCGGCCGCGCCGCGGGGATCGTCGCCAACCAGCCGCGGCAGCTGGGCGGAATCCTCGACAACGATTCGGCCGACAAGGCCGCCCGCTTCATCAACCTGTGCAACGCGTTCGGGATCCCGCTCGTGTACCTGGTCGACGTGCCCGGGTTCATGGTCGGCACCAAGGTCGAGCAGGCCGGGATCATCCGCCACGGCGCCAAGATGCTGTACGCGACGGCGAACGCGACCGTCCCCAAGGTCACGGTGATCACGCGCAAGGCGTACGGGGCCGGTTACTACGTGATGTGCGGCCGCGCGTACGAGCCGGACCTGATCGTCGCCTGGCCGAGCGCCGAGATCAGCGTGATGGGCGCCGAGGGGGCGGTCGAGATCATCTTCCGCAAGCAGGTCGAGGAGGCGCAGGATCCCGCCGCCAAGCGGCAGGAGCTGATCGACGAGTACCGCAAGCTGATCGACGTCTACATCGCCGCCGGCAACGGCATGATCGACGACGTGATCGACCCGCGCGAGACGCGCGTGACGGTCTGCCGCGCGCTCGAGCTGGCGGCGGGCAAACGAGTCCAGAGGCCCTTCAAGCGCAGCGGGGTCGTGCCGGTATGAGGCGCGAGCGCGACCGATGACGCTTGCCGACCCGGTCGTGATCGCCTGCGCGATCAGCGGCGCGCTCGCCAACCGCGAACAGTGCCCGGCGATCCCGTACACCCCTGAGGAGTACGCGGCCGAGGCGCGACGGATCGTCGACGAAGGCGGCGTCCACATTCACATCCACGCGCGCACGCTCGACGGGACGCCGAGCTACGAGGTCGAGGACTTCCGCGCGATCCGGGACGCGATCGTGGCGGAGATCGGCGACGCCGCGATCGTCAACTTCTCGACCGGGGCGGTCGGGGTCGGCGTCGAGACGCGAGTCGCCTACCTCGAGGCGTGCCGGCCCGAGGTGGCGGCGCTGAACATGGGCTCGATGAACTACGCGAAGTACTCCGAGCGCCGCCGCGAGCTCGTCTTCGCGTTCGTGTTCGCCAACCCGTTCGAGGAGATCATCGAACTGCTCGGGGCGATGCGCCGCCTGCAGATCAAGCCCGAGCACGAGTGCTTCGACATCGGCCACGTCGCCTCGCTGCAACCGCTCGTCGACATGGGACTGCTCGACGCTCCGCTGCACGTCGACTTCGTGATGGGCGTGCTCGGGGGGATCCCGGCGACCGCGCGCAACCTGGCGGCGATGGCGGACAACCTGGGTGCCGTCGCGGCGGGCGGGCGGGAGGCGCACTGGGGCGTGATCGGGATCGGGCGGGTCCAGTGGATGATGGTGGCGGCGGCGCTGACGCTCGGCGGCTCGGTTCGCGTCGGCCTGGAGGACAACTTCTATCTCCCGGACGGTCGCGTCGCCGGCTCCAACGGCGAGCTGGTCGCGCGGGCGCGGCGGATGTGCGAGGACGCCGGGCGGCGACCCGCGACGGTCCAGGAGGCACGCGCCCTGCTCGGGCTCTGAAGCCCGAGCTGCGCCGCCGCCGCGGGGGTGACGCGGCAACCACCTCTAGCACCGCCGCGCAGTGGAACCTTTCACGCGCCCGTCCCGGTTGTATGTGGTGATGGACGATTTCGACCGCTTCGTCGAGGACAGCGTCGAGCACCTGCTGAAGACGGCGTACCTGATCGCCTGGGACGCGGGCGACGCCGAGGACCTCGTGCAGGAGTGCCTGCTCAAGGTCGCTCGGAGGTGGTCACGCGTGCGGAGGATGGAGCAGCCGCGGGCGTACGCGAGCCGGATCCTCGTCAACCTGGCGCTCGACGGCGCCCGCGGTCGCGCCCGTCGCCGACACGAGCTCGGGAACGACGTCACGCCGCCGCTGCACGAGTGGACGCAGCCGCTGGCGGCGCTCGACGATCGTGCCGAACTGCTCGACGCGCTCGCGCAGCTGACACCGCGCCAGCGCGCCGTGCTCGTCCTCCGCTACTTCAACGACTTGACCGAGGCCCAGACGGCCGAGGTTCTCGGCTGCTCGCCGGGCACCGTCAAGAGCAGCGCCTCGCGCGGACTCGCGCGACTGCGTGAGGTGCTGGATCCAATCCCGCTGCAACAGAGGAGCACAGAGACATGAACGACCTACTGGAGCAGAGCCTGCGCGAAGCCCTCTCGGAGCGCGCCGCGCAGGTCGATCCCGCCTCGCTCACGCGCCTGCGCGCGGTCGACTACCACCCCCGCCGGCGCCGTCTCGGCACGCTGCCGACGCTCGGCGCCGTCGGGATGACAGGCGTGGCAGCGGCGGTGACCGCCGTGGTCATCCTCGGCTCGGGCGCCGCGCCCGCGTTCGCAGGCTGGCAGCCGACGCCAACGACCCCGGCGGCTGGACAGCTCGCCCAGGCCGCACAGGCCTGTGGACAGGGTCTTGGGACGCCGGTTCTGACCGACTCGCGCGGTCCGTACACCGCCGCGATCTACGCCGACTCGACGACCAGCCACCTGTGCCTCAGCGGAAACGGGGTCTCGATGGCGCAGAGCCAGCAGACGGTCACCGCGCCCCAGCTCGCGGCGGGCCAGGTCGAGCTCGCCGGTGACGGCACGCGCGACTCCGCCGGTGACGACTTGACGCTAGTCGACGGCCGGACCGGAGCGGGCGTCACCGCGGTGACGATCGAACGCAGCGACGGCAGCTCCGTGCAGGCGACGGTCGTGGGCGGGTGGTACCTCGCGTGGTGGCCGGGCACCGTCGCGGCGACGAGCGCGGAGGTCACGACGGCTTCCGGAACGAGCACCGAGAGCTTCCCGTCGACGCCGGCGCTGCCGGCGCCGAGCTGCCCGAGCGGCGCGCGTTGCAGCTCCGGGTACGGGTTCTCGGCAGGGCCCGGCGGGCAGTCGACCAGCGGCGTCGAGCAACAGGACAGTACGAGCCTCGGCTCCGGCAGCAGTTCGACGACGTCCGGGCAATAAGGCCCTGACTAACGCGTGTGCGCCGGGAGTGGCCTGCGGGCCACTCCCGGCGAGGCGGACGGTATCCTGATTGACCAGTCAATCAGGAGGCGATCGTGGAGGCCGGCCAAGTCGTGCGCGCAGCGGCGATCCAGCTCAACTCGACCGAGGACGTCAACGCGAACATTGCCACCGCCGAGCGGCTCGTGCGGCAGGCGGCGGATCGCGGCGCTGAGCTCGTCGTGCTGCCCGAGAAGTGGAACGTCCTCGGACGCGGCGAGGCGATGGCGGCCGCAGCCGAGCCGATCACTGGCGCGGTCAGTCTGTGGGCCTATGGGCTCGCGACGGAACTGGGGATCGATCTCGTCGCGGGGTCGTTCGTGGAGTCGCGGCAGGGCCAGGAGCGGACCTCGAACACCAGCCTGCACTACAACCCCGACGGGCGGCTGCGCGGCGTCTACAGGAAGCTGCACATGTTCGATGTCGAAGTCGACGGGACCGTCTACGCGGAATCGGCGCGCGAACAGCCAGGCGACGAGGTCGTAGTCTCGGAGTTGACGGGCGGCGTCCGGCTCGGGATGAGCATCTGCTACGACGTCCGCTTCCCCGAGCTCTTCCGGGCGCTGGCGGCCCGCGGTGCCGAGATCATCACTGTCCCGAGCGCGTTCACGCTCGCGACCACGCGCGATCACTGGGAGGTCCTGCTGCGCGCGCGGGCGATCGAGAACCAATCCTTCGTGGTGGCGGCCAACCAGATCGGGGCCTCACCGCCCGGCAATCGCTCGGGCGGCCGCTCGATGATCGTCGACCCGTGGGGAATCGTGCTCGCGGTCGCGCCCGACGCCGAGTGCGTCGTGGTCGCCGACCTCGACACCTCGATGCTGCGCGACGTGCGCCGGCGGCTGCCTGCGCTCCAGCACCGGCGGCCGGCCGAGATCTACGAGCGAGAGCCGGCGTGACGACCGCCGCGATCGACAAGCGCCGCGTGATCCTCGATGCGGCGGTGCGGGTATTCGCGCGGCAGGGGTTCCACACGTGCAGGGTGTCCGACATCGCGGACGACGCGGGCGTCGCCTACGGCCTCGTCTACCACTACTTCTCCTCGAAGGAGGAGATCCTCGACACGCTCTTCCTCGAGCGCTGGGACGTGATGCTCGCGGCGATCTCCGAGGCCGACGCGGCGGCCGTGGCACCAGCGGCAAAGCTCCGCGCGATCGCGTCGTTCATCGTCGACTCCTACAGACACGATCCGGACCTGATGAAGGTGATCATCGTCGAGGTGACGCGGGCCGCCAACACGTTCGGGCGCAAGCACGTCGAGAAGATCGAGCAGGCGTACGACGGGATCGCGCGGATCGTCGAGCGAGCGCAGATGGAGGGTGCATTTCGAACAGACATCGATGCCCGGTTCGCTGCGCACGCGTTCTACGGCCTGGTCGAGCAGGTGCTGACCAGCTGGATCTTCCGCGAAGTGGCCGTGGCGCCAGAAGAGCTGGAGCGGGTCAAGGCCGAGATCGTCGAGATGATCTGTGGCGGGCTCAGGGCATCTGATTGAATCCAGCGAGATGACTGAGAGTCCGCTCGTCAAGCGCCTGCTGTGGTCGGGCCTGCTCGCCGGCCTCGGCGCCGCGGCGAGCGTCGCGACGACGCGGGTGGCGGCCGTCATCTGGAAGCGTGCCTTCGGCGAAGAGCCGCCTGAGTGATGCCGGGCATCGAACCGCCGCCGGCCCAGCCTGCCCACGCCCCACACAGCTATCCGCCGGTGGTTGAGTCCGCCTCGGTGTCAGGCGGCGTCGAAGCCTCGACTCTCGGGGCTTCAGTGGCTAAGCTGGCGTCGGACCACCCGGAGCTCGTGATCGGCGCGGCCTTCGTCGGCGGCCTGCTGTTGGCAACGATCCTCAAGCGCCTTGCCCGGTAAGAACGGAAGATCCGGAAAGAACGGCTCGAACGGCCAGTCCGAGACGATCGCGGCTGCGATCACCGAGGTGTCCGACCGGCTGACACGCCTGGTCCACGACGAGATCGAGCTCGCGAAGGCGGAGATGGCTGAGAAGGCATCGAGCTTGGCGCGCGGCGCCGCTGCGGTCGCGGCCGGCGCCGTCTTCGGAGTATTCGCGGTCGTCTTCTTCATGCTCACGATCGCCTGGGTGATCGACGGCATCTTCGTGACGGGCACCGGCAACATCTGGCTCGGCTTCCTGGTCGTGCTGGTGATCCTCGCGGTTCTGACGATCGGCGCGTTCCTGTTCGCGTGGCGAAAGCTGAAGGTGGGCGTCCCGGCGCCGACGATGGCGATCGACGAGGCCAAGAAGATCCGCGAGACCGTCACGACCCGTTCCAACGGCCACGCCCCGCTGGCCTCCGTCAACGGCGCGGCCGCCGGACCCGTCAGCGCGAGCGCGTCGGACAGCACGCCCCCGCCGCCGGCCACCGCCGTCCCGCCCGCTATCGCCAGCGCGCCCGCAGCGCCCGCGGGCGCGGCGGAGGCGAAGCCGGATGGATCCGCCTGATGCCGCGGCGCAGCCCGGACGAGATCCGCGCGTCGATCGAGGAGAACCGACAGGAGCTCGGCGCCTCGCTCGAGAAGCTGCGCGGCGAGGTCACCGAGCTGACCGACTGGCGCTCGCAGATCCGCCGCAATCGAGACCAGCTGGCGCTCGGCGCCGCCGCTACCGGGTTCGTGCTCGCGGGCGGGATCGGGGGCTTCGGCGGGTTGCTGTTCGGCGGCAGGCGCCGCCGGCAGCGCCGACGAGCGGACTAGCCGACTAGCGTTGCTCCGTCAGGTCGTGGTTGCCGGTCGCTCGGCGCCCAAGCTCGGGGCCCGACCCGCTCCGGCCTGGACGCAGGCGGTTGCGCCGGTCCACGCGGACGTCCGGCGACAAAAAAGTGTCGACCCCCCGGCTCGCAGGCCGGGGTCGTACGCCCAGTGCTGCTCAGCGCCCCTGGGCGTACGACCGCCCAAATTCGGGAGGGGGTTCGACCACTTTCTGTCGTCGGCGCGCCGCATCCTGCTCCTCGCCCGCGACCGTCGGCCATGACCGAGCACTGCCACTTAGTCGACGCACCCCCGCGGGGTTGAAATGGCTCAGAGAAGGGAGCGCGGGATCCCGCCGGCGCCGAGCAGCCCCGGTCCGACATGCGTGCCGATCACAGGCCCGATCTCGGAGACGAGCACCGGGTCGGTGCCGAAGATCGCGCGACCACGCATCTCCAGCGCGGCGGCTTGCTCGGGCGCCTGGATGTGCTGCACGACCCAGCCGTCGATCCCCTGCTCGTGGCAGGTCTCGAACAGGCCGACGAGCCGCTCGAACGCCCGCCGCGACGTGCGTACCCGCTCGATCGGCGTGATCTCCGACTCGACCGTCAGGATCGGCTTGATCCGTAGGGCCGCGCCGAGCCACGCCTGGGCGCCCCCGATACGACCGCCGCGCCGCAGGTACTCGAGAGTGTCGACTGCGAACCACAGCTTCAGCTTGCGTCGGGCCTCGCGAGCCCGGGCCTCCACCTCGGCCCCATCGGCCCCGGCTCGGGCGGCCGCGGCCGCCGCCAGCAGCATCAGCCCCTCGCCGCCGCAGGCCGTCGCCGAGTCGACGACGCGGACTCGCTCGGCGGCGGCGCCGAGCTGCTCGCGCGCCTGCTCGGCGGAGCGCACGGTGCCGGAGATCCCGCCCGCGAGGTGGATCGAGACGACCTCGTGCCCCGCGGCGATCAGCGGCTCATAGACCGCGAGGAAGTCGCCGATCGACGGCTGCGATGTGGTCGGGAGCGAGTCGCTGGCCGCGAGCTCGGCGTAATAGCGGTCGAGATCGGACAGCTCGCTCTCGCGCTCGTCTTCGCCGCCGCGATGGACGTACAGGCTGACCTCGTGAATCTCGTTGGCCGACACGAGTGCGCGAGGCAGGTAGTGGCAGGTGTCGGACACGACGCTGACCGGCATCGGGCGGCACCCTACCAGCGATCCGGCCGCGGCAAGGCGGCTCGACTGGCCCTGTCAGAGGCGGTTCTCGATCGACAGCGGGGCGCCTTGGAAGGGCTCGTCGGCGGGTGCGTCCGCCCCCACGATCGAGCCCGCCGGGGTCTCCAGGCCGAGCACCTGCTGCAGCTCGCCCGACTCGTACATCTCCATCACGATGTCGCAGCCGCCGACCAACTCACCGTCGACGAACAGCTGCGGGATCGTGGGCCATCCGGAGATCGCCGACAGCTCCTGGCGGATCCGAGGGTCGGGCAGGATGTCGACCGCTGCGAACGGCTGGTCGAGCGATTCGAGCGCGGCTACGGTGCGAGCCGAGAACCCGCACGCGGGGGCGTCCGGCGTTCCCTTCATGAACAGGATCACCGGGTTCTCGGAGATCGCGCTCTGGATCGCCTCGCGAATGGGACTGGTGGACTCGTCAGTCATCGGGCTGCTCCCTGGCTGTTGTCTTGATCGAGAGGGCGTGGATACGGTCGCCGACCTCGGACCCGAACACGTCGTAGACGAGCCTGTGCTGGGCAATGCGACTCAGCCCGGCGAACGCCGGCGCGCGCACGACCGCCTGGAAATGCTGGCCGTCGCCGATCACCTCGGCGCGTGCTCCGGGAATCCCCGCCTCGATCCGCTGCTTGAGCTCGGTTGGGTCGACCGACACGGTTGAAGCGTAGCGCGTGCGCCGTCTGGCGCTATACTGAATGAAGCGATGATCACTCTCACTGAAAATGGCGCCGAGAAGGTGCGCGCGTTCCTGTCCTCGCAGGCTGCCGTGGCGGAGACCGCGGGGCTGCGAGTCGGGGTGCGCGGTGGCGGCTGCTCCGGCTTCCAGTATGCACTGGCTTTCGACGAGCAGCGCGACGATGACACTGTGTTCGAGGACAAGGGGATTCGGCTGCTGGTCGATCAGGCCAGCCTGCCATACGTGTCGGGCTCCGTGATCGACTTCGTCGAAGGCCTCCAGGGCGCCGGCTTCAAGGTCGAAAATCCGAATGTGATCGCGGCCTGCGGCTGTGGCTCTTCGTTCCGCGTCGCGGACGAGGAGCAGGTCTCGGCCGTCTGAGAACCCCCCGAGCCAGGCGACGGCGATCCCCCCGGCGGGTGAGATAACGAATCTCACCGCACTGCTCCAGGGCGAGCACCTCGCAAACGGGCAGGTCCAGACCGGGCAGCTCAGCTGACGTGGCGCCTCGCTCGGCGCTAAGGTGATCATCGCGATGGGTCGAGCGTTCGCAGTGGCGGTTCCGGCTCTCGTGGCCCTCACGGTCGCGGCCTGTGGCGGATCCTCGGGGTCCTCGCACTCCTCCGGCAAGTCCGTCGGCGAGTCGATCGCCCGCGCCGCCGATGTGTCCGCCGCCGAGCCCGGCTACAGGATGACGCTGGCGATGGACGAGTCGCTCGGGTCGAGCGGCAAGCTGACCGCGACCGGGTCGGGCAGCTTCTCGACGGTCGACCGCGCCGGCACGATGTCGCTCGACATGACGATCCCCGGCAGCGCGGCGGCGCTCGGGACGATCGCGATGAACGTGGTCATCAAGGGCGACACCGTCTACACGAAGCTGCCGTCGACCCTTGCCGGGCTGCTGCCCGGCGGAAAGGCGTGGATGGTCTTGAACCTGCGGCAGCTCGGCAGCGCCGCCAATCTGCCGGGGCTCGGCTCGCTCGTCAAGTCGGAGGGCTCGCTGAGCGATCCCGGTCAGTACCTGAGCTATCTCGAGGCCACGTCACCGACCGGCGTCAAGGACCTCGGCACCGAGCAGGTCGACGGGGTGCAGACGACCCACTACCGCGCGGAGCTCGATCTCGCCCGCCTGCCGGATGTCGTGCCGGCGGCCGAGCGCGCCGCCACCTCGCAGCTCGTATCCGCGCTCGAACGGCGCGCGCACCTGTCCGAGAGCCCGATCGATGCGTGGATCGACTCGAGCGATCGAGTCCGCCGCATCAAGCTCGACTACGCGATGATGATCCCGGTCAAGACCGGCGCCGCCGCACAGCCCGTCTCGCTTTCGCTCACCGAGGACTTCATCTCCTACGGGCCTCAGCCGATCCCCGCGGCGCCGCCCGCCGACCAGACGATGAACCTAAGCTCGCTCCTGCACGGACTCTCGCTCCTGCACGGACTCTGAGTCACGCCGGCACCGCGTCGAGCGACTCCCACAGGAACAGGCAGGCGAGCGTCCCGTATGGACGCCACGGCTCGGCGATCGCCTCGATCTCGGCAGGAGCAGGGAGTTTCGGAAGGCCGTACACGCGCATCACCGCCTTGCGGATCCCCAGGTCGCCGACGGCGAGCACGTCCGGGCGCTGCAGGTGGAACATCAGGAACATGTGCGCGCTCCACTCGCCGATCCCCTTGACCGCGACGAGCTCGGCGATCACCTGGTCGTCGGGCAGGTCGTCGAGCCGCTCGAGCTCGAGCGCGCCACTCAGCACGTGCTCGGCGAGCGAGCGCAGAAACGTCACCTTCGCGCGCGACAAGCCGGCGCTCGCGCGCAGCTCATCGGGGTCGTCGGCGATCACTTCCGCGGGCGTCGGCGGGCGCCCGCCGTAGCGGTCGATCAGCCGCCCGTAGATCGCGCGGGCGGCCTTCCTCGACAGCTGCTGACCGACGATCGAGCGCACCAGCGCCCCGTAGTGGTCGGGTGGCCGCCCGCGCCGGCGGTCGCCGACCGCTTCCTGGCCGGTCGTGTCGATCAGGCGCGCCAGCATGGGGTCGGCGGCCCGCAGGTGATCGACGGCCGCGGCCTCGCTCCCGGCAGCGTCATTCGGCGGGTCGCTCACATCCCGGGC
>Ga0302229_10000575_pt1 | contig 28433 bp, 28 predicted proteins | sample II_Palsa_N1_3_FD_193518 | JGI IMG/M metagenome (GOLD analysis project Ga0302229, IMG submission 193518) | Peat permafrost microbial communities from Stordalen Mire near Abisko, Sweden - II_Palsa_N1_3 | ecosystem: Environmental > Terrestrial > Soil > Palsa > Peat permafrost | place: Sweden... | reverse complement strand
TCCGACCCGGGCGGCCTGATCAATCTCACGCGGTGGTATGGCGATGCGCAAACCGGCCAGGCCATCGCCGGCCTGTGGCTGAAGACCACGATCAACGCTGATCGTGATCAGATCAAGCACGTGGATCTCGGCTGGACCCGGGAAGTTTGGGTTTTCGTCAACGGCAAGCTGGCGTTCCAAAGCAAGAATCTCTACGGCGTCAAAGGCGCCGGCAAGGAGCCGGACGGTCGCCTCGGCCTGACCAATGGATCATTCGACCTGCCGCTGCACAAGGGCGCCAATCAGGTGGCCGTTGCCATCGACGACAACTTCGGCGGCGGCGAGCAACATTTCGGATGGGGGCTGGAGATGCGCCTGGCCAATACCGACGGCGTTCATCAGACGGGCGATGCTGTTGCGAAAGCAAACGCGGCAAGTGCGCATTGAAGGTATGAGAAGACAGCGCCGCGGCTAGGCAACGCCGCCACGCGAAGCGGCGACCAGATAAGCCCGGCACATCAGCGGAAGCTGCTTACGCAGCATCGCCAGCGCCGCTGGGGATGAATCGCTTTCCAGGCTAGCGCGCACGGTGCCCACCAGTAGGGTCCGCACGGCGAACGTGACGGCGGCGATGTCGTCGAAGCCGGCATCCGGCACGCTGGCCAGAAGACGCGCGATGGCACGATCGGTTCGTTGCAGCACGTCGCTGATCAGGCGTGCCGTATCCAGATCGGCTGCGACCGTGTACGGCGCGAGTGAGCCAGGCAGATAGCGCAGCTTCGCATTAAGGTAGGCGTTGACCAGGCCGTCCGACATTTCGCACAAGCGCGCACCTTGATAACGCGTGCACGCTTCTTCGATGGCGACGACCACTTCATCCAGATACTGGTCCAGCACGGCGTACAACAGCGCCTGCTTGTGCGGGAAATACTGATACATCGTGCCGACCGATACGCCGGCACGTTGCGCCACGCGTGTGGTGGTAAGCCGCGCCATGCCGTCGGACAGCAGAACCTGAATAGTCGCTTCGTGAATCGCCGTCACGGTCGCCGTCGAGCGCGCCTGACGTGGCGATTTGCGGGGCTTGAGCGCGTCGGTGGGGACGACTGGCATATGCGAATGTAAAAGTTGAAGGATGATTCGCATATCAGAGTACAGCACCGTCCCCACTCTCACCATTCGAAGGAAATGCCATGAACACAGCAGATCGCCGTATCGCCCTGATTACCGGCGCCAACAAGGGCATCGGCCTGGAAGTTGCGCGGCAGCTCGGCAAGGCCGGCCACCACATACTGCTCGGCGCCCGCGACGAAGCGCGCGGCCGCGCTGCCGAGAAGACCCTGCGCGACGAAGGCATCGCCGTGCGCTACGTCACTGTCGATCTAGGCGATAGCGCTTCGCTTCTTGCCGTCGCGGCCGACATCGAGGCCAATGAGGGCCGCATCGATATCCTGGTCAATAACGCCGGCGTTGCGATACAGGGCGACGGGCTGCCCGGCAGCACCGACCTCGATATCGTGCGGCGCACGTTCGAAACCAACTTTTTTGGCGCCGTCGCGGTGACCCAGGCGCTGTTACCACTGGTGAAAAAATCCAGTGCCGGGCGCATCGTCAACGTTTCCAGCGGCCTCGGCTCGATCGCGCTCAATGCTGACCCGAACTGGGATTACGCCGCGGTCAAACTCATCGGCTACAACGGCTCCAAAGCCGCGCTGAACATGTTCACCGTGCTGCTTGCCGCCGAGCTCAAGGACACCGGGATCAAGGTCAACGCCGTCAACCCCGGCTACACCGCCACCGACCTCAACGGCAACAGCGGCCATCAGTCGATCGAGGAAGGCGCCGCCGAAACCGTTCGTATGGCCCAGATTGGCAACGATGGCCCGACGGGTGCGTTCACCAGCACGGAAGGTGTTGAGCCCTGGTAATTGCTGCTCTTGAGCTAAGCGGATCAGCGCGTTTTAAATTCCGTCTCACCGCGTAACCGCGCACGCCGATGACTTGTTCCTGCCAGGGGACCCGCATCGGCGTACCGGCATGCTCCCGCGCGTAATGCGTCGGTGGTTAAGCCAATGTGGCAGTTGCGGGCGACGCTAAAGTCTCTGGCCCATCCGTAGCCAATGCGTTCGTCGATAGCAGCGATGAGTTTTCCTGCTGGTGGATCATCAATGGATGTCTCTGGCAATGAGGTAAATGCCAAACACCATGATGATCAGTACGGCGACGGGCACGCCACCTAGCCATCGCCATAATCGCTTGGCTGGGAGGCCGCGCTTCCGGTTTGCCGAGCTGGCAAGCAAGGAAACAATCACGCCTGCGATGCGCGCCAGAAGAAGCAGCCGAATCAGCAGAAGAGCCATGAGCTTGCGGGCCTTCAAAAAAGTTGGCAAGTACATTTCGCCTGATACTAAGCTGAGTATGTAAGCGCTGTTTTTTTCCGGTTCTTATGAGACTAGGCGAGTGGAAGATCGTCGCTGCCATGTTTGATGGATTTATCAATCATTGGCGGCAACGGAGCAAGGTATGAGCGGTACTGGCATATTCCGTCGTCTAGGAAATAACTGTTCGTGCACTTGGATGCGGTGACCGCGCCGCTGTACTCAAGCTTTGGATGCCTACCGAACATTCGGCGGCGACTAAAAAAGAGAGGCCGATGATGGAACAGAAAAACATTCGGACAGCTATTGATCGACATTGGGTGGCCTCCGCAGCAGGTGATCAAGTGGCCGAGCATGAGATCTATGCCGACGACACGGTATGCGAGTACCCGCAGTCAGGCGAGGTCATCCGCGGTCGGCACAATCTGCAGGCGCTACGCAGTCATCACCCGGGCAAACCATCGGGGTTTGCGGTTCGGCGCATCGTCGGCGCGGGCAACCTCTGGGTGACGGAATATGTGATTACCTACGAGGGGAAAAGCGTTCTCACCCTAAGCATCATGGAGTTCCATAACGGCAAGGTGTCACGCGAGACGCAGTACTTCGCCGACCCGTTCGATGCGCCGGCCTGGCGTACGCCTTGGGTCGACCCATCGGCTGCTAATCTGAAACCATGATTAGTGCCTTGAGCGCCACGACAGCGGCATATCTTCGCGCCGCCTTTTTGGCCGCTGCCTTGCTGGCACTCAGTGGCTGCGCCACCGCGCCACCGCGCAACAGCCAGAGCATCTGCCAGGTCTTCGACGAATACCCGAGCTGGTACCGCGATGCGCGCGCCGCGCAGAAGCGTTGGGGCACGCCGGTGAATGTGCTGATGGCCTTTGTGCGACGCGAGTCCGACTTCCGCGAGAAGGCTCGTCCGGATCGGCCACACTTTCTATTCATTCCGCTGCCGCGCAAATCCAGCGCCTACGGCTACGCGCAGGCGCAGGACCCGGTGTGGCAGGAATATAAAAAAGAGAACGGCCGCTGGTTCAAGAGCCGCAAGGACATGGACGACTCGCTCGATTTCCTCGGCTGGTATACCGACCGCATCCATCGCGAGCTGGGCATCTCCAAGTGGGATCCAAGGCATCTGTACCTGGCCTATCACGAAGGTATCGGCGGCTACCGCACCGGCCAGTGGCAGCATGACGCCCACCTGCTACAGACCGCCGATACCGTCGACCAACTCGCTCGCGAGTACGGTGCGCAGCTGCAAAACTGCAGATAACGAAAACACGGACAGAGGATACTTTTCGAGCTAACGGGGTTGTACTTTTTTGCGCTATCCAGCATGTTCGTCAAACCTGGGCGCTCATCGCTCCGCTTTTTCCCCGCAGCGCGTCACCTCGCCCTGACTGCTTTAGTTCACTAGCCAAAGATCATTTCGCTATAGCTACGGATGCCACCTAGGTATTCGGTGCGTCATGGCGGCTTCGGTGCTAAGCCTCGGTGATTTGTCAGCTTTGCGAACTCATACGGTTGGCCGGATCACTCAGCCTTTGAAGTAGTCTGCCTGATCGAGGTCGGCAAGCAGGCCCGGTTGCGTTGGGCTCCAGCCCAGGCGCTTTTGCGTCCATTGGCTGGATGTCGGGTTGTCCCTCGCAACGAATTCGCACAGAAAGGAGAACTGCTTCTTTGCCTGCGCCGGCGACTTGCTGACGGCGGGTACGTTGAGACGTCGTGCGATCCGTTCGGCGATCTGCCGAAACGGGACGCCTTCTTCGGCAACGCCGTGATACGTCCCGCCAGCGGCACCGTTCTCGAGGGCCAAACGGAAGAGGCGTGCGGCATCGATGCGGTGCACCGACGGCCAGCGGTTCAGACCGTCGCCCACATATCCCGACTCCTTCTTCTTCGCTGCAATCTTGATGAGCGTTGGAACGAAGCCCTGATCACCTGCGCCGTGCACGCTGGGCGGTAGCCGTATGGCGGAGGTGCGAACACCGTTCGACGCCAGCTTTTGCAACATATCCTCGGTTTCGGCACGGGGCGCGGCGAAAAAGGTGGGGTCGTACGCCTGGTCCTCGGTGGCGAGTCGCCCTTCTTTCATGGCCATGGTTGCGAAGGGGGCGACCAAGGGGCGGTCGGTTCCGGATAGCGCTCGACCGATCGCCTCCAGCGCGTGCCGGTCGGTGTCGACGGCCGCCATCATAAATCGTTGCACGATGCCTGTTGGCGAGCCGCCGAGGAAGATACCCATGCGCCTGCCGAAAGCGATGTGCGAAAGCTTGTGATAGAAGGCCGTATGGATGGCCCCATCGGCGGCAGCGGCGCCGCGCCGCAGGCAATCCAGGTCTTCGACGGAACCGAGCAGCACGCCTGCGCCGGCGTCACTCAACTTTTTTCCCGAGGCGGCCGAGCGCGCAAGGCCGGTGACCTGATGGCCCGCCGCGATGAGCTCCTTGACGACGGCAAAGCCGATAAAGCCGGTCGCACCCGTAACGAAAACGCGCATGGAAGATTTCCTGTGACCATCGATCGGTGAACAGTAGGCGGTAGGCGCGATACAATCTATGCGATGGAGTCGTCATTCATATCGAGATCGTCCAAAATCGCGGCGGATCCTCTGTCCGACGTGCTTTCGTTGCTCAACCCGCGCGGATACATGTCCGGCGGGATTGATGCAGGCGGCGACTGGTCGATCCAGTTCGAGCAGGATTCGTATTTCCGCTGCTTTGCGATCGTTTCCGGCCAGTGCTGGCTTTCCGTCGAAGGTGTGGCCGATGCGGTTTGTCTCGACGAAGGCGACTTCGTCGTACTGCCCCACGGTCGGCCTTTCCGGTTGGCGAGCGATCTCTCGCTGACTCCGATCGACATCATGACCGTGATTACCGCGCCGCTTAACGGCAACGTTTTGTGCTGGCAGGGCGGTGGCGCCTGCCTGGCGCTCAGCGCGCTGTTTACGTTTGCCGGCAACCATGCGGACATCCTGTTGAATGTGCTGCCGCCTCGCGTGCACATCCGCAAGGATGCCGACCGCGCATCCATGCGCTGGTATCTGGAGCGCATGATGAAAGTGATCCGCGAGCCCCAGCCCGGTGGCGTGCTGCTGGGCGAACACCTCGCCCAGATGATGCTGATCGAAGTGCTGGGGCTGTCGATGGGCGAGACGACGGCGGGTGGCGTGGGCTGGCTCTCGGCGCTGGCCGACAAACAGATCAGCGCCGCCATCACGGCCATGCACGAAAACCCCGGCTATCGTTGGACATTGCAGGCGCTGGCCGAACGCGTCGGCATGTCGCGCTCGGCCTTCGCGATACGCTTCAAGGAAAAGGTCGGCAGCTCCGCGATGGAGTACCTGACGCGCTGGCGGATGCGCCGCGCAGGGCACAAATTGCTGAACTCGAGCGAGCCCGTTTCATCGATAGCGTTCTCCCTCGGCTACGCGTCCGAGAGCGCGTTTGGCTTCGCCTTCAAGCGAGAGATGGGATGCTCGCCGCGTCAGTATGGCGACGCCCGACCCCTGGCTTCGAGCGCGCCTGCCAACGGCTCATGAAGTACGCGCGTGTTTAGCACCGCATCAGTTGTTGCGATCGAGCATCGAACCAACGATGCCGCCGAGCAGGCCGCCGCCCACGCCCGCCGATGCCGACCGGCCACCGTCGCCGGAAGGAAGGTATTCGGCGATCTGATGCGCGAGGCGCGAGATCGGCAGCGTCTGCAGCCACACCGTGCCGGGGCCGGTGAGCGCGGCCAGAAAAATACCGTCGCCGCCGAAGATCGCGTTCTTGATGCCGGGCACCGTGGTGATCTGGAAATTGACCGAGGCCTGGAATGCGCCGACGTGGCCCGGGTGCACGCGCAGGGTTTCGCCGGGCGCCAGATTCTTCTGGATCAGTTCGCCGGAGAGTTCCAGCCAAGCGGTACCGTTGCCGCCGATTTTCTGCAGCAGGAAACCGTCGCCGCCGAAAATGCCGGCGCCCAGCGACTGCTGAAAGCCCACGCCGAGCGTGACCTGCGGCGTGGCGCAGAGAAAGCCGTGCGGATGGACGAAGTACTCATTGGCGGGGCTCACCGACACCGGCACGATATGGCCTGGCACCTTCGTAGCGAATGCGACTTCGCCGGGCATCTGCATGGCACGGTATTCGGTCATGAAAAAACTGCCGCCGCCGACGGCGCGCTTGAACATGCCCAACAGGCCGCCACCGCCGCCCATCTGCGTGTGCGTGGTCATCTGGATCGACGCGGTCATCCACGACAGCTCGCCGCTCTCGGCAAACACGCTGTCGTTAGGATCGAGCTGCACTTCCAGCACGGGCATCACCGTGCCCTGGATACGGGTCTGCATGAGTCGTTCTCCTGATGTTGAGTGATGACCGACGCCGCCCAAACGTCGAGCGATCATCGGCAACGCGGCAATGCCAAACGGATAGTACGCCGCCGCCAAACCAAAACGCGTGGGCAAGATGGCACCCCCTGGATGAGCATGCGTTCAACCCAGGGGGGCAGGCGATGATCTAAGTTGCCTGCCACTGTGGCGCTGCGTGAACCGTTTTATCGGTGGCGCGCCTCCACGCCGCGTCACTTTTTATCGCTGGTATCCAGCCCGGTAGGCCCGCCTATCGCCGTGTCGTAGTTACGCTGCATGTACTGCTGGGCGACGGTGGAAATGCGCACGAGCATGCCGTTGTCGGCGCCGCCAAAAGTCCACTTTCCGGCTTCGGCCGCGGCGCGCTGATAGAACTCAGGATCGGCAATCACTTTGCCGGTGTCGGCGTCGGTGAGCCGCAGATGCATGATGACGGCCGAACTTCCAGCAAAATCGCCGGCAAAGACGCGCTTGGTGCCGCTGACAAATTTCAGCTCGGTGATACATGGCTCGATCTTCAGCGTGCGCCCGCTCGGGCTTTTGTCTTCCCAGCCGGCGACGGTGCGCTCAAGTTTCATCTGCGTATTCGTCGAAATCTTGGCCATGGCAGCGGTCTGCTTGCTGACTTGGCTGTTCGCGGCGAAGACAGGCTCCAGCCGAAAATGTTGAAACGCCGATAGCGGTTCTTCAGGCGGTGGGTTTTCGGTAACGCTGGAATGAATATGGGTGACGCAGGCGCAACAGAGCGCTGCCAGCATGACTGGCAACAGAAAGCGAAACTTCATTGGATTCCCCTTGAACCGCCGCGGCGCCATTGCCTGTCGACATGACGAGCATAGCTCAGGAATTTGCGAAGTCCCGCGACATTCAAGTGGCCGACATTTCGACCGTGGAAAGTGTCTGGTCCTGCTTTATTTTTCCGGCTTCCTTTTTGCCGTGCCTTATAACGCGATGACCCACGCCGTAAATGCCTGCCACGGCGGCAGGGCGGGCAGCACGAATATGCCGCCGACCATCAGCACGTAGAGCGCCAGCCCCCAGCACGTCGCCCAATGAACGCGGCGCGTAGTCGCCAGGTCGTAGACGGCGAGCGCGACCGGAAAGGCGGTGAGGATGGCGGTCGTCATCACGATCGAGGTCATGAAGGCGAACGGCCATCGATCGACCGCGGGCGCCAGTATCGCGATGGTGGCAAACAGCATCAGCCGCTTGTGCGCTGCCGGCTCCTTGCGTTTGCGCAGTGCCCAGGTGACCAGGATGGCGAAGGCAACCAGCTGCAGCAGATCACCGGCAAAAAACACCGATGGCGGGATGCGCGGTACCGCGTTGCGGCGAAGTGCCAGCACCAGGGTGACGGTGCCGGCGATCACCATCAGCGGCGCCATCACCGCCCCGAGTACGCCGAGCCGTCGATGCCAGCGCGTATGCCCACTGGCGACCAGCGTGATCTGCACGGCGAGCAGCAGCACCCAGCCCACAAACAGCGCTCCGTGGATATGCACCATCAGGCTCGGCAGGTGCGCAAAAATCAGCCCGGCCCGGAAATAACTGTCCTCGAATCCGATAAACACCGCCGCGGCAATGGCCAGCGCCATCGCCCCGAAAAAAACGTTATCTCGCCTGCGCCCCGAAACGACACTGCTCATGACATTCCCCTTGACCACCCCGGCTGGAGAAATAGTAGTTCAGATTTTTGCAGCGCGCCGTTAAGCCGGGCCGATCGAAATATTTTCCGTAGCCCGGGCGTGGCGTGGGCTGGCCCTCACATCCGCGATAACGGTGTCGCGCCTTTCGGCGTCATCGATTCCTGCTGCGGGTTTTGCGCCGCGGTCGGCGCGAGCGGCGGATGCCTCTGCGTCGCTTGTTCCATGGCTGCTGTGCTCTGGGCAATGGACGTCTGGACGGCCTGCGCTGTCGGCACCGGCTGCGCAACTTGTTTGGTGAAGGACTGCAGATCGCCCTGCACCGCAAATGCCTTGCTGCCGTCGTCGCTCATCACGACGTGATCGATTTGTTTCAAGCCACTGCTGCGGGCCGCTACGGCAACGGCGGCGGAAAGGTTGTCGCTTTTCTGGTCGGAGGTATGCCCGATCTGTGCATCGATCTTGAGTACGCCGCTGCGCGCCTGCTGATAAAGCCGGTAATTGGGATGTGTCGGCTCGTCCAGGCGCGGCGGTGCAGACGCGGGCGAGCGGGCAGCGGTATTCGCTGCCTGTGCCTGCCGCGTGGCATTGAGTTCGTCGCGCACGTTGCCCTCGGCCGCATGGGTGCCGTACAGCATGCCGGGCGTGTTCCACTGTCCACCAGCGGCTCGCGTGTAGGTATGCCCGTCCGACGCCTGCACGATGGTGTCGGGCGTTTTCAGCGCGTGGCTCACGGGCTCGGGCATGGCGCCGTATTGATGCCAGCCGTACTGTGCATAAGCGGACTGATAGCGTTGGACCATGCCCCGCGGTGAGGCGGCAATATTGTCGGCAATGGTTTGCTGCGCCGCCCGATCGAGCTGAGCAGCCCGCGCCGGGTTGGCCGTTTCCTGACGCGTGCTGGCCATGCCGTGTTCGAGCATCTGGTCGGTGACCTGACGTGACCAGGCATGCGTCTGCGGATCGCGTGTCCAGGGAGCCTCTTTCACACTGGGCGTGTCACCGGCAGCGGAAGGCTGCGTGTAGGGATTTTTCGGCGTGCCGGGATTGGCCAACGCCAGCTGCAGCGCCGTGCTCGACGCCTGAAAATTCAGCTGATTGGAAAGCGCTGCATCGGCGGTCGTGGTGCGACGTCCGTCCTGACGCGTCCAGCCCTGAGCAGGTTGCTGCGGATCAAAGCGCCAGCTGTTTCCCTGGCTGTCGGGCTGGCTGTAGATGCGGTGGTGGTCGATGGCATCGGCGATCTTGTTGCCGCCGATGGCGCCCGCAATGCCGCCGATCGCGCCGGTAGCCAGCAGCCCCGGACCGGACTCCACGCCAAGGGCCGCCCCCGTTGCAGCGCCGAGTTCCGCACCGGCCACCATGCCCAGGTTGCGGCCACCAAAATGCAGGATCTGCGACTGACCGCCAACGCGGTTGCCCGCGTGTAGAAGATCGGCGGTGCGCTGTTCCGTGGCGGTGGCGTCATAAACCACCGCAGCCGCTCCCAGCGCGCCCAGTCCCTTGCCGGCCACGCTGGACGACAGGCCCGCGCTGGCGCCGCGCTCGGCCTGCACGGCGAGGCTGTTATCCAGACTCTTCAGATAGGTTGGCTCGGTATACAGGCCGCGATTCGGAACCAGGTATTGTTCGGCGCCGCCAGGCTTGGTCACTACACCACCCAGTTCGGACGTCGGGGCGACGTGGCTGACGAAAACCTCGGTCGGCGCCTTGGGTCGGATTTGAAAAACGTCGTAGCGCGCCGCCTCGCTCTGGATCGGCAGGCCGAAACGATCGGAAAGATTATGGCCCTGGTGCAACGCGTCTTCGAAGGCCGACTGCTTGGCGAAAAACGGCGAATAGGGCGAGACCTTGGTGCCGGTGGGCACGATCTTCACCAACGGATCGCCACTGACTTCCATACGCGGAAGATCGCGGCCGGAGATGATCTGGCTGATGGCACGATCGGTTATTTTCGACGCCGAACTGGTGGGGTCAGCCTCTACCAAGCGCTGCAAATACAGCTGTCCCTCGGAAGTTTTCAGATAACTCGTTGCCGCTTTTTCGCTCACCCCGTGGGTAACAAACGTCTCGCTTCGACTGATGGCGGCGGCATGTTGCTGCCGCAGTTCCGCGGGAGTGAGGCCTTCATCAGCCACGCGCTTTCACTCCGTCGAGCATGGCCTGGACGCCCGCGATGAGGTCGTTCTCTTCCTCGTCGCGCCCCCCGCGCATCTGAGCGGAAAATTCGGAATACGCCTCGTCAACGTCCGGGTCTTTACATGGCGTATAGCCACCGTCACCGAAATTATAAGCGCCCGGAATGTCGCGTCGTTCCACCGGTTCCAGCACCCGCCCGGCCTTCGCCGCCTCGATAAGCGGCAACAGCGCGCGCAACAGGCTTTGTACATCCTCGCTATCGGGGTATTGCCGGAGCACCCACTCCAGATGATCGGCGCTCTTCTTGAGCTTTACGGGATCAATGGACTGGGTCATGACCTGGTTTCCTGTGCGGACGAAATCGATGCGCGAATCATCTCAAGCGTGCGCAGTGCATGCCGGAATTTTTCGCGAGACCGCAGCGGCCGGATCGATTGATAAACGATGTACGCACGCAAATGCATCGACCAGCTCGACGAAGTCGATCAACCGCTTCGAGGAATCGCTCGAGGAAAAGTTGCAGCTCATGAGCCGGCTCTCCGTAAGGTCAAGGCGAAACCCAACTTAACACCGGCCTCACCGGCCGCGCAAACTGAAACAAAAACGCCAGAGACAGCTTTAAGCCGTACGCAATCTCTGGTTTGTTTCCTACTTTTGCGCCACCTTTCGCGCAACACAGGCTAGGCCGCCGGGTCACGCATCACATGCAGCACGCGACTGGCGATCAGGTCGTGCGCTTCGTCGCCGTACTTGCGCATATGGTCGGTCGCGGCGTGCGCATCGAGCGCCGCCACGCTGGCCCATTTTTCGATGACGATATAGCTGTCGGCGCCGATGGGCTCACGCGCGCCTTCGAGGCCGGCGTCGTTGTCGATGACGGGGCGGTATTCAATGCAACCGTCTTCCGCATGCACGATCGGCAGCACGGCGAGAAAGCGTTCCAGCAGTTCGGCGCGTTTGCCGGGCTTGGCGGTCATGATGGCGATAACGTGGATCATCTTGTGTGGCTCCTTGGTAGGGGCTACACGCTAGCAAAGCCGGCATTGAAAAAGGGTGAGGTCGGTCGACGGTTGCAGCGTCCACTTCACTGAAACGCGCGACGCATCGAGAGCGCAGCGTGGCTCAATCGAAGGTTCCTCGGTACGCCGGCGCAGCGTCGGCGCGGGTGTTGAGCTCGAACATCACGCCGCCGGGTGCGCGGCAAAAGAAGCGCGAGCCGCGCTCATGGTCGATAACGCCGGTTTCCATGCGCACGCCATCGGCGAGCATCTGCGCGTGGAGTGATTCGACATCGCTGCGCGACGGCAGCTCGAAGCCGACGTGAAAGCTGCTGGGCCACTGCGGCACGTTTGCGTCGACATCCTCGATGACGACATCGAAGCCGGGACGCTTCAGAATCCAGTGGCCATCGTTTGGTGCGATGGCGAAGCCCAGATAGGTTTCGAAGAACGCCGCCGTGAGTGCGGGATCGTGCGAGGGAAAACTGAGGTGGTTGAGCTTCATCGGTGCGTTTGACATGAGGTTTTCCGCAAGTGGCGGATCAGCTGATCCGGATGGCTTCATGATGTCGGTGACCTCGATGTTCGCCTACTCGCATGGATGGTTTCGCGCAACGCCCGCGCGGCGACTGGCGTTTCACTGCATCGGCCTTCTGCGGCTCACCCGATTGCTCACATTTCAGCGCGCCGCTGGTCCGTCGAGATAGCCAAACAGTGCGCCCAGCACGCGTCGTTCGAGCGCTTCCGCGTCGGATTCGCCGCGCACGCCGGCGGCATCGACCAGCAGGCGCACGATGTCGCCGAGGTCGTCGGTCGCCCTATCCGGGTTCGGCTGCGGCGGCAGGTCTGGTCGATCGAGCGTGGCGCGCAGCAGCTTGCGGAAGTCGCTCGCGCTTTCCACCTCTTGCCGCACTTCCGGCCGCGCCTCCTCCACGTCGATCAGTCGGGCTAGTTCAGGACGCTCCAGCTGATGGCGCACGGCCGCGGCGACCAGATGGGCTAGCGCCGCGCGACCACTGGACGCTTCCTGCGCTGCCGCCGCATCGGCGCTGAAGCGGGCCTTTTCGCGTCGCATCAGCGCGACCAGCAGCGCCTGCTTGCCCGGAAAATACTGATAGAGCGAACCGATGCTCACCCCGGCGCGCTCGGCTACAAGGTTGGTGTTGAATGCGCCAATGCCTTGCCCCTCAAGAATCTGCGCGGCCGCTTCAAGAATCCACGCATAGGTTTCGACCGCGCGAGGTTGCACGGGCTTCTTGCGGGGCCGCAGCGATGACGGTGGGCGAGCCATGGTGTGCTCGATTCTAGGGACAAACGGCATCGGGTTCATCGGCGGCGGGTTGCGTCGCGCAATGTGCAATGCCTCCGGTTGTTTGCAGCGGCGCGTCGTCAAGCCACCTGCACAGATCGGCCTGTACGGTGCTGTATCCATCCCACCGGAGATGCTCGATGAAGCAGGACTTGTATGTCGTAGCGGTGCTGACCGCCAAAACCGGTAAGGCTGATGAGCTGAGGAAGCTGCTGCTGCCGGCAGTCGAGGCGTTCCGTCAGGAGGAAGGTTGCAAGGCCTACGCGCTGCACGAAGACACGCAGCAAGCCGGTCGGTTTGTCTCGTATGAGGTCTGGCGGGACAAGGCCGCGCTGGACGGACATATGAAGTCGCCCACGATGCAGCAGGCCACGCCGAAGTTGCAGCAGCTGCTCGACGGAGAGATGCAGCAGTTTCTGCTCGATACGCTGTTGCAGCTCTAACTCGGCAACTTGATGCGGGCCTTATCACCTGTTTCGCGCGCATGCCGTGGCCGACTAACGCTGCTCTATTTCTGCAGTACCACCGGACCAGTGCTAAGGTGCCCCCGCTTTCCCTATACGACGACGAAGCGAGCGAAGTAATGACTGACTCTGCGCCTTACCCGATTGGCACACCTGGCACGCCCTGGACCGCGGTGGAGAAAGCCGCGTGGCGGGCGCAGCAGGTGGCGCAGCGCAGCTACGAGGCGGATGTGCTGAGCGTGATCGATACGCTGCGCACGCGCTTTGACGTGTCGGAATACGGCCGACTGGATTACGCGCCGGAGAGCTATCCATTATTCGCCATCAAGAGCCGCGAATGGCGCGACGAGCTTCCCATCGTCCTGGTCACCGGTGGCGTGCACGGTTACGAAACCAGCGGCGTGCACGGCGCGCTGCAGTTTGTCGACCAGCAGATGGCGCGCTATGCCGGCCGGGCGAATCTTGTCGTTGCTCCGTGCGTCAGCCCGTGGGCGTATGAGCGCATTCATCGCTGGAACGCCGATGCGCTGGACCCCAACCGTTCGTTTGGCGAAGACAGCCCGGCGCAGGAGTCGGCGGCGCTGATGCGTCTGGTCGCGCCGCTGCGCGATCGTGCGCTGATGCATATCGACCTGCATGAAACCACCGACACCGACGAAACCGAATTTCGCCCGGCACTGGCTGCGCGTGACGGCATCGCCTATGAACCGGAAGAAATCCCTGACGGCTTTTATCTGGTCGACGACAGCGAAAACCCTCAGCCTTCGTTTCAGCAGGCGGTGATCGCGGCAGTGGCCAAGGTCACCCATATTGCGCCGGCGGATGAACGTGGCGAAATTATCGGTTCGCCGATGGTCTCGCCCGGTGTCATCGAGTATTCGCTGAAAAAACTCGGCCTGTGCGCGCGCGTGACCGACGCGCCTTATGTGACCACCACCGAGGTCTATCCCGACAGCCCGCGCGCCACGCCCGAGCAGTGCAACGCCGCGCAGGTCGCGGCCGTGTGCGCGGCGATTGATTTTGTGCTGGAGCACGCCTGAAACAGGGGCGTAGCCGTTGGGTTCAACGCTGCGCGCGTTACTGAAAAGTGGCGCGCGTAGCGACTGCCGACGCTAAAAGCGGTCTGGTATCTTGCTGTTCAAGTTCAACGTTCGGCCGTCTATTCGTCGACCGGGCGGTTGCGCCGCGCGACCCAGTAGGTTGCGCCTTCTACGCCGTAACGCTCGGCGTGCGGCTGACCGTATGACAGGGTGAACGTGTCGCCGGGCAACAGGTGCCGCGTGCTTTCTCCGCAGGTCAGCCACATCTCGCCGCGGGTGACGATGGCTTCGGCGTGAAATGGGTGCGTATGCGTGCCGATGACTTTTTGCGGCGGCCAGGCGCGAATTTTCGCCTCATCGAAACCGGCCTTGCGCGCGTCGGCTTCGAAGGTATCGAATGATTTTGTGGTGGTGTTGATCATGATGTGTTGGGTAGCGCTGGCTGGAATCAGTAGTCAGCCGCTGTGGTCGTAATCGCTATGCGTGTGTGGCAGCAACCGCTGACGACGCGGTCGTGCCGGACGAAAGACCCGACGCCACGATGTCGTGCAGCCGCAGCGCCAGCGCCTTGCGATCGGTGCCGGGTGGTATCGCCATGGGGGCATGGAAGGTCACGCGTACCAGCGCGCCGCTTGCGCGCAAAAATTGTTTGAGATGAGGTCCGGCTTCCATGCCGCCATGAAAGGCGTAGCCGTCGCGGTCACCGCCGTTCGCGAGCGCGCGTCCATTTACGGACACGACATCCAGCGTAAACGGCTGCAACATCCAGGCTTGCTCGGCGGCCTGCGGGCCAAGAAACGGCGCCAGCAGGCTGGACTTGAAGGGCGCGACGTTTTCGCCGGACGAGGTGGTGCCTTCGGGAAACAGCAGCACGTCGTGGTCGGGCCGCATCTGCGCGGCGATGGCGGCCGCCACGCTGGCCGTGTCACGCCGCTGGCGGCTGATGAATAATGTTTGCCCCAGTGCGCCGATAAAGCGCACGCCGGGCCAGCTTTGCATTTCGTCCTTGGCAATAAAGCGCGTGCGCAGCAGGCTGCCCAGCAGCACGATGTCGAAATGCGAGACGTGGTTGCCGACAAACAGCGTGCCGCCGCCATCGCGCGGTGTGCCGACGACCTCGAATCGAAGCCGCATGGCCCGGCGCAGGCAGTCGAACCACAGACGTGGAAGGGCAAAGGAAATGCGGCCGCGCGTGAAGCGCATAAGCAGCCACTGCACCGGCATCAGCAAGACGCTCGCGCACAGGATCGCGGCGATCTTGGCGCCGGCGCGAAGCGCGGCCAGTCGCGGATGGATGGTCTGGTTTGGTGAATCGATGTGCATGCGGGAGATACGTGCAGGTAGAGGGTATGGGATGCAGCTAAAGAAAGCCTGGGCAAGGTCGCCCAGTATCGGACACCATGCAGGCCATGCGACACGGTAGCGCGTCGAAAGCCGAGCGCAAAAAAAGCCCGCTTTCGCGGGCTTTCGTCCATCTCTACAAGGGGAGTGGGATCGGTTGCCTCACGGCAATCAGGGGGGGTGGACATATTTTCGGCTTCCATAATCGCGGGCGCCATAGTCCTTATGGCACGGGACACGTGACCGCCGAGCTGTCTCTGCGGGCTTACGTCCGCAGCGAGTCGACCGCCTTGCCGTCCAGCGATTTTTACACCGTGATATGGGTCATCGACGCGGTGGCGCGGTGCCTTCAAGTACTTGTGGCCGGATGGGCAGATGATGTCGCCGGCGTCGATCTAGACTATGGCCTCGCCTTCGCAGTGCGTCCAGCCCTTGCCCGCGGTGACGATAGGGATGGGTGTGCCAGGCGCTGCTTGCGGCTGGCTCGAAGATGACAGTGTCGCCCAAGATCGTTGCATCAGCCGCGCCCTTGAATGGAAGCGCGGATCACTTGCCGGTCAACGCGGCGAGATGCGCGGGATAACGGTCGCCTTGCACGATGGCGTGGCTCAGTGCTTCTTCAATCTGGCGTAGATCGTCGTTGTTCAGCACGACGTCCGCGGCACTGACGTTTTCCTTCAGCCGATGCAGCTTGGTGGTGCCTGGTATCGGGACGATCCATGGCTTGCGATCCAGCAGCCACGCTAGAGCGATTTGTGCGGGTGTTGCGTGCTTGCTCGTCGCGATATGAGCCAGAAGATCAAGCAAAGACTGGTTCGCCTTGCGCGCGTCCGCTGAGAACCGCGGCACGATGCTGCGAAAGTCGTCCTTGCCAAAGGTCGTCGCGGCGTCGATGGTGCCGGTGAGGAAGCCCTTGCCGAGCGGGCTGAAGGCCACGAAGCCGATACCCAGTTCCTCGCAGGTCGGCAGCACGTCATCTTCAGGCTCACGCCACCACAGCGAGTACTCACTTTGCAGCGCAGCGACCGGCTGCACGGCGTGCGCGCGGCGGATCGATCCCACACCGGCTTCGGAGAGGCCAAAGTGTTTGACCTTGCCTTCGCTGATCAAGTCTTTGACGGTGCCGGCGACATCCTCCATCGGCACGCTCGGATCGACGCGGTGCTGGTAGAAGAGGTCGATTCGATCCGTCTTCAATCGCTTCAGCGACGCCTCGGCCGCCGTGCGGATGCGCTCCGGCCGGCTGTCAACGCCGGTGGCCGCGTTGCCGTCCTTGAAGCCGAACTTGGTCGCGATAACCACTCGGTCGCGCATGGGCGCCAGCGCCTCGCCGACCAATTCCTCGTTGGTGAACGGACCATAGGCTTCGGCGGTGTCGAAGAAGGTAACGCCGTTTTCGAAAGCGTCGCGAAGTAGCGCTATCGCGTCGCGTTTGCCGAGGCCGGGGCCATAGGCGAAGTTGAGCCCCATGCAGCCGAAGCCGAGGGCGGAAACGTCGAGTCCGCTATTGCCGAGAGTGCGTTGTTGCATGGGATTTTCCTGCCGAGTGATGGGATGGGCCTAGTTTGCCGGCCCCGCTTCCCCGTGATTAGACGGATAAAAGCGAATGCACTTATGATCTGAAATCACTAATGGGTAGCTGGCTTATGGCTCGCGAGAACTACAATGACCTTCTCGCGTTTCTCGCCGTCGCCCGCGAGCGCAGCTTCACGCGCGCTGCGGCGCAGCTTGGTGTTTCGCAATCGGCACTCAGCCACACCATGCGTGCGCTCGAAGCGCGAGTGGGTTTGCGACTGCTGACGCGCACGACGCGCAGCGTTTCGCCGACCGAAGCGGGGGAGCGTTTATTCCGTTCGCTGGAACCGAATTTCGACAACATTGATGTCGCCGTCGCCGCTTTGGGCGATCTGCGCGACAAGCCCGCCGGCACCTTGCGCATCACGACCAGCGAACACGCAGCCACCACCATCCTGTGGCCGGTCGTCACCGAGCTGCTGGTGAACTACCCGGATATCAAAGTCGAAGTCGTCACCGATTCGAGCCTGGTGGATATCGCGGCCGAGCGCTTCGATGCAGGCATCCGACTTGGCGAGCAGGTGGCGCAGGACATGGTTGCGGTGCCGATCGGCCCGCCGATGCGCATGGCCGTGGTCGGCACGTCCACGTATCTCGCGTCGCGGTCGCCGATCAAGACGCCGCGCGACCTGACCGGGCACGACTGCATCAACCTGCGCCTGATGACGCGCGGTGGTCTGTATGCATGGGAATTCGAAAAGGGCCGCCGTGTGTTGAACGTGCGCGTCGAGGGGCGGCTTACTTTCAACAGCGCCCGCCAGGCGATCGAAGCTGCGCGAGCGGGTTTCGGCCTCGCCTGCGTGCCGGAGGATATGGTTTCCACGCCTATCGGCGACGGCAGCTTGCAGCGCGTCCTGGGTGACTGGTGCCCGCCGTTCCCGGGCTTCCACCTTTACTATCCCAGCCGCCGCCAACCGTCGCCGGCGTTTTCGCTGCTGGTGGACGCGCTGCGCAAGCGCGCCAAGCCGTAGCGTGCTTCACTGCAAAATATGGCGGCGCACGCCGTGCTTGGTGATCACCACCGGCGTGATCAAGCCGCTCTTGTCGAAGTCCATGCGGTCGATGCAGATCACCCGATGATTTGCTGCCGTGTCGCCGGCCGGGCGGCGGTGATAGACGATGTACCAGCTGTCGTCACGCGCTACGTGAAACAGCGAGTGATGACCGGCGCCGGTAGCGATCTTGGGATTCTGCTGGAGAATCTTGCCGATGCGCTTGAACGGGCCCAGCGGTGAATCGGCCATCGCGTACGCCACGGAATAATCCGGCCCGGTCCAGCCGCCTTCGGACCACATCAGGTAATACTTGCCGTGGCGCAGAAACATCATCGGGCCCTCGACGTAATTCTTCGGCGTGATCTCCTTGAAAGTGCTGCCGTCGGCAAACGGCTGCAGGCCGGTGAAGTCGTCTTTCAGTCGCGCGATGTTGGCGTGACCCCAGCCGCCGTAGATGATGTAGTACTGGCCGTCCTTGTCCTTGAACACGAACTGGTCGATCGGCTGCGCGCCGTTGCGAATCTCGTTGATCAGCGGCTTGCCCAGCAGATCGTGGAACGGCCCTTGCGGCCGGTCGGCCACCGCCACGCCGATACCGCCGATTTCGCTGTCGCTGTGAATATCGTTGGCGCCGAAAAAGAAATAATACTTGCCGCCTTTCTCGACCATCGCCGGCGCCCACATCGCCTTCTCCGCCCAGGTAATCGCCCTGTTGTCGAGCACGTCGGCGTGTTTGGTCCAGGTCACCAGATCGGGCGAGGAAAACGCGTCGAAGTAGGTCTGCTTGTCGTACGCCTCCGATGTAGTCGGATAAATCCAGTATTCGCCGTTGAACTCGGCGGCCTCGGGGTCGGCATACCAGCCGGGAAACACCGGGTTGCCCGACCATGCCTTTGATGGCTGGCCGGCGGCGGCGGATGGCGCCGGATCGATCATCGTTTCCGTTGCCATCGCCGGCACCGCGTTGAAAGCCGACAACAGCAGCAAGCCAAATACCCTTTTCAAAACCACGCTTTTCTTCATCAACAGCACTCTCCGTCAGGCAACCCGCTAGCGCGGCTATTTAAGCATCGATGGCGCTGCAGCCCGTCATAAACTGCCCCGGCTTCGGCGATTGTCGACGCTGGCGTCCTCGGCAGTTGTGGCGGGTGGCGCCTTGCTGTAGGTTCCACAGTGACTAGCCGTACCAGGCGACAGGCATTGCGCCTCGCTTTCACCGAGCTTATGGGAATCCATGAATCATCTGGCAGCGGTCGCCTACGGGAGTAGCGCGACGCGCCCATTGCGCGTGCGTGACCTGGATGCCCTGCTCATTGATGCACGCGCCTTCAACGAAAGTGTGGAAGTCACCGGCGTGCTGTTCGCGCACGAAGGCAGTTTCTTTCAGTATTTCGAAGGGCGGCCTGCGGCCGTTGCGGCGGTTTATCAGCGCATCCGGCAATCGTCGATGCACCATCAGCTGGTGGAGTGCCTGAACGGTCCGATAGAAACCCGGCAGTTTGCACGCTGGCATATGGCGTTTACCAACGCGCCGCTGACGACGTTGCAGGAGCTCACCAATGAAATCTGGGCGATCACGCTGCCTACGCTGCAGGGTTTGCCGAAAACCTCGCCCGGTCTGACGATGCTGCTGAAATTCTGGGAAACCTCGCAGCGTCCGGCTGCGTGATCTGAAACCACTCGCCCGCTGTTTTCATTCGTGCAATGGCGGCACACCCCATGTGTCGCAGAAAGGTCCATGCTGCGTGTCTTCCCACGCCCAGAGGCTGCTGCCATGAGTAACGTCGCCGGCAAGACCAGTAACGGTTTCACCTACGAAGGTGACCATCACCCGGCGAGCTCGGGTCGCGTGAACTGGACCGCCACCTATCGCCGCAACGGCGAGTTTGCCGGCATACGGCATGGCCTCGTCCACGACATGCTGGGCGTGTCCAGCGAGGGCGTCGATAACGCGGTTAAAGGTGATATTGAATCGAAATGGACGGATGCCGCGTGAGCCCGACGATGCCGTCGAGATCACCGCGCCATTGAAGCCTCGTCATGCCGTGGTGCTTCCAGCCATCAGCCGGGCGTAACCTTCTTCGGTGTCGTCATCCGCCGGGAACAGGCATTCGATGCGCAGCTCCTGTGCGGCAACGGATTGTGGCGCGCCGACGGTAGTGACCATCGAGAAGAAGCTGAGTATCTGTCCTTCGCTGACGAAGTGGATCGGGATGACCGGCAGCGCCGACGGGGCATCCGCCGTGGAGACGCTTTTCCAGGTGGCAGCCACGTCAGGATAGTCGAGCAGCTCTTTCAGAAGATCATCGGTGCGGCTGTCGACCACGCGGCCGATGGCCTCACGATGCACGCGGTGAATCAGGCTGCGTGCCACGCTTTCCCAGTTGGCGATGAACGGCCGCATGCCGGCGGGATCAAACATCAGGTGCAGCATGTTGCGCGGTTTGGGGCGTGAAGCGATATCGATGAAGTGTCCGAAAAACTCTGGCGAAGCGGCGTTGGTCATCGGCACGTTCCAGTAGCGATCCATCACCATCGCCGGATAAGGTTCGTGCTGGCGCAGCATGCGTTCGAGTGCGCGCTTCACGCTGCGCATCTCTGCGGCATCCCACGGCGCTTCCGAGTAGACGGGTGCGTATCCGGAGGCCAGCAGCAACGCATTGCGATCGCGCAGCGGCACCTCCAGCGCCTGCGCCAGATCCATCAGGGTTTGCCGGCTGGGGACACTGCGACCACTTTCGATAAAGCTCAGATGCCGCTGCGATACGCCGGTATCCAGCGACAGATCGAGCTGGCTCTGGCCGCGTGCGTCGCGCCAATAGCGCAGCAGCGTACCCAGTTCGGTTTCGTTTCCTGTCCTCTTTCGTCGCTGAGGCATGGCATGAATCACCTGACGGTTGGTGTCGGCTAGAGCATAAGCGGACCAGACGCCCTCGCGCCGAGTTTCTCGGCCAGGGAAGGCTCCATGCGCAGCCAAGGATATTCCCACAGCACGGCGTATCGGCATGCTGTGGGAGAGGCCGAAGGCGATCAGGCGGCGAGTATCTGCGCCTGGAAATGATCCTCGATCGGCGTGCGGGCCAGGTTGGTGGTTGCCGCCGTTAGGGTGGACAGGCCGACGCCGAGGATCACTTCGAAGACCTGCTCCTTCACGAAACCCGCGGCGACGAATGCCGCGATGTCGCTATCGTCGACCAAGCCGTGCTTCTGAAGAATGAGTTTTGACAGATGCGAAAGCGCGGCATAGCGCGGGTTGGACGGAAGCGCTCCTGCGCGCAGGTCGTTGACCTCCTTTGCACTCATGCCATCTTCGAGCGCAAAAGTGGAATGGGCGGCAATCGTCCACGGGCAGCGTAGTGCGACCGCGTTGGTCAGCAGCAGCACCTGCCGCTCGCATTCGTCAAAGCTGCCGCCGTGGTACGCGCCGAACGCGCCGGCAAAGCCGTTGAGCAACACCGGATTGGCGCCCATGGTGGCCAGCACGTTTGGCAGAAAACCGAAGTTCTCTTTCAGTGCCTGCATGGTCGCGCGCGAGGCCTGCGGGGCGGTGTCTATCGTGGGGAGGGTGAACAGGGACATGGGGTATCTCCTTGGTAAAAAGCGCAACGAATGCGCAAGTGCGCACGCTGCGGTGGGGGGTGATGACCATGCTATCCATCCCAGGAATCGGCTCAATTACCTGCGAGGTCATAAGGAGACGCGCGTGGCGCTGCTCATCGGTCCCGTTGCAGCCGTGATGCGCTACACAGTGCCAGCGCGCGTTCTGACGAAGACGGCTCCTTATGGGTTATGGTTCGAACACGAACTTTCCGCTGCCCTGCAAAGTTGATTCATGCCTGCCGAAACCCTGCGCCTGCTGCTGATCGAAGACGATGCGTTGTTGCGGGACAGGGTGCTTACGCCGCGGCTCACCCAATTCGGTTTCGAAGTCATGGCCATCGGCCACGTGGGCGACATGGCGCAGGCCATCGAGCGGAGAACACCGGATATCGTGCTGCTGGATATCGGTCTGCCCGACCACGATGGCTTCGAAGTGGCGCAAACCCTGCGCGCGCAGTTCGCCGATATCGGCATCGTGATGCTGACCGGACGGTCGGAGACGATCGACCGGGTGCGCGGCCTCAGCGAGGGCGCCGATGCCTATCTGTCCAAACCGGTGGAAATCGACGTGCTGGTAGCGACCTTGCATAGCGTCGCGCGACGGCTCAAGCCGTCATTGGTTTCGCCCGCTACCGGCGGAACATGGAAACTCGATTCGGATGACTGGCTGCTGATCTCGCCATCCGGCGAACGGGTGATACTGAGCAAGACCGAGCGGCTGCTGCTGGAGGAGCTGATGAAGCAGCCAAACCAGGTGGTTGTGCGCGATGACCTGATCGGTGCCATCACCGACGATATCCACGCGTTCGATCCGCATCGGCTCGATTCGCTGATCCACCGTCTGCGCAGAAAAGTGCTCACCGCCGTCGGCGAGCCGCTGCCGCTGAACGCTGTGCACGGTCAGGGTTATTTGCTGGCGATGAGCTAAGCGTTACTCCAGGGCATCCGCCGTTTCACGACTCGCCGCAGCGCACACGCGCGCCAGTAGCGCCGATGGCGCGAAGGGTTTCGGCAGGCGTTCGCTGTAGATGTCCTCCGGTCCAGCGTTCGAGCCGTCGCTGTCCAGGTAGGCGGAAATAAGGATCGCCGGCACCGCGTGCAGGGTCTGGCGCAAGCGGCGCAGCAGTGACGTGCCATCCGTGTCGGCCATGCGATAGTCACAGACCAGTACATGCGGCGGTTGTTCCATGCGTTCGACCAGCCGATCGGTTTCCGCGCCGCTCGCCGCTTCGCTCACCGCGCAGCCGCCTTTTTTCAGCGCAGAAGCGAGCACGCCGCGCAGGCTGTCGTCGTCATCGATCAGCCATACGCGGATGCGTTCGTTCGGCAGCGCCGCAGGTGCTCGCGTTGCCACGGTGTCCGCCATCGGCAGCTGGATACGAAAGACGGTGCCGCCGCCCGGTGCGTCATCCACCGTGATGTCGCCGCCGGCGCGGTGTACCAGGCTGTAGACAACGCTGAGTCCGAGACCGGTGCCGCGGTCGACCGGCTTGGTGGTGAAGAACGGCTCGAAGATGCGGTGCCGGAGTTTTTCCGGTATGCCGGTGCCGGAATCCTGGATTGACAGCGTGACGATGGACGCGTCGTGCGAGGCGATCGCAATTGTGCATCGGCCGCCGCCCGGCATCGCATCGCGCGCATTCGACGCCAGGTTGAGCAGGGCGAGTTCGAACTGGCTGCGATCGAAGCGGATCGGCAGGTCGCCCGCCGGCATGTCGATGGACAGCTGCACGGAAGACGGCATCAGCTGCCGCAGCAGTGGCCGGATATCGCGCAGGGCCGAAACCGCGTCGAAGTTTTCGGTGTGGGTCACATCGTGGCGACTGAAATTGAGCAGCTTGCTGCACACGGCCGCACCGCGCCGCGCGGCCAGCTCCACGCCTTCCAGCGCATCGGCCATGGCCTGCGTGTCTTCGTTGTGGACGGCATCGGGATTCAGCCGATCGCGCTCCATCGCGAAGCCCAGAATGATGCCCAGCACGTTGTTCATATCGTGCGCGATGCCGCTGGCCAGCTTGCCGACGGCGTCCATTTTCTGGGCATGCAGCAGCTGTTCCTGCGTGCGCTCGCGCTCGGCAATTTCATGCCTCAATTCAAGCCGGTGTGCGTTCGATTCGCTCAGGCTTTCGCGCAGCGCGTTGATGCTTCGATCGATCACGATGGCGATCAGCAGGTAGCTCATCAGCGCGCGGCCGGGAAAGGCAATATAGGTCTCAACCGCGTCACGCCAGAGCTGGATATTGCCGAAGATCTGCGGCGGAATCACGCCCAGGGCGAACACCAGCATCAGCACGCCGTAGGTGGTCCACAGCGCGCGACGCCCCAGCATCAGCCCGCTCAGCGCCAGCACCACGACCAGGGTCAGGTCAACAAAGTTTTCGTGATAGCCGAACGAGCCGTAAGCCAGTGCTGCCGAAGCCAATACCACGCCAACGTATAACGACACGGCCGGGCGGAAGCGGCCGCGACGGATCAGCCAGATGCCGATCCAGGCGGCCGATGCCATGGCCACATCCGTGGACAAATCGATGGCAATGGCGGCGCGCGGGCCGGTGCGAGCGGTGTCGTAGAGCGTGTCCTTGAGGTAGTTCCAGTTGAACAGCAGCAGGTAGATCTTGTTCAGCGGCATCCGCAGCCCTTCGAACAGCAGCAGCCACTGCATGAACACGCCGTTGCGTCGGTCGACGGGATCGTCGATCGGCACGCGGTTGAACCAGGCTTGAAGTCGTTGAAGCATGGTCTTGCGTACTCCGGAAAGGCCTGGCGAAAGTTGCGGGACGCATGGGCGCGTACTTAGTAATACCTGGCAACAGCGCCGCCGGCGGTTTCCTCGCGGTATTTGGACGGCTGAATCACCGGTGAGATTTCGGTGAGTTTACGGGCATAAAACCGTGTGTGACTAACTTTGCCGGCTCGCCTAAGCTCGAAGCGTCCGCGCATCCGTTAGGGGTGTGGACGTCCATCAGAGTAGGGGGCTCTTTGACGGAGATAGTCAGAACTTCATTTCATCGAACCATCTCTAATGGGGAATTCACATGTCAAGCAACAGGCCTTTACCATGGCTGGCGGGAGCTGCCGTGGCACTTGCGGGGATGCTGTCACCGGCAGCGCATGCCGTCACGCCGGCGACCACTATCCCCAACTATGCACCGGATACGCCACGGCTGACCGACGCCATCGATCTTTCGAGCCTTTCGGCAGTACATGGCAGCAAGCCGGCGCTCGCGGTTGCCAAATACGATACCGGTAGCCTGCCTGCCACGCGCACGATCCGCAACGTGACCCTGCTGCTCAAGCGCAGCGATGCCAAGCAGGCCCAGTTCGAGAATTACCTGGCCCAGCTGACCACGCCCAGTTCGCCTTACTACCATCACTGGCTGACCGCGGCTCAGGTCGGCACCCTGTTCGGTCCGGCGACCGCGGACATCAGCAAGGTTCAGAAGTGGCTGCAATCGTCGGGCCTGCATCTGACATCAATATCGCCGACCGGCATGATGATCAGTTTTTCGGGTACGACGGCGGCGATCGGCAGCGCGTTCCACACGACGCTGCACAGCTATTCGGTGAATGGCGAAAAGCATTTCGCCAATGCGAGCGAGCAGCAGATTCCGACCGCGCTGGCGTCGGTGGTGTCGGGCGTGGCTTCGCTGAACAATTTTTTCCCCAAGCCGCAGCATACCGACGTCGGCACGGTGACCCGCGACAAGCGCTCGGGCAAGTGGCGGATGGTGGCGCGAGCCACCGGTGCGCCGCAGATCACCACGCCGCCGGGCACGATCGATACCCAGACCACGTATGACGTGGCGCCGCAGGATTTCAGCACGATCTACAACGTCACCCCGCTATGGAACCGCAGCACGCCGGTGCGTGGTGCGGGCCAGACCGTGGCCGTACTGGAACGCACCGATGTACTGCCAGCCGACGTGCAGACGTTCCGCACGGCCTTTCTTCCGGCCGGCGCGGCCGGTCGGGTGAGCTACGTCAATCCGCTGCAGGTGGGCGGTGACACGAGCTGTCCCGACCCGGGTCGCAATGGCGATGAAGGCGAAGCCGCGCTGGATACCGAATGGGCCGGCGCCGCGGCGCCGGATGCCGCCATCGTGTTCGCCTCCTGCGACGACAGCCAGAGTGCGACGTTCGGTGGCTTCACCGCGGCGGCAAACCTGCTCAGCGGCTATTCCACACCAGTGCCCACGATCTTCAGCCTGAGCTATGGCGACTGCGAAGCGGCCGGCTTTGTGGATGGCACGGCCGAGCAGGCCGGTGACCTGTGGTCGCAGGCGGCGGCGGAAGGCGTGACGGTGTTTGTCTCCACCGGCGATGCCGGTTCGGCCGGCTGCGATCAGAACGAGTCGGCGGCCTATCAGGGCATTGCGGTCAACGGCATGGCGTCCACGCCATACAACGTCGCGGTAGGCGGCACGGACTTCAACGATTACAACAAGCAGGCCAAATACTGGAGCTCGTCGAACTCCGCGCTTTACGGTTCCGCCCTGGGCTACATACCGGAGCAGACCTGGAACACCTCCTGCGCCAGCGACACGCTGGATGCGCTGCTCGGTTTCAAGAATGGTGTGGTGGCGTGCAACAGCACGGCAGGGCAGCAGTATCTGAATACCGGCGGCGGCAGCGGCGGCGCCAGCAACAACTGGTTTCAGCCGCTGTGGCAGGTCGGCATCTACGGCTCGGACAATTACGGCGCGCGCCAGATGCCCGACGTCTCGTTGTTTGCGGCCAACGGCCTGTACGGGCATGCGCTGGTCTTTTGCATGTCCGATGCGAACGAGGGCGGCACGACCTGCGATTACAGCAACCCGGATGACGTGCTGTTCAACAGTGCGGGCGGTACTTCGTTCGCGGCACCGGCAATGGCTGGCGTACAGGCGTTGATCAATCAGGCGTCGGGCGAGGCAAGCGGCAATATCCTGCCTGCGCTGTACAACCTCGGCTTCAAGGAATACGGCACGGTCAATTCGCCCAATACCAAGATGCTGGCCGCCTGCGATTCCAGCAAGGGCAGCAAGGTCAACGCGAGCTGCGTGTTCAATGACGTGACCGTCGGCACCATCGATGAGCCGTGCTACTCCGGCACCAACGACTGCTATAACGGCAAGACGCCACAGTCGTATGGCGTGCTCAGCGCCGGCGGCCGCGACACGCTGGACCCGGCCTGGAGCACGGGCGCCGGTTACAGCATGGCAACCGGCCTGGGCAGCATCAACGCGACCAACCTGGTGAATGCGCTGACGACGTTCTACGCGCCGTTCAAGAATGGCTATGTAGCGCCGTCGGATTACCTGTCGTCGGCCAACTATGGCGAGGGCGATGGTTTCAGCGACATCGCGGTGATCGAGCCGGGCAAGGGCAGCTTTTTGCAGCTGGGCATGAAGGGCTCGATTGCACTGACCAATGTCGCACAAGCCATGCCGGCAGGTTATTCGATCAGCGCCATCGGCAATTTCTTTGCACCCACCTCGGGCGTGTTTTCGCGCGACATCGACAGCCTGGCGTTGACGGGGCCGGGCAACCAGCTCTACATCATGCTGTCCGATGGCTTGGGTGGCACGGCTAACTATTATCAGGGTCAGGTCGGTTCGCCTTATGCGGCAGGATGGAGCATCGCTGGTGCAGGCAGTTTCGATACGGCAGGTTCGGATGAGTTGTTCCTCGCCAATACCAAGACCGGCCAGGTGCAGTGGCAGCAGCTCGGCTTCATACTTTTCTATGTGCTGGGTCAGCCGCACTACATCTTCCACTCAACGCTCTCGGTGGTGTACGCCGGCCCGGCAGGTTTTGTGCCGACGCTTGCCGACGTCAACGGCGACGGCTTTGCCGACATCGTCTGGACCAGCCCGAACGCCGGCAACAACGTTGTTTACCTGTCGATCAATAATCAAAAAGGCAGCTTCGATACCAAGCAGATCGCCAATCGTCCGGCGGGCTTCACCCTGTTCGGTGCCGGCGACATCGTTGGCCAGGGCGTGACTTCGTTGTTCTGGACCGATCCGGCGTCCAGCCAGCTGAAGCTGTGGAACATGGACGGTGCCGTCGTCGTGTCGAAGCAGACGCTGTCGGTGCCGGACGGCTACACCCTGGCCAGCATCGCGGACTACGATGGTGATGGTCTGGCCGACATCCTGTGGTCGGCCAGAGAGCAGGTGGGAACAAACAAGGGGCCGAGCACCCTGGTCGAATGGCTCAGCAACGGCAGCGGTGGCTTCAATACGCAGGCTGTCGCCGATCTGGAGGGCAAGGCGGTATCGGTTGGTGCGCAAGCGGTGATCCAGGCCAATCGCTTGCAGGGCGGCCGGGTCACCTCGGGTGTCAATACGTCCGTGGGCATCAGCCACTGAAGCGATAGCGCACAGCTCAACTGAAAAACGAAGGAGCCGGGCGCGCAATCGCCAGGCTCCTTTTTTGTGGGTGACGTCAGAGATGATGAAGGATCAACGCCGATCGATCAGTTCGGCCATCACGGCATCCAGCGTGGTCGACCCCTTCCGTACGTTGGCGTCGTCGGACGCGAAGCGGATCCAGCCTTCGTTGAAACCGTCGATCATCTGTGCGCGCGGCGTGGGGTTCTTCATGCCCTGGCGCGTGAACAGATCAATCCAG